>Ga0302201_10000751_pt1 | contig 29322 bp, 26 predicted proteins | sample II_Bog_N3_2_FD_194586 | JGI IMG/M metagenome (GOLD analysis project Ga0302201, IMG submission 194586) | Peat permafrost microbial communities from Stordalen Mire near Abisko, Sweden - II_Bog_N3_2 | ecosystem: Environmental > Terrestrial > Soil > Wetlands > Peat | place: Sweden: Abisko... | reverse complement strand
TTTGCATAAGGCCCGCGTCCGCCGCGCCAGCGGCTTCCTTCTGACGGCTTTTTCGAACGCGACGCCTCACACCTTCTTTCAGCTTTGAGCACTCATCCCGGCGTCACGTCCGAAAAAGCACTAGCGTCACCCGACCCGAATCGGAAGCCAGAGTGCCAACACTCTGCACGAGCGCCCCGTTTTGCATGTGGCCGATTCACCGCAGTCGCTGGTGAATCAAGGGATATCCCCGGCCAGGCAGAGAGATCCCACAGGACCGGCATACGTCTCCGTCGCCGCACGGTGAATCAAGGTTCTTAGTTGGCTGCGGCGCCAAACGACATCGACACATCGGCCTTGTCGGCTTCTTCCCCCTTGAACAGAGGGCTCGGCTTCAGGCTCATGAAGCTGGCGACGAAGGTGTCCGGCAACTGCTGGATGCGGGTGTTGAAGGTGTTGACCGAATCGTTGTAGAACTCCCGGCGGTCGGCGATCTGGTTCTCCAGCTCGGTAATGCGTTTTTGCAGCTGCATGAAGTCGTTGTTGGCCTTCAGGTCGGGATAATTTTCGGCGACAGCGAAGAGCCCGCGCAGAGCCGTGGTCATGCTCTGATCGGCCTGCGCCTTTTGGTCCACGGTCGCCGCCTGCTGAAACATGCTGCGAGCTTGCGTGATCTTTTGCAGGGTATCGCGCTCGAAGCTCATGTAACCCTTGCAAACATCGAGCAGCTTTGACAGTTCGTCGTGGCGCTGTTTGAGCAAGATGTCAATATTCGACCAGGACTTCGCAATATCGTTCTTCAGAGCAACCAAGCCGTTGAAGATGGTTACGACGTAGGCGACAGCGCCCACGACGGCGAACAGGAACGCCAGCCAAACGATGGTAGTCATGTGTCCTCTCAGTCTTTAGAGCCGGCCAAGTTGAGCGGCCAGAAAATACACGCAAACCAGGGTGAGCGCGGGCCCACCCCAAATCATCGCGGCAGACTTCCAGCCCAGCGAACGAACCACTTCGCGCTGACTTTGCCAGGAAATGAAAAACGCCGGATTGTGAGTGCCTCGCATCAGCATCACCGGAGGATGCAAGTCGAATTGCGCTTCCGGTGTTGTAGCGGGGGCTGAGGCGACGGCGGCGGCGCTGCTCCCCGCAGACGAAAATGAAGAGCATGATGTGCCGTCGCCGGCGATGCCAGCCGCAGCCCAGGCTTGCGGGTTGGTGATGCCTGCCTGCATCAACGCGGCGGAGACTTTTTCGCATTGCGCCGGGTTCAGCTCAGGAACCGGCTTCGGTAATGCAGCCGACGCGAGCCCGGTCTCGGCTCCTACCGTAAAACGGCCGCCCATCCCAAGGGGCAGGTTCGAAATCCGAAACCTGACTTGTCTCGCGTCCGCCACCTCGGTTCTTATCGGGATCGCACTGGCGGTGCGTCCTTGGTTTTCGGCCAGCGTGCCCAGAACAAAGAGAGCGTTCTTCGGCTTGATGCAATACTCCTCGACTTTGACCTTGTGGTTGCAATTCACGCCGTGGCGCGAAAGAAAGCCTGCGACATTGGCGGACATGTCAACCGTGTTCGAGAACATCGATTGGCCGAACTCGGCGCTGAAGTCGCGGTGAATCTGGATCTCCGCTCCCTGGGGATCGACCAGTACGCGGCCCGTGTTGTCGTCGAGAAAAAAAGGCACATGCCAGGTTTCATCCGCAGTCTTGATCCACTGGCTGTTCTTCCCCTGCCCCCGCAACTCCCAGGCCATGGTGCGATAGAGATAGCAGTCCCGGCCAGTAATGGGAGCAGTGATGCAGTAGGGGGCATTCGCGAGGCCGCTCACCTCGACCAGACCCACGGAAGCGCTGCGAATCTTGGACGAGGGTGTGTTCTCGATGAGCCGTTTACGCAGCAACATGCGGAAGCCAAGGTAGAAGAGATACACTCCGCCGAACGCGCCCAGAATGGCGTACATCCAAACGCGAGAGTCAACCCGAGTTGCGAGTGGCAAGATCACGTTGTCGCCTGGATGCCGGGGAATCGCCCGGATGGCATCGGCCCAAGCGTAATTGTGGCGATAGAGGTTCGGCAGCAGAAAAGGCAAGGGCTGGCTTACGGAGGTAACAGGGCTGCCACTGGACACGCGGATGCAGTCTCTTGGGCTGCCTATTGATTCAGGCGCAATTGGCCCTGGACAGAAAGGACCCGGCTGCCCGCGCTGAGCTGATCGCCTTTGGTGCTTGTGGACTAGAATGAAGTTGACTGGAGGACTTTATGCGCATTGGAAAATATGAGGGTTCCGAAAGTTCCGCTGGTACGGCGATCACTTTTTTGCTGATTGGACTTGGGGTTGGGGCTGCGGTGGGGCTGTTGCTGGCTCCGAAAACGGGGCGGCAGCTGCGGAAGGATCTGCGGCGTTCGTATGATGACGCTTTGGGAACCGTCTCCGAGTGGACCGAGGAGGCGAAAGACCGGTTGGACGATGTCGTTGAGAAGGGCGGAGACATTGCCGACGAACTGCGATCGAAGGCCCGGCCGCTGAGCGATTTGCTGCGACGGTCGTAGAAACGAAGTCGCTGGTCGTTAGTCGCTGGTGAACCCAAGGGGTAGGCGAGTTCGGGTCGCGGGCTCCATCCGCGCTCACAAGCGAAGAACTAGCGTTTTCTCAGGGCGTGCCCAACTCGCCCTCATCTTCCAAGGTGCGCTTTTTCTTGTGGACACTGCGGATGACCAGGCCGACGGAGACCCGGAAGTTGTCCTGCTTCTCCTTGCCGAGCAGTGAGAACGCGGTGTTGGTCAGCAGGTAATCGGCTTTCAACCTTAATGCCAAACGCGGATTGATTTTGTAATCGAGGCCGCCGCCCGCGACGAGCGCCCGTCCCGAGCTGACTTCGGTTTGGAGTGGACCCGCAATCAAAGGCGTGGCCACGCCGCGCACGCCCTGATGCCCGTAGAGGAGTTCGGCGATCGGGGTCCAGCGCTCATACTTGCGGCGGGCGAATTGCGGGCCAAAAAGAAAGTTATACTCTCGCGTGGCCGCGTTGAAGGTGGGATCCGCCGCCGGCTCGTAGATCTGAGTAGGAAAGGGCGCCGGAACCGCTTGCGGAATCTTGGAGGTTCCGAAGTATTGGCCGCCCTCGACAACGACTCCCAACCAACTGGTCGCGTTCAGACCGAGAGAAGAATCCCAACCGGACAAACCCGCCCAGTGACCAGCGTTGAAAAGACCGGCTTCGGCGTAGGTGCCGCCGACGAAAAACTCGAAGCGCGGATAGCGGAGCGGCGACGATAGGGGCTTGGGATTGGAACGCGGCGGAATCGGAACTGCCTCAGGGGCAGGGGCCTGGGTTGGAGTCGGCGGAGCTTGGTCCGGGGATGGCGGTGGAGCTGCTGGAATCTGCGCCCACGAGGCCACGCAGAGCGCGGCCACTCCAGCGAATACTCCGAGGTAGTTCCTCACGATTCCTCCTTGAGATGCAGTATCCAGCTGCCAGTACCCAGTTTTCACGGCTCTCGCTGGGCTGGCTACTGGGTACCGTGTACTGGTTTTCCGAATACCGTATTGTAGTGAAGCCGGATGTCGCCGCACGTTCCCTGCTCGGGCGAATAGACGACGCAGGTATCGAAGGGCTGCGAATACACGTGCAGACTCACCGCGCGCTGGTGCGCTTCCCGCGGATTGACCACCCGGTGCACCGGCTTTTTGGGATCGACGGCGCAAGGATTGGCCGCCGTCAATTCCACCGTGTTAGATGCCTGCAACTGGCACTTGCCTGCCTCGATATCCTGAAATCCAACCTGAAAATTTTCGACCAATAGTTTTCCGATCGGCGCCGCCATCCAGCAATTCTGGTCGCGATGATTGTGCACGGAACTGCCTTGGCCAACCTCCCAGCAGATGGCGATGAGTTCGTAGAGAGTGGTTTTGTCGATCAGGTTGCGGGTGTAGTGCTGGGGATCCCAGCTCAAAAAAGGCGCGAGACTGGCTTCCGCGACCGGCATTTTGGCGAGCAGTGCCTGAACCGCTTCGGTGGTATCGAAGGCGGACGGGGGCAAGGCGCGCAGTTCCTTGACGAGTTCGTCAATGGGAACCCGCTGCGGTATCGGCAGATTCATGGCTGTGTGCGACAAACTATTGAGTATACCGCGCCGTGCGGGTGGAGACGGGGGCGGCGTTCCGGGCTTGCCGGGACCGATCGCGGAACCTCAGAGTTTTCCGAAGGCCATGGCCACCATATAGAGGACCTGGGCGGTCGCCAGGCCAATCCAGATGCGCTGCCGAATGCGGGATCGGCGTATGTCGCGGAGCAAGTCGGCGGCGGTGGGTTCGAGGGCCGGAACTTTAGGTTTCTCCGCCGACAACGCTGCGGGTTGCAGATTGACTGGCCGCGAGGCATCGGCCGTTTTCGGTTTGTCGGGATAGAAGACCTTGGGCGTGTCGACAACTTCCGACCACAAGGGGAGCAGGATCCACGACTTCGGAATGATGTCGAGGATCGGTTTGGCGGTCAGGTTGAGAGCCGGCTGCGTCTCGGGCGCGATGCGATCGGCCAGGTTTCGCAGAAGCGATCCCCACCAGAAGTGGCTGAGTTGGTCGGTGATGAGTTCGCCGACATCGACGGGGCGGGATTCCAGTTCGAGGGGCGGAAGCGTCTCGGGAGAAATGACGTCGCCGATGTTGGAGAACACGGTGCGAAACCAGGGCAGACGCAAGCGGTCGCCGAGCAAGAGGCCGATATCCACCGGCCTTGAAGTGAGTTGCAGGGGCGGCAGTTTCTCTGGCGCGAAGGTATCGCGCAGATTGCCGGCGAGCGACCTCCAGAGCGGCTGCGTGAGGCCCGGCGGCGGGAGCAGGTCGAGCGGAATCTCTATCGGCGGTGCGGACTGCGGGTCGGGATCCCAGGCTTCGGCGGCGTTGGAGCGGTATGGCATAAGGGTCGGAAAGAGTCGAAAACCTGTTCTTGCCATGTTAGATGCGGCAACGAGGTCTGTCACGCGCAAATCGACGGGCGGTCCCCGAAGGAACGCGGTGTGACTCCTGGCTCGCTACGCCACGTCGTGAAGGGAATTGCCATTACTGGCGTAACTAACAGGCCCTTATCCAAGCCGCCTACTATCGCAGTATCTCGGCAAACACTGGGAAAGGACTGTATGGGTGAGAGAATCGCCCCGGCAGCAACTTCGGGCGAAACGTCGCGGTCGAAATCGCCAAGGGACACTGTCGAGCAAGACGCGTCGGCAATCTCGCCCCCCAGCGCCGATGTTCTTTCCTGTAATCGTGCTTCCGAAACTGCGGCGCTGGCCAACGGAAATGCCGCCGAACTCCCGCTGACAGTCCCCTTCACTCTGGAGCAGGCGTACTACGAACAGGTGCTCGAGAACGCGCCGGACGCGATCAGCATTATCGACCAAGACCTGAACATTACCCGCGTCAACGGAGAGTTCACGCGCCTGTTCGGCTTTACCGCGGCGGAGGCTGCCGGGAAACGCCTTGACCAGCTCATCGTCCCGCTCGACCGTTATGCGGAAACGGCGTGGATACAGGAGACCATCCGGACGCAAAACAAACTCTCGCTGGAGACGCGACGACGGCGGAAAGACGGCATCCTGGTCGAGGTGCTGCTCTCCACTTCACCGGTGATCGTGAACGGCAGGAAAGTTGGAGCATACGCCTCGTATCGCGACATCACCGAGCAGAAACGCGCCGAGGACTTGAACGCCGCCTTGTACGCCATCGCGGCGCGCCGTCAGTCGGCGGAAGATCTGCAACAGTTTTTTGCCGCAATTCACAACATCGTGGGGCAATTGATGAACGCGCGCAACTTCTACATCGCGCTCTACGATCCCGCGACCCAGTTGTTGAGCTTCCCCTATTTTGTGGATGAACAGGACCCGCCGCCGGCGCCGAAGTCATTGGGCCGCGGTCTGACTGAATACGTGATGCGATCGGGCGAGCCCCTGCTGGCGACACCGGCAGTGTTTGAGGAACTGGTGAAGCGCGGCGAAGTGGAATTGATCGGCGCGCCATCGCTCGACTGGCTGGGCGTTCCCCTGAAGAGCGGCGCGAGCTGCATCGGCGCGCTGGTGGTGCAGTGCTACAACGAAAATGCGCGGTTCGCGGAGCGCGACCGCGAGATTCTAAAATTTGTTTCGCAGCAACTGGCCGCCGCTATCGAACACAAGCGCTATGAAGAGGCTCTGCGCCGATCGGAGGCGCGGTCGCGGTCGTTGATTTTAAGCGCCGTGTTTGGCATTTGCCGCTGCACGGTGAGCGGGAAATTTCTGGACGTCAATCCGGCGCTCATCGCCATGCTCGGCCATGGGTCGGTCGAAGATATGCTCCAGCTGGATGCCCGGAGCGAAGTCTTCGTTAAACCTCGGGAGTTGGACCGGTTGGCGGACGAATACCGGCGCAACGGAACTCTGAATGGCGTGGAAGTGCAATGGCGGCGCAAGGACGGCCGCATCATCATCGTGCGGCTAAGCGGCTGCGCCGCCACGGCCAGCGATGAACCCGAAGAAGTGTTGGAACTGATGGCGGAAGACATCACCGACCGGAGGCAGTTGGAAGAGCAGCTGCGGCAGGCGCAAAAGATGGATGCGGTGGGCCGGTTGGCCGGCGGCGTCGCGCACGACTTCAACAACCTGCTGATGGTGATCACCGGATACACCGAGGTGCTGCTGGAGCAGCTGGAAAAAGGCAGCCACATGCACCACGAGGTGCAATCGATCCAGCAGGCCGCCGACCGCGCCGCGACCCTGACCCGGCAATTGCTGGCGTTCAGCCGCAAGCAACTCTTGGAACTGAAGGTCATCGACGTCAACAGCGTGATCGGCGACATGGAGCGGCTGCTGCGGCCCTTGATCGGCGAAAACATCGAACTGGTCACGCGCCTCGCCTCCGACGCCGGACACACCCGCGCCGACGCCGGGCAACTCGAACAGGTCATCATGAACCTGGTCGTGAATGCGAAGGATGCCATGCCGGAGGGTGGCAAGCTGACGGTGCAGAGCTGCAGCGTCACGGTGCGCCCGAACTTGAGCGAACACCGTTTTATTCAGCCCGGGCGCTATGCGGTGATCTCGGTATCCGATACCGGGCATGGGATGGACAAGGAAACGCAGTCGCAAATCTTCGAGCCGTTCTTCACGACCAAGGAAAAAGGCAAGGGCACGGGTCTCGGGCTCTCGACCGTGTACGGCATCGTCAAGCAGAGTAATGGATACGTGTACGCCCAAAGCGAGCCGGGAGCGGGCACGACTTTCTACGTTTACCTGCCGCGCGTGGAAGACGCCGCCGAGGAACTGAGACCGGCGAAAGCGCAGCAGAATGAGGCCGATGGACGGGAAACGGTTTTATTGGTGGAGGACGAGGAATCCGTCCGGGAACTCGTGCGCCTAACCCTGGCCTCGCGCGGATATAAGGTTCTGGAAGCCGAAGATGGCGAGGCGGGTCTGCGGATCGCCGGAGCCTGCCAAGAGCACATCGATATTCTCATCACCGACGTGGTCATGCCCGGCATGGGAGGGCGCGAACTGGCCAAGAAGCTGGTCGCCCTGCGTCCCGGCATGGCCGTGCTCTTTCTTTCGGGATACACCGAAGATGCGGTCATCGCCCAGGGAGCGCCCGGTCCAGCGAGCGCGTTTCTACAGAAACCCTTTACTTTGCAGAATCTTGCGCGGAAAGTCCGGGAAGTGCTGCGGGCGCGACCGGCTGCGGGCCCAGTTCTGAAATCCGTCGCGCAGTCGGCCTCGAAATAGGGGTCTCCCGTGGCGTGAATCGAGTGCCGTCCTTAACGGCGCTCGAGTGTCCTTCCTTTCTCCCTTCCAGCCACTTACATGCCAGCCTTTCTCTCGTCGGAGCTTTCCCACTGGGGGGTGGGGTCATGGCAGGGGGAAACGCTCTAGTCATTTTTCCCACAGAAACTTTCCTATAGGATCGGTGTTAGCGCATCATAAGAATAAAGAAACCTGAGTGGATAGTTAGGACGGCAGTAGATTGGGATCGGATTTTAAACGCCGCTCAGCTTCGGCAACGGGCGACTCGTCTTACAGGGCCCCGTGCGCCCTCTTTGCTTCAATGTTTGCGATTTCGTCGTTCAATGACCTACCGCGTACTGATCAAAGTTGAACAGTATTCGGTTAGGCACTCGTAGTAGAAGTACAGAATTGCATTTAACGACAGGAGTGTCTTATGAATCCCCTTGCCTCCACCAAATGTGCCGGACGCCTGCTGATGGCTCTGGCTGCGTTCACCAGCATCCTTTTGATCGCCGGCTGTAGCAGCAGCAGTAAGACGCCAACCAACCCCGAAGGCTTCACGAACGCTAGCCTTACAGGCACTTATGTTTTTTCGTCGCAAGGCCTGGATAGCAGCGGATATCCGGTGGCCATCGCGGGCACAGCCACAGCCAACGGAACCGGCGGTATCACGGGTGGCACAATTGACATTGTGAACTCAGACCCAGAGTTCAATGAGTTGTCGCCAGTCGCGCAGGCGATCACAGCAGGGTCCTATAGCATCACCAGCGACGGTCGTGGGCTGGCCTCGCTTACCAGTGCGTATGGAACCTATGGCTTCGATTTCGTTCTGTACTCGACTTCCAGCGGCCTGATCACCGAATACGACGCGAATGGCACGGGCAGCGGCACGCTCGACCTGCAGACCGCAGTCACGAGTCTTAGTGCGCTCGCGGGGCCGTATGCCTTCAGTCTCGCCGGCAGTGACGGTTCCAACCTAGCTCCCTTTGCCATGGTAGGAGCGTTCTCGCTCGATCAAAACGGCGGCGTCACGGGCGCCGAAGACTTTAACGACAACCTTATCGTGGAGAATGAGCCGCTCACGGGCGGCGCCGCGACGTTGGGTACAGGGACGGGTCCTGGAACCATCCCCCTCGCCTCGAACAGTTTCCCGATCATCTTTGACTACTACGCGGTTGACGCCACTCACTTCAAGCTCATTGAGACGGACTATGCTGAGTTCCTTGCCGGCGACGCCTATACGCAAACTGGCTTTACGTCCATCCCCACCACCGCCATGGCGTTCACAGTGGCTGGTGGCGTCAGCGCCCCTGTCGCCGCGGCCGGTTTTGTGACTATTAGCGGAGCCTCCGCTAGTGGTACCGGAGACATTAACGCTAACGGTACAGTTGTGACGGGAACGTCCTTTACCGGCACGGCTGGCGCGGCCGGTCCGGGCGGCCGGGTTGCGGTTGCCCTCAGTGACTTTAACCCCGCCACCAATCTGGTTTTGTATCCCTCCAGCGGAGGAACTCTCATGCTGGAGACGGACACGGCGAACCTTACGATTGGCTCCGCTCAGGTTCAGACGGCTGGGGCGGCCATCGCGGCTTCGGAGGGTTACGGATTGAATCTTTCCGCGATCAATACCAGCGAAGGCGAAGGGGAATTTTTTGAAGAAGACGACATCGCCCAGTTCACCACGACCAGCAGCGGTTTCAGCGGAGTCGTCGACATCAACGATGAGGGCACCACAACTCCGAACCAAGCGCTAGCCGGCACCTACCCGACGGCTACATCCGTGACGACGACGATCGGAAGCAACGCTTTTGTCAGCTTCAATTTCTATCCCGTGACCAACAACCAGTTCCTCCTGCTCGAAACCGACAGCAATCAGATCGGGGTGGGGCAGTTCTGGTTGCAGAGTTCTTCCTCGTCTGCGGTAGCGGGGCATAGGGCTCTCTCTACGGTTCGGCCGAGGGCTCGGGCGGGCGCTGTCAAGCGGAGCAAGTAAACGCTCGCGGATCGCTCAAATGAATCGGGGCGCGGCTTTTATGCCGCGCCCTTTTTTATTGTCCAATGTCCCGCAGCGGCGTCTTGGCCGGGCGGGGACGCCCGGCGCTCCATTCACAATTTGGCGCACCGCTGGCTTTACTTAATCGCTTCCGCCGCGATTCTCTCGGTGACAAACGCTTCGATCACGTCCCCAGCCTTGATGTCGCCATAGTTCGAAATCGAAATACCGCACTCCATCCCGCTGGTCACCTGCGACGCATCGTCCTTGAAACGGCGCAGCGAAGCTATCTTGCCTTTGAAGACGACCACGTTGTCGCGCAGCAGGCGGACTTCGGAATCGCGCTTCAGCAGGCCGTCGCTGACGCGGCAACCGGCGATAGTTCCGACCTTCGGAATGCGGAAGGTTTCCTGCACCTCGGCGCGGCCCTGGTAGGTTTCTTTGATGGTCGGTTCGAGCAGGCCGGTCATGGCGCGCTTGATCTCGTCCTGGAGTTCGTAAATGATCGAGTGCAGGCGGATGTCGACCTTTTCCTGATCGGCCAGTTCCTGCGCTTTGCGCTCGGGGCGGACGTTGAAGCCGATGATGATGGCGTTCGACGCTGAAGCCAGCAGCACGTCGGTCTCGGTGATGGCTCCGATGCCGGAGCGCAGCAGCTTGAGGCGGACTTTGTCGTTCGAGAGGCGTCCCAGCAAATCTCCCAGCACTTCGACTGAGCCCTGCACGTCGGCTTTGAGGATGACGTTGAGCTCTTTCATGCCGGCCGTTTTCAATTGTTCGGCCAGGCCTTCGAGCGAAACGCGGGAACTCTTGGCCAGCGTGGCTTCGCGGAATTTCTGTTCGCGGTATTCGGAGATGTCGCGCGCTTTTTCGCGGTCGGTGACCACGACGAACTGATCGCCCGCCTGCGGCAGGCCTTCGAGGCCGATGATTTCAACCGGGGTCGAGGGCGGCGCTTCCTTAATCGGCTTGCTGCGGTCGTCGAACATGGCGCGGACTTTGCCGTAGACGTTGCCGACCACGAAATTGTCGCCGGTGTGGAGCGTGCCGTTCTGCACCAGGATGGTGCCGACGGGGCCGCGTCCGCGGTCGAGTTTCGCTTCGAGCACCAATCCGCTCGCCGCGCGTCCAGGAGTGGCTTTCAATTCCTGGAGGTCGGCGGTGAGGCAGATCATTTCCATCAGCAGATTGAGATTGGTTTTTTGTTTTGCCGAAACATCGACGAACACTGTCTTGCCGCCCCACTCTTCGGGGACGAGGCCGCGGTCGGCGAGTTGTTTTTTGACGCGCTCGGGCAGGGCTCCGGGTTTATCGATCTTGTTGACGGCGACGATGATGGGAACCTCGGCGGCGTGCGCGTGGTCGATGGCTTCGATGGTCTGGGGCATGACGCCGTCATCGGCGGCGGTGACGAGCACGACGATGTCGGTGGCTTTGGCTCCGCGCGAACGCATGCGGGTGAAGGCTTCGTGACCGGGCGTATCGAGGAAGACGATCTCGCGCCCGAAGGCGGGAGACGATTTGTCGGTGATGGCAACCTTGTATGCGCCGATGTGCTGGGTGATGCCGCCCGCTTCGCCTCCGGCTACGTTGGTGGAGCGGATGGAATCGAGGAGCGTGGTCTTGCCGTGATCGACGTGGCCCATGATGGTGACAACGGGCGGACGCGGGATGGCTTCCGCGCCTTCCTCGCTGCTCTCGACGGCGGCGGTGGTATCTTTCGCGGCTTGTTCCTCGAAGGTGATGACTTCGGTGTCGGCTCCGAAGAAGCGCGCCATTTCGCTGGCGAGCTCGGCGTCGAGGGTTTGATTGATGGTGGCGAACACGCCGCGAACCACGAGGCGCGCGATTACATCCTTGGCGCGAATGCCGAGCTTCTCGGCCAGGTCTTTTACGGAAATGCCTTCCGTAATTGTGATGTTGCGCGTGATCGGCGCGGGCTCGTTGCTGATGGACATGCGCGGCGGCGGAGTGTAGCCCTTCATCGGGCCTTCTTTGATTCCTCGCGGCACATATCTCTGACCGGGACGGCGCGACGGCGCACCCGGACGGGCACCTGGACGCGACGGTCCTGGAGGAGCCATTCCAGCTCCGGGGCCTACGCCGAGCGGACGCGCTCCGGCGGAAGGCACGCGCGTCGGATGCATGGGCCGACGTTCGCCGGGACGAAGCGGCGGACGCGGCGCTCCCGGCGCTAGCGGCCGCGGTGTACGCTGAAAAATTGGCTGCCCTGGGACGGGTCGACCGGGCGCGGAGCGCGCAGCCATGGGCGCTCCCGGCGCGGGAATCGGCGCCTTGTACACGGGACGCGGGCCAGTCTGCGGCATGATCATTCGCGGCGGCGCTGCAATGGGCTCGGCTGGTTTTGTCGGAGCGGCCGCTTGCATCTGCGTAACATTCGAGGGCGGCTGGGTCGCTGGCGGCGCGCTGCCTACCGGCGTCGCCGGCGGAATGCGTGGCGGAACCGCAATCGCGGGCGGCGCAGCACTGGCGGATGCTAGCGTAGCAGTCGTTGTTACCGGTGGAGTAATCGGAGCTTTGGGTGGAATCACGACCACCGACGGCGGGCGATACGTAGCGGCGACCGAGGCCGGCGTCACCATTCTCGGCGGCGCGGCAGCCGGAGCCTCGGTCACTGGTTTGGGCGAAACGGCCTTCGGCACCGCTGGAGCAGCGTGAACTTCGGCTCTAGCTTCCGCCGCGGGTGGCGCAGCCTGCGGCTTGGCGGGAGGGCGGACCGGAGGAACTTCCACCGCTACCTTTTGCTGAATGGCGCGCAGCACGTCTCCAGGGCGGGAGATGTGCGAGAGGTCGATCTTGGTTTTGATTTCTTCTTCGCCGTGGGCGGCACGCGAAGCAGCCCTTGCGGAACTTGGCACCGCGTCGGAGCGGCTGCGGAGGTGCTTTCGCACCAGGTCCGCTTCGTGATCTTCCAGGGAACTGGAGTGCGTTTTCTTCTCCGTGACGCCCACCGTAGTCAGGGTGTCAAGAATTTCCTTGCTCTTGACTTCCAACTCACGGGCCAGATCGTTGATTCGAATCTTACTCATCCGCTCTCGTTTCCTCTTGTCCTGCTGATCTCGTGTATCTAAGCTCGCATATCGAACCTCTCCGAGTTCGTGGTGCAATCGTACTTCGGTCGTTGGATCAAGCTTCGCGTTGGCGAGGGCCGCGCTTCCAGTCCGGATCGCAGTCCGAACTCGCCACTTCTCCCAGACTCAGCTCTGCTTTTCTTCCGGGTCTTCTTCCGTCGCCAGTTCGGCGTTTGCCGCTGGCGGCGCTGCGGTGGACTCCGCTTCGGCGGCCAACCTTGCCGCCTCCAACTCACCATCCCCGGGCGATACGGGTTCTCCGGTGTTTTCCGGTTCCACGCCTAACGCATCGGCTTCGACCGAGCCTTCGGTCAGCGATACCTCGCTGGCGGCCGCTTCGGTAGCCGCTTCTCCGGCGCTTTCCGGTTCCGCCGCAGCTACAGCCTCGCCGCCATCCAGGGTGGCGAAATAATTATTGACCGCGATGCTGATTTTTTCCACCGTTTTCGGGCCAATGCCTTCAATCGCTTCCAGTTGCTCGGGCGTCATATCGGCCAGCGACTCGACCGTGTTTACGCCCGCGGCCTTCAGTTTCTCGACCAGGCCTTCGCCGAGGCCGGTCACATTTTCCAGCGGAGTCACGGTCTGCGTGACTAGGGCCGACATCTGCTGCTCGACCTCCTGGCGCTTTTCTTCCTCGCTCTTGATATCGATCTTCCAGCCCAGCAGTTTGGCCGCGAGGCGGACGTTCTGGCCCTTTTTACCGATGGCGAGCGAAAGCTGGGTGTCGTCGACCACGACTTCGAGATGTTTGTCGGCGGCATCGACGATGGTGACCCGGCTGACTTTCGCGGGCTGCAGCGCCTTCTCCGCGAAGGTGACCGGATCTTCGTGGTATTCGATGATGTCGATCTTTTCCCCGCGCAACTCGCGGATGATCGACTGCACGCGCATGCCCTTCATGCCGACGCAGGCGCCGACGGCGTCCACGTCCTTGTCTTTCGACATCACTGCGATCTTGGTGCGCTCGCCCGCTTCGCGCGCAATAGCCCGGATTACTACCGTGCCGTCGTAAATTTCCGGGACTTCGGTCTGGAACAGAGTCTGCACCAACTCGGGCGCGGAGCGCGACGCGATCACGCCCGGGCCTTTGACCGCTTTTTCCACGCGCACGATGACCACGCGAATGCGCTCGCCGACGGCGAACGATTCCAGCCGCGATTGCTCCTTGCGTCCCATGCGGGCTTCGGCCTTGCCGATATCGAGAATCACATCCGGACCCTCGAGCCGCTTCACGGTGGCGTTCACGACCTCGTTCACATGTCCGATGTATTCGTTGTAAACGGTGTCGCGTTCCGCCTCGCGGACTTTTTGAAAGATGACCTGTTTGGCCAGTTGCGCCGCGATGCGCCCCAGAATTCCTTCGGTAACTTTTGGAATGAGCAGTTCGCCGCCGGCTTCCGCGCTCGGATCCAATTTGCGCGCTTCTTCCACCGTCACCTGCAGGTTCGGATCTTCCACCTGCTCCGGAGTCTCGACGATCGACTTCACCGCATAGGCATTGATCTTGCCGCTGTCTTTATCGAGGACGGCGCGCAAGTTTTCCTGCGTCTTGTAGTATTTGCGGGTGGCGACGACAATGGCGTCCTCGACCGCGCTGACTACAATCTGCGGATCAATGCCTTTCTCCCGGCTGACCCCTTCGATGATGTTGTAAAGCTCACTCGCCATAGAAAATCCAGGTTTCAGAGTTTCAAGGTCTCAATGTTTCAAGGTAAAAGCCGCGATTTGCCAGAGCACCGATTCTTTTGCTCTTTGAAACCTTGAAACTCTGAAACTCTGAAACCTTGCACTTGTCAAATTTCCGGTACCAAATTCGCCTTCTCCACGTTCTTGAACTCGATCTCTACTTTCGCGGCGTCGCCCTCTTTGGGGCGCATCTTTTTCTTTCTGGCCGCGCTTAGATCGAGCAGCAACTTTCCGTTCTCGAAGCTTTCCAGCTTCCCTTCAAAATGCCGGTTGCCGTTCACCGGCTCGCGCGTCATCAGCTTCACGCGCTGTCCGCGGAAGCGTTCGAAGTCAGACGCTTTCGTCAGCTTGCGGTCGAGTCCCGGAGAGGAAACCTCCAGCACATACGATCCGCCGGGCACCGCGTCTTCGACATCCACGATCGTGCCAAACTCGCGGCTGAACTTCGAGCAATCCTCGTGTGTCACGCCGTCGGGGCGATTCGCCGCCGGTGCCGCTCCCGGACGGTCGATAAACACTCGAAGCGCGCGGTGCTTGCCAGCTCCGCTGACTTCGACTTCAACGACTTCCAGCCCGTTCGAGCCCGCAACGCGCTCGGCGATTTGCCGGACTCTATCCAGATCAAGAGCCATGATTTCAGCAATTTGCGTCGGAAGGCCGCGCCAGTTCCGCGAGCAAACCGGCCCAAACTAAAAAGTGGGCTTGCGCCCACTGGTGTGCTTCGACAATCCTGACACTACGACACAACAGTATTCATCGGTAACTATACGCTGGCGGTGTGGAAAACACAAACGCGGCGGCTGGACGGCAACCGCTTGGCCGGGCGAAGCCGGGGGCGCGCCATGGGGTGCCGCGTGTGAGATAATCTGCGGCCATGCTGACTAGGGTAGCGGCAATGATTGCGATGGTGGTTACGCTGGCGGCTGCCGGTTATGTGTCGTTTGTTTTCTATCAAGACAAAGTTGAGCGGAAATTCGACAAAGCGGCTTCGCTCTGCGCGCTCTGCACCACGGGCAAACAAGTAGCCCAGACCAATTGGGACTCCGTTCAGAGCCACCTCGAACAGCTCAAGTCTCAGAAGAGAAACAAAGAGGCGGAAAAATTCGCGCAAGCACATGCCAGCGAGAAGCCCGATGACGCTCCCTGCACGGATTGCGACTTGCCTGGGCCGGATTACAACACGCCGGGCGCGGTTGCGGCGGTGGGATTGATTGCCTCGGTGGTTTTATGGGGAGCGGTGAAGCCGAAAGAACGGTTATGAAAGCAGCCTGCTACCGCAGCAGGATAAAGTTCGAGGCGACCTCCCGAAATGCGGCCAACTGTTTCGTTCGGGTAAGATCGTCCCAGCCAAGTTCTTTCGCCATCAAGTCGGCAACAGCTGGCGCCATCGCCAAAGCTGCGCGCGCATTCAGGAACAACGCTCGCGTGCGCCTCGCGAGAATGTCTTCCACGGTGCGCGCCATCTCGTTTCGCACCGCCCAGATTACTTCCGCCTTCCGGTAGGGCAGATCTGCGTGCAATGGTTGGTTGAGGGCGGGGTCGTCCTCGATCAGCTTGCGGATTTGGCGGGCATCGGAACCGTAGATTGCCAGCGCGGCGAACTCCGATGCGGCTTCTTCGTTCGCGCCGTGAAAGCCGTGGATGTGCAGATGCTGCGTGACGCAGAGTCTTTCCGGGAGCTGCGCCAGCGTTGCGGCCTGATCGACGCAGTCCTCGGCCATGTGGCGGTAGGTCGTCCATTTGCCGCCGCAGATGGTGACCAGGCCGGAGCGGTCGATTTGGATGACATGATCGCGCGACAGCGACGCGGTCCTGGCCACGCTGCTGCTGGACGCGCCGGTCGTGCCCGTCGTCGTGCTTGATGCCGTCCCCGCCGCTGTCCCGACTAGTGGCCGGATGCCGGCGAATACGCTCAGCACATCGTCGCGGGTCGGCGCTTTCGCCAGATATTCTCCGGCGGTTGCCAGAATGAACTCGATTTCCTGCTCTTGGGCAACGGGCTCGAGCGTTGCGGATGCAATGGGCGTGTCGGTGGTTCCTACCAGCGTGTGCCCGTGCCACGGGATCGCGAATAACACGCGGCCATCGCTGGTGTGCGGGACCATGACGGCGCTGTTGCCCGGCAGAAAGCTGGCGTCGAAGATGAGGTGAATGCCCTGGCTGGGCGTAATCATCTTCGCGGCTGCGGGCTCGGCCTTGAGGCGAAGCTGGTCGCTAAACGCTCCGGTCGCGTTGATTACGACTTTTGCGTTGGCGCGAATCGCGTTGCCCGTTTCCACGTCGCGGGCGGTGACTCCGTCGATAAATCCCTGAGCGTCTTTGGTCAGGCCCGTCACTTCGACATAGTTCAGCAAGGTTGCGCCCTGCTCGTATGCGGTCGCCACCATGTGGATCAGCAGCCGGGCATCGTCGAATTGTCCGTCGTAGTAGACCGCGCCGCCGCGCAGGCCTTCTTGCTTCAGGGTCGGGAGATGTTCCAGCGTTTCTTCTTTGGAGAGAATGCGCGAGGTTCCGAAGCCGTACTTGCCGGCCAGCAACTGATAGAGCTTGAGGCCCAGGCCGTAAAAGGAGGCTTCCCACCAGTCGTAATTCGGGACGACGAACGCGAGGTCGTGCACGATGTGGGGCGCGTTTTGCAGAAGGAGGCCGCGCTCCTTGAGCGCTTCCATGACCAGGCCGATGTTGCCTTGCTCCAGATAGCGCACGCCGCCGTGGGCGAGCTTGGTGCTGCGGCTGGAGGTACCTTTGCCGAAGTCGCTTTGTTCGAGGAGCAATACATCGTAACCACGCGCGGCGGCATCGATGGCAACGCCCACGCCGGTGGCTCCGCCGCCCACGACGATCATGTCCCAGGCGTGGGGATGGGATTCGAGGCGGCGCAGCATTTCGGATCGAGTCATAGCAATCCCGCGTTCTGGCAGGATAGCCTGAGCCGCGCGTTGCCTAAAGTCGCGAGCGGGGTTCATCCCCTTGTCCGATTACCGCGAGGGGGACGAGCGGGTCCCGAGCCTGCCTGGCCGCCGGGCCGGCCGAGCGGGATGCCCGGCGCTCCATCGGCAAACACATCCACGATGAGGACAAAGGAGTTAGTTAGCTTTGGCGTCCGAGTGTCATTTTTTGGCGTAACTCGGCAGTTATTACGACTTAACTGCTCGATAGCACAACGGTGGACTACAGTCCCCTCCGGATTTGTGGCATCTTACACAGATTAGAACGGAGGTTTGCCACCCCCAGCAGACCAGCCTTAGGCGAGCAAGGAACGTGGGGTTCCTAATTATGAAGAGTCTGGGGAAAGTCATTCGGTCTGTACAAGCGTTCGGCCGTGAACTCTCGCGACTATCGAATGCCCCGGAGCCGCAGCGCATGCCAGCGATTGGCATCGCCCTGGGCGGAGGCTTCGCCCGCGGCATCGCGCACATTGGCGTGCTCAAGGTTCTGGAGGAAGAAGGCATTCCGGTGCGCATGGTTGCCGGGACCAGCGTGGGCGCCATCATGGGCGCCGCGTATTGCAGCGGACTGACGATCGCGGAGCTGGAAGAACTCTCCCACAACGTTCGCTTCACGACTTTCGCGCGCTGGACCCTGTCGCGCTACGGCTTCGCCTCGAACGACCGCATGACGGCGTTCTTGCAGCGCACTTTGAAGGTGCAGACATTTGAAGAGATGCGGATCCCACTGGGCGTGACGGCTACGGACTTCAACACGGGCAAAGGTACGGTGTTTACTTCGGGTTCGATTATCGATCCCGTGCGAGCGAGTTGCGCGTATCCCGGAATGTTTCTGCCCGTCGAAATTCGTGGCAGCTGGCTGGTGGATGGCATGCTGTCGTATCCTGTGCCGACGGTCCCGCTGCGCGAAATGGGCGCGGAGCGCGTGCTGGCCGTGCAACTGAAGGGGCAATGGTCGAAGACGAGCGCGCCGCGGCATTACTTTGACGTGATCGGACAATCGTTCGCCATCGCGCAGGAGATGATGAGTTCGGTGTGGAGAAACGCGGCCGACATAGTGATCGAACCCGATGTCGCCGGCTTTGACTATGACGATTTCAAGCGCGCGGACGAATTGATCCGCGTCGGCGAGTTGGCCATGCGCGACGCGCTGCCGGCAGTGCGCAAATGGCTGGAGGTTCCGGCGGAAGCGGCGGCTCCAGTGAACGTGAAAGTGCCGGCGTTGATCGCCAGTCCAGTACCCGCGGACTGAAACCACGGAGCCAGCGTTACCCCGTCACGACGCCACGGACTGCTCGGCCTCGCGAGCGCTTTCGCGAGTAACGATTGCCTGAAATTTCCGCAACACCTCTTCGGAAAGCGCCGGCTTCCGATACGTGCCGACCAGTTCGTCGACGCGCTCACGCGCGCGCGTAAAGACGTCGCTCGCTGGCTCCGATCCGCGTGCGCTGCGATCGATGACGTTGGATGGCAGGTACTGCTCCTGCCGAAAAAGCGCGCGCGTCTCCTTAAGCTTGAGAAATTCTCCGGAGAGTCCGGTTTGCGCAAACATGGCAGTGGCCAGGGTTTCTCCGCCACGTTCTTCGATGCCTCGGGCTTCTATACCTCGAACCAGCCGCTGCGCCGACGCAATCGACTCCGCGTCGATGACGAGCTTCTCGACGCTGTGGCAGGCGAGCGATTCGATCATGCCCGCGCCGGAAATCATGTTGATGCCGGTGAGCGCTCCCAACATGGCGGAGCGGGCGCTCTCCGCGCCGGCCTGGGCGTCGACAAACTTCGAATCGGTTGCGACCAGGTAGCCGTGGGTTGGCAGCCCAAGATGCTTGCCGACTTCGGCGCACGCCAGGTTCAACATAGCGGTTTCGATGGCGCCCATGGGCGCGCCGCCGGTGCGCATGTCGAAGATGGCCGGAGCGCCTCCCCAGACTATGGGCGAACCGGGGCCGGCGAGTTGATGCAGCACGATGCCGGCGAGCGCTTCGGCGGCATGCTGCGTCACCGAACCGGCGAGTGTCACCGGCGCGGTGCCTCCAGCCAGCGGCATGGAAACTATTTCCGCGGGGACGCCGGCGCGGGCCAGGTCGAGCAGGTTGTGCGAACCGAATTCCGACCAGTTCAACGGAGGCGAAGGGCAGACATCGAAGACGGCGCGCGGCTTTTCACGCATCTTGTCTAGGCCGCCGCTGTCGGCGGCCAGCAGGTCGATCATGCCCTGGAGTCCGGCAGCGGAGAACGATCCCGTCACCACCGGCTTGTCGGAATGTTGCAGCACGACGAACAGGCGATAGAGATCGCCGATCGCGCTGGGCAGGTTGCTATCACTACATACGACGGCGGTGGATTGCGCGGCGAACTGTGGCAGCATTTCGGTGACCTGCACGAGGCGCACAAGGTCGCTCGTTTCGGAAGGCCGAGCTTCCATCGTTTCGGGATCGAACATCTGCACGCAGCAGGAGCCGGGATCGAAATGCACGTCGTCGCCGCCATAATGCACGGCCTTTTCGCCCTGGCGGTTGTACAGATAGAAATCCCGCGGAGCCGATGCCAGGCATTGCCGAACGAGGGGCTCGGGGATACGCGCTACTCCATTGCTGACTTCAACTCCCGCCGACTGCAGTAGCTCGACCACCGCCGAGCCTACGCGAACTCCGGGGTTCATCAGCAGTTCGAATGCCTCGCGGAGAATGCGTCCGATGAGTTCAGCGCTTAAGAGTTGAATTTTGGGTCTCATGCGGCGGCCGTTCCTTTGCCCATCAGGTTCTTTGCCAGTTCGAGCGCATCGATGGCATTTCGCGAATAGCCGTCGGCGCCGATTTCAGCCGCCCATTTCTGGGTGATAGCGGCGCCGCCGATAATCGCTTTTACGCGTGGCCGCATACCATTGCGGTCCAGGGCTTCGATCACGGCTTTCTGTCCGGCCATGGTCGTGGTCAGCAAGGCGGAGACGCCGACAATATCGGCATCGATCTCGCGTGCCTTGGCGACGAATTGCTCGGGCGTCACGCTGGTGCCGAGGTCGAAGATCTGGAAGCCGCTGGCGGAAAGAATCGTCGCGACCAGGTTTTTGCCGATGTCGTGGATATCGCCGCGGGCGGTGCCGAGGACGACCTTGCCCAAGGTCTCACGCTCGGAGCCGCGTTTCAGCATTTCCGGTTCAAGAATCTTCATGGCAGCCTGCATCGCTTCGGCCGAAGCCAGCAGATCGGGCAGAAACATCTGGCCGCACCCGAATTGATCGCCGGCGAAGGTGATGCCCGCGGCAAATCCGTGGTTCACGGCCTCGAGCGGATCGACACCGCTGTCGAGCGCCTGCTGCGCCAATTCCGCGGCCTTATCTGGCGCGCCGTCGATGACGCTTTGGCGCATTGCTCCGAAAAGTGGGTCCGACACAGAGCCTCCGTTTGAGGTCAGCCGAAGGATCAGGCCGATCCGGCGCGGATTATACGTCAGCGACAGCCACAAAAATGTGATCTGCGGCACATCGAGATTTTCCGCCTATCCGACCTGCACCGTCAGCATCGATATGGACCCTCCGTCGACGCCTTCGATCGGAAAAGTGACAACTTCGCCCTGCTGGCGGCTGCCCAGTACGTACAGCATGGGCAGGTAGTGATCGGGAGTTGGAATGGAGAGCTGAGCGTTTGGTCCGAGGCGTTCGTAATCGATGAGCGGATTGTATTCGCCGGCCACCATCATCTCCCTGGCTTCTTGCTCGAAGCGAACCGCCCAATCGTAGGGATCGGGCATGTGGCGTCCCCAGGCGTAAGCGTGGAGATTGTGAACCAGGTTCCCGCTGCCGACAATCAGAATGCCTTCGCCTCGCAGGGGCGCGAGTCTTTGGCCGATTTCAAAGTGGAAGGATGCCGGCTGGGTTTCGTCGATGCTGAGTTGCACGACCGGGATATCGGCATCGGGATATACATGTTTCAGCACAGACCAGGTCCCATGATCGAGCCCCCATGCGTTGTCGGATTTTACCGGCAGGGGTTGCAACAGGCTTTGCACTCTGCGAGCAAGTTCGGGATCGCCCGGAGCGGGATACTGCACGCGGTAGAGTTCGGGCGGAAAGCCGCCGAAATCGTGAATGGTTCGCGGAGACGTACTGATGGTGACGCCGGTTCCGGGGACAAACCAATGCGCGGAAATCGACAGAATCGCCTTGGGCCTGCGCGTTTGTGCGCCGATTTGCCGCCATCCCACGGTGTAGTGGTTGTCCGAGAGGGCGTTCATCGGATTGCCGTGTCCGAAAAATATCGCTGGCAGGATTTCAGACATATCTCGGATTCCTCGGGCAGACTCCTCTGTAGGCGGAAACAGTTTACACCTGGGATTTGAGGCCGCCCTCAGCATCCACTCGATGGGACTGCCGATCTGGCCCTTGGCGGTGTTATCCTATGCGGGATCGCACTGCCAGGGGCTTCTCCTCTTCATGTCCAATCCAGAAACGACCAACCCAAACATGTCCGAGCCGAGCATGTCGGAACCGAGTACGCCCGAGTCGACCATACCCGAGCTGTCCACCCTCAACCCACCCGCGCCAGCCAGCCCGCCGGTTGAGCCATCTCCATCCGAATCGCTTCCGGTCGAATCGTTCAAAGACATTTTTTCCAAATACGAGAAGAGCCATCCCCGCAAGCGGGAGGCGGGCGCACAGGGCCGCGAAGGCACGGTGATTACCTTGACTGCCGACTCCGTCGTGCTCGATATCGGATACAAGACCGAGGGCGTGCTGCCGCTCACGGCGTTTCCGGCCGACAAGCCACCAAAGCCCGGCGACAAGGTTCAGGTCACCGTCAAGGGGCGCGACCCCGAAGGCTACTACGAACTGACCCGCGGCAAGGTCGAGCGCCCCACCGATTGGGCGTCGCTCGAAAAGGCTTTTGCCGAGAAGTCGATCATCGTCGGCACCGTGACCGGCGTAGTCAAGGGGGGATTGAGCGTGGATATCGGTGTGCGCGCCTTCATGCCCGCCTCCCGCACCGGAACAAAAGACGCCTCCGAAATGGAGAAGCTGGTCGAGCAGGAGATCCGCTGCCGCATCACCAAGATCGATGTGGATGACGAAGACGTGGTGGTCGATCGCCGCGCCATTGCCGAAGACGAAGAACGGGCCGGCAAGGAGCGCCGTTTTTCGGAGCTTAAAGAAGGCGATACGGTGCAGGGCGTGGTTCGCAGCCTCACCGACTACGGGGCGTTTGTCGAGATCGGCGGAGCGGACGCGCTGCTTCACGTCGGCGAAATTTCCTGGCATCGCGTTAACAAACCGGCGGACGTGCTCTCCGTGGGCCAGCAGATTGAGGCGAAGATCATCAAGATCGATCCCGATAAGCATCGCATTGCCATCAGCATGAAGCAGATGCAACCGCATCCGTGGGATGCCGTTGCCGGAAAATACACCGCGGGCGAGCGAGTGCGCGGCACCGTCACGCGACTCATGGATTTCGGCGCGTTTGTCGAGATCGAGCCGGGCATCGAAGGCCTGATTCATATTTCCGAGATGTCATGGGGCAAGAGGGTGCGGACCGCGTCGGATGTGGTGAAGGTGGGCGAGACGGTCGAGGCGGTGATACTTGGAGTGCAGGCGCCGGAGCGCCGGATTTCTCTGGGCCTGAAGCAGGCGCTGGGCGATCCGTGGGTGGGCGCGGCGGAAAAATTCGCTCCGGGCACGGTGATCGAAGGACCGGTGACGAACCTGACCAAGTTTGGGGCTTTCGTGCAACTGACCGAAGGCGTGGAGGGCATGATCCACGTCAGCGAAATCAGCGCCGAGAAGCGAATCAATCATCCGCAGGAGGTGCTGCGGCAAGGACAAGTGGTCAAGGCGCAGGTGCTGGCGCTCGATGTCGAGAAGCGGAACATCCGGCTAAGCATGAAACAACTGGTTCCAACCAGACTAGATGAATACCTGGCCGAGCACAAAGAAGGCGATCTGGTGACGGGTCGACTGACCGAGGTCTCCGGAGCCAACGCGCGTGTGGAGTTGGGCGAAGGCGTGCGGGCTACGTGCCGGATCGTTGAGCGTACAGCGGAACGTGCGGCGAAAGAAGGCAAGGGCGCGGAAGCGGCATCTTCATCTTCATCCAAACCCGATTTGTCTTCGCTCGGTTCGATGCTGCAGACACGCTGGAAAAGCGGCGCTCCCGCCGCCGAGGCGAAACCGGATTCGTTGCGGGCGGGGCAGATTTGCAAGTTTCGGATTGTGAAGCTTGACCTGGCAGCGAAGAAGATAGAATTGGAATTGGAATAATCGCGGATTGCCTTCGCCCAATCGTCCGGGAAAGCTCTGATTCAGTGCTGGCGGGATTCGGCGGCTTAAACCAGAAGTTTGCTAACTCCCCGAGTTCACCATCATCAACGCAAACAGCGCGGGCAAATAAACAATCGTCGCCCGCAGCAATCGCCGCGCCGATGGTTTCGAAGCGACTGCCGTGGCCGGCAACTGCTGCGAGGCCATCCCCATCGATACCCGGAACAACGCCGCCCCCATCAGAATGGCGCCCACCAGATACACGCGTCCGGCCATGCCCAATGCGACCGGCATCAGGCTCACTGGAATCAGGACTGCCGAATACGCCAAGATCCGCCACACGGTTGACTTTCCGTCGGAATCCACCACCGGCAGCATGCGGATGTCGCCCTGGGCGTAATCCTCGCGATAGAGCCATGCGATCGAGAGAAAATGCGGGAATTGCCACACGAACATGATGGCAAACAGAATCAGCGTTTCGATCTCCAGCTTTCCGCGCACCGCCGTCCAGCCGAGCACCACCGGCATCGCTCCCGGAAACGCGCCCACAAACGTGCACACGGGCGAAACTTTCTTCAGCGGAGTGTACGCCGCCAGATAGACCAGGGCGGTCAAGAAGACCAATAATCCGGTGAGCAAGTTGGCGTAGACGGCGAGATACGCGGAGCCGCCGAGAGTTAGCGCCAACCCTACGATGGCCGCGTGGGCCCTGGTCATGCGTCCCGCGGGCAGGGGCCGGAGCGCGGTGCGGCGCATGCGCGCATCCACCTTCGATTCGAGAACTTCATTCAGGGCCGCCGTGCCGCTGGAAACCAGCGCCACCCCGAACAGGGCATGAAACAATCCCAGCGACCACGACGAAACGCCCATGCGGTGCGCGCCAAAAAAGTAGCCGCACCACGCCGTTAGGACGATCAAAGTGGTAATGCGTGCCTTGGTCAGTTCAGCGTAATCGCGCAGTCGCGCGGCAAATTGTTGCAACATGAACCCCACACTCGCCAGCTATTCCCGTCCGCCTTCATCCGGCGGTTTGGCTGGAACCGGCAGTTAGCAAATCAAGCCCAACGGAATTGCTGAAAATCCGAAGATCAGTATTCGTATCGCGCCTTCGAGTCGATGTCAAGCCAAAACCTACGGCGACGAGGCGTCCCGGAACGTCATAATGTTCGCACCAAACGACTTTGTAAGCAAACTTGCAAGCCCGTTGTGCGGCAGGGCGGCGGGTGCGCGAGCTAGCCTGTAGTTTGCTAAGCTTGGTGGCTATGACACCCCGTACTTCGCTTGCCCGGATGAGCTTTGTCTTTGTCCTGGCCACAACAATGTTGGCTGCAATCGCGGCTTTCGCACCATTCGTCGGCCAAGCACAGCATAAGAAGGAAGTGGTCTGGAGCGCGGACGAAAAGCCGATCGCCGACCAGATTCACGGGCTGCGCGCTCTCCCCGACGACGTTCGAGCGGGAACCACAAAAGATCTGGCGCTGAAGATCCGGAACCTGCCGCCGACTGAGAACAAACTGCGCCTGGCGGAGGGATTGGCGGGGCTGTCCACGGAGGGCGATTTCGGTCACGACGCGCTGCAGGAAGTGGCGACGACTTTGGCTGAGACTTTGCGTGAACGGCCAGTGCATTGGATACAGCCAAAAGCGGACGCGGGCGCGAGCGCCACGAGACAACCAGCTTCTCCGTATGTTGAACTGGCCTCCCTGGTGCGGTACGAGCATGTGGAGGCGCTTCCCTTTGACAATGACGAGGGTCAGTTTCGTGCCGCCATGGCGCGACTGGAAGCCGATGACCACCAGCGGGAGCATACCGACTTTACACTGAAGGATCTTTCGGGCAAGAGCTGGACGTTCTCGGAGTTGCGCGGGAAAGTGGTGCTGGTAAATTTCTGGGCCACATGGTGTCCACCCTGCCGCAAGGAGATGCCGGATCTGGAGACGCTTTACGAGCGCTTTGGGGCAAAGGGATTCGTCGTGCTCGGCATCTCCGATGAAAAGGCGAAAGAGGTCAAGCCGTTTATCCTCGAACACAAGGTTTCGTTCCCCGTGCTGCTCGACCCGGGAAGAAAAGTAAACGGCATGTTTGTGGTGGAGGGAATTCCGAAGAGTTTTGTCTACGACCGTGAAGGCAAACTAGTGGCGCAGTCGATCGATATGCGTACCCAGAAGCAGTTTCTGGAAATGCTGGAGAGAGCTGGGTTGGACTAGCGACGATGGCCGCAGGCCGGCCATCGCGCTGCCTAAGGAGGGACAAAATGAAAAAGAGAATCGCAGGAGTAGTCTTTGCGGTATTGATTCTTGGCGCGCTCGCTTTCGCGCAGGTCGCGATGAAGAAAGAAGCGCCGCCGAAACCGGCTTTGGGGCCGTCGCAGGTTCTGCTAGAGAACTGGAACGACATCGGGCGCAAGCTGATCGCGATGGCGGAGGATTTTCCCGAGGACAAGTACGACTTCAAGCCGGTGCCGGCGGAGCGGAGTTTTGCCGAGCAATTGCTGCATGCGGCGAATGCGAATTATTTCTTCACCAATCCCGCGATGGGGTTGAAGCCGCCCGCGGAAGAAGATCCCAAACGCGAGCAGTACAAGACGAAAGCTGCGGTGGTGGAGTTCGTGAAGAAAGCGTTCGCCGACGGTGCGGCCGCGATCAAGAAAAAAGGTGATAAAGGGCTGAACGACCTGGTCGTCGATCCGTTCGCGAACCAGCAGACGCGCGTCTCCGACATGGCTTGGGGCCTACTGGAGCACTCGGGCGAACACTATGGGCAACTGGTGGTGTATTACCGCGTTGCCGGATTGGCGCCGCCGGAGTCTCGTCCCAAGAAGTAGTGGAGAGCCGGGCGTCCCCGCCCAGCCGCCGAACTGTTGCAAGGGCGAGACGCCGGTCGCTGATACCATACTGTTCGTGCGACCGCTGCTCGACGTCCGCGACCTGACCATCGAGTTCCCGCAGTCGCTCGCTGGACGGGCGCTTTCGTCCGCTCATCCGGCCGGGCTGGGCACGACAATGACGGGCGCGGCGGCGGTGCGCAGCCTTTCCTTCTCCATCGCCCCCGGCGAAGTGCTGGGCTTGGTTGGCGAGTCGGGCTCGGGAAAATCCGTAACGTCGCTGGCGATCATGGGCCTGCTGCCGCTGGCGGCAGCCGTCACGGGTGAAATCATCTTTCAGAACGGGGACGGCGCGCCCACGCGCCTCACCAGTTTGGCGGCCGATCAACTGCGTCAGCTTCGCGGCTCGCGCATCGCCATGATTTTTCAGGAGCCGATGACTGCGCTGAACCCAGTCATGCGCGTCGGCGATCAGATTGCGGAGGCGGTGCTGGCGCACCACAGCGTTTCCAAGGCTGAAGCTTGGCGGCGAGCGGTCGAGGGCATGCGCGAAGTTGCCATCCCCGAGCCCGAGCAGCGCGCCCGCAGTTACCCGCACCAGCTCTCGGGAGGCATGCGGCAGCGCGTGATGATCGCCATGGCCATCGTCAACCGTCCGCAGTTGCTGATTGCCGACGAGCCTACGACGGCGCTTGACGTCACCATCCAACAGCAGATTCTCGATCTGCTCAATGAACTCCGCCACAAATTTGGATTGGCGATGCTCTTCATCTCGCACGACCTGGCGGTGGTTTCGCATGTGGCGGACCGCGTGGCCGTGATGTATGCCGGCAATCTGGTCGAACTCGGCGCGAAGGCCGCCATCTTTCACGCGGCCGCTCATCCTTATACGCAAGGGCTGCTGCGCGCGATTCCCACGCTGGCTACAGATCGCACAATTCCGCTCGCGACCATTGAAGGCGCGGTTCCATCCCTTGCGCACCCCCCCGCCGGATGTGCGTTCGAACCGCGCTGTGCGTACCGCGTTGCCGCTTGTGCTGTCGAGCCTCCGCCGCTGGTCGAGGTTGGTGCTGGACATTGGGCCCGCTGCCCGGTGGTGAATCCCCAGCGCCATGGCGTGTAACTTTCTTCGCGCGACTGCATCTTAATGGACGGCCCCGCGGAATGGGGCGACGAATCCATCACAATTCAACCACAGGAGATGTGTTTATGAAGAACATGTTTGTAAAACTGATGTCAGTCACCATGCTGTTCGGTGCGTTGGCGTTCGGGCAATCGGGCGATGCCATGAAGCAGGACAACATGAAGAACGATCAAATGCAGAACGACAAGTCAAAGTCGGGCGACACCATGAAGAAGGACGACATGGCGAAAGACGCCAAGAAGAAGAAGTCCAAGAAAGCGAAGAAGAGCGGGGATGCCATGCAGAAAGACGACAACATGAAGAAAGACCAAATGAAGCCGGACGACAGCATGAAGCACTAGACCGCCGCAAGACCCGATGTTGGAGTATTCACCGTAAACGTCTTTGTTGATACGCCGGGGGCGTATTGCCTGTCCAACAGTCTGGCCGCCGGGCGGGAACGCCCGGCTTTCCATTTTCTTTGCCGTTTTTCCCCGCTCCCTATCTATTCTTCGCTACTCCTGGTACTCGGGTTCGCGTTTCCAGCCGGAAAGCATGGAGTAGAAATTCGACCAGCCATGCAGCAGAACCATGATCAGGTGACCGGGGATGAAGGCGAGGAATCCGCACATCGCGGCGAAGTGCCAGATGCGGGTGAGGTGAAACCCTCCGAATAGAAACGCCAGCCCAGAAAACTGTGCGGGCTTGAACAGGACAAGGCCCGTGAGCAACGACAGCACGCCGAACCCAATGGTGGAGGTGTAGGCCAGCTTTTGCAGCGGGTTGTATTGGCCCGCCGCCGCCGGTTTGGGGCCGAAGAAAAAATAGTGTCTGGCCATCGGCCACACGCCGGCCACATCGCGAGGCAGGAACAGCATGGTGCGATAGTGGCCGCTGAAGACCTGATACGCCACATACAGCACGCCGCTGGCGACAAAGAACCACATGAAGGTGAAATGCCACTGCAAGGCGCCGCCGAGCCATCCGCCGAGCGTGACATATCTGGGTATCGTGAGCAGGACTTGTTCCGGAATCTTCGGCCCGAAACTGGGAAAGGCGCGGAAGATGCGCAGGCCGCTGGTCACCATCACGAACAAGCTGATGGCGTTCACCCAGTGCGTGATCCGAATCGGCAGCGGATGCTCGTAGGCGGCACGCACGAGCGAGGGATCTTCTTCCGCGGTTAACTCAATGGCTACTGGCGCCGAAGGAGCCGACTCCTGTGGAGCGGTCTGGTCGGCAACCATCTCCATTCTTGCCACGGTGGCTTCCACCGGACCGGCCTCGGCGGTTGGCACGGGATCGGGCTGCGGGACGGAATCTTTTTTTGCTTCGTTATTGTTATTGTTATTGCCATTCTCGTCGTTCGGCATCACAGGCCTCCGTACCAGCTGTAGCCCTGGTCTTCCCAGTAGCCGGTTTTGCCGGGCTTCAGAATATTGGTGACGCGAACGGTGTCGAGATACTTGGCCTGCTTGTATCCGAGCTTGGTCGGCATTTGCAGGCGCAGCGGCGCTCCGTGTTTGCGGTCGAGCGGCTGCCCATACATCTCGTAGCACATCAGCGACTGCGGATGCAGCGCCGACGCCATGTCGATGGACTCGTAATAATCGTCCGCGCATTCGACTTCGAGAAAGTTCGCACCCGTGTTCGCTCCCACCAGCTTCAGGAAGTCGGAGA
>Ga0302201_10000732_pt1 | contig 29880 bp, 13 predicted proteins | sample II_Bog_N3_2_FD_194586 | JGI IMG/M metagenome (GOLD analysis project Ga0302201, IMG submission 194586) | Peat permafrost microbial communities from Stordalen Mire near Abisko, Sweden - II_Bog_N3_2 | ecosystem: Environmental > Terrestrial > Soil > Wetlands > Peat | place: Sweden: Abisko... | reverse complement strand
GCGCGGGCTGAACGGCTTCGTCAGATAATCATCCGCGCCGAGTTCCAGGCCGAGCACGCGGTCAATCTCCGCCGCCTTGGCCGTGAGCATGATGATGGGAACCTTCGCCGTGGCCGCGTCGAGGCGCAGCGTCTTGCAGATTTCGAAGCCGTCCATCTCCGGCAACATCACGTCCAGCACGATGAGATCGGGCGTCTGGCTGCGGGCTTTTTTGAGTGCCTCCGCGCCGTCCGCCGCCGTGGTGACGGCGTAACCGGCCTGCTTGAGATTGAACTCGACGAGTTCCACCGCCTCCGGCTCGTCATCCACAACTAAAATTCGCGGTTTCACGCGGGCAGTGTCGCACGCCGCAATTCGTCACACAATTTCAATCAGGTGACAACCGTGTGACGATTCGGTGACGGAAAAATTATTAGCGAACAAACCGCCTTGCAGAACGAGCGCAAGGCAGAGGGTGAATTTTGGTTTCATGGTTTGTCCCAAAGTGAACCGTTCTTCGCTTTCGTGCGCGCGATGTCAAACTTCAACGGAAACTGATAGGTCGAACCGCCCTTAAAATCGATCGCACTATAAACAAGGTAAGGCGGAAATTCATCCCATAAGGAAAAATCGTGGGTAAGTTTCTTTATGTGCTGGAACTGCTGCCAGTTATCAAAACCTTTCGGTATTTGCTTTCTAAGGGTCAAAACATTGTTGGTCAGGTCAAGGCTGTCGAAAACAAATGGCACACTTCCCTGCAATCCCATTTCGGCTGGGCTTTTGTAGAAAACATTATTGGTAGGTAGGAAGGATTTTAGATAAGTCTCTGCTTCGGCGACCGGAACGATGGACATGATATTCCAATATGGAACATTGTTGAATTTAAGGCGCTGGCAGAGATACGAGCCGACAACCAAGACCTTTTCATCGCCATAAATGAATTCTTGCGGATGCGGAAACTTCACCAGCAGAGAGTCATCGTAACCGTAATCCAGATTACCATTGCTATCAACTCGCTCCGAAGTGCCGGTGGCCGGATTTTTCAGGAACAATTGATTGAGTCGGACGCCGCTAGGCCAGCCGGATTCACAATGGGTGTGGTTTTCCAAAATCTCCCCCGAAGGCAACATCACGGACTCCACTTGTTCGTCGGCCTTTTCACAGCCAAACAAACCGCCGCTCAAAACGAGCGCGAAGCCAAGGATGAGTTTGGGTTTCATGGTTTACGTCGTCCAAATGAGCCAATAATCAAAGCAAGTCCGAGCAGTAGGGAAGCCGCTGCTAGACTGCAAAACCACCATGAACTGCCTCGTAGGTTGGGATCGTTGCAAAACCAGATGAATGATACCACGCCAAACGCAAAAGGGAACGCACCACGGATAAAGGCATATCTCGTTTGGCGCTCCTCGAAGACCACATAAAATCCGTGGAAAGCGACAGCCATCGCGAGGAATATGCCGACAAACCAAAGCACTAACAAATTGGCTGTTAATATCCAATTCATCGAGCCTGCGGTTGCGTGTGCCAGCATCATGCGATTTGAGTTCTGCCTGACCACCCGCCGCTCAAAACGAGCGCGAGGCCGAGGATGAGTTTCATTTTCATATATCATGCAAATGCGGTTCAGGATGCGCGGCGCAATTCTGATTAACGATGTCTTGGACTTCTTTCCAGCCATTTAAGGAATCATTCGCGTTGTATCGGCTATGTATGCAAAAAACATATTTGTCGTTATGCCAAAGTTCATAAATGACGCCGCCAGCACCTTGGGCATAATATTTGCCAAGATTAATGTCATCCCATTGCTGGCGCGTAAAAATATAAATCGGAATGTCCTGATACAAATTGTTCGTTTTCCATTGCGGATTACGTAAAACGATTATTGGCCCATGCGCCATCGTGACGACAGCATCCTTGTCTGGTGCGTATTTTTCACCATTCCATTGTTGTGTCAGAACTGAATAATTTTTCCAATCGGTCGGTAAATAAAATGCGAGATCATATTGCGCGTTGTGATAGCGGATTGGCAGTGCCGCTGTGGAACAACCAAACCAAACACCGCTCAAAACGAGCGCGAGGCCGTGGATGAGTTTGGGTTTCATGGCAGTCTGTGAAATTTGCTGGCTTTGAAGTAAGAATCTTCCCCATAGAAATAATCGTGAATACTTCGGCTTGTTGAATCCGTGCCCAACGAACATGTCGGACGCGCGCCAACCACCGTGACGCTGTATTTTCCACCTTCGGGACATAGAGGAATTTCCCCGCGACTGTTGAGTTTGATATACGGCTTAATGTCATTAAGCGTGACGGAATCACCGGCGTGTTTGCCATGCTCAAGCGCCCACTGATTTACGGCGGCATCAATCTGCCGGAGATTGTTGAGACAAATGGCGATTGAGGCTGTGGGTCTTGCTCGCAAATGAAATGGCCATAAATTGTAATAGTGCAATGCAGGAAGAACGCTCAAAACGAGCGCAAGGTAGAGAATAATCCTGAACTTCATAATTCGTGCTGGCCGAGACGACGGAATGTTAGCCTTGGTTCAGACAAGCGCACCAACAATTTGTTCACCGTTCAAAGCGGTGCTAAAGCAACCGCACTCCAAACGCTTCGCGCCCGCCATGATTGCCAAACCTCGCGCAGCGTCTGGACTGCGGCCGGTTCACCGCCGCTTTTCCCTTCGCCGCCTTCGCGGACTTCGCGCGACATTTCTGTTTTGCCGTCAGAAAAAATTTGCCATGCTCGCGCCATGCCGATTCCAGTCATCAGCACCGCGCAGATGCGCGAATGGGAAGCCGCCACCTGGGCGACCGGCCAGACCGAGGCCGAGGTCATCCGCCGCGCCGGCAAACGCGTCGCCCGCCGCGCCCGCAAGCTCACGCGCGCGGGCGACACGATTCTTTTTCTCATCGGCAAAGGCCACAACGGCGATGACGCCCGCGCCGCCGCCAAGCAGCTCGAAGGCCGCCGCGCCGAGGTGCTGGAAATGTTTCTGCCGGACACGGATTTGTTGCCGCTCGAATCCGCCTTGCAGGAAAAACTCGCGCTCATCGTGGACGGACTTTTCGGCATCGGCCTGAACCGTCCGCTGTCCGACGCGTGGCAGAAAATTATTTCCACGATCAACGCTTCAAAAATTCCGGTGCTGGCGATTGATGTTCCGTCCGGCCTGAACGCGGACACGGGAGAAACTTTTGGCGCGTGCGTCGAAGCTGCCGTCACGCTCACCATCGGCGCACCGAAAACGGGTTTGCTCGCGCCTGCCGCGTGGCCGTTCGTCGGCAAGCTCGAATTGGCGGAAGATGTCGGCCTCGTCCCCTGCCCGCTCGCGTCGGATCTCAACTGGACGCAGCCGGAGGATTTTCAAAATTTTCCGCCGACGCGGAAAACGGCCGGAAATAAAGGCGATTTCGGCCATGTCGCGATTGTCGCGGGCAGCTTTGGCTATCACGGCGCGGCGGTGCTCGCGGTGCGCGGCGCGCAGCGGGCGCAGCCGGGATTGGCGACGTTGTTCACACAGGAAGAGATTTATCATCCGGTCGCCGCACAGTTGCAGTCCGCGATGGTGCAGCTCTGGAAGCCGGAACTGAAGCTGTCGGACACAGCCACCGCCGCGCTCGTCGGGCCGGGGCTGGCCACGCCGGCGGTGCGCGCGGCGATGAAGGATTTCACGCGCTACCTGTGGCGGCTGGCGGCGTTCCCGCTGGTGGTGGACGCGAGCGCGCTGGATTTTCTGGCGGCCGAACCGTTCCAGAAAAATTTCATCCGCGTGCTTACACCGCATCCCGGCGAGGCGGCGCGGCTGCTCAAAAGCACAGCGGCGCAGGTGCAGGCGGACCGCGTGGCGGCGCTGCGCGATTTGTCGCAACGCTACGGCGACTGCTGGGTGGTTTTGAAGGGGCACGAGACGCTGGTCGGGCGCAGCACGGGAAATATTTTTGTGAACGGCTCCGGCAATCCGCAGCTCGCGCAGGGCGGCAGCGGCGATTTGCTGGCGGGCTTCATCGCGGGGCTGCTGGCGCAACCGGCGTTGGCGGCGGACGTGGAAACCACTCTGCGCTACGCGGTCTGGCAGCACGGCGCGGCGGCGGACAAACTGTCGCTCACGCGCGGCAACTGGACGGTGGAAGATTTGGCGGCGGAAATCGGCAACGCGCGGTAAAAAACTATTTCACCTTTTCAATCTCAATCCGCGACGGGTCGTTAAGGCCGAGCTGGAGCAGGACGGCGTTGGTGTAGAGCTGGTAGTTCAGCTTCGGCGGCGGGACGCTGAACAGCCGCCGCTGCCGCGCGAGTTCCTTGAGCGCCAGCGTGTCGAGCGCCACGGGATCGCGGCTCAGCCAGATCTGGTCCAGCACGCTGGCGAACTGCAGAAAGCTCGCCGGCCCGCCCTGATACTGGCCGAGCAGCGCGTCGGTGACGTTGAGCACCACGCGGTCGCCCACGCTGGGCAGCGCGTAGATTTCCGGCAGCGCCACGGCCAGCCGGTCGGCGTCGCCCTCGAAGCGGCGCGTGTTGTCCACGCTGCCGAGGCACAGGCTGAAAAAATGGCCGCACAGGCCGGCGTCGTTCTCGTTCAGCAGCGGCGCGACGGAAATAATCTTCGTCATCTCCCGGCTGACGAGCTTGGAGACATAGGATTTCTTGCCGATGCCGTCGCCCTTCCGGCCAAATTCCGAATCGCCCCACACGAGCGAGCCGATGACCGGCGAATCCGGCAGATAATAATTCGTCTCCTCATAGCCGGCCTCCACCGCGCCGGCCACGCGCACGCCGAGCTGTTTGCCCAATTTGAAAAATCCGGCGGCGCGCAAATCGTCCGCGTGCTTGTCCCAGATGATTATCTTGTCCGGCGGCAAACCGGCGGCAAGCAGCCCGCGCACGATGGCCGCGACGACGGCGGGCCGCGTGCCGGACAGCGGGCCGGGCTGGGAAAATATCTTGATGCCGACGGTGTCGTTGGTGTGGACGAGGCTGCGCCACGCGTCGGAAACGTCGGCGGCGCGGGTCAAGGTGAGCAGGCCGCGATTGAAGGCGGCGGCCACCCGCGCGTCGTCCGCGAGGAAGGCGGATTGCAGGCCGACGCCGTCCACCTCGACCACGCGGGCGGTGGCATTCGTCGCGGGCGGCGCAAAAAAATCTGCCGCGCGGACGGAATTTAATCCGCCGAGCACCAGGAGAAACAGAATTTGAAGCTGTGCGATTCTTGACACTTTCGAGCGCGGATGTTACCACCTCGGCGGATGTCGGCAAAAATAAATTCAATTCGGGGCGCAATTATATTGCTTGCGCTGGCGCTGATCATTTCCGGCTGCACCCCGGCCGGGCCGCGCGCGCTGCTCAAGGGCCGCCAGCTCCTCGACCGGGGCGATTACGCCGGCGCGGTCGCGCAGTTCAAGGCCGCCACCGAAATTCTTTCCACCAACGCGGCGGCGTGGAACTATTACGGCGTCGCGCTCCAGAGCGCCGGCCAGCCCGACGACGCCGTGAATGCCTACCAGCGCGCGCTGGATCTCGACCGCGATTTGCTCGAGGCGCGGCTGAATCTCGGCACTTTGTTCCTCGCGCAAAACAAGGCGGACGCGGCCAAGACCGAGTTCATCGCCTACACTTTGCGGCGTCCCAACGACGCGGCCGGCTGGCTCAAGCTCGGAGCCGCGCAGTTAAAACTCGGCGAGATCGTCCCGGCCGAACGCAGCTTCAGCGCGGTGCTCGCGCTCAAGACCAGCGACGCCGAAGCCTACAACGGCCTCGGCCTCGCCCGCATCCAGCGCGGCAAACCGCGCGACGCCGCGCAGTTCTTCACCGCCGCCGTGCAGGCGCGGCCGGATTATGCCGCCGCCATCCTCAACCTCGCCACCGTCAACCAGCAGTATCTGCGCGACTACAAGGCGGCGCTGGACAACTACCGCAACTACCTCGCGCTTACGCCGCGCCCCACCCGCTGGGACGAGGTGAACACCGTCGCCAACAGCCTCGAACAATCCTTGTCCGCCCCGCCCGCGCCGGAGCCCGTCGCCAAAGTCAATCCGCCGCCGGCCGTGACCGTGGCCGAAACGAAACCAAAACCTTCCGCCGCCGCGCCCTTGCATCATCCGGCCGCGCCGGCCAAGCCGGCGACGACCGGCTCGCCGCATTATGCCGGCAACAATTATTATCCTTCACCCACCCCGCCGCAGGTGGTGTCGGTCGCGCCCGCGCCGCAGCTCGTGACCACGCCAGCCGCCACCGCGCCCGCGCCACCGCTGGAAGTGCCGATGCCCGAACCCACGCCCAAGCCGAGCCTGTGGCACCGGATGTTCGGCGGCTCGGCGGACAACCCCGCCGCCCAGACCGTGCCCAAGGGCGTCACCCCGCTGCCGGGCGAAACCATTGCGCCCACCGTCGCTGCCGCGCCGGAGAAGCCCGCGCCCGTCATCATCCCGCCCGCGCCGGTGGATTTTCCCCGCTACAATTATCTCTCCCCGCGCCGCCCGCAGGCCGGCGACCGCCGCGCGGCCAGCGGCGCGTTCACCCAGGCGCGCGAGGCCGAGCAGAATGAGAAATGGACGGACGCGCTGAACGACTACCGCTCGGCCACCGCGCTCGACCCGGCGTGGTTCGAGGCGCAATACAACGCCGGCGTCATCGCCCACCGGCTGCGCAACTACGACTCCGCGTTGGCCAGCTACGAGAACGCGCTGGCGCTCCAGCCGGACTCCGTGGATGCCCGCTACAATTTCGCGCTCGCGCTCAAGGCGGCGGGCTATGTGCCGGACGCGGCCGACGAGCTGAAGAAAATCCTCGCGGCCAATCCCGGCGAAGTGCGAGCGCACCTAGCGCTGGCCAACCTCTGCGCGCAGTCCCTGCACGACCCCGCGCAGGCGCGGCGGCATTATCTCAAGGTGCTGGAACTGGATCCCAAGAACCCGCAGGCGACCGACATCCGCTTCTGGCTGGCGGCCAATCCAGGGTGAATGGGCGAGATGGACAGGACGGGTTATGAATGACGAGTGAGCAGTGACCGGCTGAACTGAGTTTGGTTTTGACCGCGCGCAGTTTGATTGCTAAATAGGGACGTGATTTTTCACGTCCCTGCCAATTTATGAGCAAAACCAAAAAACCCCAATTTTCCCGGATTCTTCTCAAGTTGAGCGGCGAGGCACTCGGCGGCCCGGCCGGCGTCGGCATCTCCGCCGAGGCGGTGCAAAACATGGCGGAACAAATTTGCGAGGTGCGCGAACTCGGCGTGCAGATGGTCGTGGTGGTCGGCGGCGGCAACATCTTTCGCGGCCTGAGCGGCAGCAAGCGCGGCATTGAGCGCGCGACAGGCGATTACATGGGGATGCTCGCGACCATCATCAATTCGCTTGCGCTCCAAGACGCGCTGGAAAAGCTCGGCGCGCCGACGCGGGTGCAAAGCGCCATTGCGATGTCGCAGATTGCCGAGTCGTTCATCCGCCGCCGCGCCGTGCGGCATTTGGAAAAAGGCCGCGTGGTCATCTTCGGCGGCGGCACGGGCAATCCATATTTTTCCACCGACACCGCCGCCGCGCTGCGCGCCAACGAAATCGGCGCGGAAGTGATCTTGAAGGCGACGAAGGTGGACGGCATCTACGACAGCGACCCGAAGAAAAATCCGAAGGCCAAGCGCTTCGCGCAGATTACCTACATTGACGCGCTGCAACGGCGCTTGCAGGTGATGGACTCCACGGCGTTCTCGCTGTGCATGGACAACAAGATGCCCATCATCGTTTTTGATTTCTTCCGTCCACACAATCTCAAGCGGGTGGTGCTGGGCGACAAGGTCGGCACGCTCGTCACCGGCTAAATGCCCGAACTGCCCGAAGTCGAGGTGCTCGCGCGGCATCTGCGCCCGCTGCTGACGGGCAAGACCATCTGTGCCGTCGAAGTGCGGCGCGAAAAAGTTCTGCATCCGACCGCGCCGGCGCGTTTCAAAAGAGTCCTGCGCGGCGCAAAATTCCTCGGCCTACGGCGGCGCGGGAAATATCTGCTCTTTGAACTGCGCCTGCAAAAGTTGCGTGAAAAAATCATGTTGCTCGGCCATCTGGGCATGACCGGGCGGATGTATCTTGCACCAAAATCCGGGCCGCTGCCGAAGCACGCGGCGGTGGTTTTGAACCTCGGTGCCAGAAATTTCATTTACGAGGACACACGGTATTTTGGCCGGCTGACGCTGGATCTTACGGCGGCGGAAAAGCTGGGGCCGGAACCATGGGACCAGGAATTCACGCCGGAACGATTTCAGGAAAAGCTGAAAGGCTCCCGCCAGCCGGTGAAAGTGAAGCTGCTCGATCAGTCGTTGATCGCCGGGGTCGGCAATATTTACGCGAGCGAGGCGCTCTTCCGCGCCGGCATTTCCCCGCGCCGCGCCGCGAATAAAATCTCGGCCGGCGCCGCTAAGAAATTATTGGCCGCCATCCGCGAAGTATTGCAGGTGGCGATTGACGGCGGCAGCACGATTCCGCTGAATTTCGATGCGGGCAAGACGGACAGCTTGTTTTATTTTGGCCGCGCCGCCAAGGCGATGGATTATTACGAGGAACGTCTGCGGGTTTATGACCGGGCCGGCAAGCCCTGTGTGAACTGCGGTTTTCCCATCAAACGCATCGTTCAAGCCGCCCGGAGCACATTTTTCTGTCCGCATTGCCAAAAAGGCTGACGAAACGATTTGACGTCTGCGCGGCGGCTTGTAAATTATCTGTCCTTCGAGTTCCAGAGTAGCTCAATGGTAGAGCACGCGGCTGTTAACCGTGATGTTGAAGGTTCGAGCCCTTCCTCTGGAGCCAATTTGTTTTGCTTGTGCTGCAATGGTTTTAGAGGGGTTGAGTCCAAAACGGACACCGAAACGGACACCAGTTTATCCACTCCGTCAGAATTCGCGCTAACCGGCCTTAACTCTCCGGCTACTCGCTAACTCTGCGGGTTCGGTCTCGGTTATCCTTGCGATTGCGTGAAACCATGAAAACACGTTATCGCTTAATTCGCCGGAGCAGCCGGGGCGGGATGTATTATGCCGTGGATAAAACCACCGGTAAACCGACCAGCCTGCACACAACCAACGAGGACGAAGCCCAACAGATCGTCGAGGCACGGAACAACTCCGAACGCCAACCCGCCCTGAACCTACAAATCGCCCGTTCCTACCTGATCGCCTGCGACCCGGCTTGGATGCAGCGCACTTGGCAGGATGTTATGGAACAGATTCAAGTGCATGGCAAAGACTCGTCCAAAGCCCGCTACCGCCGCGCCCTCAAGTGCAGAGTATTTGACCGGCTGCGTTCCAAAAAATTGCTTGAAACCACCGCCGAGGATTTTTTGACGGTGCTAAATGAAGGTAAGGTTTCCGTCGCGCACTTTTTGCGACGCGTTCACAATTTTGCCCTCGGCATCGGTTGGCTCGCCGTGCCGGTGCTTGCCCCCCGCCTCTGGCCAAAGCCGCAGACCAAATCAAAACGCGCTATCACGCAAGGCGAACACGAGCGGATTCTTGAAGCCGAGAAAAATCCCGAACGCAATCTGTATTACCAGTTGCTTTGGGAAATCGGCGCGTCTCAAAGCGACGCCGCCGCACTGAATCACGAAAACATTGACTGGCCGTCGCAAACGCTGACCTACTTTCGGATGAAGACCGGCGAACAGGCGCAACTGGTCATCAGCAAAAAACTCGCGGTCATCTTGAACCAGCTTCCCACCGTTGGTCCATTGTTCCCGTCCATCGCTGCGACCAGCGCCAATACCCGCGCCGCCGAATTTTGCCGTCGCTGTGGGGTGCTCAATATCAAAGGCGTGTCGCTTCATAGTTACCGCTATGCCTGGGCGGAACGCGCCAAATGTGCCGGTTATCCTGAACGGTTCGCGCAAGCAGCGCTGGGACACAACAGCAAGGCTGTCCATCGTGCATACGCGAAAAGGGCGCTGGTGAAAATTCCTTCGCTGGAGGATTACGAAGAAAAAGCAATCTCCGCCATATCGGGAACCGGACTAACATGACCACGACGATTACCAGTTGGACTGACAGCCGTTCACGGCCTGTAACCGCGCGACTGTTTTTTGGGGACTTTCGGGAAAATCAGGTGCGGCTTGATTTTCGGTTCTGCCGTTTCTGCCGCTTGGCTTTGCGCCGGTGTCTGGACGGGTTGCTGGCATGACTCATTGGATTCAACCGTCTGCTTGATCGTTTCAGTTTGCGCTTGCGACTGACTTTGGTTTTGCCGCTGACGCAGCGCGCGGAATTCTCTGGCGCGTTTGCTGTTGGTCATGGTGAGCGCCAGCCGCGTTCCACAACGCTGTTCAATCATGCGGAAGAACAAATTGTGTTTCCGGTAATGCGCTATCAGCGCATCCACCACGGAGGAGCGATCTCCGCTGCGCGTGATGTTCTCGCGCAACTGCTCCTTGTCCGTGGTGAAAATATGAATTCCCTTTTTGCCGCGCGAAATGGTGACATACCACTGCTGCCGGTTCGTCGCGGCCTTTGCCGCCGAATCTGAAAACAAAACATGATCCACCGACTTGCCTTGTGACGCATAGGATGTGATGGCGTAGCCCCGGACGAACTGCCGGAAGTTTTTATCCAAGACCCGGCCATCCGCCAGCGCGATGCGGCCGTCCGGTTGGACGGCCTTGACCTTGACCAGTTCGCCATTGACCAGCTTGCGGTTTTCCACGCTGCGGCCATTCGCCTTGAGTTGCAGCTTGTCGCCAGCGGCCAAAGCCAGTTCCTTGCGCTGGCAGGCCGTCAGTTTGTCCAGTTGCTTGAATGAAATGGGGACGATGCGCGTGTCCGTTTCCACCAGCAAATGCGTGTCCGTAATCAATTTCAACCGCGCCGATTCACCGGCCTTGAACCCGCGCACGTCACGATTGAACACCAGCACGGTGTTGGCATCATACGAGCGGGCATCGCGCTTTTGCGCTTCCGTCAAATCCACCGGCTGGAAGGCCGTGACCGTGGTTTCCGCTTCGCCGACGAGCTTTTCATTTTTAAGCGCAACACGAATCGCCTCATTGACCTGGTGAATCTCATTCCAGCTTTGCGAGACGACCACCGTGGATTGCCGATCCTTCACCAGTTCCAGATAACGCGCCGTCAGCTTTTCATGCTTATCGGCCAGTGTGCAGGATTCAATCGCTTTCAATTTGTCCAGCCGTTCAAACGATTCCGCGAACTTTCCGTCACGCGCTGCCTCGACCGCCTGCCGGTATTCCCTGATATGCTTGCGCTCCTCGATGGACTTCGCCAGCGCCGGATTCTGGCGGCGGATGTTGGTCAATTCCACTGGCCGGATGCCCGAATGTTTTTCAATCGCCCGCAGCGCGTCCCCCGCCTCGACCGCCCCATGCTGGCGCGTGTCCCCCGATAAAATCAGCCGGGCGTTGCGTTCAGAAACCAGCCGGAGCAGTTCCAACATCGGCTTGCCGCCAATCTGCCCGGCCTCATCCACGATTACCACCGTTCCCGCGTTGAGTTCTTTCTTTTGCAGAAAGCTGGCGACCGTCAGCGGCGACGGAAAGCCGTCCCGTTCCATGTCCAGCACTTGCTGGCGTTGCGGCGCGAGGACGACCACGCCGCGTCCGCCGTCACGGATTTGCCCGACCAGCTCGCGCAACACGAAACTTTTGCCCGTGCCAGCGCCACCGCGAAAGACCGCGACCCGGTTACGATTGGAAATCAGTTTGTTCAGTGCTTCGCGCTGCTCGTCATCCAGTTTTGGATTGACCGGCTTCGGTTGCCAGACCAGCGGATGACATTCGCCAATCCCCGCTTTGGCCGTCTGGATAATTTCCATTTCGCGTTCAAGATGTTCCCGCGTGGAAATCTTGCCGGGATGCTCGTCAAAGTGCAGGTAGCCGCGCTTTTGCGTGACGGCTTGAATGTCCGCCAATGAAACGTCCTGCCCTCTGGCGCGTTCCAGCGCGTGCCGCCACAGTTCATGCTCATGGACGATGGAACGGCGTTCAAACAAATGCTGCTCCGCCCACGTCACGGCCTGCTCGCAAATCTTTTCGCTGGAAATGGGCGCAACGGACGGCTTCGCCGTCAGCCCATCCAGCGAAGCCTTTTCGCCGGTCGTCATTTGACCGTCCCACAGCGTTTGCAGTTTTTCCAAACCAATGTCCCGGATTTTGCGTGGCCGTTCCTTGTGCGCGATGTTCTCCCGAATCGCGGCCAGGTTGTCGCCCGCCTTTTCCGGTTCACGCGCCAGCAGTTCCTTGGTTTTCCGGTCAATCTCCCGATGCCGCTTGGAAAACTTTTCAATCAATTCCGCCGTGACGCCCTTGATTTCAAAATCGCCGCGCGGCCTGTTTTCAACCTGATAACCGCACTTCACCAGTTCGCGCGTGAGTTCATGGTAATAAACATTCTCGACAAACTTTTGCGCCGCGAACATTTCATGGTTCTGCAATGCCTTCCATTGCTTTTCGACTGAATCAAACGTGGCGTTGAACACGATGCAATGCGAGTGCAGATGCGGATCTAAAGCGCGGGAGGTGTCATGCCGGAACATCGCAGCCACGAGGTTGCCCGTAGGCCGGTCCGTGCATTCATCATTTTTCCGCACCCGCGTTGCCGCGAAGGTTTGCAACTGGTGCATCGCCACCGTCACGGCCTGCTCATGCGCCTCGACAATCCGCGCGTCGTTGCCGACCAGCGCGGCAATGGAAACCGATTTGGGCGGGGAGAAAGTAAAATCGTAAAACACCCGGCGATTGGCGGCCTGCCGTTCTTCGCCATCAATCCCTTTTTCAATCCGGGTGGTTTTTTGCCGAAGCGTCAGCCGTTCGCCGGTTTGCGGGTGAAGATTGTCGCAGAGCCGGACAAACTCATCGGTGGTCGTCACGCCGGACAGTCCCAAATCTGCCGCGCCCTTGCCGATCCATTGGCCGGGGACGGTCTGCCCCTCGGCGTAGTAATCGCCAACCGCCAGGTGTTCCTTGAAATATTTTTTGGCGTCGGCCAGATTGTATTGGGCTTTCGGTGCCAGCATTGCCACCAGCTTAAATTACCCGGACGTGCCCGCGTTAGCGGGTAGTGGGCGAGTTGGTTGCGGTTATGCCGAATAGTTATTTATCCACTGACCGGGCGTGACCATTCTGTTTTCCGGCTTTGCGGGCATTTTTATCCTGCCAGTGCTGGCTCAAGGCCGCCGTTGCCCGCGACAGCCATTCCTCATCGTCCGCCCGTTCCAGAACTCGTGACCGCGCATAGTATTTATCGCTATTGGGCATCGGACGACCCAATGGCTTGAGGAATCCGCGCGCGGCCAGCACCGGGATGTCATGCGGCTTGAAGCCGAGGCAGGCGGCGGTTTGCGGGGTGTTCAAACGCGCGGGCAGCCGGGCCAGATTCAAGATCGTCTTGAGATCATTGTTCAGCACATAAAGCGCGCTGTCCTTTTTTTCTTCTTTGGCACGAATCTCTCTTTCCATCCGGCCAGCGAGGTTGTTTGGCACAACACTATTCATACGTCACCTATGGTTTTTTAATGTTTCCAGCGGACATTCTAGCGGATATTTAGGCTCCGCTTGTGCAATCATTGAACAAAATGAATGTCCCCAATGGCTGCCACTCTGGCAGAATTGCGGAGGGTTGTGGTGTATCACATACACTTAATGAATCTCGTCTTCTGCCATTCTGGATGTTTTTAATTTACTGTTCATGGCCGTCAGCTTGACAGAATTTCCGGGTGGTCTTGTGCGGGAGGCGCACAAGATGAAACCGCCGTTTCCGCCGCACTGGATGGTTTTTAATGACCGTCATTAGCGGCATTTTTGCAGATTGCCGGAACCCATGCGTTCCTTTTTTGAACAAGATTTCTTCCGGCTTTTTACTTTTTATCATTTCATGCTTTCAGTAATGTTCGTCCATGAATCGAATCCTGCTTGGCTGGTTGCTGTTGCTGCCCGCCATCGTCTTTTCTCAGGATTTCACCAGTCAGTTCCCCTGTCACAAGCAGACGGCGTATTTTGATTTTTATTATCTTCGCGAGTCGCCCAGGATTCCTAAAATCACCCGTTTTGCCGATGGATTCGTGCGGCTCGTGAATCGGGATTTCTTCAAGGCGGATTTCGATTATCCCATCCGCGTGCTCGTGTTTGAAGATCGGGAGCAGTTCAAACAGTTTCTCATCCGGCAGTTGCATATCGCCGACCCGCCGAATTTCGGTGTTTATGTTTATCGCTACAAATTTTTCGCCACCTACGAAGATTCGGGGCTGGGGACGTTCGCCCATGAAATTTTGCATCCGCTGGTGGAACGGAATTTGAAAGACCGGCCACAGTGGGCGATGGAGGGCATTCCGACATTCTTTGAAAAATTTTACGGTTACTGGCAGGGTGGTGAATTGACGGCGTTTTGGGGATACCAGAATCCTTGGCGCATCCAGCAGCTAGGCACCAACCTGACGGAACTGGATTTGAAGCAAGTTATCGCCGCCCCGAAGGAAACCGAGGCCTCCAGTTCGGTGGAGCGCAGCGAATCCAGTTGGCGCATGGTTTCGGTGTTTTTGTGGCAGCAAGGGCGGTTCAAGCGGTTTTTGAATTTGATTGCCACACACGACAAGGCGGGCTACCCGACTTATTTTGAAGCGGCGATGGAAATGCCTGTTGAGAAAATCATCCCGCTCTGGCAGGACTATCTAAACGGTGTGGCGGCACAGCGAACGAAACTCCTGCATTTGCCGCCAAGCAGCATTTTCGACGAGGAAACCACTTTTACGGATTTTGTGACCACGAACGGCATTTCGTTGATCCAGCCGAAGACAACGCCATAATCGAATTCACAGACGATGGAAAATGTTTTCGGGATTCAAATAAGCGCGACGGCGTTTAGACTGTCCGGCTTTCCTGCGTGCCTTGGAAACCGGACAGACTAAACGCCGCATCCTTCAAACCTATCCGATGCCGCACTCAATGGCCGTTTCGGAAACCGCGCTCCACTGCTCATCCGTTTCGTTCCGCTCCGGTTTCCGAAACGTCCATTCAGTGCTGACGGTAATCAATGCCGGTTGCAGGTTGGATTTTCATCGCCAATTCCCGTTAAGAAATCATCATCGGTTTTGAAATATATGCCCGGCTCAATTTTCCTAAACGTGATTCATAAACCATCCGTTTCAGTTGCATCCGACTGAAATTCATCATGGCGGTAACCCATTTGCTACATTGTGATTCAACGCTAATCGCACGCTTTTTAATCAATTATTTAGCTTCCTATTCGTCAGCTTAAAAGGTGGACGCCCTACCCCTACGAAAAATCGTAGGTTCTCGGCTATGCGCCGGATGAAATAAAAAATGGCGTTGAAAAGCGTTGATGAATTCAACGCCGTTCAACACATTTCAACGTCACGGTTCAACACCGTTCAACAGGTTTCAACCCGGCGATTCAACGCCTTTCAACAGTTAAAAACGCTATCGCGTTTAACTCGCCCACTTTCCGGCTTAACTCCCCCACTACTCGCTAACGCAACCGCCATTGGCTGGCCTAAACTGGTGGCGAATGGATTCGGAAACCAAAAATAAACGGCGTGGCGGCGGACGCGCTTATCGCAGCCGCCTTGAATCGTTCGCGGAATTAATCCGCGAGCAGCGCCAGCAGCGCCGGACGTGGCAGGAAATCGCCGCCCGGCTTCGCACCGAAAAGGATTGCGTCATCACGTTTCAGGGATTGCACCAGTTTTACCGGCGCTACCTGAAACGTCAGGCGCGGTCACATTGGGAAAGCGAAGCGGTAATGGCATCGCCAGCCACGGTGAATCCATCTGCATCGGCACGAACGCCGGCGCAGGCAGCAACAACAACCAACCAACCTCGGTTCAACACTGATATATGAAAACAAACAAACATCGCCTGATATTGCCCATGCAGGCCAAAGGAAACATGGGCAAAAGCATCGAAGCCGCCGCCCGCGCGTGCTGGCTTAACCAACGTGGCATCCCGTGGCAGGGATTTGATCTGGACGGCGACAACCGCACGCTGTCCCGATTATTCCCCGCCCAAGTGAAGCTGACGCCCTTGAGCGGGCAGGCTGAAGACCTGGACGAACTCATTTTGATTTTGCGGAAGACCACGGCCAAGCCCGTCACGCTGATTGATCCACGGGCGCATCTGGACGGCCAGTTGATGAAGGCACTTGCGGCCACGCACTTCTTTGACATCGCCAGCGCGCAAAACATCGGCATCACGCTCATGGTGTTCCCCTTTGATGACATGGACGTAATGACCAATCTCGATGCTGTCTGCCAGTTCTGTGGCAGACAGGTGGATTACGTCATCGTCCGCAATCCGGCGCGGGCGTCCAAAAACCGGATGTTTGACAATAGTCTGTTGGAAAAAGAATTGCTCGACTGCGGCGCAGTCACCATCACCGTGCCGGTGCTGTCGGAATTTGTGAAGCTCCGGCTCGCCAAGCTGGAGGCCGACCATCAGCGTGGCATCCCGTTCAATGAAGCCATCGGCAATGACTCGCTCGGCCTCGACATCATGGCGCGGGGCGTGTTGCAAGACTGGATGGCGACCATGTTCAATCAATACGACCAGATTGCCGCCAAACTTTTGCCCGCCCTTGAAGCGGCCACCATCAAACCCAAAACTGCGCCGCCCATCGGCGAACCGCTCTCCGCCAAGCGCGGCGCAAAAGTGAATCTGACCAACTAAAAAGGAGTCATTATGCTTGAATCCGATTTATTTGAAGAAATGCTCGCCGCCTATCCCGCTGAAAAGCGGGAGCTGGCGCGGGCAGTTTATTATCGCTTCGCTGACGGCGACAGCACGCAGTTTTTCAGCCAGCTTTTTCTCGTGCTGGACGTGTATGCCCATTTTGCCGAGCGCATCCCCGCCCGGATGATTTCGGCCAACGCCGATTCGCTGGCAACCCTTCAAGAACTGCGCGAGGAAGTTAGTTTGCTCGTCAAAACGATTGAAACACGCGATGCCAACATTACGGATCATGCCGAAAAGACCGACGAGCTTTGCCGTGCAACCCAGGAAAAATGCGATGAAACCATTGCGGCCATTGAATTGACCGTGAAAAATCTTGGCGCACAGGTGGACACCAAGGCCATCGTGCAGGGGATTCAAAACTCAATTCAATCCGGCATTGACCAGAAAATCATCGCGCCATTCGTGCAGCACACCAACGATCTGGCTTGGAAGGTCATGCCAACGCTGGAAAAAATTCAGGACGCCGCCGACGAAGCCAAGTCCGAATGGTCAAAACGGATTTGGAAAACCGCTTGGACAACCAGTTTGTTTTGGAGCATGGGTGCGGCCATCCTCATTGCCTGCCTGATTTGCTTGGAGCTTACTGCCCGCTACGACCGCAAAATGGCCATCCAAATTGATGACATGGCGCAGGTCATGCAATTCAATCAGGCGGCGTTTCACATGCTGGCGGTTGCCAAAATTCCCATCAAAGTGTTGCCGACGCAAAATGACAGCTTTGCCAGTCCGCCGGGATTTGTGCTGGTGATTGAAGGCGCTTACGCCGCTGATTTGCGTCAGGTCAACGGACAAAACAACGGCTGCATTTTCTTCCGCAGCAGCGTCTCCCAAAAACAAATCCGGCACTTGCTGCCGGACGGCGAAAATCAGGGGCACGCCACCAACGACCCGGCAAAATAGTTTGCGCACATTTCCCGGCGCGACACCAGGGCTGTCTGAAAATCCACTCATTTTGAGGAGCGCAACCGGCGCCATCCAGATGCGCGCGGGAAAAATGTTTTTCCGGGAAGAAATCGCAACCCCGAAATCATCGCCTACGAACGGCGGAGCTTACGACGGGGAAACTTGGTGGACACTTTCAGCGCAACGTCGGATCAAGTTTTTTCAAATCCAGTTTTGCGGGAAATAAATCCATGACCTCGACGCCGAGAACTTTGGCCAGAAACAGCAATTCGCAATCCGGCACCCGGCGGAATTGCGATTCCAGCTTGGCTGGCGATTCGAGGCTGACATCCCAGCCCTCGACCGCATTTTTGCAAAAAAATCTTGAATTATCTTCCCCAGCCGCTATTAACAGAGGAACTTCAGGCCGGTTCGCATTGCTGACGCATGGGCAACGGCGGTTCTTCAAGGAACCAGAAGGGATTTGGTGGAAAAATGGCAATACGTCAACCACAGGCACGGGAGGTTGCTTCCTTCGGTGAAGATATGTCTTCACCGTCGGTCTGGGATTCGCGCGCCTTAGTCCTGATCTCAGCTTCTTTTTACCAGTTCTTTCAGCACATCAACTTTTTAAACCCATAAACTTCAGCTAAGCAAATCATGAAGACTCCGAAAAAAACTCCGCCGGTTCATTTATGAAAAATTTATTCGTCTTCGGCGCGCTTATTTTAACCACTTGTTTATTTGCTGACAACGGGCATGGCCAGTCTTATCAATTGACCGATCTGGGCGCGTTGACGGGCACCAATTCCTACGCCCAAGGCATCAACAATCAACGGCAGGTTGTCGGTTATTGGGATGCCACCAATGGAACGCACGCTTTTCTTTATGGCGGCGGGGCGATAACGGATATGGGAACGCTCGGCGGTCTGAACAGTTATGCCCTGAATATCAATTCTGCCGGCCAGATTGTAGGATTTTCCCAAACCCCGGAGGGTGTTGGCGCATTTCTGTATGGCGGCGGTGGAATGACCAACTTGGGAACGCTGGGAGGTTTGAACAGCTACGGATTCGGCATCAATGACACGGCCGACATTGTGGGGTGCATTGAGACGACCAACGGCTTTCAGGCCATCCTGCTCAGCAATGGCGAAGTAACGCAGTTGGGAACTTTGGGCGGCACCAACAGCTTCGCCTACAGCGTCAATCTGATGCGTCAGGTCGCGGGAACTTCGCTGACGGCCGATAATGTGAGTCCAAACGCCTTCCTCTGGCAGGATAACTGGCTGACGAACCTGAACGATTTGATCCCTTTCGGTTCGGGTTGGCAGTTGCAGGAAGCCAGGGCGATCAACAATGCCGGCCAGATTGCCGGGTGGGGTTTGTTGAACAGCGCCAAACACGCCTTCCTTTTCAGCAGCAACACGATCATTGACTTGGGCATTCTGCCCGGCGGGACGAACAGCTATGCCTTGGGCCTGAACAACTCCAACCAGGTTGTGGGTGCCTCCACGATCAGCAACGGAGTATTGCACGGATTTCTGTGGGAGAACGGGACGCTGAAGGATCTGAACAATTCATTGTCAACCAATTCGGGTTGGGAACTGCGAGAAGCCAGCGCCATCAATGACCAAGGGCAGATCGTGGGCTGGGGCATCAATCAGGGAAATGAATCGGCTTTTTTAATGACACCCAGTCCATTGCCATCTTTTTCCTCACTTCGGCTCTGGTTCAGAGCGGACACTGGAGTGATTACGGACAGCAGCGGGAACGTGAGCCAATGGCTGGATCAATCGGGTAATGGCAACCATGCCAGCCAGACGGTCACGGCGGCGGAGCCGGTGCTGGCGACCAACGCGATCAACGGTGAGCCGGTGGTGCGTTTCAATGGGACGAGTGATTATTTGAGTTTTCCGGCCGTGAACACAACGAACTTCACGATTTTCATCGTGTATCGGATGACCGGGCATCAGGCGTGGGGCGGACCGCTGGTCAACCGTGCGGCGGGACAGTATGGTTTTGAAGTGGCGTCGGGCGGTGCGGACACGAGTGTTTACGAACCGGAACTGGTGGAGTCGTTCGGGAGCCAGGAACTGGCGGACAAGACCACGGGTGTGGGCTTGAGCCTGCCGCTGGGACCGACGTTGCAGGAGTGGACGAGCGATGCGAGATTTTTCCAAGATGGACTGGAGCAGACGGTGGTCAACGGGGCGACCGGCTGGGACGTGTCTGGCGGGCGTTTGGGTTATGCGTGGAGCTACATGGCCGGGGACATTGCCGAGGTGCTGGTTTACAACACGGTGCTCTCCGACACGGATTGCCAGGGCGTCGAAAGCTATTTGAACGGAAAGTATGCCGTGTTGAGTCCTCCGCCCGCACCGGTGATCAGTCCTGCTGGTGGAACCTATCCGGGTTCGGTGACCGTGGCCTTGAGCACGCCGGCCTTGGGAACCCAGCTATATTACACGACTGACGGCAGTGAGCCGACAGCGAGTTCAACTCTTTACGCAGGAGCTTTCAACTTGAGCAGCAATGCAACGGTGAAAGTGAAGAGTTATTTGAACGGAATGGCGAGCGCGACGACCAGCGCCGATTTTGTGGTGACGGCAGGCAGTGCTCCAACAGCGGCTGCGGGACTGGCGCTCTGGTTCAAGGCGGACACAGGATTGATCACGGACGGTAGCGGGAACGTGAGCCAATGGCTGGATGAGTCGGGCAACGGCAATCATGCCAGCCAGACGGCCACGGCAGCCGAGCCATTGGCTGTGACCAACGCGATCAACGGGGAACCAGCGGTGCGGTTTAACGGGACGAGCGATTATTTAAGTTTTCCAGCGGTGAACACGACGAACTTCACGGTGTTCATTATTTATCGGATGACGGGCCATCAGGCGTGGGGTGGGCCGATTGTTAACCGTGCGGCGGGACTGCATGGCTTTGAAGTGGGTTCGGGCAGCGCGGACACCAGTGTTTATATGCCCGAACTGGTGGAGTCGTTCGGGAGCCAGGAACTGGCGGACAAGACCACGGGAGTGGGTTTGAGCCTGCCGATGGGGCCGACCTTGCAGGAGTGGACGAGCGACGCGCGGTTTTTTCAGGACGGACTGGAGCAGGCGTTGATCAACGGGGCGACTGGCTGGGACGTGTCTGGCGGGCGTTTGGGTTACGCGTGGAGCTACATGGCTGGGGACATTGCGGAAGTGCTGGTTTACAACACGGTGCTCTCGGACACGGATCGTCAGGGCGTCGAAAGCTATTTGAACGGAAAGTATGCCGTGTTGAGTCCTCCGCCCGCACCGGTGATCAGTCCTGCTGGTGGAACCTATCCGGGTTCGGTGACCGTGGCCTTGAGCACGCCGGCCTTGGGAACCCAGCTATATTACACGACTGACGGTAGTGAGCCGACAGCGAGTTCAACTCTTTACGCAGGAGCTTTCAACTTGAGCAGCAACGCGACAGTGAAAGTGAAGAGTTATTTGAACGGGATGGGGAGCGCGACGACCAGCGCCGATTTTGTGGTGACGGCAGGCAGTGCTCCGACATCGGCTGCGGGACTGGCGCTCTGGTTCAAGGCGGACACAGGATTGGTGACGGACGGCAGTGGGAACGTGAGCCAATGGCTGGATCAATCGGGGAACGGCAATCATGCCAGCCAGACGGTCATGGCGGCGGAGCCGGTGCTGGCGACCAACGCGATCAACGGCCAGCCGGTGGTGCGGTTTAACGGGACGAGCGATTATTTAAGTTTTCCGGCGGTGAACACGACGAACTTCACGGTATTCATCGTGTATCGGATGACCGGACATCAGGCGTGGGGCGGGCCGATGGTGAACCGCGCGGCGGGAGAATATGGTTTTGAGTTGTCATCTGGCACCGCAGACACGAGTGTTTTCCAGCCACATTTGGTGGAGTCATTGGGAGGCCAAGAACTGGCGAACAAGACGACGGGCGTGGGCTTGAGCTTGCCGCTGGGACCGACGTTGCAGGAATGGACGAGCGATTATAGATATTTTGAGGATGGACTGGAGCAGGCGGTGATTAATGGTGTGGGCGGCTGGGACGTGTCCGGCGGGAGGCTGGGCTATGCGTGGAGCTACATGTCCGGGGATATTGCGGAAGTGTTGGTTTACAACACGGTGCTTTCGGACACGGATCGCCAGGGTGTGGCAAACTATTTGAATGGGAAGTATGCGGTATTGAGTCCACCGCCCGCGCCGGTGATCAGTCCTGCTGGCGGAACCTATCCGGGTTCAGTGACGGTGACCTTGAACACGCCGGCCTTGGGAACCCAGCTATATTACACGACTGACGGCAGCGCACCAACGTCGAGTTCGACCTTGTATACGGGAGCTTTCAACTTGAGCAGCAACGCGACGGTCAAGGCGGTGAGTTATTTGAACGGGATGGGGAGCGCGACGACCAGTGCCGATTTTGTGGTGACGGCGGGCAGTGCTCCAACATCGGCTGCGGGACTGGCACTCTGGTTCAAGGCGGACACGGGATTGATCACGGACGGTAGCGGAAACGTGAGTCAATGGCTGGATGAGTCGGGCAACGGCAACCATGCGAGCCAGACGGTCACGGCGGCGGAGCCGGTGCTGGCGACCAACGCGATCAACGGGGAGTCGGCAGTGCGGTTTAACGGGACAAGTGATTACCTGGGTTTTCCGGCGGTGAACACGACAAACTTCACGGTGTTCATTGTATATCGGATGACGGGGCATCAGGCGTGGGGCGGACCGCTGGTCAACCGTGCGGCGGGACAGTATGGTTTTGAAGTGGCGTCGGGCATTGCGGACACGAGTGTATACCAACCGCATTTGGTAAGGTCACTGGGGAGTGCGGAACTGGCAAACAAGACCACGGGCGTGGGCTTGAGCTTGCCGCTGGGACCGACGTTGCAGGAGTGGACGAGCGACGCGAGATTTTTTCAGGACGGACTGGAGCAGACGGTAGTCAACGGGGTGGGCGGCTGGGATGTGTCTGGCGGGCGTTTGGGTTATGCGTGGAGCTACATGGCCGGAGATATTGCGGAAGTGCTGGTTTACGACACGGTGCTTTCGGACACGGATCGTCAGGGCGTCGAAAGCTATTTGAACGGAAAGTATTTCAATCCGGCGAATACCAATGATTATTACAACGGGAACTTACCCAGTATCACAATCACCGGCGGCAACAATCAAAGCGGATTGATCAATAGCTGGCTCCCGATACCGCTGACCGTGCAATTGACCGATACCAATGCTTTGATTCTGACCAACGCGCCCGTGACCTTTACTGTGACCCAGGGAAGCGCCTTGATCGCCAATTCCAACAGTGGAATGACCACCAATGCCTTGCAAATCACAACTGACACCAACGGTCAGGCAGCGGTTTGGTTGCAATTACCTTCCAATATCGGCACCGATGTTGTGACCGTCAGCGCACAAAGTGGAACCAATGTGGTTCAAGTGAATTTTATTGAAACCGCCAAGGTAGCTAGTGGCTTATCTGTGAATGCTGCCGTTGGTGGGGAGCGCATCATGGAATTATCCACCAATGGCAGCGTGCTATCGTGGGGTGGAAATCAATTTGGGGAACTGGGCGATTTTACGCATCTTGACAACACCAATCCGGTTCATGTGGTTGGCCTGACCAACATTGCCCAAATCGCCTCGGGTCTAAACCATTCGCTGGCGATTGATTCCAATGGTGCCCTTTGGGCCTGGGGCGACAATCAATTCGCGCAGTTGGGGGATGGGGATTTAAATTCCACCAACGTGCCCGTCCTGGTTTTTGGAATGAGCAATTCGGTCATAGCGGTTGCCGGAAGCCATAAAACTTCGGTTGCGGTCAAGTCAGATGGGAGCGTATGGCATTGGGGCACGACAGAAGTGGGTTCAGGATCGGATATTTCAACCGTCACGCTGACAACTCCTACACAGGTCGCCGGAATAACAAACGCCATTGCCGTTGCAGTGGGGGAGCAACATATGCTGGTTCTATTAAGTGATGGTTCTGTTTGGGCTTGGGGACAAGATAACTTTGGTCAACTGGGCAATGGAAGCTTTGGGGACAGCAGTGATGTGCCAGTTCAAGTTTTGGGACTGACCAATATCGTGAAAATTTGCGCTGGGGCAAATCATAACCTGGCATTGGATGCCAACGGTTGTGTCTGGGCGTGGGGACGCAATAATTCTGGCCAGCTTGGCGATGGTGGAGGCGAATACTCACTGGCCTTGCCGGTGATGGTTCTTACCAATATTGTGCAGATTGCTGCCGGGACTGCCCATTCACTCGCAGTGGACAGCCAGGGCGAATTGTGGGCATGGGGCAAAGACAGTTCCGGGCAACTGGGCGATGGTGGCTTAATCAATCAAACCAATCTTCCAATGCAGGTTTTGGGGATGACCAACATGGTTTCCGTGGCGGCGGGTTCGGATGCCTCTGCTGCGTTTGATAATGAAGGCAATCTGTGGCAATGGGGCAGCAGCGACAGTGATAACAATGCGTTTCCTTGGGGAGATGAAAACAGTTTTCCCATGCTGGCTCCGACCTACGTTGATTATTATGACGGTCAGTTGCCTGGTTTACAGGTTCTCAATGGTAACAATCAAATTGGACATGGTGGATCTGAATTTGCCCAACCGCTGATCTTCCAAGTGACTGACACCAACGGCCTGGCATTAAGCAACGCCCCGGTTTCAGTCGAAATTATTTCCGGCGACATGGAATTGCGGACAAACAGCGGCGGAACCAATTTCAAAGGGTTAAGATTGACGACTGATACCAATGGTGAGGTGTCTTTGATTGGGTTTGCGGATAATAATTTAGTCAATACGAGCTGTCAGATCAGGGTCTTGGCTGCGAGCCGTGAACAGCTTGCCGAGGCGGACTTTAGTGAAACGCTCGTTCCACCGCCGACGGTCAGCATTACCAGCCCGGTCGACGGCAGCTTCCTCCTTATCGGAACAAACCAAACCCTGACGATTACGGCTGATGCAGAAGCTGCCTCCGGTTTTTCAATCCAGGAGGTTGATTATTATTACGGAACAAATGGAGTTGCCAACATACCACTGGGCGTTTCGACTTCCAGCCCTTATTCGTTCACTTGGACAAACAGCCTGTGGTGGACAAATGCTTTCGTCGGCCAATACACCCTGTCGGCGGTGGCGGTGGACACCGGGGGAGGACAATCTGGTCCGGCTCAAAGCGCAACGGTGACGATTGCCTTGGACGCCGACGGCAATGGATTGCCCGATTTTTGGGAAATGGAGTATTTCAGCCAGATCGGCCTGGATCCCAATTCATCACCGGACGGAAACGGCCAAAGCCTCTCATACGACTACCAGAATGGGATTGACCCAACCGATTACTATGATGGCGCTTTGCCAACCCTGGAAACAATCAGCGGCAATGACCAGAGCGGAAATTACAATGCATTCCTGCCGCTGCCGTTGACCATAAATGTGACAAATAATTCGCCAGTCGCTCTGACCAATGCCCCCGTGGTATTCACCGTTACGAACGGGACGGCGTTGCTGGCCGCGACCACCAACGACACACCGGTTACATCTTTGACCTTGCGCTCGGACACGAACGGCAATGTCTCGGTGTGGGTATATTTTCCGCCGGCCGGTTCCAACCCGCCCGACAGCACGATTCTGGCCAGCGCCTTCAGCGGGAGCAATTCTGTCGCCGTCATCCTCAATGAATATGTGCCGCTGGCCCATTGGACTTTCAATGATACCAACACTTGGATTGGCGAGGGCGGTCAGTTGCCGTTGCTGGCCACCAATGTGGCCGGCGTTCCAAGCTGGAGCAGCAATGCGGTGTTGGTGGACAGCATCAGTCCGGCTTCGCTTTCCTACAATGTTGTGGAGACCAATGGCAATACAAATATCAATTGCCAGACGGGATCCATGCTGTTCTGGTTCAAGCCCGACTGGGGCAGCACCAATGCCGGAGGCGTTGGGCCCGGAACTTCAGGCCGGCTGGTTGAAATTGGCAGTTACAACCCCGCTTTCACCAATGGCTGGTGGTCGTTATATTGCAGTCCCGATGGGCACCAGCTTATGTTTGGCACATCCACCAACGGCGGCGGAATGACAAATTTAACTGCCAACATTTCATGGTCAGCCGGTGAATGGTATCAGATTGCGCTGACCTATTCGCCGACCGGCAGCGCCTTGTATGTGGACGGCCAATTGCTGGCCGCTGGGGCTGGCGTGACTTTCTTCCCCAATGCCGACGAATTGACCAACGGTTTCAGGATTGGCAGCGACCAGGATGGAAACAACCAGGCTGGCGGTGCTTTTGACGAACTCGAAACATTCAATTACCCCTTGGACGCGGCCAACACCTATACTCATGGCAGCGACATTCCTGACTGGTGGGAAGTGAAGTATTTTAATCAAACAGGGATGGATCCCAACTCCGTTCCGGTTGGAGGCAATTTAACTTTATTACGGGATTACCAGTGGGGCCATGACCCCAATGTGATCAGCTTTACCTTGTCGTTGACGAATCAATATGTCAATAGCAGCACCGTGTCCGTGCCGATAAGCATCTTAAGTGGAATTCCATATTTCATGGCCGTGATGGTTGACACCAATCCGATTATCAACGGTTCACTTCCCAACTTTGCTGGGGCGACATGGGAGCCATATCCCACAAACGTCGTTGCCTTGAATTTCGGCGATGGCAGCTATACTGTCTGGGTCGGGTTGCGGGGCTTGCCATCAGATGCTCAGCAGACATGGCAGGTGACAAAGCTCATTCTGGACACGGTGCCGCCAATTCTCACCATTACCAACCCTGCTGTTAACGTCGTTTCGCAACCGATGATTCAACTGCAAGGCTATGCCAACGAGTCTTTGAGCAGCCTGACATTTGATGTCAGCAATGCCACGGGTATTTGGACAAACCAAACCGGTTACATCACCGGGCAATTCTGCGACACGAATTCATTGGCGTTCACGACGAATTATTTTCAATGCTATGACATCGTATTGACAACCAACGGCGACAATCTTATCACGCTTCACGCCGTTGATTTGGCAGGAAATACATTTACGACCAATGTCAGCTTTACATTGGACTATTCGAGCAATACGAATCCGCCAGTCACAACTTTGACTTGGCCCCAGGATGGAACAATTGTTGGCGGAACCAACTTTACACTACAGGGGGTGGTGAGCGATCCAACGGCGACGGTTTCCATAACCATTACCGACACCAATGGAAACACCAATGTCATTTCCGGGTCGGTTGCCAGGGACGGAAATGTTTTGGCAAGCAATATTCCGCTTGGCACTGGCCCTAATACCATAACTGTCATGACAACCAGCGCTTCGGGAAATACCAGCACAAACAATCTTGCCGTAACTCCAAACGATGTCGGTTTGGCGATGAATCCCTTGACCAGCGCCCAGTTGAATCAGTCGTCCGTAAATTTGACCGGGACAATCGGCGATGCCAGTTATTCTGTCACCGTTAATGGCGTGAGTGCCACAATATCAGGAGACCCAGTTTGGGAAGCGGATTATGTTCCCGTTAGCCCCACTGGCACCGCTAACATTTACATTGAGGTGCGAGACAATCTTGGAAATCTTATTGCCACTCAAGCTTTTTGCCAATTACAGCCAGCTTTAGTTACCTTGATGAGCTATTCTAAACAGGCTGAATCTTATCAAGCAATCAATAATCAGGTAGGGCTCATCTGGCAATCTTGGTTTCCGCAAGATTATTCGTGGGCGGGTTTTAACCCGCCAAACTGGGGGCAATATGGCTTCGTCCCTATCCCTGTGGGCCCGTCATATCAAATGGTCAATTATGGGATTTTTTGGAACTACAAGACGGGTGGCTTCACAAGGGGATTTGCATATTATACGGGCAACTTAGAGGGTGGCACGGAAAATCCCTATTTTGACTTGCTGGATGACAATCTTTTGCCTGGATTAAATTTCATTGATCCATTGTTGGGAATTTATCCATTGTGGGAAAATAGTGACCGTTACGGAATTCTCACAAGGACGCATGTAATGATTCAACCGCAAGGAGATGCCGTTGCTGGCACGACCGTCAGTTATCTTGTCCAAGCACAGGCCTGGGATTATTCAACTTATGAGTTTGGCCAGCAATTGCCATCGGATTCATTGAGCATTCAAGGCACAACTTTGTTCCCCGCAACAAACACGGATGGATCCGCCTGGGGGGTGACAATTTTACAGGCTCCGGCGGGCGCGAATGTGGATGTAACCCCGATAGCACAGGATCCAAACGATATATTCAACGTGCAGGCGGTTCAATTGGACTTGCTGGCAGTGGACAACAACCGTGATGGCCAGATCACCTTTGACCAGCCCGGCCAAATCAATCCCGACGACACGACGCCGGCCAAACCCTACCGGTTTTGGATCAATGACTCAAAAGAAAGCGGTGACATTGCATCCGGCGCGGATGACCAGATACCCGGATCTAGTCCGGCCAATTACAGTTGGAATCATCCGCAAGGGCGGTCGGATTATGTCAATTTCTTTCCGGTGGCGTTGTGTTTGAGTAATGTTCTTCAGCTAATGCCGACGACGGATGGTTATGAGTATCGGCTGTATCAGGCGGCGGGCGCGGTGAAGTTCCTTTACACCGATCTGACGCCGACGAATGCGTTTGACTACCTGACGAATTCCACCGGATCTGCGGACTATGGTTCGATTGCGGGTTATGACCCGTCTTTTAGTTCTGATAGTTCCGGGGCTGTTACCTATACCACGCTGGATGCTGCTGATGTGGTGCAAGTGCCGGTGGCGGATTCTGGGGTGGTATTAAACACCAACTGGCTGGCGCAAGTCCAAGCCAATGGCGGTAAAGGTGTCATCTTGGCGGAGGGCTGCGCGGCCACCACGCAACCGCTCTGGCTGGAAATCTGGCACAATGGAAAAATTGTCGGTGGTCAGCCGCTCTACTTGAGCATCAACGGCGTGGAGCAGATGTTCCGGCATCTAAATCTGCGTGATGGCGGAGATGCGCCAGCCAACCTGCCTGGCCCGGCTTATTCAGGTGATGTGGGTGTGATTAGTAGAATGGGTAAACCAAGTAACTTTCCGGATGATTTGCTGACTGGTTCCAACAAATGGCTGTTTTTCATTCATGGCTATAATGTCAGCGCCCAGGAATCGCTCGGCTGGGAAGCTGAAATGTTCAAGCGCTTTTACTGGGGCGGCAACCAGACCAAGTTTGTGGGAGTAGACTGGCTGGGTAATCCTGCAGGTGCCAATTTTCTGGCTGAACACCCTGTTTTTGGCCTGGCTGACTATTATTTAGCCGAAATGAACGCCTTTGCTACCGCGCCACAACTCGCGGCGAAAATCAATGCGCTGGCTGGTTCAAAAACCATCGTGGGACATAGCTTGGGTTGCGAATTGACAGCGTTTGCGCTCAGTGATTTTGGTTTGCAGGTGAATAATGCCTGTCTTATGGACGCTGCGTTTGCGCAGGAATGTTTTGATGACAATGCGGATGTAAATCTAACAGCCATGCAGCCCTCGGCTTGGAGCGGCTACCCGGAAGGGTTGTTTGCCGCCAATTGGCACCAGCGGTTTGACTCCAGCGACGCTCGCTCAACGCTGACCTGGTGCAATCGCTTTACGAACGCTCTTTCCAACGCCAATGTTTATAGCTTTTATTCTTCCACCGAGGATGTGCTGGGGGAATATGATGGAGAGCCAAATTCGGCTATCATCCAGGATGGATGGGCTGCACTGACTAGTTGGAATAAATCCCCATTGGGCATCTATGCTTGGGTTATACAGGAAAAAACCAAAGGTAACATTGTGTCCTATGGTATAGAAGTGCAAGGCAGCGATTACGGCGGCTGGGGATTTAATGTGTGTGATGGGTATTTGACGACCTATCCGACATGGTATGCAATAGATGGAACCACGGGGGACAGGCGGGTGAAGACGCCGTCGGAGATTGGAACCGTCACGCAGGATCTGCTGGATAGTAGCCGGTATAATTCCTTGTTCAAGAACGGCTGGGGGACGTGGAACGAATCCTGTCCCACTTGCATCAATGTCAATACGGATGCCAGCCTCTACACCGGCCCAAGCTGGATTCAGGGCTTGTTCACCACACCAGGCGGCAGCACTCTTGCCGCCGACCCGGCCAAGAACACACAACTGCTGGCGCAAGCCATTCCGGCCTTGAGTTTGCCAGTCGGGGCGAATCCTTGCCAAAACAGGCTTCTTTCTGAAAAGCAATTCAATATGCCGGTGAGTTTTACTGATTCATCATACTGGCCGAGTGACCGTGGAATCA
>Ga0302201_10000731_pt1 | contig 29894 bp, 22 predicted proteins | sample II_Bog_N3_2_FD_194586 | JGI IMG/M metagenome (GOLD analysis project Ga0302201, IMG submission 194586) | Peat permafrost microbial communities from Stordalen Mire near Abisko, Sweden - II_Bog_N3_2 | ecosystem: Environmental > Terrestrial > Soil > Wetlands > Peat | place: Sweden: Abisko... | reverse complement strand
ACCGACCCGCCCAGTGACTCTTCCGGAGCGGGTTTTCTGTTTGAACCCATCTCAAGGCTCATCGCCGTTCGCTGGGAATTCGAGGATTGCTCCCTCGCTCCGAAAATGACCTCTGGATCATTCCAGATCGCGATCATAACCGTCTTTTCGTCTCCGCGATCTTTCGAATTCCGTATTCTTGCGAGCCATGGAATTCAGGGATGAGCTTTCAATCGACGGGATCAGTCGCTGGCAACGAAATGTTCAAACGAAACTCCTGGAGGAGCACCCAGGAGTTATGTCCAGGTCCTCAGAAGCTGCAGTTCACAAACATCCACCAGAAAGGAATTCATCCAGTGAGAACCGTTCCCCGAAATGCAGGTCTCGCCATCCTTCTTGCGGCCTTTGGAGCATCGGCGGCCGTCGCCCAATCCAGCAACGCAGAGCTTCCCATTGATGGACGCTGGGATGCAAGCCTCGTCAATAACGGGCCGGCAGTCCCCTTCCGGCTCGACATCGCAGGATCGGGCCCGACGCTGAAAGGTACCTTCTACGACGGCTCCAAGCCGTACGAAGAGACGACAAGTGCTTCCTATCAGGATGGAAAACTTATCCTGAGGTCCGAGCACTATCTCACAACAATTACGGCCACGCTGAAGAACGATGAGCTTACCGGGGATGTGGCATTGCGTGGACCTTCATACCACCTCGAATACGGATTCGAAGCCAAACGTCACGTGGAAGAGTCGGCGGTACAAGCGCAAAATGTGCCCTCCATTGCAGGGCAATGGGAGATTCCACTGGATTCGCCAAGCGCGAAGGGAGAGAAAGCCTTTCATCTGATCGCTCGCCAGAGTGGAGCATATGCGGAAGTTTCGATCCTCCGCGTTGATGGCGATACCGGTGCGTACAGTGGTACATACAAGGATGGCAAATGGGTTCTGAGCCACTTCGACGGGCACCGTCCTGGCGTTATCGAAGTGATCGCAAAGAGTGATGGGACGCTTGAAGTTATCCAGCATTATGAGGCTCTCAAGAAGGCAATCCTGGGCGACACCCCTGAGGCCAAGACCGCCAGTGCAGACAATAAGCAATATGGCGGAGGCGACAAACTCACTGCCTATCGCCCGGAAGTGGCCCGCGCCAAGGGCTTTCCTGAGCCGGACAACTTCGATACCCATACTACTGTTCGCAATGCGAACGAGAAGTTCACCTTCAACTTTCCCGATGCCGACGGAAAGCTTGTCTCGAGCGACGACCCGCGCTTCAAGGGTAAAGTGGTTCTTGCCATCGTGACCGGCACCTGGTGCCCTAACTGCCACGATGAAGCACGCTTCCTCGTTCAACTGGACAAGAAGTATCGTGACAAAGGCCTCGCAATCGTGGCCCTCGACTTTGAAGAACCTGAGGAGCAGGGCTCACTGGCCCGCGAGCGCGCCTTTGTGAAGCAGTATGGCGTCAACTACACCTACCTGATCGCGGGAGCGCCCTCCGAAATGTGGGAGAAGGTTCCGCAGGCCGTCAATCTGAATACGTGGCCAGCGACCATTTTCGTAGGTCGAGATGGGCTCGTCAAAGGCATCCACTCCGGTTTTGCCTCGCAAGCCAGCGGCGAATTCAACACCCAATTGCAGGAGGAGTTCACCGCAAAGATCGAGAAACTGCTCGCCGAAAATGCGAAGACCGAGAGCGCATCCGTTGCATTGCCTGCGTTGACACAACAGCAATAACCTTCGTTTCATCGGACCGTATCCGAAGAGATGCTCGGTCGAACAAGGCGATCGAGCATCTCTCTGTTACTTAGTTATGAAGTTCCTCCAGAATGACGTCGTGCGCTGTCCTTACAGAAGCTGTGGCTAGCGACATTCTCAATCGAGATGAACTTGTGGAGATAGACGTCCGTCGTCAGCAGCACAAATAGAATTTCAGTGAATGAGAATCGACGTAACGCCCACGTTCAAACTCGAGTGTAGCCATTCAACTGCGCCACTCATTCTCGGGAGTCGCATATTCATCCCGCGAAAGGACAAGACACTCCATGCGATCAGCTTTCCTGGCAGGCATGCTTTTAATGACTGCCGCGCTTCATGCACAATCCGTACCTTCTGCCATTTCCGCCGACCCTCCAGCAGACTCTTCTAATCCCGCATCCCTCGTCGAAATCGTTGTGCCTTCGCATGGCGCGCAACTGTTGGGTGCCTTCTATCTGGCCTCCGGAACTCAGTCGCACCCGACTGTAATCATTTATCACGGCTTTCCCGGCTATGAGCAGAATCTCGATCTCGCACAGGCGCTTCGCCGTGCGGGATACAACGTGCTTGCCGTCCACTATCGCGGCAGTTGGGGCGTATCGGGGAATTTCTCGTTCCAGCACGTCATCGAGGATGCGGATGCTGAAGTAGAGTGGCTCACCTCTGCAGAGGTCGCGGCAAAGTATCGCGTCGATCCCGCTCGGGTTATCGTGATAGGACACTCTATGGGCGGGTATGCAGCGCTTTCCGCCACGGCTCACAACGCCGGCGTTGTCGCGGCGATTTCGATCTCCGGTGCCTCACTCGGCCATCGCTTCGCCGACTTGAAACCGGAAGACAGGGACAAGGCCATTGCGCAATATGCAGGCCGGGCGAATCCTGTCGATCTACTGCCCCTGGCTGGCACTTCCGCGAGCGCACTTGGCGGTGAGGTCTTCGATCATCGCAACGAATGGGACTTCCTGAAGCTTGCTCCTGCGCTTGGCAAACGCCCCGTTTTGTTGATTTCAGCAAATGACGGCACCGGGCCGAACAGCGAAGCACTGTTTCAATTTCTCAAGCAAGCCGGAAACACACAATCCGCACGTATCGAGATCAAGACGGATCACCCCTTCAGCGACCATCGCATCGCTCTTGAAACCACGATCATCCAATGGCTCGATCAGCAAGGGTTCCAAGCGCCTGCGCGTTGATCGTAACCTGTAATCTGGTCCAACTCGATGCTTCGTCCTGGCATGTTGCGGTACGTTTCTTTTCAGAGAGCGGAAGCATATGTCATAGGCATCGCGGGCTCAAAGAGAATGGACCGAACCGCCAATCAGATGCGGATGAGGCCGCGCAACACAACGATGCCTGTACCGGACAATTCCGGATCGGGGGTCAAGCGAACTCGCAATATGCTTCGGCGGCCCATCTTCGTACCTTGTTCGATGGCCAACTCATTGTTCTTGAGCCTGCCTTCGCTCGCAAGATAGGCTGCCAGTGGCCCGGCCGCGGTACCGGTCGCCGCATCCTCCCACAGGCCCACGGTCGGATTGAAAAACCGGGTGTAGGCGGTTTCCGGTGCATGGTCATCGAAGACATAGATGTAGCAACCTTCCGCCGACGCGTCTTTAAGAACGGCGAGCAGTCTGTCTGCCTGCGGACGCGCCTTATCCACAGTTTCAGCATCCAGAACCCGTACCATCAGATGAGTGGCCCCCGTGTCGGCAGGACGCGGCTTAGGTTCGGAGAGGATATCGCCGTCTTCGAGTCCAAGTGACTGCGCCAGTGCAGCCACATCTTCCAGCGGATCGAATAAGCGCAATGGCGCCTGGCGCATCCGGCCATGTACGCGGCCACCGACCCTCTGAAGCTCGATCGGCAGAACCTCCGAGCCAATCTCCTGATGAAGGGTCCGAGCGACTTCTAAGGGACCGAGGTCGCCATGTTCCCCGAGCCAGAGCCACGCGCCAAGAGCATTGTGACCTGCGCCGAAGACTTCCGCGCCGCTCGCAGTGAACGAACGTAGTCTCCGATCCGCACGCACGCTTTGCAGGATGAACGTCGTCTCAGCCTGATTCAATTCTCCGGCGATTTGCCGCATCTGCTCGTCGCTCAACCCATCCGCGTCCTGCACCACCGCGAGCGGGTTGCCCGTCAGCGGCGCATCGGCAAAAACATCGATCAGTCCTGCAATCAGTTCGGGCATTTTCCTGCCTATCTTTTCGTGAATGGGTAAAGCGCATTCCTGTGTCGCGAATTGTGTATTGACGGATTCATCTATCTCCTGGGCAGAATTCCTGCATTCCGTGTTCGCGGGTCTCGCAACAGAGCGGCGATTCCCACTCCAATCCAAATCAGATTCACGCTCGCCGACGGCCATGCGCCATGCCAGGCCGAATTTGCCGCCAGCATCAAGCTTCCGATCAGGTTCAAGCTCTGAAAAGCCGCGCCCTGTGCGGAAATCCTTCCAAACGACACCAAGGCATAGGCAGAGATCAACACCAGCCCACCGGCCCATCCGGACACGTCCATCCCAATGGCCAGCACGATTATGTCCTCCCCAGCGTCGCAAACGCTCGCACCGGAAATGTGCCCATCCCTTTCACCTTCACTGGCGTGGCTGTGAAGGTAAAGCCGCTTGGCGGCAACTGCTCAAGATTGCACATGTGTTCGACGATCGGGATGTCTGCGCCTAAGAGCACAGTGTGGACAGGCCGTGCACCATCCTTGGTGTCGTCGATGTTGTACGAATCGATCCCCACCAGGGCGACACCCTCATCCCTCAGATATTCAGCGGCATCGCGCGTCAGGTATACGTGGTCCTCGAAGTACTGCTCGGTGGCCCAATGGCGCACCCACCCGGTCTCCACCAGTACCGCCTTGCCGCGTACATCGAGGGGCAGGAATACCTCTCTGTCGATGGAGCGGCCGGTCAGACCCGTCACCCGCGCCACGACTGCGTCCAATCCCACCAACGCAGACAACTCCAACTCAGAATGGTCCTTCCCATGTTCGAAACGATGAAACGGGCAATCGAGATAAGTTCCGGTGTTCGCCACCATGTCGATCCGACCGATCTGGAAACTGGTGCCCTCGTCATAGAATTTCCGCGATTCCTCCCGGCTTAGGAAGTCGCAGATCACAGGCGCTGGCAGTCCTTTATATGTAATCAGGCCTTCATAGACCGTGTGGCTCAGGTCCACGTGCACCGGTATACCCAAACCATTCGCAACCGCGCTTTGTGCGGCTTTCCGCTTGTGGCGCTCTTGGATGATCCGCTTATTCAGAATGCGTACATTGCCGACCATCAGCAGGCGAAGGTCACGCACTATCGCATCGCCCAGGTCCCGGTCAGTGATCTCGCCGCCGTCAATGTCTATGCGGAAACCCTGGCCCTGAATGCCGCCGCCATTCAGAAAATCGATTTCGAAGTCGAACACCGCCCGCTTTTCGCCTGTCTGATCGAGCACCGCGGTTCTCCTCTCACAACAACACCTTGCTCGCAGTCTAGGAGAAATAGTTACATGAATCAAATAGATGCATTCTATATTTACTATCGATATTATGCATGTATGGAGATTCATCAACTACGAGCGCTCGATGCGATTGCCGCCGAGGGCTCTTTCCTTGCCGCCGCCATCCGTCTCGGTTTGTCACAGTCTTCGCTGTCCCATGCCATCGCCGCGCTTGAGAGTGAGTTGGGCGCTCGACTCCTTGATCGGGGTCGCTATGGAGCCAAGCCAACCGATGCCGGGAGGCGCGTTCTGCCCTACGCACGTCAGATTCTGGCCTTACTCGAAGCCATTCAATCCGAGACCGATGACTCCGCCGGCCTGCTCTCCGGCCGCGTACGAGTTGGCTCCATCCCGAGTGCCGCGGTAGCCTTTCTCCCAAAGTCATTGCCAGCTTCACTCGAATCCATCCCAATGTAGAGGTCGTGCTCCTTGAAGAACCGAGCCAAAGCACACAGCCAATGGAGGAATGGCTTCAGACGCAGATGATCGATGTGGCATTGGTGCAGCTTCCTGCCACCGGAATGGAGGCCGCAGCGCTGATGCACGATGAACTCTGCGCCATCTTGCCGGCAAAATCGGAGTTTGCCTCCCGTCGCCGGCTCTCCGTCCGCGACCTTGCCGGCGAACCCTTCATCATGTCCCGCTACACCAGCGAACCACTTCTTTATGCCGCCTTTGCACGCCATAAACTTACCCCACGCATTCGCTTCGAAGTCCAGGATCTCGGAACCCTGGTCAGCATGGTCCGGGAAGGCCTGGGCTTTTCGATTGTGCCCCGGCTCGCATTCCCCTTGGCACTTCCCGGTGTAACCCTTGTTCCGCTGAAGCCCCGAATCAGGCGTGAACTTGGCCTCGCTATTCGGGATCGGGAACACGCCCTGCCCGCATTGCGTGCCTTCGTCCGCTCAGTCGAAGAGACCGCCGCGAAGAGAAGGCGCCGGTAGCTCGATGCGCAATTGCTGTCTTGACGTCGCTGGTCATGGAAACAGATGAACTGCAATCACGAACGGCTCCATAGAAGCAGAGCCTCTTCGGCTATGACATCCGGCATCTCTTCCGGAAAGAAGAGATTCGCCTCTCCAATGCGGCGAACGCCTCGTGAGCCCGGCAACGTCTTGTCGAGCCAATCGGCCCATTGAACGGGAAATAATGTGTCCTTCAATCCCCAAACCATTCGTGCCGGTCCTCGCCAGGCGCGAAGCCTGTCGCGAACTGACACCAGGACATTCGCTGCCAGAGCCGCCGCGTAAGCGTTTGCCTGCGCCTTCTTGAGCGGCGTTTCCACCATGGGACGGAGGTAGATTTCGATCGTCTCATCCTGAAACCGGTCGGGCCATGTGTAGGTTAGGCCGCCCAGTCCCTGACGGGAACGAGCAATCCTTTTGTCGTTGAGTTCGGGAACGATAACCCGATCGACGAACTCGCCTCTCTGCGCGAGATCGGCAACTGGCAGGAAGCCCGGGGGAGGGTTATTCTCGTCGACATCGCAGTTTGTGAGCAAGAGGGTGCGGACGCGCTCTGGATGCCGGGCGATAAACAGTTGCGAGAGAAGCCCTCCACTGTCGTTGCCCACCAAGTCAACTTTGTCGACATGCAGAGCATCGAGAAAAGCTACGAGCATTTCCACCTGCGTATCCGGCGTGATCGTCTGCGATTCCGGGACCTGGGTGTAGCCAAGGCCCATCACGTCCGGCGCTATGCAGCGACGATGCGTGTGAAGGCGCTCCAAAGCTCCACGCCACTGGTAGCCATTGAGCGGATAGCCGTGGAGAAAGAGCGCCGCAGGGCCGCGGCCGCTCTCAACATAAGCGGTGCGGCACATGGATAGCTGCGCATAGCGGAGATGCGAGTGATACCACGCGGGATCAATGGCCGTATGGTTGGTATCGCCCGGCGAGCGCCTGGGCAAAGCAGATGCCGCAGCGATGGAAAGGCAAGTTGCCAGAAACCAGCGGCGGTTTTGGACACTGGGACAGTGACCGTACGAGTTCTCGTCGAAAGCCTTCATGGATCCAGTATGGCTGCCATGAGGATCAAGTTGCGCGCTTGTTCAGTCGAGTTTGAGCACAAACGGACAGTAATATTAGCTCGTGACTGCGGAAACGTTTGTCGCTTCCTCCGTAACTTCGTTGATGAGGCGTTTCATTACGAGTGGCGAAACCCCCATCACGCGCTGCATGTGGCGAGCCATGTGACTCTGGTGAGAAAAGCCCGCCTGTAAGGCGACTTCCACAATCGAAAGATGGTTGCTGCGGAGGAGAGCCTTCGCACGTTCGACCCTGCGTTGAATGACATACTGATGCACCGGAAGACCGGTGGCGTTACGAAAACTTCTGATTTCAACGGCTCTGATACGGGGATATGGAGCAAGTCGCTATCACTGGCCGACGAACTTTGCACTCGTCAGCAACCAGAGGTTTTCGACGCTCGTGGGCACGCGAGCGATTTACCTTTAGGCCAGATTCAGGAGCGAGCCAAGAGATGACGGAGCAGCATGCTCAGGTTGAGGCGGGGTCGGGGCATGTAATAGCTGGACCCATTTGGACGAAATTCGAAAGGGGGAACGCTGGCAAGTGCTTTGAAGAATTGGCTGCTTGGGCAGTGCAGGAAACGAACCTTCAACCCTTTGGTTTAGAGCCGTCGGATCTGGCCTCGCTCCTCCTGTTTCCGGCTGCTATAACTTTCTATTCTTTCTGCACTTTACAAGCTCCGTCCCTCCTTTCAATTGCTATATGTATGCTCCTGATGACGCCCAACTTGAAGGAGCGTGGGCACGGTATGGGCATAGTTCACTGAGGGAAAACCTCACGGTTGAGATAATTTGCAATTGGCACACTTGCCGCCAGTTGAATTCATCAGCAGATCCCCGAATGTGGAGACTGCGAAGCTCTTTGGCTCTACCGCCAGGAAATCTGGGTATCTGCCGCTAAACGTTGTTCAGGGATTGCCCACTGCCTTTTGAAGAGCAGCGGTCAGATCGGCAGGGTGAAAGCCAAATGGTCCGGGCTTGCTCTTATAGAGCACGCGGCCTTGAGGGGCGATCAGATATAGGCGGTCGGGCCAGCCCGTATACGCCTTCTCCACCTGATTGTCGAAGCTATCCACCACGGCAGGAAACTTGATCCCGAGCCTCCTCACGCATGTACCTGCTACCGCGGCGCGCTCCGCCTCGTCGCGTGGGCTACGAAATAACACCTGGTCGCGAACGTTGCTCTGCATTTCCCATACGTCGGTGGGATGCGCCTCAAGGATATAGACCGCGTAGAAGTCGACCTTACCCTTGTACTGTTCTGACAATTTGTTCAGGGCGGGAACCTCCCGCCGAAAAGGCGGTCAGGTATAGCTCCCGAAAACGAGGACCACTGGCTTGTCTGCCCACAAGGACGCCAGTTGGGTTGGAACCTTCGTATCGAGCGTCTTGACGGTAAAATCAGGCGCCAAGTCGCCCGCACTGAGCGTACCCTTGCGCGCATCTGTCCACATCGTCTCAAAGGGAAAGAGGAAGTAGGCAGGCATGGGCATGTGCGCCATGACATGACCGAAGACTTCTGGCGGCTGGTGCATGGCCCAGTCGATATAGGCGACAAAGCAAACCCACAGGCAGAAAAGCGCGGCAAATGTGCCACTGAGCCAGCGCTTTGTCTTTCTCTTCATCACCATGGTTTATCGCTCGACACCTTGAGGAAAGCTGAAATCCAGAAGCGTTATCAGTATCTCTGACCGCCGATAGGAACACAATCGAAAAACTCAGCCCAATTCAGGGCAGGAAGTCCGCAGAGGTCTCTCTTCTGAAAAATGGTAGTGGCCTAAAGCACCCATCTACGATCTCCGTCTTTGTGGGTGACTCTCTCTCGATCCAAATACTCCAATAGAGGAATCGCGTATTTTCTGGATAGTCCAGTCAATTGCTTGAAGCCGGTCACATCGAGCGGTTGTCCGCGCAGTTTGCTCATTGTCGCCCGCAATTGCGCGAGGGCGTTCTGGTGGATGTACACAGCCTCCGCTCCCATTTTGACGAGTGTTCTTTCGCGGAGGAGCAGAGTCATCAGCCTTCTCATTTCTGTTTCCGACAGGTTTAGCTGCGCCGCGACTTCAGCGGTCGGGGGAGATGTCAGCCCGGCAGCGTTATAGACCGCCGCAATCGCGGACAACTCAGCCCGATCTGGGACCATAGCGTTTGATTCCGATTCGCAAGCGTAAATGAGTTCGCCATTCAAGCGGACTGTGCGCTCGCGTGTCAGTTTCTCGATGACAAAATCGAATGCCTCTTTGCATAATCCGGTCAGACTCCTTAGCTCGGCTCGCTTGAGCTCCGCAGAAGACGCACCCGGTTTCAATCGATTGACGATCTGCTCCATGGCGGCATTCAAGGCTTCCGCGGTAATGAGCAGATCGCCGGAGATCCAAGCGAGCTGATTGTTGCTCATCAAGGGCCCCACAAGCCGAATGAGCGCTTCCCGATTGAGACCCGTCTCAGCCATGAGCCTGTGCACGGTAAGGCCCGCGACGCCTCGACGCGCAACGCGTAAGAAAAGCTGTTGTTCGAGCGAAGCTTCATGCACGACCTCCAACCACTCAAGACACTTCGCCTTTTTCAGGTTGGGAAGGGGATGCGCATCTATCACAACCCCGCCGCCAATGGTGCAGGCCGGAGAGCATTGCCGCAACACGAAACGATCTCCTGGCGCGAGCACTTGAGCACTGCTGAGCCTTAGGCGCATCAGTCGACGAGTGCCCGCCTCAACTGGTCTGTAATCATAGAGCGAGATGGTCGCAAGGGTGTCCGCAGTAAAGGCGTGAAAGTGAACATCGGCGCGATGTTTCAAGCTCCTGACGCCGGGTAGCAGAGCTACTTCAACGTCGATCGTGGATGCGGCGGTCAGCGTATCCTGCGCGACGAGGGTCTGCCCTCTGGTCACCTCGGAAACTTCGACCCCGGCGAGGTTGAGAGCCACCCGCGAGCCGGAGTGGACGCTCTCTTCTGCGCGACCATGCGTTTGCAATCCTCTCACGCGCACTCCACGGCTGCCGGGTTCGAGCGTTAAGGCTTCTCCGATGCTAATCGGTCCCGAGAGGAGCGTTCCCGTGACGACGGTACCAAATCCCTTCATTGCGAATGCACGATCGATTGGCAGGCGAGGGAGATGATTGAGGTAACCGGCAACTGGCTGCATTGCCAGAGATAGAAGCTCTTCGCGGAGTTCTTTGAGGCCCCCACCGGTATGCGCACTGACCGGAAATATGTTCCCCTCGAGAAACGTACCGCGCAGAAACGCTCTTATCTTGGCGTGGACTGCTTCGAGACGGGCCGGGCTCACGGCATCAACCTTGGTGATAGCAGTTAAGCCTCGACTGACGCCGAGCAGATTGCAGATTGCGAGATGCTCTTCGGTCTGCGGCTTGACGCCCTCTTCGGCGGAGATGACAAGCAGGACGGCGTCGACGCATCCGGCTCCCGCGAGCATGTTGCGAATGAAGAGTTTGTGTCCGGGGACATCGACAAAACTGACTCTTACTGGAGAGTTGTCCGCTACCGCATCCAGAGATGCGAAGCCAAGGTCGATGGTGATGCCACGCCGCTTTTCTTCCGGCAGGCGATCAGTGTCTACGCCGGTGAGTGCGCGCACCAGCGCCGTCTTGCCATGATCGATATGGCCGGCGGTCCCAATGACGACGGATCTGATCGGCATACTCATGCGGTTGGGATTCTTTAGACCGGATTTGACCGCTCATTCATGGCTGGTTTGTTTGCGACCTGCTGCAGAAGAGAGACGAGGGTCGCATCGAATTCGGGCTCAACAGTTCGGAGGTCCAGCAATACTCGGTCCTCGCTTATGCGGCCGATGACGGCCGGATCGAGTTGACGAAGAACTTGCAGTAGCTCCTGGGGCTGCAGCACATTGTGGCCAATGGCAACTGCTGAGCTTGCCAAACGAGCCGCCGGTGCTGTCCCTCCACCGATCAGGCTGAGCGCGGGAACAACGTCCGTAGCAAGGTCGGTGCCGTCGACCTGAGCAGAAATCCACTCGCATCTTTTGAGAATTTCGGCGGCAGAAGTCCGAAGCATCCTGACTATAGGGATTGACTCTGTCCTATCTAACAGATAATCCATCAGGGTTGCTTCCAATGCTGCGTACGTCAGTTTGTCAACGCGAAAGGTTCGCAACAGAGGGTTCTCTCTTATACGCGCGATCAGATCAATTCGGCCGGCGAGAAGACCGCATTGGGGCCCACCGAGCAACTTGTCTCCACTTGCGGCGACAAGGTCGGTTCCGAGACGGAAGCTATCGGGCAGAGTTGGTTGAGCGCCGACACCCAGCGCATTAAGGGAAACGCACAAGCCTGTGCCCTGATCCTCAAAAACAGGAATGTTGGTACGCCTCCCCAGCGAGACCAGATCATCAAGAGACGGGCGTTCGGTGAAGCCTTCCATGCTGAAGTTGGACTGGTGGACGCGAAGGATAAGCGCCGTCTCAGGCCGGATCGCGCTTTCGTAATCGGAAAGCCGGGTGCGGTTCGTCGTTCCAACTTCCCGCATACGTGCGCCGGATTTGGCTAGAATCTCGGGGATGCGGAAGCCTCCGCCGATTTCGACAAGTTCGCCGCGGGAGACAATCACCTCAGCACCCTCAGCAAGCGAATTGAGCGCAAGGAAGGTAGCCGCAGCGCAGTTATTGACCACCACCGCGGCTGTCGCCGTCTTCGGATCGCGTCCGTCGAGATCGCTGGCGTTGATCCCGAGCAGCCGCAGGATGAGTTCCTCTGCATGAACGCCGCGGCGGCTCCGTTCGCCGCTTTCAAGGTCAAACTCCAGGTTGCAATAACCCTTCGCAGTTTCGGCAATGTGTTCAAGTGCGGATGCACTAAGAGGCGCACGCCCGAGATTGGTGTGAAGGATGACGCCGGTTGCATTGATAACTCGCCGTAGCGAAAAGCGACTGTTGATCTTGAGTTCTTCAGCGACCGCATGATCGAGATGATTTACTCGGTCGGCAAGGCTGGCTTGGGTGTGTTGTCTTTCGGCTATCTCTTTGCGTACACGAAGAAGTATGTTGCGTGCAGCCTCGGTTATCGCTTTGTGCGAGTGAAGCTGGAGTAACTCCACAAATCTGGCAGTGAGCAGGAGATCGTTCACAGAAGGCAGCAGCCTGTAGAGATTGCCTGCTTCGCAACTGTCGTCCGGTTGTTCGATACTCTTCATAGGTCAACCGCTGTCGGTAGGGATTTGCCGCACTATCTCGTGTTATCGGAGCAGAATGGCCGAGCTACCCATGCCAGCAGTGTAGGGGCCCAGCACTGAGCCGATCTTAGCTGCATTTAACCCCGCGCCGCGAAGCGATTCAAGAAGGGCATGCGCGGAATCGGCTTCAACTGAGACTAACAGACCACCGGCGGTCTGCGGATCGTACATCAGAGTGCGCAAATCGTCCGGGATCTGAGAGCCTGGCGCAATCGCGCTGATGCACTCGGCGAATTCGCGATTGGCCAGCAGACCGGCCGGGACTGCGCCGAGATGAATGGCATTCAACGCTCCATCGATTCGAGGCACCTCGTTTACTGCGATCTCGATCCTCATCCTGCTGCCGAGTGCCAACTCGCGGCCATGTCCCATCAGCCCAAAGCCCGTTACATCGGTCATCGCGTGGACGCCGGTGGCTGCCACCACCAGCCGCGAAGCCGTGCGATTGAGTGTCGTCATGGATTCAATTGCACTCGCAATCCATTCAGGTCTCGCCTTGCCCTGCTTGATCGCGGTAGTAATCACTCCGGTGCCTATCGGCTTGGTGAGGATCAGCACATCGTCCGCTTGTGCTCCTGCATTCGTAAGCACCCGCTGCGGATCGATCAACCCCGTTACGGCATAACCAAACTTTATTTCTGAATCCCGAACGCTGTGACCACCTACGACCGCACAACCACCCTCCGCCATTTTGGACATACCGCCGCGCATAACCTGCTCCAGGATGTCCAGATCGCCATCCTGCGGGAAGCACACAACCGAGAGAGCCGTTACCGGCTCGCCTCCCATGGCATAGACATCGCTGAGCGCATTGGTAGCTGCGATCTGACCGAACGTGAATGGGTCATCGACCAGTGGAGTGAAAAAGTCGACTGTCTGTACCAGTGCGAGATTCGCGGCGATCCGGTAGATACCGGCATCGTCGGATGTGTCGAAACCAACCAGGATATTGGGATCGCTCTGCGTTGGAAGTCTGGACAAGACCTCTGCGAGAAGGCCAGGCGCAAGCTTGCTGGCACATCCGCCCGCCTTCACTGTCTGTGTCAGCCTGACTTCTGTCGAACCAGCCAATTGGAACCTCCATGCTCAGATAACATACTAAGCAGAGCGCTGAGGTTTGAATACAGCGCGTTCGCATTTAGGAAGTGCTTAGGCTCCGGTGATCCTCCCGGTCTTCAAAACCGGTGGTCGTCCTTAACGGGCGACGGTGTGTTCGACTCACACGCGCTTCCGCCACTCTCTGCATCGCCGCCCCAGCTCCACTTCACGGAGCAAACTCCGCAGGTGTCCGACCGGAAAAGAACGTACCGTGATTGCCGAGGAGCACGTTCAGGTGGGGAAAGTTCGCTCATGACGCTCACGCAAAGGTTGAACAGCTTGACTCGGCGGTGGCGATAGAACCTGTCCGATGCGTCCTTTCCTTCACCATCAGGAAGAAGACCGGGACAAGGATGAGCACATGAATGGTGGAGGTGATCATTCCACCGACAATGGGCGCCGCAATCGGTTTCATCACATCCGATCCAATGCCCGACGCCCATAGAATCGGGGCCAGGCTGGCAAGCACCGCGGTTACGGTCATCAGTTTGGGGCGCAACCGCTGCACCGCTCCTTCGATCACGGCAACTTCCAATTCCTCATGAGTCATTGTTTTGCCGCTCGCAGCATGCCGTTCAAAAGCCTCGTGGAGATACACCACCATCACCACGCCTGTCTCAACCGCAATGCCGAACAGCGCAATGTAACCTACCCATACCGCGACGCTGAAGTTATAGTGCAGCAGCCACTGCAGCAGTAATCCGCCGCTCATGGCGTACAACGTGGGAAAGATAAGAATAGCGGCCTCTTTGACCGAATGGAAGATGAGATAAAGCAGCAGAAAGATCACAAGGAACACCACCGGCAGAATAAGCTTGAGCCGCTGCCTGGCGCGCTGTTGAAATTCATATTCGCCTGACCATTGGTATGTGTAATTCTGCGGCAGTTGCAAATGCGTGCGCAGTTGCTGGTTCGCAAGCGTTACAAAATCGCCATAATTGGCGTCCTTCAAGTCGATGTAGATATAACCAGTCAGGGATCCGTCCTCGTCGCGAATCATCGCGGGCCCGCGCGCAAACGAGATCTTCGCCACCTCTCCGAGTTGTACCTGCGCGCCTGAAGGCGTAGCCAGCAGCACACTGCGTATGCGTTCGAGACTATCGCGAAAGTCGCTTGCATAACGAACATTGATGGGGTAGCGTTCGCGCCCCTCGATGTTATCGACAATGTTCTGGCCTCCAACGCCGGAGGAAACGGCTGTGTGCACATCCGCCACGGAAAGCCCATAGCGCGCTGCCTCCGCACGATCGACTTCCACGTTGATATAGAAGCCCTGCGAGACGCGCTCCGCAAACACCGAACGCACCTGCCCCATACCGCCCAGCACCTTCTGGATTTGTGCCGCGAGTTGTTCAATACCATCTACGTTCGGTCCTTGAACCTTTAGACCGAGAGGGGTCTTGATGCCCGTCAACTCCATATCCAGTCGGCTTTGCACGGGCATCGTCCAGGTATTGCTGATGCCCGGGAACTGTAACTTCTGGTCCATCTCCTGCACCAGCTTGTCGTAGGTCATGCCGGCGGGCCACTCGCTTTGCGGCTTCAGAGTCACAGTTGTGTCAAACATATCCAGAGGCGCATTATCGGTTGCGCTGTCAGAGCGCCCCGCGGTGCCAAACACGCGCTCCACTTCAGGAAAGCTGCGCAGCGCCTGGTCCTGCGACTGCAGGAGTGTTTTGGCCTGTTCAATCGCGATACCAGGAAGCGATGTGGGCATGTAGAGCGACGCGCCTTCGTACAGCGGCGGCATGAACTGGCTGCCCAGTCTCCATGCAAGCGGCGCTGTGGCCGCGAGAAATGCGAGGTTCAGTGCCAGCGTGAGAATTCGATGTCGCAGGCAGAATAACAGCACCGGAAGATACAGCGCCTGCGTAAAGCGAGATACAGGATTGGCGCTCTCCGGGCGCAGTTTTCCGCGGATCAGGAGCACCATCAGCGCAGGAACCAACGTAATAGCCAGGATCGACGAACAGCCAACCGCGAGGGTCTTGGTCCACGCCAGCGGCCTGAACATGCGCCCCTCTTGCGCCTCCAGCAGAAAGACCGGCAGAAATGACACGACGATGATAAGCAGCGAAAAGAAGATTGCGGGACCTACCTGCCTGGCCGCGCCGATAAGAATGTCGCGTCTCTCCGCATTCGAGACCGGCGTTAAATCGCGTTCCTGTCGTTCCGCGAGATGTCGATACCCGTTCTCGACCATGACGATTGCCGCATCCACCAGCACACCGATGGCAAGCGCAAGCCCTCCCAGCGACATGATGTTGGAACTTACCCCCAGCAGGTACATGGGCAAAAACGAAATCAGCACCGCGATAGGCAAGGTAACAATAGCGATCAGTGCCGATCGAAAGTGAAACAGAAAAACAACGATAACCACACTAACAATGACCGACTCTTCGAGTAAGTCACGTTGCAGCGTGGAGATCGATGAATGGATCAACCCCGAGCGGTCGTAACCGGAAACAATCTCTACCCCCGGCGGAAGCGACGGAGCCAGTTGCTTGAGTTTGCTTTCCACGCCGCGAATCACATTCAGCGCATTCATTCCCTGGCGCATCACCACAATGCCGCCAACGGTTTCGCCTTCGCCATTCCACTCCGCTACGCCTTGGCGAATGTCCGGACCGAAGCTTACCTCTCCAAGGTCACGCAACAAAACAGGCGCACCATCCTTGCTGCCGACCGCAACTAACTCCAGGTCGCCGAGTGAACGCAGATACCCCAGGCCGCGGATCATGTACTGCGCGCCACTCAGGTCAAGCACGCGTCCACCTACTTCATTCGTACTGGTCTTCACACGGTCAATTACAGTTGAGAGTGGAATGTTGTAAGCCAGCAGCTTTTGCGGATCGAGTCGAACCTGATATTGCCGAACATAGCCGCCAATGGTGGCTACCTCTGCCACACCCGGCACTGTTTCAAGCTGATAACGCAAATGCCAATCCTGAAGGCTGCGCAAATCGGCAAGGCTGTGGGTGTGGCTTTGGTCGACGATAGCGTACTCATAGACCCAGCCAGCGCCAGTCGCGTCAGGACCGATAACAGGATGCACCTGCTGCGGTAAACGGCCGCTGATCTGTTGCAGGTATTCGAGCACGCGCGAGCGTGCCCAATAAATATCAGTGCCGTCCTCAAAGACGACGTACACATAAGAGTCGCCAAACATCGTCTGCCCGCGCACTGCCTTTACATGCGGTGCGGCCAGGAGACTGGTCACGATGGGATAAGTTACCTGATCTTCAATTATCCCCGGCGGCTCTCCCTCCCACGCCGTGTGCACCACTACCTGCACGTCCGAAATGTCGGGCAGCGCATCCAGCGGCACGTGGCCAAGGCTCCAGATGCCGGCCAGCGTCAACATCAACACGGTGGTGAAGACCAGAAAGCGATTCCGCGCGCAGACCTCAATGAGCCGAGAGAGCATTACATCGCGCCTTCTACTTGCACGCTCAACTGGCGCGTCGCTACTAACTTCTGCTTCTGTTTTACGCGGAGCATTACCTGGAATCGCCCACCGCACTCCAGCGTCACCGAGCCCTTGTAAACACCGGTGGAGCTTTCCCTCAAATGCGCTGGCGTGTTGATCGCGCCCATGCCCATCTCCGGCATCGCGGGCATACAGAAGGCTACGCTGACATCCGCACCGGTTACCGGCGTCCCGTCCGCATGGGTGATCTTCACGCTCAGTTGATTGCCGGGACCCTTGTGAGGCGGATTCGGGTTGGTTGCAAAGTCCACTTTGAACTGTTCCGCGGGTGCGGAAGGTTCGGAGGCAGCCGCATCCATCTGCATCGGCGCCGCGTCGCTCGATGCTGCCTGTAACTGGCTCTCCGAGTCGATGAGAAAGTTCGCCGAGGTTACGATGCGCTGATGGGGAGCGAGCCCTTTGGCAACAATGAAGTCATCCCCAACCCGCGCTCCAAGTGAAATCTCTTTGGGCTCCAAGCTTCCGTTCCCATGATCGAGAAACGCGATTTGCCGGAGTCCCGACTGAAACACGGCTGATGCGGGCACTACAAGCTGCCGCCCGAGATTCGCCTTCAGGTCCACGTTGACAAACATTCCCGGCTTCAGCTTCACCCCTGAATTCATTACCTCCAGCCGCACTTTCACCGTCCGCGTCGCTGTATCCACCTGGGGAAGAATGCTCTCGATCTTGCCTTGGAATTCCTGGCCAGGATAGGCGTCGATCGTCACTGCGGCCCGGTCTCCTGACTTCACCCGCCCGATATCGTCCTGGAACACCTGCGCGTTTACCCACACCTGCGATAGATCGGCAATTGTATAGAGTCGCGTTGACAAATCGGCGTACATATTAGGCAGAGCATTGCGCTCGATGATGAAACCAGACGCGGGCGAATAGACGGTAACATCTGTAGTTGGTTTTCCTGTTTCCTCCAGTTTTGTGATCTCACTCTCTGGAATGTTCCACTGCCGCAGGCGCTCCTCTGCTGCTGTACTCAGCGATGCCGCGTTGGATTTCACCCCATCGACACTGCTACCTCTCAACACATATTGGTTTTGCTGCGCCAGCAGAAACTCTTTCTGCGTCTGCACCAGATCCGGACTGTACACGGTAAAAAGCGGTTGTCCCTTGCGGACTTCTAGATAAGTCGCATTCGTAAATACCTGGCGGATATATCCCGGAAATCGGAGCTGCACATAAGAGACGAGGCGCTCGTCTATATCGACTGTGCCAGTAGCGCGCACACCATCACTTAGCTCTTTATATTCCACCGTGCCAGTCTCCACCCCGATGCTTTGCATCTTCTCCTGAGACAGTTGCACAGGCGCCAGTGGCACATCCATGGCGGGCTCCATGCCTTGCGGCCCTTCTGCCATCGTAGCTTCCGGCCCCATAGCCACCGGCACAATCTCACGCGATCTGGCCTTCACCACTTGCTCGTTATGGGCACGGAATAGAAGCAACGCCGCAACAATGGCGAAGATCGTCAGCCAGACAACCGAGGTACGCAAAATGATCTTGTTCATCGCAATTTCTCTCCCGTTAGCGTTTCAAGGTGCGCTAACGCTGTTTCATGCTCGAGAAGCGCCTGCAGGTAATCGTCCTCAAAGGTGAGCTCGTCCAGAAAAGCCTCAATGACCGCACTGAACTTTTCCCGATCCGATTGGTACCCGGCAAGCTTCGATTGATAAACAGCTTTCGATTGAGGAATGAGACCTTCCTTGCACTCTCTCATCAACTCATCTGAACTTGTCACCACGACATATTGCTTCTGCACTTCCGCGAGTTGCCGCAATCGGTCTTCGCTTGCCTGAGCGTGCGCGCTGTCCAGCTTTTCAGTGGCTGCGGCAATCTGCGAATCCAGATATTTGCCCCGCGGAAGCCGCACGTTGAAGCTCAAAACATATCCGTCGCGATAGCTTTCGCCTCCCTGCGGGAAGGTGTAGCCAAAGCTGAAGTCGGAATTGGTATCTGCTCTGACCACGTCCAGTTGTGCTCCCTGCGCCTCAATCATCTTGCTGTCGGCATTCAAGGTGGGACTCTGACTCGCAGCCTTCTGAAGCAGTTCGTCCGCCGCCCGCTTCAGTGGAGTCACGGCGATCGATTCCGGAATAATGTCGGGCGAGTCTGGCGGGCGATGCAGAAGCGCCTTCAGAGTCGCCTGCAACCCGCCCACTTCCTCGTGCTGTAGAGTTGTCTCGCGCAGCAGTTTGGTGCGCTCCAATTGCGCCTGCAAGACCTCAGCCTGGCTTCCCTGGCCCAGGCTGTACTTTGATAACTCGGTCTGGATGAGCGCCGCGAAATCTGCTGCTCCGCGGTCGTCCAGATCGTACATCTGGTACAGATAGGCCAATCGAAGATAGATTGTCTTTACCTGATCTGCAATGCTGCTTCGGTAGATGTCGATCTGTGCTTTCTGCGTTTCTGCTTCGCGCCGTGCAACTTCGCTCCATGGACGCAGATCGCCGAAATACGATTGTTTCTGTGTCCCGTTCACGTCCCTGTCGGTGACTCTGTTGTAATTGAAGTTTGCAATCGCTTTCGGACCGCCCGGGCCGGCACTCCGCTGCGTAGATTCCAGATCCGCCATCGCCGTAACTAACTGCGCCACGTGGGCCGAAGCACGCCAGGCATGATCTGCCGCCGCAACTTGAGTGTTGTTGTTTTCTGCTTCGGCAACCGCATCGAATAACGGTGTTGGCGCCCCATGCCCCTGGCTGGGGTCCTGCCCAAATACAAATATCCCGCGCGATACCACCAGCACCATTGCGATGAGAGAGCCCAGCCTCACTGCATACTCCCGTTCCCATTCGTGAAGTGCATGCTTCTGTGGCTCACAGTTGATGCCTATCCTGTAAGTCACTTTGACCCAGCGGCCACATTGCTTTTGCTCATATTGACCGGCTGCCGATCAAGTTTCGCGTAGTCGCTGGCAAACTCCTTGATCAAAATGAATTGGTTCTTTGCCACATTCGAAAAATGTTGCCGCTTGTCGGTCGCAGGCCACCAAATATCAAGGCCGGTGATACGCGCCCCGTGGCCGAGTCCGATATGCTGCTCCATCGGGTTACCTCCAAAGGAACTGCCGTACCCAACAGTGCGGCAAATGGAACGCGTAACCTTCCCGTCGTTCTCTACGGTGACCGTGATTCTGGCTCCCACCGCGGCCCGGTTGCTCTTCACACCGGCCAGCCGCACATTGATCCAGTCATTGTCATTTCCAGGGTTCTCAAAAAATCGCAAAGAGTGCCTGTCTGCTGGTATCGCGCCGCCTGCATTCGCAACTATGTCTTCGTGCCCGCGCCGGAACAGATCTGCGAAGCTGATGCCGTGCCCCTTGTGCAGTTCACCGGTACCGGACGAAGCCGTGATGTCGACAAATGCCTTGCCGCCATCGTTTCTCAACAACTCGTGCGGTAGTATCGCGCCGAACGATGGCTGTCCAACACCGAGGTAGATATCCAGAAACCCATCGTTGTCGACATCGCCGAAGTTAGCGCCCATGGGAATAAAAACCCGGTCGAGGCCGACTTGAGCGGTCACGTCCTCGAACGTGCCGTTATGAAGGTTGCGGTAGAGCTTCATCGTGTCGGCATGGAACGGCAGATGCATGTAGCTACGCACAACCTCGTCCGGGGAAAAGCTTGGATAGCTGGTTACAAAAAGATCCGGCCAGCCGTCGTTATCGTAGTCGAAAAACCACGTGGCAAAACCGCTGCCCGGAGCCTGCACTCCAGCCTGTTTGGCTATGTCCGTAAATGTGCCGTCATGGTTGTTGTGGTAAAGATAATTGGGCCCGTCAACGTTCGACACGTAAAAATCGACATACCCGTCGTTGTCATAGTCCGCTGCCGTCACCCCCTTGCTGAATGAATTCCTGTCGATGCCCGCCGCGTGGGAGATATCCTCGAATGTCCCGTCACCCCGGTTGTGAAAGAGCTGTGAAGGAGCTTTTTCGTTCACTATGAACACGTCGAGGTAGCCGTCGTTGTCGAAATCGGCCCACACCGCGGAGTTTGTTGAGGTGACCGTCTTCCCCAATCCGCTCTGCTCTGTTACATCGGTAAAGGTTCCATTGCAGTTGTTCCGCAACAGCGATTTCCTCATGGGAAACTCCCACCCGCCGCGAAGCACCAGGATGTCCATGCAGCCATCGTTGTTGTAGTCGACCTGTACCAGATTGAGTCCGCCCAATTGGTCGGCAAGCCCTGCCTCGACTGTTCGATCGGTGAACGTTCCATCGCCATTGTTGTGGTAGAAGTGCAAGGGATCGCACGCGTCCATGCTCGACGCGACAATATCGAGTAACCCATCATTGTCGAAGTCATCTACGATGACGCCCCCAGCTTCAAGAAAGGCATCAGTTCCCGCTGCCGGTGCGATATCTTTGAAACGCCCGATATTCTGTGCTGATTGAAAGTCGCTTGGCGGAATAAGGAGTGCCGGGGGAACATTGTCAGGATATTCACCCAGGGTTGCATATGCGAGATTCAACAGCCATCGAACCTGGCTGTCATCCGGTTGCTGTTCGAGGTACTTGCTGAAGTATTCAATTGCGAGCTTCGATTCCTCCTGCTTTTCGTAGTGTTCACCTGGTATCACGGGAGGAAAGATGCCCTGATTCCCTACGCTGTGGTAAGTGCCATTCTCCATTTCCGAAAGATGGAGGTACGCCGTGCCCAACATCTGCCAAATGAAAGGCTCAGCCTGGGGAACGCTGGATTGAGCAATCTCAAGAGCACGTTTTTGTTCTTGGATCTCTTCTTCCATTTTCCCGTCAAAGGCGTACATCTGCGACAAGCTCAGATGAGCCCGGATCAGATCGCCAGGCTGGCTTTGCTCAGCGTGTACAGCATCTCCGGCGGCGATCACCTGCTGCATGTGAAGGGTTGCTCCAGCGTGTGATTGCTTGCGAATCTCACAGATTTGGTGAAGGTCGCGGTTCCATCCCTCGGGCTTTGGAAAAGATGTGAACGCACTTTCGGCCTCATTGAGTCCACCAACGTCAGCGTTGGACCGTATTACACCAGTCGAGATGAGTGCATTCAGTTCTTTTCGATCCATCAGATGTTGCGGATGCGGTGGCGCGGAAAGAATGGTGACAACTGCAAATCCATTCGACATGCGAAACGGAGCGGAAATCTCACCGGTGCTGATGGTATTTACCGCATCCCGCAACTCAGGCTGCAATTGGACGGGACTCAGCCGTCCCAGGTATCCACCGTCATCCGCCGTTGAATCGATGGACTTCTCTTTGGCCAGCACACCAAAGTCTGTGCCTGCCTTGAATTCCTTGATTACTTCCTGGGCTCCCGCGGCAGTGGCTGTCACAATAATGCCTAACTCGACGCTATGTGAAGTACTCTCCTGCTGCGCATGCGCCGCCGGCACAATGCCAGGCGCCAGGCATGCGACGAGCGCGAGTGCAACCATATATCCAGCCGTGTTACTGTGCCGTTTTTCGTTTCCCCAAATTAGCATTCGTTCCTTCTTTTTGCCGAGATTAGCTTTCACGGGATGAGTGAACAGGAAGGAATGAAGCCGAGTAGTAACTTCTACAAGTGAGGCCAGCTCAAACATGTTCTGAATATCCGTTGAATCCGTGAAAACTCCGCGACGAAAGTTATCTACGACTCTATCTTTATCGCCGACTTGCGTCTTCAACAGATCGATGGATCGCCAGCATCATTCAATAGGTGGAGGTTCGTTGATCCATTTGTGCCTGTATGTGGTCCCAATCACAGTGATTGAATGAGTGACATCGCAATAAGTGGCATAAGTCACATGTCTAGATCAACTATAAGACTTAACTCTAACTCGGCCTGAGTTTTTTGACGTTGCATACCGGCCAATACAGAAGGATCTTCCCGTCTGGGATCGGCCTTTCTTTCTAGCTATCCGCACGACGAAATCCTGCGGACTCAAGGTCGCACACAGAAACGTGAATGTCTTTAATCGAGCCCATGCGATTCATTTCAAGGCGTCTCTCAATATCTGCAAACTGATCCCCGAAGATTGCGCATTCTGATATCTGGACAATCGTGCGCCTGCATTGTGACCAGGTTCCGAATTTTTCATAAATCGACTGCGCGCTGGTCGACTCAACCAAGAGAACTCGGACCATAGGATCGGACTCAGGCCCGTTTACTCGTATGAAATGCACTCGGAATGACTGCTGGGTATCCGGAAGGTCGTTGTTCATTTGGAAGGACCAAATCTCTCGCCGTTTACTAGAAGCTGATGTGGTCTCGATTGGACGGTTCGCGCCCCAATCGACGAAACAAGGTCCAACTGCAAAGAAACACGATTCACATCGTGGAGCCTCAGATGCTCTTGAGATTCTGCTGATCCGTGGGAGCCGAAGGGCCGCCTTTAGACGGCCCTTCAGTTTAGATCCGTTCCACGAGAATCAGTGCTGCAGTTTTAGGGCGAACTGGAAGACGCGTGGCGCTTGTGCCTCCGTAATCTGCCCGAATGCAGGCGAGTTCATGTCGAATACGGGTGGGATCAGGTTGACGTGGTTCGTCACGTTGAAGGCCTCCGCCCGGAACTGAAGTTTTGTTTTCTCACTGATCGCGAAGGTCTTGTCGAGTGAAGAGTCGAGACTCCCATAAGCAGGGCCATCGACGCTGTTGCGTCCCTCATCGCCGAACTGCCCGGCGTTCGCTACGGGATCGAGCCGTTGAAATGCCGAAGGAGATACCCATTGCGACACTTTGTGCGGGGCTCCGCTGTTCGGATTGCCGACGACGTTGGGCCGATCTCCGAACATGCCGGAAACGCCGGGGTGCGGCGCCTGCAATGAGACATTCGCGGAGTCGTAGACGGTGAAGGGAGTGCTGGAATTTATGGCGAGCAGGGCATTGAATTGCCAGCCATCCAGTACAGTGTGGGGCACGCCCGTGAAGTTGCGCGCGAAGGGAACGGCATAGGTTACGCTTCCGGCGAAACGTTGGCGCGAGTCGAAGAGCGAGCGACCGTGCTCAGCGCTCAGGTCCTGATTGTTCTGGGCGATATCAAGCTCTCCAAGGACCAGCCATGGAGCCGGTCCGGACATATGAAGGCTTGACGAGTAGTCCAGGTCTTTGGAATACGTGTATGCCAGCGTGTAGTTCAGGTCCGGCGTGCCGCGCCGAGTCAGTGAGGCTTGCGCCGAGTGGAAGGTCGAGTTCGCATTTCCTTCAACCAATCCGGCGGTCCCTAATGTGCAGGTGCCGGTCGTCAGCGTACAACCGGAGTAGAGCCTGCGCCGAGGGGAGTTAGCGAAGGTCGCACCAGGTTCATAGACAGCAGGATTCGCCTCGACCAACCTTGGCAAGCGAGTTCCTTTGGACCCAATGTATCCGACGGACAGATTCTGTTTACCAATGGTCTGGTCGATAGTCACATTCCAATCCTGCGCGTAGGGCGGCAGTAAATTGCGGTCAAGGGTGAAAGTGGACGCGGGTAATGCAAACTGGCCTGGAGCAAACGGGTTGGCTACGGTACCCAGCGGGTTGGCATAGTTGATCTTCGTGTATCCGGTTAAAGTGCGCACTACCGTTTGCCCCAGTGCGCTGCTGGCGGCGCGGAACGGCATGCCCACGCCGTTCAGCAGTTCGTCGTAGAAGATGCCATAGGCTGAGCGGATCACCGTGTGGCTGCTTCCCAGGGGGTTCCACGCGAAGCCAATGCGAGGAGCAAAATCTTTCTTGAAGATGGGCGCAATCGTGTCGGGTACGCCCGAATCTCCCGGGAACAGGATCCCGGTTGGAGCACCGGGATAGACCGTCGATTGTTTTCCAGGAGCCCAGGCCATCAGGCGGTTATGGATGTCGTTGAACGGCGTCGTAATCTCGTAACGCCCACCGTAGTTCAATGTAAGCGTCGAACTGATGCGGTACTCATCCTGTGCGTAGGCGCCTGACTCCCAGCCGCGCAGGTCACGCGTAAAGTCGCCCCCAGCCTGGGTGAATATGTCCGGCTTACCCAGCAGGAAGTTAGCCAGCGAGCTGTTGGTGTAGCCCTGAGTGGTAAAGGAAAAGGTGCCCGAAGCAAAGTTCGATTGGTACCCGTTGAGTTGGGTCCGGCGGAATTGGCCACCGTAGCTCGTGACGTGTCTGCCCTGCGTGTGGGCCAGGTTCGCGCTGAATGCGTAGTCGTTCTGGACGCTGTCGCGCGGGTTGATGATTGGATCGCCCACGTTGGAAAAGCCTTGGGTCATGATCAGTGGTGCGCCCGTGGCCGAAGCCCAGGTGGAGGCGTATCCGAAGCCGAACGCCTCAGGGCTGAAGCCGGAGAATCGCTTATCCAGAACAACGTGGTTCTGGAAGAAGCTGACATTTGCTGTCAGCACCGTTTGCGGAGAAAAGGTGTGCGTTTCAGTGAGCCCGCCCAGGTGCGTGTTGGCGTAGTAGCCAACGGGAAACCCTGGAACATCGGCGCCGAGTTCCGAATACGGGCTTTGGAGTGTCGTCGTCGAGTAGCTGTAGCGCGCGCTCAAAACATCCGCGTTCCGCAGCAACCAGTCGGCTTTTGCCCCGCCCTGGTCGCTGTTGAACTGGCTCAGGTTTGTGGTTTGGGCCAGGTGCGGATTCTCCAGCGTGTTGGGAATGGGAAAGAACTGGAGGTACTTAGCGGTAATCGCGTTGATCTGGCCGGAGAGATTGTTGCCGAGCGGCTTGAGTGAGCCATTCAGAAGGATGGGCGCATCGGCCGAGAAGTCGCCCGTGCGTTCCGCCACCGTCGGCACCACCACGCCATGCGTAATGTCCTGATTCTCTCGGAGACCTTCGTAGTACGTGAAGAAGTAGGCGTGGTTGTGCACCATCGGGCCGCCGATAGTGCCGCCGAACTGGTTCTGCTTCAGCTCTTCCTTTCGCGGCGCAAAGTAATTGTTGGCGTCGAGCGCGTCATTGCGCAGGAACTCATACAGCGTTCCGTGAAACTGATTCGTGCCGGAACGGGTGACGATCGTGGTAATGCCGCCGCTGGTTCCACCGAACTCGGCCGGTGCGGTCGTGGTCAGAATGCGGAACTCAGCCATCGTGTCGGCCGGCGGCCGATACGCGTACCCGCCGTCCATGCGGTTGATGTTGCGCATGCCGTCCACGAGAAAGGTATTAGACTCCGGACGCATGCCGTTCACTTCATAATTTTGTCCAATGCGCCGAAAGTTGCCCTGCACCGTCAATCCCGAGGAGGTCGGACGTACCCCAGGCTGAAGAATACCTAGTTGCGAGAAGTTGCGTCCGTTGAGTGGAAGATTCGCGATCTCGGCTTCGCTCACCACCGCGCCTTGCGCTATCTCGTTGGTTTGCAGTCCAGCAGCCTCAGCGCTCACCTCGACGGTTTGCTGGTCAGTCGCGGGAGCTAGCTGCACGGCAATCTGGGACTGGTTCCCAACATCCAGGTGTATCCGCGAATTGACCCAGTTTGCAAAGCCCTTGAATCGTACTTCGACACGGTAGTCGCCGACGAACAACTCCTGGAACGAGAACTCACCATTGTTGTCGGTTTTCTCTACATGTTGCTGGGCTGTGCCGATCGACGTGATTACGACTTCAGCACCCGGCACGACGGCCTTGGTTGCATCCGTCACGACGCCTCTTAGGGAGGCAGTTGCGCTTTGACCCGACGCTGCGTTGGACAGCACCGTGAGAGTCAACGCAATACAGATAGAGAGAACAATGCGTTTCATTGAATGGCCTCATAAAGAAAACTTTGAAATTGATCATGCATGAGCTGCGTAAATCTTGTGGTGAGATCCGCACTCGATAGGTCCTGTTAGTCGTGGAATTGATCGTCGACGAAGGGCTTTTGCCAGGCCAATTCGGCGCTATGTTGGCGAACGACGGTAAGGCCTTGTTCGCCGATTAGGAATAACGTTCCGGTCGCGGGACGGAAGGTCCGATGTGTGACCTGCAGAACAGTAGCAATAAGCGTTGGCGCTTTGCCAGGCTGAACGATTTGCACATCCTGGCCCTCGCCCGCGACAGAGTCGCTGACGCGGAGTTCGACTCCGGGATAGGTTACGCTGCGCTCCGTAGCGCGCGGGTTGTCGAATTGAATGGATGCGGCGGTCACTCGTGGCGCGCGAGGCTGGGACAGATCTAGCAACTCCTCACCCGAACCGTCGCGGAAGCGAGCAATGGCGTATCTCTTGCGGGCTACCGGCACCAGGTCGAAAGGTTTGGTGAGTCCGGTAGACACAGTGGCCACCAAACGAATCTTCGAAGGCTCAGAGACATCGAGAACGAGGAGTCGAGAGCCGTGTTCCTGCTCGATGTAGAGCCATGCGTCGTAAATGCGGTTCGAATAGAGCAGGACGTCCTGGGCCGGTTGTTGTGTTTGTGCAGGAAGCGCGGATGCGGGAACAATCTGGATATCCGGGGTCAGCGAGAGTCTTACACCGTTCGCCATCCGCGGAGTGAGACCAAGAATTAGCAGGAGAGCGCAACCAAAGATGTATTTCATGATTTCGATCCTTTCAACCCTTTGTGACCGACAGAACACCGAACGCACACATCCCCGATGCGCTCCGCATGCGGAGTCACCTGATACAGCGTGCATAACACACCGGATAAATCTGTCGGGGAATGAACTAGCAAGAGTACGCTGCTTCCAACTGCATCACATCGACTGATGGATGCAGTGCGCACTCAATCCTAAGTACCAGCAGTGGAGGTGATTTGAATCACAACGTGAGCTGCATTTGAGTCTTTGACGCGATTCTCTTCGCTGCTCCGATTCGCATACGTGGTTGCGCGGGAATTGATCAGAAACACGTCTTCATCGCCTGCGCAATAGCTGGTTCGTGCTGAGCAATCGTTGCAGCCAGCTTTTTCAATGCTTCCCGATGCGCGAGATACGCTGGTCCGATATCCATTGTGGGAGTGGAGTTCGGGTTATCGGGCGCATCGTTGGTGTATTCAAGCGTATCGAAGGACTCGGCAACCTCGTGAACCAAACGCTTCATCTGTTCTTGGCATTGAGCATCTGCCTCCTTTTGAGGCCCGGCCGTACCGCAATCGTATTCATCGTCGCCAGCGAAGAGAGTATGGTCCCTCAGACCGTTCCGCAATGCCCTGATATTGGCTTCGTGAGCCTTCAGTACAGCCTTGCTTTTTGTGATGTAGCCTTTTGTGTTTCTTGCAGCACTGATCGCGCGAAAACTTTCATCGAGTTTGATGGTCAATGCTGCAATTGTGCCTGGATGATTCAGCGTCTCTGCGGCAATAAGCTTCTGTGAACGATCGGTACCTTCAGGGGAGGGCATCTGTGTTCCCGACTGCTGAAGTGCGCTTAGAGGCGTAATACCAAGTAAGAGAGCGAATGTGGTTGTGAAGAGCGATTGTTTGAGCTTCATTGTCATTTCCTTCCTGGTTCAACAGTTATGTACCGCCGCCCGATTCCTTGAAGACCGCCTGCATCGTCCCGGAAGCCCGAATTGCTTCCCCTGGACAGTCGGAGACTTTTCCAATGATCAAGGCACGACAAATTTGTACCCAGACTTCGCTGATCGCAAAGATCAGCGGAGTGTTTGCAAGAGAGCACGCATCGACGCATCAAGGACGCGTGCGCTCCTGTAATTAGTCTGGGGAATGTCTGGAGTCTATGCCGCGGCTCTGACGAGCGCATCGGGATAACGATTGAGGCTGAGCTCCCCTGTAAGTTGCAAGACGAATCGTGAGTTAGATCACACCCATCGAGCTCACTGAGGCCCGTCGATGATCAATATCTTTTCGCAAACTAAGGAATAGACAAAGCCTAAGGCATTTTTTTGAACATCCCGAAGGCTATCTACCCGCACCCGGAGGTTTGCAGCAGGGAGTTAAGGGTATTCAGCAACCTTTATGCTGGCATTGCGACCATGGAGACCTCCCTGAATATCCTGATTGCGGCACGAGCGGAAATAATCTCATCGTTCCCGAGCACGCGACACGGATCAAAGCCCAGCTTTACCATCGAGTCAACAGAGGCATCGTAATAGTTGTCGAGAACACGAGGCTGTTTCGCATCAAAATCAGCTTTGGGTATATCAATCCGTCGATCAATCAGGCCAGGAACTCGTCTCATGCAGGCTTTCAACGGAGCTGCTTGCGCGACGGAATATGCCGAAAGATCAAGTATGGATTTCCGTCGGAATCGAGGACGAAAAGGACCTAATCACCAACCTGGAACAGTCGATCGCTGACTCTGAAGTTCTCATCTTTCTCGATCGCTATCCGGCACTGAGTGCCGGCCTATGCGCGTGAAGATCTTCGGAAAATGACCGAAGGCTTGCAAAGGTTCGCTCAGCGCAGGACAAGCTTATCGAGGTGTTCGAAGACAGCAACGCTCATGGCATTGAACATGGCGATACGGCGTCTGTACGCCTTTAGGCTGAGCTTTGTAAGGAGGATGATACCAGTGATACCAAGTTCTTGCGGAATTCTGTCGATCGGTGAGAAAATTGGGAAAGAAGGGTGCGCCCGAGAATTCTGGCAAGTCCCTGATGCGGTGATGTTTTGCCGTTAAATCCAACAAAGAAAACGGCATAGTGGCCACTCGGGAACGAGACTTCGAATCCCTCCGCCCCGCCTCGGCCCCTCTGTCCGCAGTTCCCGCGCCAACCTCGCCACGCAAGCCATTCGTCGTTTCGTCCAGGAGCCGAGTTGTCAATCCGTGGACCGTTCCCGCCTCCGTGCAATTTGAAGGAGATCGAGTCGCAAAATTCCGTCAATGGCAAGTATGCCAAGGGCAGTATGTCTCAACAAATGGGTTCACTCCAGTGGACTGTACCCATTTTTGTGCCCACCCTAATTCAAAATAGGGCATAATCTGGGAAGTATAGGTAGCAATTGGCGGGAAGGAGGGAGCGGGCAAAGTCCACAAAG
>Ga0302201_10000721_pt1 | contig 30075 bp, 20 predicted proteins | sample II_Bog_N3_2_FD_194586 | JGI IMG/M metagenome (GOLD analysis project Ga0302201, IMG submission 194586) | Peat permafrost microbial communities from Stordalen Mire near Abisko, Sweden - II_Bog_N3_2 | ecosystem: Environmental > Terrestrial > Soil > Wetlands > Peat | place: Sweden: Abisko... | reverse complement strand
TTCTTAGCCTAACTCTGTTCGAGAAAACGCCCATTTTACAGGCACTTCAGGATACGGACTACCATAACGACTTAGGCGATATTGGCAACCAGTTGATTCTGTTCGACTTTTAACCGGACAGCGATGATACGTTTTCTATCACCGACGGCTTTCAAGCACGTATCAATTCGAATCAGAAACGATTCCATCCCGTTTGAAGGCAGAGAAGATCGAGTCTAAGCCTCTGGCACAGTCTGACTTCGGATACCCAAATGAGGGAGGTCCACTGTTCACATGAGGGAGGTCCACTGTTCACGCTGGAACTGAAGGGAGGGTGCATGGGAAGGATTTACAACGTGGTTGATCGCCGTATCGCGCAGGATCAGAACTTGAGTCGAGTCTGGTCATCCGAAGCATACATCGTTGAACTTGCCGGGTGCCCCACCCTTTTCCGCCATTGAACTGGGTGCCCCATCCTTCCACAGTTTCATTGTGGAAGGGTGGGAGAGCATGAACCACGGGGCGCGCGCCCCAAGTCTCAGAATCGGGACCTGGGAAAGCACAAATCTACACGGTCACGGTACCAGCAAGACCAAACCACTCCGCCGCGTTCTATTTAGACCCTAAAAGATTGCGCCAGCCGGAGCAATACAGCACAGCGGTTCCTCCGCCGTTCCTCGATAATTTCATCCAGGCAGCCGGCCATGGGCCGAAACGAGGCGGTGTTCGGCGCCCATTCCAATCCGCTGAGAATCTCAGCACAACCGATTCTCCTGAAAGGGCATTAGCGATGAAAACGATGAAGATGAACGGAAAGCAGACAATAACGATGAAGATGAACGGAAAGCAGACAATGTGGACCCTTCTGGCAGTCATGGTTGCCATCCCCGCCTTTCTGGCGGCGCAGGCACCGGCTCCAGCTCCAACACCTCCCGTACCGGCACCGGCAGCAGTTCCCGCTCCAGTGCCTCCCGTACCGGCAGTAGCTCCAGCTCCGACAAGTGTCACCGTTACTCCGGCCAGTGCCACCCCGACCGGCACTACACCCGCCAGCGTTACAGTGACTCCAGCCGGCCCGGCCGCAACCAGCGTTACAGTGGTTACACCGCCCGCCGCAGCTTCTGGCGATACTATGACCCCACAGCAGGTATCGGACCTTATCGACAGCGCCAAGACTGCGGCCGATCAGGAACAGCTTGCCAAGCATTACGACAGTGAAGCGGCCCTGCTTGAATCCGCAGCGGACGACCACCTGAAGCTTGCGGCCCAGTATAAGGATGCTGCGTCCCTGAAGGGATCCCAGCATCCGACCAGTAAGGAAGCGCAAGACCACTGTCTGGCACTTGCAGACGGTCTTCGCAGCGCGGCTAAAGAAGCCCGGACCATGGCAGCCGACCACCGGGCGGTCGCTAAAGAGATGACGCCCTAGGTATTTGCCAGGGACGTGCTCTACCCGGGTTGAGCTATGGAGTATGGTCGCGCAACTTGGATTTGAACCAAGGACCCACGGGCGGGTGCCCCAGGTCTGGAGAGTGAGAAAAGTGGGTGCCCCAGGTCCCGATTTTGGGACCTGGGAAAGCATGCACTCAAGACACGAAGTCACATGGCCGGAGACCGGGTTTTTGCTTCCGCAACCGAGAGAAGAGCTTCGAGTCCTAACCCCCGTCTCTTGCGGCGAGTGGCCTAGGTGCGGAGACTGATAAGACTGGGTGCCCCATGTCTCGATTTTGAGACATGGAATTCATAACATCGATTCCTATTATGCCTGCTACGCGGGTGCCCCATCCTTCCACGTTTCATCGTGGAAGAGTGGGAGAGCATGAACCACGGGGGCGCGCGCCCCAGAGCCTGCCCTGAGCTTGCCGAAGGTTGTCGATTCCGAGACCTGGGATCGAGCACACGCTGTGTTCGCTGCCGGCTCCGTTACCGCTTTTTGTATTGCCCGTGCCAAGAGGGCAGGATCTCCACGTCGTCAAACGAATCGCGGCGATCCTGACGGGCTGCGGCCTTGCTCGCGTTGGACCGTTCCTTGTCGGCAGACTCGACCTCGATCTTCGGAGGAAGGAATTCCGGTGGCGCCGTAACCCGTTGCTTGGAAACGCTGGCCGCTTCTTTCAAAACATGAGTCTGCACAGCAGCCGGCGGAATCGGCGCGTGGGCATGGGAGTATGCCGGGCGGCCGCGCGCCGGCTCAACGGGCGGCGGAGCCGCGAGCGGTTGCGGTCTGGCTTCCGTTTCCTTCTGCTGCTCGTTCAGACCCAAGGAGAAGACCAGGTTGCGCAGGCCGCCGATCCGGGTTGCCGCGGTGAACGGAGCCTCTTCGGGCTCCGTGGCTTCGGCAATCGCAGGCTCAGGCTTGACCACGTCGAGTACAGGCTCGGGCTTGACGACGTCGAGTTGGGTAGGAATGCGTTCCCACGATTGAGCCCAGGGCTTCTTTGGACCGGACTTGGGCGCCTCCACGGCAGGCTGAGGCGGGGCGGCGAACAGAGGCTCGACGGGCCTGGCGGGCGGAGCATCGGCGGTCAACGGCTCGATCGATCGTACGGGCCAGGCGGCGGCAGCCAGAGGCTCGGCCGGGTTTATGGGCCGTGCAGCGACCGGAGGCTCGACGTGCCTTTCTGGCGGGGCATCGACAGCCAGCGGCTCAATCGATCTTGCGGGCCGGGCAGCGGTGTGAGGCTCGACGGGCCTAGCCGGCGGAGCATCGGCAGCCAACGGCTCGATCGATCTTACCGGCCGTGCAGCAACCGGAGGCTCGATGGGCTTTGCCGGTGGAGCATCGGCAGCCAGCGGCTCGATCGATCTGGCAGGCTGTGCGGGGTCCGGCGGACGAGGCGCCTCAGACCGGGCGAGATCCGCCTTATGCGCGGCAAACAGGCTGGGGGGAACGGCAGAAACCGGATTGGGCGCAGGTTGCTTGACGTGCTCGGCACGCGGCTTGACGGGAGCAGGCGGTTCGGCAGAGATCGGCTCAAGGGAACTGACCGGTTGATTCGCGCGCGGTTTGAAAGCGAAGGGCTCCAGCGAACTGACCGCCAGATCGGGCATGTGCGGCGAAGCGTGGCGCGCTCTGCTTTCGGGTACCGGGATGTGCGTGACAGCTTCAGCGATAGTGGGGAACTGAAAATGCGCGGGAGCGGCTTCCTGTGCGTGAAATTGCTCTGCTGGCGGCGCAAGTGGGGGTTCCGGAGCCCAGCTTTTCTCCGCCTTCTCCGTCCTCTTTGAGAACGAGCGGTTCTGGGTGCGGAGATGCTTCTCGACGGCGCGCACAGAGTCGCGGAAGGCAGGGTCGGCTGTGGACAGGCCCACGCGGTTCAACACGATTCCCACGGCGGACACATTCAGCCGCTGCAGCGTGTCGGCTGCCTCGCGAAGCTGTGCCCGGGTGGTGACGCCGGACTCGACTACCACAATCGCGGCATCCACATAGCGCGCCAGATACTCGGTCTCTGCCGAGATGGACAGCGGTGCGGTATCGGTAAGAATCAGGCTCTCTTCTTCTTCTTTGCCCTGCGAGGACAACTGTTGCAGCAGAGCGCTGGAGCGGCTGCCGCGGTCGGTAGGCATGAGACTGGTATTGCCGTGCAGACCCTGTCCATTGGAGTTGGCGCGTGGCGTCGGCGGCGTCGCCCCGGTGGCATCCACCAGCACACACGGCCGGCCCATGGATTCCAGGATGGCTCTCACCCTGGTTGCCACGGTGGTGGCGCCCGCCCCCGGACCGATTCCCGTGAAGATGCAGCTCTTCAGGTCGCCCTGTTGACGGGCATGCTCAATGGCCGACGAGAGTCGCAGCAGGTGTTCCTCCGCCACCCCGTCAGACACCTGATTGAAATCCGGCAGTTGGGCCATGGGCGCAAAGCCCAGCAGGTGTTCAATGTCCGAGGCGATATAGACCTTGGTGTCCAGATTGTTGGCGAGCAAGGCTGCCAGCAGGCCCAGAAGGATTCCGCCCAAAGCCATGGGCAATGCCTTGCGCAGGATTCCACCCACGGCGGGATGGGTGGGAGCTACCGCGGTCGCCGAAAGATGCGCCGCGCCGGGCACGCTATCTTCGAGCATCAGGTTATGCAACTGCTCATCGATGGCGGCGTTGCGGTTTTGCAGACGCACAATGTCCGTGGCCAGGTCGCTGGCGCGCTGCATCCTGGGCGTGGCGCTGGCCGCGGCTCCTGCCAATTGCCCCAATTGCGCATTCAGCCTGCCCTCCACTCCGGCGGTCTGATCCAGGGCCGTGCGCAGCCGCTGTTCGATGCGCGCCGATGCTTTGGCGCGCAGGTCCCTGGTCATGGAATCCAGAGAGCTGTTGATATGCGCAAGCTCTTCGGCGTCCTGCTTGTACTGGGGATGATTGGGCGTCAGGTTGGCCATCTGCGTAATCAGCACGGCGCGCTGCTGGTTGAGCGACGTCTTCATGCTGATCAGGCCGGGATCGGCGGCAATCATTTCGTCGGCTTCGGCATCCAGCGCCTTGGAGGAGAGATCGTGATCTCCTCCCACGGCGAACAGCTTGGCCGCCGCATCGTCGCGCGCGGCCCGCGCCAGCACCAGTTGCTCGTGAATCTTGCTGATGTCGTCGTCGTAGTGATCGGGGGTTGTGGCCCCGATCGAAGCCACGCCCAGCTTGGCGTTCAGCGCTGCCTGCTCGGTGCGGTCGCTATCCAGCTCTTTCTGGACGCGGTCCTTTTCCTCGCGCAGAATGGCCAGCCGCTCCGTGTCGCCTGCCTTTTCCTCGCGCGACGATCTGTCCACAATGGCGGCAGCCAGGGCGTTGGCCATATCCGCGGACAACTCCGGATCCTTGGATTGCGCGGTAATCGCGATCTCATAGCTGGTCCCCAGGCGCGCCACCTGCACCGCCTGCCCCAGCCGGTTCGCCGCGGCCGCGTCGCTCTCGTCCGCTGTCTGAAAGGTGCCGGGCTTGAGCTTGTGCACCGCGTTCAGCAGCACCTCGGGGTGCGAGGCGTTTTGCAACTGCTGCTCAATGTACGAGTCGTAGGTATTGGAGTCGTTGGGCCAGCGTGAAGAATTGTTCTGGTCCATCATCTTGGGCGGCTGTGGCTGGATATAAACCTGGCTCACCGCGGTATACACCGGCCACTTCATGGCCGTATAGGCCACCGCCAGGGCCAGCCCGGCCACCGCAAATCCCATCGCCAGCCGGCGATGCAGTTGCAGACTGCGCAAAATGTCCAGCCGGAAGAACGGCTGCTCGCTGCTGCCGCTAGGCGCATAGTTGGCTTGCGCGGGCGGAGCCACGGGCGCTCCCTCTCCCGGACCCAGTTGCGGCAACTGAACCGATTGCGCGCGTTGCAGCGTCATAGTACCCCCGCATAAAACGCCATCGAGGCCACGGAGACCAGAGGGTTGAGCCGCTCAAGAAAATAGGTAGCGTGATAGAAGCCGCTTTGCGGCACAAAGATGATTTCACCCGGTTTGAGCGTAATTTCCTGGGACTTCGCCGGGTTCAGCAAGTCGTTGAACGAAACCACGCGCGAGGAGCCGGTGGATGGGTCCACGATCTGGATGTGCGGCTTGCTCCCCGCCTTGTCGGTGGTGCCGCCCGCCTGGGCAAGCACACTGGCCAGCGTCGAGTTGTGGGTCAACGGAACCGCGCCGGGGCGTTGCACTTCGCCCAGAACGGAGACAAAGCGCTCTGACATGCTGGGCACATAGATCACGTCGTCGCGGCGCAAACGCAGGTCGGCCAGCGTGTTGCCCGATTCGATCAGCTCTTTCAGCTCCACCCATACCACCTGATCGCTGCCCCGGTAGATGGCGCAGCGCTCGGGAATCTGGTTGAGCGAGGTGCCCTGATCGAGCCTGCTCGGCCCGGTCTGCACTCCGCCGCGGGCCAGGGCTTCCAACAGGGTAGGCGTGCCGTCAAAGCTGATCGTGCCCGGATGATCGACCGCGCCAAGCAGCAGTACGCGGTTGGCGGTGTACTTGGTCACCGTGATCTGGACCGACAGGTTGTCATAGTAGCTTTTGAGTGCAGTCTGTATGGCGTTGGCTGCCTCGGAGCGTGTCAGGCCATCCAGCGTCACTTCGCCCGCCAACGGGATCGAGATCCGTCCGTCCGGTCCAATCACCACTTTGGCCTGCATATCCGGCCGTCCTGAGAAATCCACCGTGATTTCATCGCCTTTGCCAAGCCGGTACTCTTCATCGCCCGACGGCTCAAAATTCCGCAGCGTATCCAGGGGATTTGGCTTCAGAGACGGGTCAGACGACGGAGGCGCCGCTTGCTGGGCCCGAATCCCGGCCTCAATGGCGGCTTGATCCTGCGCGGGCTCTTGAGCTCTCAGAATTCCGGCTCCGGCAAAAAGCAGAAGGGTGCATGCCATGCAGATTCGGTGTTTCACGCCGTTCCCTCCTTGCCGTTGAGAAACTCAAGTTACGGGCAGCTACCGCCGCGCCCCTTTTGACTTTCGTAGCTCGTCAGCTCCTGCCGCCGCTCCAGCCGGAGTGCAGGCTCTGCCCAGGGGCCGGCGTCCCCTTGGGGCCAATCCAGGCAGTTTCAGCATCCCCCGGACGCCTTGCAATGGGAGTTCCGCAAGGGAAGTGCGCCCTCCCACGAGCACGCACGCAGAACCGAAGTTCCCGGTCCTGCCAGCATAGGGAATAGCAGGGGAATTCGAAATACCACGAACAGGGGGGGGCGTGCCCCTCCTTGGTAACTTCGAGCTCAACCTTGCGCGCGGAATCCAGGGTACGTCCCCAGGGTGCGTCCAAAAGAAGCTTGCCTGGTCCGGACGTGCTTCAACCGGCTCAGCCGGCAGAATCCACGCGCCAGGTCGCCCGGTTCCTCGGCGGCCGCATCGGGCGGCCCTTCGCCACCGGCCTGCTGTTCCCCTTCACTATAAACCGAAACCGCCGGCAGCCCGGCAGGGAGTAGACGCGCTGGGTGCCCCATCCTTCGCGCCTTTTGCGAAGGGAGGGAAACCAGGAAGTCCTATCAGCCCTGTTCATGAGCAGCGACCCTGACCCTGAGCTTGTCGAAGGGGAAGGGGAGTCGAAAGCCTGCCCTGAGTGTTCATGGGCCTTAGGGCCGCCGAAGGGGACCTGTATTTCCTTTTTCTTTTGTCGTAATCCAGAATCTGGGGTGTTGAAGAGGGGTTTTTACGCCCCTCTCACCATCCGCTAAGCCACATGGGAAGCGACCTCGCTCGCGGGCAACGGAGAACGGATAGATGCCGGGATTGAGGAGAGCCGGACTTGACACGGCCCTTCCGGTTTTCCCTGACCCAATTCCCCAACCTGTTGATCTGCCGCTCTGTCACTCCTCTCGCAGCAGAATGATGGGATCTACCGCAAGCGCCCTTTGGGCTGGAATCCATGCTGCCACGAGCCCCAGCGCCAGCATCGTGAGCACCACGCCGCCCAACACCAGCGGGTCTTTCGGTCCCGCCTGGTACACGATGTACGACAGTACCTTCGTGGCCAACAGGCCAAGCGCCAGTCCCGCCGCGGAGCCCACTGAAAGCAGCACAAAAGCTCGCCCCAGTGCCGCCCGCAGAACCCCCTTCCGCTTCGCGCCGAGCGCCATGCGAATCCCTATCTCGCGCAGCCGCTTGCTCACGATATAGGAGGCCATGCCGAAGATTCCCGTCACTGCCAGCATCGCGCCGAGCAACCCGAGCACGCCCAGAGCCACCGTGGCAACCCGGGGCGCAAACAAGGCCGTACTCATCTCCTCGTTCCACGTCCTCACCATGAATGGCAACCCTGGGTCCAGCGGATGCAGCGCAGACTGCAGCGCCCTTGCAATCTCTTCCGAATCGCGGCTCGACCGAACCAGCAGCCAGGTGTCACTGGAATGCTGCTGCTGAAAGGAGAAGAACATGGCGGGCCATTGGTCCTCGGTCAGCGTCCGGTATTTCCCGTCTTCCACCACGCCCACCACTTCCGCCCGCTGCCCGTTCCAGTACTTGAAATGCCCTCCTATGGCCTTGTCCACTGAACCAAATACCTTCACCGCAAACTGCCGATTCACCAGGGCTACTTTCGGCGCCTTGCCGTCGTCCTGCAGCGTCAGGTTTCTTCCCGCCAGCAGCCTCGTACCAGCGGCTTTCAGGTAGCCCGGCGAAATGTTGTAGTTCATGGCGTCCGCCACCCCATTCTTGGGACGGAAATCGGTCGTGCCGTCGGGGAAAACTCCCGAGTCGCCACCGCTCAGGGTCAATGGCAGAGCGCTCGTGTAGCCCACATCCGTCACGCCGGGAATGGCCGCTGCCGCATCCAGCATGCGCTGCTGCATCTGAGGCAAATGATCTTCGCTGTAGCCCGCCAGATTCAGGTCGGTTTCCACCAGCATCACGTTTTGCGGCGCAAAGCCGAAACTGCTGTGCAGCGAGCGCGTCAGCCCTCGCACCGCCACCAGGGAAGACGTCACCAGCACAGCACAAATCGCAATCTGCACCGCCAGCAGAACATCCCGCACCGTAAACCGCCGGTGCCCCGCCGCGCCGCTCATTCCGGTCCGAATCACCTGCCACGGGTCCGAACGCATCACCTGGCGGGCGGGTACCATGCCGAAAAACAAGCCGCTGGCCAGCGCCAGCACAAGCGCCACTCCGTACGTGGATGCGTCTGGATTGACCGGTATGTTGATGGGAATATCCGGAATCGGCTGCCACCCACTCAGCAAGTGCAGGAGCATCACGCCTCCGGCGAGCCCAAGCGCGCCACCGGCCAGGGATACCAGCGCTGTCTCCGTGAGCATCTGCCTCAGGATCAGTCCGCGCCGCGACCCCAGCGCCAGCCGCAGCGCTGTATCCTTCGCCCGGTCCGCTGTCCGCGCCGCAAACAGGCTTCCCAGATTGGCGCACGCCGCCAACAGAATCAGACCCGCCAGCAGCATCAAGCCCGTCATGAACGCCCGCGCCGGCCCTCCCAGCATGTCGCCAATAAGCCCTGGGCGAGCCAGGGTGAACTTCACGCCCTCGTCGTCCGTCGGATACGCCTTGGACAGCCACGCACCAACAGAATCCAGGTCCGCCGCCGCCTGCACCGCGGTCACCCCTGGCTTCAGCCGTCCCACCACAAATCCTGAGTGATTGCCGCGGTTCAGTGTATCGGCGCTTCGCACCAGGGGCTCCTCGACCATCGGAATCCACATCGCCGGCGCAAAGAACAGTTCCGTTCCCCGAAACGCCGGCGGCGCCACGCCAATGATGGTGAGCGGGTGCTTGTTGATCTCCACGGTCCGCCCCACCACACCCGCATCGTCTGCAAAATGACTGTGCCAGTACTCGTAGCTCAACACCACGTAAGGAGCGCTCTTCATCCCGCGCTCATCGCTGGCGTGAAAAAACCTTCCCAGATACGGCTGAATCCCCAGCGCGTCGAAGTAGTTTCCACTCGCCGCATAGGGCCATGCGGTGGACGGATTACCGCCCGTATCCACTCCCACCGGACCCATGATGTCGTACATAAATAGGCTCTCAAATGTCCGATTCCGATCGCGCAGATCCAGATAATCGGGATACGATTGCGACGGATACTGGAATCGCTGCACCATATAGAGATTCTGCGCATGGGGCACATTCACCGGATGCAGAACCACGGCGTTCAGCACGCTGAACACTACCGCATTCGCCCCGATGCCCAGTGCCAGCGTCAGCATCGCCGTAACTGTAAAACTCCGCGCCCTCCACAACTGCCGAAACGCAAGCCGAAAATTCTGAATCAAGCCGTTCATAACGCCCTCCGTACATGGTCGTATACGTTAGGTGCTGCACGTCTCGTTCCAAAACCCTTCATGGCGCCGGTAGCTCCTCTGCGCGCAATACGCATTCTGGCGAATTCGTCCCATGCGCAGCGTGTCCGGTATCGGAAATCATTGTCCGAAACTGAACACCATTCATTCAGAACCGCAATGCTGGACTGAATTGGGCCATTTTGCGGCTCAACCCTTCGCTCGTGATGGCGAGGTCGCTGCACTCTCAAGCGGCTGATGTTGCCCAACTCGGCGGCAATCGTCTACCCCGCGTGGGATCAATCAGCCGGCAGCCTTGCCTGAAACGCAGAAGGGCCGGTTGCCAGGGAAGGACAACCGGCCCTTTTGAATTCCGCCGCGAAATGGAAGCCGCAGCTTACAAGCCGGATGCGGCTTCTTTCCGCATCATCCCCAACCTGGCTTATTGCACGGTCAAACTGATCTGCCCTGCCTGGGCAATCGTGCCTGAAATGCCCGTCACCGTCACCGTGTAGGTCCCCGCCGCCGTTCCCGTGTTCCTGGTGGTGCTTGTGCTGCTGCCCGTGCTCACTGAGTTGCAGCCCATGGCGCCAAAGCAGACAAACAGGGCCAGCAAGCCGACCATCGCCATCCAGGCGCGTTTGCGTCGCGGAACCCCGAAGAGCAGTACCAGCGCCAGCGCCGTGCCGCCGGCCGGCGGCCAGAACAGCCTCTTCATGTGGTTCTCCGCGCTGGTTGGCGCCGTGGTGTTCAGCGTGAGCGTCGCCGTCTGCGCCGTGCTTCCGCTGATGGTTACCGAAGTCGGCGACAGGCTGCACGTGACCGGATCGACGGTCAACGCCGGGGTCACGGAGCAGCTCAGGCTGATGGCTCCCGTAAACCCGTTCGCCGGCGTCACGGTGATCGTCGAGGTGTTTCCCGTGGTCGCGCCGGGCGCGACCGTGACCGCTGTCCCGCTGAACGCAAAGGTTGGAGCAGCAGTCACGGTGAGCGCGATGGTGGTCGAGGCGTTCAGCGCGCCGGAGCTCCCGTTGAGGGTCACGGTGACCGGCCCCCCCAGGGTGGCCGCGCTGCTCGCCGCCAGCGTCAGCACGCTGGAGCCCGTGGCCGGGTTGGGGGCAAACGATGCCGTCACCCCGCTGGGCAAGCCGGAGGCGGCCAGAGTTACGTTGCCGGTGAATCCTCCCACGCCCGTTACCGAGATTGAACTGGTGGCGCTGCTGCCCTGGCCCACCGACAGTGTGGCCGGAGCGGCCGCAAGCGTGAAACCAGGCGGAGGGCTGACCGTGAGGGCAAGGGTGGCAGATGCGGTCACTGCGCCGGAGCTTCCGGTGAGGTTCACCGTGACCGGTCCTGCGGCCGCGGCTGTGCTGCTGGCCGTCAGGGTAAGCACGCTGGCGTTCGTGGCCGGGTTGGGGGCAAACGACGCCGTCACCCCGCTGGGCAAGCCGGAAGCTGCAAGGGTCACGCTGCCGCTGAATCCCCCTATGCTCGTGATGAAGATCGAGCTGGCGGCGCTGCTGCCCTGGCCCAACGAGAGCGTGGCAGGAGAAGGCGCAAGCGTGAATCCGGGCGGTGGGGTCACCGTGAGGGCAATGGCCGTGGAGGCGGTCAGCGTGCCGGAGGTCCCGTTGATGTTCACAATCACCGGTCCTCCCACGGTGGCCGCGCTGCTGGCCGTCAGTGTCATCACGCTGGAGCTGGTTGCCGGGTTGGGGCTAAAGGACGCCGTCACCCCGCTGGGCAGGCCCGTCGCGGCCAGCGTCACATTGCCGCTGAAGTTGCTTGTGCTCGCGATCGATAGGGTGCTGGTTCCGCTGCCGCCCTGGGCAAGCACGATGCCGGTGGGCGAAGGCAAAAGCGTGAACTTGGTCAGCGGAGTCACAGTGAGTGCAACGCTGGTGGAGGCGGTCAGCGTCCCGGAGGTCCCATTGATGGTCACCGTCACCGGCCCTGCAAGCGGGGCTGAGCTGCTGGCCGTCAGCGTCAGTACGCTCGAGCTCGCAGCCGGGTTGGGCGTGAAGGAGGCCGTCACGCCGCTGGGCAGCCCCGAAGCGGTCAGGGTGACGTTCCCGCTGAATCCTCCCGCGCCCGTCACCTGGATTGCGGTGGCGCCGCTGCTCCCCTGAGCCACCGGCAAAGTGGCCGGAGAAGCTGACAGCGTGAAACTGGGCGGGGGACTTACGGTGAGGGCTATGGTGGTGGTGGCAATCAGCGTGCCCGAGGTGCCGGTAATGCCAATGGTGGAGTTGCCGGTGGCGGCTGTGCTGCTGGCTGTCAGCGTCAGAGTGCTGGTTCCGGTGCTTGTCGGGTTGGGATTGAAACCCGCCGTTACCCCGCTGGGCAGGCCGGAGGCGGTCAGAGTTACGCTGCCGCTGAATCCATTGGCAGGGGTAACAACAATGGAGTTGGTGTTGCTGCTGCCCTGGGTAACCGACAAGGTGGGCGCCGTCTGAGTGAGCGAGAAACTGGGCGTCGTGTTGACTGTGAGGGCGATCGTGGTCGAGGCCGTCAGCGTTCCTGAGGTTCCGCTGATAGTCACCGTCACCGGCCCTCCCGCGGTGGCCGTGCTGCTCACCGTCAGCGAGAGCACGCTGGAACTGGTTGCCGGGTTGGTGGCAAAGGAGGCTGTCACCCCGCTGGGCAATCCCGATGCGGCCAGCGTGACGCTGCCGGTGAATCCGCCGATGCCGGTGACCGTGATGGTATCGGTGTAGATGCTGCCCTGGCCAACCGTCAGAGTGGGCGCGGAGGGCGACAGCGTGAAGCCCTCGCCAAGGCCTGAAACCACCACAGTCCCCGTCTTGCCGGCTTGATCGGTTCCGGTCAGCGAAATGCTATCGGCCCCCGCAACCGTCGGCGTAAAGCTCACCGTGGTCGCCAGCGAGGCGCCGCCGCTGAGCGTGGTGAAGCATGAGCCGGCGGCTGCGTCAATCGTCGCCGTCGCCGTTGCGCTTGTGCCGGAAAAGGTTACGGATGGAGCCGGGGTGCCTGTGCAACTGGTGTCGTTCAGAATGGTTCTGACGGGGTTCAGCGTTGCCGAGGGGCTGATCGCGGTTCCGGCCGGGGACACGGGAACCGTCACATTGTTGATCGTGATCTGCGCCAGCGTGTCGCTGCCGCTCGTGTTGATCAGGCTCGAATACACCGCCAGGTACAGATTGCCGCTGCTATCCAGAGCCAGCGATTTCGCGCCCTGCGACGACACCATGTAGAGCGCGGTCGGTTGCCCGTTTGCAAGGGGAATCCCCCCGGTGGTGTCGGGAAAGGCAAACACGCCGTCGCTCTTGTCGGCAAAATACACGGTGTCGCCGTTGCTCGCGCTCCTCTGCACGGCCACGCCGTCCAGTTCGCTGTCATAGGCTTCCACCGTGGGTGGGGTCACGGTGTACAAGATGATCGGCGACGCGGAGTAGCCGGTCGTCTGTCCGCCGTAGCCCGCGCCGCTGCTCACCGGCAACTCGTTCAGATGGGAATAGAAGCTCGTGATCGCGGAAGTCGACGGATCCACGAAGATCGAGGAATCGGTAAAGAACACATTCCCCGCGGTGTCGAGGTCCAGGCCGCCGATCAGCGGCTGCCCGGAACTGCTCGAGGGCGCGGGAGATGCCGTCGGCTCCTGGTAGATCTGCACGGGACTGGCGGAGCCGCCGAGGCAGGCCACCGTGCACTCCCAGATGCCGTTCCCCCCTGAAGCTCCGTCTGCGGCTGAAACCCAGAACAGATCGTCCTGGGCGTCGAACGCCATCGCTCCCGGATTGACCGCTCCCAGGGTGCTGGGCAGAACGCACTCCGTCTTGCTCGCGGCGGTGCAGGTGGCCATGCCGGCCTGGGGCGTGGTAAACGCCGCATAGCCTCCGTTGGCCGTTCCCCCCACGTAGGGAATCATCACGATGTCGTTGACCGTGGCAAAAAACGGGTTGCCGGCGTAGAGATTGTTCTTGCTGTCGATGGCCAGCGCACTGGCGTTTGACCATGCGCCCAGCGTGATGGTCGCGCCGGTCTGCGCATTGAACAGCACCAGGTTATTGGTATCGGCCACCGCAATCTCGCCGCTGGTGTTCACGCCAAAACTGCTTCCCGCAGGATTCGAGGAGACCAGCGCGCTGCCATTCAAGGCGGCCAGCCAGTTGACCTGGCTCACAATCACTTTCGCCCCGGCCGGCACCGGCGCAGCCGTAAGCGCGCTCACCAGGAAGCTCTGCGTGACCGGGGTGGCGGCCAGATAAATGCCCTGGCCCGCCTGCGACGCGGTAAGCGTGCAGGTGCCGGGCTCCAGCAGCAAGGCCGTTCCGGTCGTGTTGTTCACCGTGCAGATGCCAGTGGTGGACGAGTTGTAGCTCACCGGCAGCCCGGAACTGGCTACCCCTGTGAGCGTCAGCAGCGTTCCCTCCAACTGGGCGCCGGGGTTGCTGAAGGCGATGGTTTGCGAGGCCGGGGCCAGCACGGTGACGGCGATGGTGGTGGTCGCCGTCAGGCTGCCGGAGGTTCCTTTAACCGTCACAGTCACCGGGCCTCCGGGGGTGGCTCCGCTGCTGGCGGTCAACGTCAGCACCTGGGTTCCGGCCACGGTGCCGGCGCTGAATGCGGCGGTTACCCCGCTGGGCAGGCCCGAGGCGGAAAGAGTGACCGTCCCGGTGAACCCGCCCAAGTCCGTCACCGAAATGATGTCCGGGGAACTGAGCCCCTGGCCGATCGAAAGCGAGGAGTCGGAAGGAGCGAGCGAAAAGCTCGGAGTCGCCGATCCGAACCACTTCGGAAGCACGGTATCTCCCGCCGGCTTGTTCTGCGGCGTGTATCCTGGGTCGCTCGCGCCCGGAGGAGAAACATTCCATTCCCACCAGAAGACACCCTTCATCCACGAGGTTTGGGCGCTGAAAACCTCAAAGAAGGCTTCATAGCAATCTGCCTGCTCGGTCGGGTCGTAGCCGTCTGAAAGGCTGAAGCTCCACGGTTCTTCATTCGTGCCGGGCGTGCTTTCGTAACCGATCTCCGTGAAGATCAGCGGCTTGTTATACGTGCTGGCCAGATTCGCAAAGGCGGCAACCGCATTGTATCCGCCATTCTTCGGGCTGTTGGTCCAGGCAGACACCAGTTGGCTCACCGTGGGATCGGCCTGATTGGTGAGGCCCAGGTATCCGTCCACGCCAATCACATCCACCTCGTCCCAGAACGTGACCGTGCTGAACTCGTCGCCGGGCGTCGAGGCATTGGACCCGTAGGAAAGCCGTAGGTTGGGATAACTCGTCCGGATCGGGTTGATGACGTACTGATCCCAGTAACTCTTGCAGCTCGCCCCGGCGCAATTCTGCCCCGTGACCTGCACAAGTTCGGTGCCAATAACAAGCTCGCTCACATTGTTCTGCGAGGCGAGCTGGGCGTAGTGGAGAATGAAGGTCTGGTAGCTCGTGAACCAGGCCGTCAGCCACGCCTGCTGCTCGGCGGTCGTTGTGTCGCTCGAGGGCCAGGTAAAATTGCCATTCCAGGTGCCGTCGATCGAGTTCACCAGCGGCTTCAGAACCACCGTGATTCCCTGTGCTTGCAGGCTCTCGATGGCGGCCACCACCGCCCCGTCCGTGGGAGTAATCGGCTGGCTGCCGTTGAATCCGGGAGAGCTTGTGGTTTCCGGAGCAATGCTGGTTGCATCTCCCGTCTGCACATACTGCGTAACCACCACGGCGGCGTAGTTGGCGCCGGTGGCCTTCATGCTCTGCGCTGCGGTGCTGCTATTCAGGTATTCAGAGGCTTGATAGGAGATGAAATCGATGCCGTTGTAGGTGAAACCGGATTCGCTCTGCGCAAAGGCCCTGGGCGTCGCGCAGGGAAACGCCAGCGCCGCCAGCATGGAAAAGACGGCAGCGAGCCGGGCAATGCCAAGGGAGAACTTGCCGCGCAACGTCATGGCTTCACCCCGGTCTGGGTCAGGCACCAGCTCGGAACCGCAATCTGGTCGCCCGCCTGAACGCCGTCCGCCCCGCCCACAGCCCTGGCAGCGGAGCATTCATTCCTGGCCGCGCAGCCCTTTGCGCATCCCACAATCCGGGTCACCTGGATTTGGACCGAACGCACGCTGAAGGATTTGACCGTTCCGCAAAATCCATCGCCGCCCCAGGGACGAACGCACACCGTATCTCCCACTGACTTGCCGCTGGTGTGCGCGCCCGCGGCCACCAACAGCGCCGCAATCTGCGTTTCGCCCTGGTTCTCCGCCACGTTCAGAGCCGTTCCCGTGCGGCGTGCCGCCCAGTTGAGTTTGGCGTGCGCGGCAATCAGCGCCCGAACCGCTTCGATCTGCCCGCCTTGGGTTGCGGCGATGAGCGGCGTCCGTCCGTCTGCCGCGGTCGCATCCTGATCGGCCCCCTGCGCCAGCAGCGACTTCACCGTGTCGGTCTCTCCCGCGGAGGCGGCAACAATCAGCGGCGTCAGCCCCTCTGCGTTACGGGCATCCAGCGCGGCGTCGTGCCGCAGCCCGGAATGCGGCGCACCCTGCGCCCATGCGCCCGCCCCAAGAAGTGCCATCGTCAGCATTGCAAACACGAGTGGAAAGCAGGCCCCGCGCCGGTCAGCGCGCGGCTGGCCAGGCGTTATCGTGGGTATGCGCATCTTCATCCTCCATTCCACCGGGATTCTTGTTTGGTTGCAACTCTAAAGCAAGGGCGCTGATAGTTCAAAGCAGCGCCTCCTCATCTGGAAATTCTGCAATCTCCGTCCGAGCTCCATCTGGGTAAAAATAAAATGTCTACATACCATTACTCTTTTGAAGCGGATCATCAGGGCCGTGTTGTGTGCCCTCCTTACTCGTCATTCCTTTAGCCTCTCTTCGCGCAAATTCGACTTGGACTGACTCCGGGCCTGGCAAGTACTCGTGGTTCGATTCTGAGGGCCTCGGAGGCCACCAGCCTCTGTCCATTCACATGGTCCGCACGTAGTTTTTCCCCGGAAGGCCGCGAATCCGGCCGGTGATTTCCAGCTCGAAGAGGGCCGTAAAGACCTCGGAGGAGGTCAGTTGCGTCTCCAGCAACTCGAGGATTTCGTCGATCTGGAGCGACTCGTCGGTGCGCAGGACCTCAAGCACGATGGCTTCCTGGGGCCGCAGCACCGGGTCAGGCAATAAGGATGCGGTGGTCTCCGATCTGGATTCAGGCGGGGCCTCGGCCTCCAGTTCCAGGCGCACCTGGGAAGGCAGGTCTTCCCAAACGTCCTCCCAGGTGGCTACCAGCTTGGCTCCCTGTTTAATCAGCGTGTTGGGGGTCCAGGAGCCCTTGCTGGTGACGTTGCCGGGCACGGCATAGAGGTCGCGGTTCTGCTCTTCGGCGCAGCGGGCAGTCACGCGGGTGCCGGAGTTCTCGCCCGCCTCCACCACCAGCACGGCGATGCTCAGGCCGCTCAGGATGCGGTTGCGGCGGGGGAAGTTCTGCGGCGCGGGAAAGGTGCCCATCGGCACTTCGCTGACAATGGCTCCGCCGGTGGCCAGAATCTCCTCGGCCAGCTTCTTGTTTTCCTTGGGGTAAATTACGTCGATTCCCGTGCCCCAGACGGCCACCGTGGGCATGCGCGCCGCCAGAGCCCCGCGGTGGGCGCAGGAGTCGATGCCGCGCGCCATGCCGCTGACGATGAGCAGCCGCCGCACCGCCAGATCGCGGGCCAGCATCTCTGCCACGCCCGAGCCGTAAGGGGTGGGATGACGCGTGCCGACCACGGCGATGGCCGGCCGGGAGAGCAGGCCGACCGCGCCGCGCACCCACAGTACCGGCGGTGGATCGTAAATCTCCCGAAGCCGCTCGGGATACTGCGGGCAGCCAAAAGTGACCACCGTGCCGCCCTGCGCCGCCACCCGCGCCGCCTCCTGCTCGGCGGCCTGGCGCGCCTTGCCATCAAAGATGAACTGCGCCGCCGGGGCGGGGAAGCGAAGCGCTTCCAGGGCGGTAAGGGGCAAGGTGAAGATGAGGCTGGGGGCCTGCAACTCGCGCATGGCGTCCACAATGCGCTTGGGGCCCAGACCGGGCGCCAGGGCCAAGGCTAGCCAGGCCAGCCGGTCCTCATTCAAGGGAGGGTCCAAGGGAGGCGCCACCGGCACAGCCGCATCCTGGGGCAGGGGCGTCATCGCGGGGGCTCTTCTGTCTGGAAATGACACAGCGGAGTTTTCTTCACAGGAAACCCAAAGTGCACTTTGCAGGATTTTGGCCCAAGTTACCCCCGGAGGCGTCTGATGTCAAGGCTGAACTATTGACTGCGCGGATGCGCACAGCAATTTTTGGCCGGTGTTGATACTCTAAGAGTTGTGAGTCCAATCCCCGAATCCCGGTTACGCATCGCCGCCATCGACTTTCTCAATCCCGCTCCCCTGATGTGGGATTTCGAACATCCTCCCCTGGACAGCCTGCTGGCCGCCCGCTACCAGATTGACCGGATGCTGCCTTCCGAGTGCGCCACCCGGCTGGCCTCAGGCACGGCCGACATCGGCCTGGTTCCCATTGCCGCGCTGGCCACCACTCCCAGCCTGCGCATCCTGTCCGGCTGCGTCATCGCCTCCAAGCGGCGGGTGCGGTCTTTGCTGCTGGTGCGCCGCGCCAGCCAGCCCCTGAGCGCCGTGCACACCGTGGCCGCCGACAATGCCAGCCGCACCACGCTGGCCTATGCGCACATTCTGTTCCACAAGTGGGGCAACCCGGCGGTGCCCTTCCTGCCCATGGCCGCCGACCTGGATGCCATGCTGGAGCGCGCCGATGCCGCCATCCTCATCGGCGACCCGGCCCTGATGGCCCTGGAAGAGCGCGCCAACCGCTTCGAGCGCACCGGCGAGGACCTGGCCTATCACGACCTGGCTGGGGAGTGGTTTGCTCTGACCGGCCTGCCTTTCGTCTCCGCGGTCTGGGCCACTGCGTGCCGCGGACATCTGGACAAGAGCATCGCTGCCGACTTCATCCAGTCCCGCGACCACGGCCTGGAGAATATCGATGCCCTGGTGGCCGAATGGTCTCACCAGCTTCCCCTCTCCGAGCAGACCATTCGGACGTATCTGACCACAAACATTCACTACCATCTGGACGAAGACTGCCTGGAAGGCATGAGAACCTTCTTCCGCATGGCCGCGGAGTGCGGCGTGCTGCCGGAATATAACTTCTCTGTAAGCGAGTAGGCGGAGTTCGCGGAGGTTCGCTCTTCCGGCACTGCGGGGAACGTACGATCCACCCTAGCCGCAAAAACAAAGCGCGTCGAGGGTGGAGCACCCGGGCCTTGGGCCATCCGCGAGAGAGCCCGGTTGCAAACCGCAGCGGCAAAAAGGCCGACCCCCGAAGGGATCGGCCCACTGACTCTTAGCTTCGCTATTCTGCCAACTCTGCTGCCGTTAGATCTCCCACCGGAACAGCGCCGCGCCCACTGAGAATCCGGCGCCCACCGAAGCAATCAGAATCAGATCGCCCTTCTTCATTTTGCCTTCTTCGATGGCTGTTTCCATGGCCAGGGGAATGGTTCCGGCCGAGGTGTTGCCGTACTTGCCGATATTGATGATCACCCGCTCCGGGTCCATGCCCAGCCGGTCGGCGGTGGCGGTGATGATGCGCTTGTTGGCCTGGTGGGGAATGAAGCAACCCAGGTCCGCGCCGGTCACGCCATTGCGCTCCAGCACCTTGGCAGTCGCATCGGCCATTTTGCGCACGGCAAACTTGTAGACCGCGGGACCATCCTGGTGGATGAAGTGCATCTTCTTGTCGATGGTCTCGTGGGTGGGAGGATTCAGGCTGCCGCCGCCGGGCAGGTTCAGCGACGGGCCGCCGGAGCCATCTACCTCGTGCAGATAGTCGATGAAGCCGATCTCGCCCTCTTCGCAAGGTTCCAGCAGCACCGCGCCGCCGCCATCGCCAAACAGGACGCAGGTGGTGCGGTCGGTGTAGTCGGTCATGCGGGTGTTGGCGTCGGCGCCGATCACCAGCACCTTGGACTGGGCACCGCTCTCCACCAGCTTGACGCCCGCCTGCAAGGCAAACACAAAGCCCGAGCAGCCGGCGGAAACGTCAAAGCCCCAGGCGCCCTTGGCGCCGATCTTGTCCTGCACCAGGCACGCCGTGGAAGGAAACATCATGTCCGGCGTCACCGTGCCAACGATGATGACCTCGACCTCGCTGGCATCGATGCCGCGCTGCGCCAGGCATTTTTTGGCCGCTGCGGCGCACATATCGCTGGTGCCCAGGCCCTTGGCCAGCACGTGCCGCTCGCGAATACCGGTACGGTCCAGTATCCACTGGTCGTTGGTATCCACCATCTTTTCCAGGTCTCGATTGGTCAATACTTGAGGGGGAACGTAGGTACCGAGCGCTGTGATCTTGCAGCGCCGGCCCACCACGGGACGAACGGAGAGGGTCAATGCAGTTCTCCTTGCGGCTCGACTGCGGGCGGGAAACCCGGCTCACCGCTGAACAACGAGATGTCAGTACGGCTGCGCCCCAGTTGCTGGGGGAAAAGCGCTCAGGAACAGTGGACAATTGCCCACGGCAGTTGACAAAAAGTGCCCACGGCACCCAAAAAAGCGCCGGGTGACCTACTGCGCCCGTACTAGCCCGTTACCGTTGCTTCCTTCCGGACCTGGCGGGATTGGCGGGATTACGTCGCGTAGGACCCGGCACTGCTTGATTTTAACACCAGAAGTCGGCCTGCCGGGAACGCCCCCGCGGACAGCATTTTCAATGCCGGCCAGCCGGCGCTACCGCGTCTGTTTCACGCGTCCAAGGGAAAGGAGTATCCTTGGGCCGCCAGCAAATACCCTCTCTTGGAGTGCACGAATGAAGCGCAGATTCCTGCTGCTGTCCGCCTCGTTGCTGTGGATCGTCCCCACTGCCTTTGCCCAGGGCCTGCCCCCGCTGGGACCGCCGCAAGCGCCGGCCGCCGCGGCTCCCGCCAGCCTGAGCGTGGAAGCCATCAATAACGATCTGAAAACCGCCCGCGCCGCCAACCAGGAAAAGCGCTACGCCGACGCCGAGGCCCTGATGCTGAAAGACACAGCGGCCAAGCCCGGCCTGCCCGTGTTGTGGATAGAACTGGGCCAGGCCCAGCTTGGCTTGAAGAAATGGAACGAAGCCGAAACCAGCTTCAAGGCGGCCATGGGCAGCACGATCGCCTCGGCTCCCAACAAGGCCTCCGGGGGAGGGTTTTACGCCAACGACGGCAAGGGCACACACTCCGGCGTCACCATTTCCGATACGGAAGACCCCTCCAAGCAGAAACGCAGCCCAGAGATTGACGGCCTCATCCAGAGCAGCCTGGGTGAAATCTACATCCACACTAACCGGGTTCCCGAGGCTGAGGCCGCTTTTGACCGCGCCGTGGCCGCCGATCCCGCGAAGGCCGGCCTCTACCTGGGGAATGAGACCATCTTCTTTCTCCAGGTGGGCAATGCCGCCGCCCAAGTGGCAGCCGCCAACAAGGCCATCGCCGTCGACCCCACCCGCGCCGCGCTCTACTTCTTCAAGGGCCAGGGGCTGGCCGCGCAAAGCACCATCGACCCCAAGACCCAGAAGCTGGTGATGCCCGCCGGCTGTGCGGAGGCATTGCAGAAATACCTCAGCATGGAACCCGCGGGCCAATATGCCCCCGACGCCAAAGGCATGTTGGCCGCGGCCGGCATTGCCGTGAAGGCCGGGAAGAAGTAAGCGCTTTGCGGATTTTTGTTTTCCCAGGTCTCAGAAGCGAGACCTGGGGCACCCGCATGAAAGGGAAGCCGCGAATCTCAATCCAGCGTGGTTTTCCCATCCTCGGTACAATGGAAGTGTGAGCAATAATCCCCTACCCACGGCCCCTTCCGTGGGCTTTATTTCGTTAGGCTGCCCCAAGAACCTCGTCGATTCCGAGGTGATGATGGGTTTGCTGGACCGTGCCGGCGCGCGGCTGACCTCCCATCCCGAAGAGGCCGAAATCCTCATCGTCAACACCTGCAGCTTCATCGATACGGCCAAGCAGGAGTCCATCGACACCATTCTGGAGATGGCGCAGTACAAGAACACCGGAGCGGCCAAAAAGCTGATCGTGGCCGGCTGCCTGGTGGAGCGCTACCGCGACGAGATTCGCAAGAGCATTCCGGAAGTGGACGCCGTGGTCGGCACCGGCGAGTTGGAGGCCATTCTCGAAGCCGCCGGCCTGTCGCCGATAGCGGCCCCCGCATCGCCCTTTACCATCCTCAGCGGCAGCGCAGAAACCCGCCCCGGCCAGGAATCCCGCTCCGGCACCCACAAAGCAACGCTCGCAGCGGCGAGTTCCCGGCCGGAGGGCGAGTTGCGCGAGCAGCAGGGCCGCTTCCGCCGCGACGAGTGGGAGGGCGCGGCGCACCAGTTACCCACCTATCTTTACGATGAAAAGACCCCACGGCTGCTGACCACGCCCAAGTCTTCGGCCTACATCAAGATCGCCGAGGGCTGCGACCACCCCTGCACCTTCTGCGTGATCCCCAACCTGCGCGGCAAGTTCCGCTCGCGGCGGTTTGAGTCGGTGGTGGCCGAGGCCCGGCAACTGGTGGCCGGCGGCGTGCGGGAGATCACCCTCATCGGCCAGGACACCACCTGCTACGGCGAGGACCTGGGCCTGAAAGACGGGCTGGCGCTGCTGCTGGACGAGCTGGCCGGGATTGAGGGGCTGCGCTGGCTGCGCTTCCTCTACGCCTACCCCAACCGCGTCACCGGCAAGCTGCTGGAGACCATTGCCAGGCACGACAACATCTGCAAATACCTGGACGTGCCGCTGCAGCACGCTTCGCCTGACCTGCTGAGGCGCATGAAGCGCGGCGCGGGCGCCGACATTTTCCTGAAGACGCTGGAGAAGGTGCGTGCAGCCGTCCCCGGCATTGCGCTGCGCACATCCTTCATCGTCGGCTTCCCAGGGGAATCGCTCGGCGATTTTGAAGTTTTGGAGGAGTTCATCAAGGAAGCCAACTTCGACTGGCTGGGGGTCTTCAGCTACTCCGACGAAGAAGGCTCGGGCGCGTTTACGCTTGACCAGAAGGTTCCCAAACGGACCATTGAATCGCGGAAGCGCCGCCTGATGAAGCTGCAGCAATCCATCAGCAAGCGGGCCAAGCAGCAGTGGGTGGGCCGCGAACTGGTGCTTCTGGCCGAAGGCGAAAGCGAAGAGACGCCGCTGTTGTGGGAAGGCCGCACCCAGTTCCACGCGCCGGAGATCGACGGCAAGGTCTACATCAACGATTTCGGCGATCTGGAAGCCCTGGAACCGGGCCGGTTTTACAATGCAGTGATTACCGAAGCCCACGAGTACGACGTGGTGGCGCGCGTCGTTTCCGGGCCGCTGTAGCTCGAAATCGCGCTATCATCCCAGATATGGCAACGATCCGCATCCCGGAAGCCGAAGCGGCCCGCAACTTTGCGGCGCTGATGGCCCGCGTCCGGGCCGGCGCCGAGGTCATCATTGACGACGCCTCTCCTGCCGTGGTGTGGCGCGCTGCGGACGAGCGCACTTTGCGGCGGCTCTCGGAATCCCTGAGCCTGGCCAAAGAGCGTGGCTCCGAAGGGACGCTGGACGGCGGCTTTGCCCAGGACCTGGAAGCAGAAATCGAGAGGCATCCCGACCTGCCGAATCGGCAAGTCCCGGCACGCCGCACGATCGAAAAATGCATCGCCCTGCTGCCGGAGGACTCGCCGGCCACTATCGATGAGGATTTCGCCAGCGATGTTGCGGCGGCAGCCGCTGCCCACCGCGAATCGCTCAATCCTCAGGCATGGGATTGATCCAGTGGGGCTGATACTCGACTCCAGCGTGCTCGTCCCGGCAGAACGCATGGGCAGAAATGCGCGTCAGGCTCTTACCGAAATCAGTGTGCGCGCTGCCGGTGAGGAAGTCGCAATCTCGGTCATTACCTTGATCGAGTTGGCGCACGGGGTAGCCCGCGCCAATACGCCTGAGAGAAAAGCGAAACGGTTGCAATTCCTCAACGAACTGATGACTGCACTTCCGGTCCATACAGTAACGGTCCCGGCGGCTTTGCGTGCCGGTCAAATCGATGGCGAGAATACAGCAAGAGGACTCCATTTGGCGCTCTCCGACTTGTTGATTGGGGTCACGGCGCTGGAGCTTGGCTATTCTGTTGCAACCACAAACGTGCGACACTTTCAGATGATTCCGGGACTCGACATCGTCCCTTTCTAGGCTTTCAGATCAGGAATATTCAATGGCCCCCAAGAAGAAACCCGTAAAGATTCTCCGTTGCCCCACCTGCGGCATGCTGGTCCGGCTCAAAGACGAGGACTTCCCTTTCTGCAGCGACCGCTGCCGCAAGATCGACCTGGGCAAATGGGCCATGGGCGTCTACAAGATCAGTTCACCCATCGTTGACCCCGAAGTGCTGGAAGACCTCGGCGGCCTGCGCGGAGACTCCGATGACGAATACTAGCGAGCCAACTTCGCCGCCTGCTCCTGACCTCGGTTCGAAAGCGTCTGCCCGAAAAACCTTCTGGGCCTGGACGGTGGCCACCTTCTTTGGCGCTGGCTTTGGCAAGCCCGGTCCCGGCACCTGGGGCTCGGTGGCGGCCGTACTGATCTGGGCCGGCGTGGCCTGGGGCTGGCACCCGGCGCCGCAGACCCTGCTTCTGGTTTTGCTCGGGGGCATTGCCCTCGCGCTGCTTCTGGGCATTCCCGCGGCCACCATCGCGGCCCGCGAAAGCGGCCGCAAGGACCCCGGCTTTGTGGTGGTGGACGAGGTGGCCGGCCAATGGATCGCGCTGCTGGGCAGCCGAGCCGACTGGCGCCACGCCCTGCTGGCGCTGCTGCTGTTCCGCATCTTCGACATCACCAAGCCCTTCCCCGTCCGGCAACTGGAAAACCTGCCCGAGGGCTGGGGCATCGTTCTCGATGACGTGGGGGCGGGATTGTATGCTTTGGGTGTAGCGTGGTTGTTACACCACTGGATCTGACATGCCCTGGACGCACACCCATTCCGCTGCTGAGAACCTGCCCAAGCCCCATATCGACGACATTGTGCCCGCCGCGGCGCTGCCGCTGGGCGAAGTTGAGCTGTTCGGCACGCATCTGGGCCCGCAGGTCTCCGGTCCGCCCACGGTAGAGGTGGGCGGCGAACCGGCCCAGGTGCTGATGAGCCGGCCTACGCGGCTGTCCTTGCGCGTGCCCGAGGAGGCTTCCACCAGCTTGGTGGAAGTGAGCAACTCCTGCGGCGCCAGCAATGGCGTCCCCGTCCGTGTGGCGCGCGAGCTGTCCGATGGCCTGCATCCCGTGACCAGCCCGGCCGTCAGCCGCTCGGGCATGATTTACGCCACCATCTCCGGACCCAGGGGCAAGGAGACCCCGGTCTCGGTGGTGCGCGTCAGCCCGGATGGCCGCGGTACCCCGTTTGTGACCGGCATTCTGAACGCCACGGGACTGGCTTTCAGCCCCGACGGCGACCTCTTTGTCACCTCGCGCGCCGAGGGCACCGTCTATCGCGTGGACGCCGCGGGCGAGTCCAGCGTCTATGCGGAAGGCATGGGCGTGGCCACCGGAGCAGCCTTCGACGGCGAGGGCAACCTCTTTGTTGGCGACCGCAGCGGGACCATCTTCAAGATCGATTCCAAGCGCGAAATCTTTGTCCACGCCACGCTCGAAGCCAGCGTCTCGGCCTATCATCTGGCGGTCGACGCCAAGGGAACCCTCTTCGTCACCGGCCCCACCCTCTCGTCCAACGACGCCATCTGGGCGATTGAGCCGAACGGCGACATCCGCGCCTGGTACCGCGGCCTGGGCCGTCCCCAGGGGCTGGCGCTTTCAAAGGAGGGCGACATCTACCTGGCGGCCTGCCTGCACGGACGGCGCGGGCTGGTGCGCGTCACCCCTCAGGGCGAGGCCACATTGGCGTTGGCCGGGACCAACCTGGTTGGGCTCGCCTTTTCCCCGCTCGGCACCACCATCCTGGCCACCAGCGAGGCCGTTTATGATGTGGACTTGGGCGTGGAAGGACTCAGGCTTTTCTAGCTGCCAGCTTCCAGCCCGTTTGGCGGAGGCAAAGGCAGTTGAGCCTTGACAGGCTCGGGAAGAATGGCCAGTTACAGGCGAATTGTCCCGAACACCTCCCTCAGGGGCTAAAGCCCGCTTTTTTTGAAGCTACCTACGGCACGGCACCCAGAGGGTACCCGGCCGTGCCCTTTCAAATCTGTGTGTTTTTGGCTGTCTGCAAAGCCAGAGCGGTTCGCATCCGCAAAACCCGAGCTAGAAGCTGGCAGCTAGGAGCTGTCTTTCTATGAAGTCCGAAATCATCGCCGTCGGCTCCGAGATGCTCACCCCCTACCGCCAGGACACCAACTCCCTCTATCTCACTGAGAAACTCAACGAGATCGGCGTCAGCGTGGCCTTCAAGACCATTGTCGGGGACCGCCGCAAGGACCTGGTCAGCGCCATCCGGACCGCCCTGGGCCGCTCCGACATTCTGGCCATCATGGGCGGACTGGGCCCCACCGAGGACGACCTGACCCGCGAGGCCGTAGCCGAGGCGCTCTCGCTCAGCCTGCGCCGCGACGCCACCCAGGTTGCGGCGCTGCATGCCCGCGCCGCCACCTGGCGCATCACAATGCCTGAGAACAACCTCAAGCAGGCCGACGTCATCGAGACCGCGACGGTGCTGCCCAACTCCAACGGCAGCGCCCCCGGCCAGTGGCTGGACACCATCTACTCCGGCTATCGCAAGCTGATCCTGCTGCTCCCAGGACCGCCCAACGAGTGCCGCCCGCTGTTCGACGCCGAGTGCCTGCCCCGCCTGCGCGGCGTGGTGCCCAAGCGCTTCATTGCCAAGCGCACTCTCAAGGCGGCTATGATTCCCGAGTCCCAGGCCGACAAGTTGCTGGCCCCCATCTACACCACCTACAAGGATGTGGAAACGACCATCCTGGCCCATGCCGGCGATATCCAGCTCACCCTGCTGTGCGCCAAGAGCAACCCGACAGCCGCCCAGGCGCGCGTCGACGAACTCGCCGGCCGCATGGAAGAGGCCCTGGAAGACTGGCTCTACTCCTCCGACGGGGAATCGCTGGAACAGATTGTTCTCTACTACCTGGGCCTGCGCCAGGCTACCCTGGCGGTGGCCGAAAGCTGTACCGGGGGCATGATCGCCCAGCGCATCACCGGCGTCAGCGGCAGTTCGCGCTCGTTCCTGGGCGGCGCCGTAGTCTACTCGAATGAACTCAAGACCGCCTTCGCTGGCGTCCCGGTCCCGCTGATCGCCGAGCACGGCGCGGTCTCAGTGGAAGTGGCCAGGGCCTTGGCCCAGGGCATCCGCCAGCGCACCGGCGCCACCCTCGGCCTGGGGGTCACCGGCATTGCCGGACCCACCGGCGGCAGCGAAGAGAAGCCCGTGGGCCTGGTCTACATCGCCCTCTCGGACGCGCAGAAGACCGAGTGCATGGAACGTACCTTTCGCGGCGACCGCGACCGCGTCCGCCAGTGGGCCACCCAGCAGGCCCTGGACCTGATTCGCCGCAGGCTAAGGTAACCCGTTTGCTGATAAACTTGATGGTTATGCCCCTCGCCATCCTCCTCATCGTGGCCGCATCTTACCTGTTCGGGTCCATCCCCACGGGATACCTGCTGATGCGCCTTTTCCGCCACCAGGACATCCGCAGCTTCGGCAGCGGCAACATCGGCGCCACCAACGTCCTCCGCTCCGGCGGCAAGGGCCTGGGCGCCGCCACCTTCGTGCTGGACGTGCTCAAGGGCGCGGCCTCGGTCCTGCTGGGCGGTCTGCTGGCCGCGGCCCTCATGCCCGCCATGCCCCACCGCGATGCGCAGGCCCTGGCTGCCCTGTGCGCGGTCCTGGGCCACATGTTTCCCATCTGGCTGCGCTTCCGCGGCGGCAAGGGCGTGGCCACCGGCTTTGGCGTCTTTCTGGTCGCAGCCCCCTGGGCCGCCCTGGCCGCCATCGGCCTGTTTGCCCTGGTCTTTGCCTTCACCCGCTACGTCTCGCTGGCCTCCATCGTTGGTGCGGCCAGCTTCCCCTTCTTTGCCTGGCTCACGGTGCGCGGCGAGCGTCCCTGGTTCTTCATCGCCGTTCAAGCCGCTGTTGCCCTGCTGATCATCGCCAAGCACCACCAGAACATCCGCCGCCTGCTCGCCGGGACGGAATCCCGCATTGGAGCCAAGAAACCCGCATGAGCCGCATAGTCGTATTAGGTTCCGGAGCCTGGGGAACCGCCCTTGCTCTCTCGCTTGACCGCCGTGGCGGCCACCAGATCACCCTGTGGGCCCACAGCCCCGAAGCCGCCCAGGAAATTGCCGAAGCCGGCGAAAACACGCTCTTCCTGCCCGGATTTCCCTTGCCTGCGTCGATCGCCGTCACCGGCGACAACGCGGCGGTGGCCGATGCCGAGATCGTCGTCTCCGTGGTGCCCTCGGAGTTCCTCCGCCCCACGATGGCCCGCCTTGCCCCCCATCTCCACTCTGGCCAGATCGTTGTCAGCGCCACCAAGGGCGTGGAAAACAAGACCTTCCTGCGCATGACCGAGGTCATTGCCTCCAGCCTGGCTGCAACCGGGCTCACGCTACCCATCGGCGCCTTCAGCGGGCCGAGTTTCGCGCTGGAAGTGGCCCAGGGCCAGCCCACCGCCGTCACTGTCGCCTTCGACGACCCGGAGATCGCCGCCCGCATCCAGCAGGAGTTCTCCTCGGAATCTCTGCGCCTCTACACCTCCACGGACGTGATCGGGGTGGAACTGGGCGGCGCGCTCAAGAACGTCATCGCTATTGCCGCCGGCATCGCGGCGGGGGTGGGTCTGGGCTACAACTCCGCCGCCGGCCTCATTACGCGCGGCATCGCGGAAATCACCCGCCTGGCCGTTGCCTGCGGCGCTCAACGCGAAACCCTGGCCGGCCTCTCCGGCGTCGGCGACCTGGTGCTCACCTGCACTGGCTCGCTCAGCCGCAACCGCACCGTGGGCCAGGAACTGGGCAAGGGGCGCAAGCTCGCCGACATCCTGGCCGGATTGGGCGGCAAAGTGGCGGAAGGCGTATTCACTACTCGAGCCGCCCTGGGCCTGGCCCACCAGCACGGCATCGAAATGCCCATCACCGAGCAGATGGAGCTGATCCTGGACGAAGGCAAGGACCCCCAGGAAGCCATCAAGGAACTGATGCTGCGGCCCGGCAAGGACGAGTAGTAGAGGGCAGTCTGAGCTAAATAACAAGGGAAACCAGGCTTGGCTGCATGCCTCAATTTGGGCAATCACTGTTGTCCGGCTACAAGTCGAACAGATTCAATTGGTTGCAGATATCGCTTAAGTCGTTATCGCAGCCCATCTCTTGAAGTGCCTGTAAAATGGGCGTTTTCTCGAACAGAGTTAGGCTGAGAATCTGTAGGATTTGGTAGAGGCTGGCCTCGATTCCGAGCCGTTTGCGGACGATGGCGACCAGCACATAGACGCTGACGGCTATCCAGATTTGGGTCTTCACCGCGTTCTCACTGGTTCCGTAGAACGCCTTGATGCGCAAGTGCATCTTGACCCAGCGGAAGAAAAGCTCGACCTGCCAGCGCTGCTTATAGATTTGCGCGATGGTCAGTGCGGGCAGGCTGAAGTTGTTGGTCAGAAAAACCAATCGCTTGCCAGTGACGGCGTCGAAGTAACTCACACGGCGCAGAGCATCTGGATATGCCGACGCCGATCCGATGGTTGCCAGGACGACGGTCTGGTCCGAGCGCACGCCGGTGCTTTTGTCCACCGGATGCGAGTAGCGGCGTTGCAGCAGTACGTTCTCTTTGGTGCGCACGACGAAGAAGGCCAGCGAGAGCGTGAACGCGTGAAACCGCTCGAAATCGATGTAGCCGCGATCCATCACATAGAATGCTCCAGCCTCTATCAATAGCTCGTCGAGGATGTTGACGTCATGCACCTTGCCGTCGGTAATGCGAATGAACGTGGGAATGTTGCCGCGCAGGTCGAGCAGGGTGTGCATCTTCACCGCGCCCTTGTGCTTGCGGAACCTGGCCCACGGAAATACAGAAAGACAAAGATCAATCGTCGTCGAATCCAGCGCATAAAGGGCCTGAACGAGGTCCACGCTGAGAGGATCATCTGCATACAGCGGGCGTGCAATGGCAATCAGCACCTGAGCGAAGTCGGCAAAGACGCGCCAATCGTGCGCCTCGTTGGCATCGCCCAGTGTCGAGCGCGTCACGCGTCCCCGGAAGCCCATGTGGTACAACTTGCCGCGCATGGCGCCCAGGCAGGCTTCGATGTCACGGAGACTCTCGCGATAGGTCAGCTGAGCAAAGGCCATCGCCAAATACTGGTCGCGGCAGGAGAAGCCCCGCTGGTGCGCATCTCCGCGATAGCGCTCGACACACTTCTGGAACTCGTAGGAGGGCAGGTGATCCATGAGCTGGGAGAAGACAGTCTGTCCGGCATTCATCCCTCATTGTC
>Ga0302201_10000709_pt1 | contig 30290 bp, 28 predicted proteins | sample II_Bog_N3_2_FD_194586 | JGI IMG/M metagenome (GOLD analysis project Ga0302201, IMG submission 194586) | Peat permafrost microbial communities from Stordalen Mire near Abisko, Sweden - II_Bog_N3_2 | ecosystem: Environmental > Terrestrial > Soil > Wetlands > Peat | place: Sweden: Abisko... | reverse complement strand
ACGCCGGGCATTCGCCCCTGAGGAACTTTCTCATGTCGAATGTTCGGCATCTCTACAGAGTTCTTGGCCAGGTTCTTAGAACTTGGCGAAATTCACCATCACGGTCCGCCCCGCCTCAACGGGCTTTCCCTTTTCCTTTGCGGGCAGAAACCTGTAGTGCATCACGGCCGCCGTTGCCTTTTCGTCCAATCCAAAGCCCAAACCCTGCCTTATGGGAACCGCCTTGGGCCATTCATCCACGCCTACCATCACCTCCACCACGGCCACCTGAACATAAGGATGCGCTGCAAACGGATCGGCTTACCCGCCAGCATTCCCGGCGCAAATGTTGACTGCCTGACCGCCGCCAGTGCGAAATGATCGCACTCATCCCCGTGCTTGTGCAGAATCTGAATGTGCTGCGGCTTGACGTTCGAGTCAATCACCATCGCTATCACGGTAAACCCCTGAAGCTCCTTCGGCGAAAGGTCGTAAGGGTACGGGGCCAATATCGTGCGAACGATTCGCGGCGCGGACACCTCGGGACCCACGTAATAAACGCCGTCCTGGTCCGGCATCTGATGCTACCCGCGCGGGTGCGACGCCTCGTCTTGCGCCCCGGCGACGGCTGCCGTCAGCGCGAGGAGAGCCAATGCAAATCTCGATTTCATTCTTCTATTCTCCAATTCATTTTATTTTCTTGCGAGTTTGCATTTTCATTCTCGGGGCCGCGGGCGGCATTCGTCATGGCCTGCGGCAGGCGTCCCATACCAAGGAATTCTGTCTCAGTACTTGACATGAAAGCGCACCACGGGCAAACTGGAGTTGGCATCACAAGGCGGAATGGAGGATCAATATGCGAGACGCTGCCCCCCAAGGTACCTACAAGGTTCAGGCTCTCGACCGGGCTTTTGCCGTTCTGGACCTGCTCGGCGAAAGCGATACCCCCCTCGGCCTGGCTCAGGTTGCGTCTTCCCTCCAATTGCACAAGAGCACAGCGCATCGCTTTCTAATGGTGCTTGAGCGCCACCGCATGGTTGAGCGCACCACCACCGGCAAGTTCCGCCTGGGCCTGCGCCTGTTCGACTTCGGCAATCGGGCCATCGAACAATACGACCTCCGCGACCGTGCGCAGCCGCACCTTCGGCGACTTGTCGCGGAGACCGAGGAGACTGCGCATCTTTGCATACTCGAACAGGCTCGCGTTATCTACATCGACAAGATCGAGCCAGCGCGGTCAGTACGCATGATCACGCGCATCGGCTCCAGTAACCCGGTTCATTGCACCTCGGTAGGCAAAGCGATTCTTGCTTTCCTGCCCGAGGACCGCGCCGCCGACATTATCCGCCGCACCAGGTTTGAGCGATTCACTCATCGCACCATCGCCACTCCAGAAGCGTTGCGCGTCGAGATCGAAAAAACCCGCCGGCGCGGCTATGCTGTAGACGACGAAGAGTTGGAGGAAGGCCTGCGCTGCATTGCCGTGCCGCTGCTCGATGCGCAGCGCCAGCCGGTAGCCGCGGTAAGCATCTCCGGTCCGTCGTTCCGTGTAACTGCGCAGAAGCTTCCTGCGATAGCCAACCAGCTTCTCCAGTGTGTGCGCGGAATCTCAGCGGATATGGGCTACACCTCAGTAGCGCGCGCAAATCGTACCGCATGGTCGGCATAGGACTTATTTGCGAGGCGCATAGCCGACAGGGAGCCATTCTCGAGATCGAGCGCGCTCACTGAAATCATGCTCTAACCCCAAGGATGACTATCTACCCAGCTTCGGCAGGTGGGGCAGTTTTGTCGAAGGCGCTTCGCCGTGGGTGTGGATCAATGCACAGGCTGGGATGTTACCAATCACCGCGCAGCGTGCGCATATACGCACACTCAATCGTGTGACAAAGATTGCAAAACAGCACGATTTAAGCCCGTTTATGCGCAAATTAGGCGTAAAAAACAGCGTTTTCGATGCGTTTTTGCGTGCAAAAATGCTTGTTTGGAGCGAGAAAGTGCTAGCACTGATATCAGATGCCTGCCAGCTTTCAGCTACGGCACGGGGCCGGCCCTTCGACCCTCGGCCCTCGACACCGAGGGGCGCTCCCGTTGCCCCGGTAGTGCCCGGGCACAAAGCCACTAACCTTTCGCAGCATTTGGAGTGCCGCCGGAGCTAACCTGAGGGTCATTTTCCAGGTTTCTTCCGCCGCGCCGCCAACTCAGCATGTTTCCCGCGCACTACCGCCGGAAAGGCGCCGACCTTTGGGGAGATTGTAGTATTTCAATTGTTGAGGGTGCCGGAATGATTACTCGCAGGCGGTTTGGGCAATTATCCGGTCTGGCCGTGAGCTCGGCATTGTTGCCGCCGAGAGTCCGGGCCGCAACGCCGCCCGATATAACTCTTGAGATTGCGCCGTACACCCTGGAAGCGTCGCCCAAACATCGGTTCCGCACCGTCGCATACAACGGCCAGATTCCCGGGCCATTATTGCGCATGCGCCGGGGGAGGGAGCAAACCATCGAGATACGAAATTCGAGCGTGGATGCGGAGGTGGTTCACTGGCACGGGCTTTTTCTCCCGCCAGATATCGATGGCGCGATGGAGGAAGGCACGCCGATGATCGCTCCCGGCGCACGCGTCCGTTACACCCTCAAGCCCGACCCTCAAGGATTTCGCTGGTATCATACCCACACCTTCGCAGGAAAAGACCTGACCAAGGCGCAATATGGTGGACTCCATGGCTTCCTCATGATCGAACAGCGCGATAACCCCGGAAACTATGACCGCGAGGTCTTTCTTGGCCTTCACGATTGGGGCGGACATTTTGAAGGCAGCGATGACGGTTACATGAATCCGGTTTACGAAGTTTCCACCATCAACGGCAAGATGCTCGGCTTCGGCGAGCCTGTGCGCGTGAAACAGGGCGATCGAGTCCTGATGCATGTGCTCAACTCAAGCCCCACCGAGGTGCATTGGGTGGCGCTGGCCGGTCACAATTTTCATATTGTCGCACTGGATGGCAACCCGGTGGCGCAGCCAAAGACCGTTGCGATGCTGCGTCTGGCTCCCGCGGAGAGAGTGTCCGCAATAGTCGAGATGAATAACCCCGGGACATGGGTGCTGGGCGAAGTTCGAAAGCATGTGCAGAGCGCGGGTATGGGAATCGTGATTGAATACGCGGGCGCCACGGGAAAGCCGGTATGGACGCAGCCTGAGAGCCTGACCTGGAACTACCGCCAGTTTGCTGCGTCAGAAGCGGCAATGCCGGCGGGAGACGATGTCTCGCGTATCGTCCTTACCTTCGATTCCAAATTCCAGGGCCATGGAAGCGAAGAGCGTTGGAGGATCAACGGCAAATCGTATCCCGATACCGAGGAACCAGTTTTGAAGAGCGGCCAGCGGTACAGGCTGGCGATGAAGAACGAGAGCATGGACGCCCATCCAATGCACCTTCACAGGCATACGTTTGAAGTGCGGCAGGTCGATGGCGGGCCTGAGATGGCCGGGCTGTGGAAAGATGTTGTGCTCGTTCCCGCAAGAACCACGGCTGAGGTTGAGTTTGTCGCAAACAATCCCGGGAGAACACTGTTCCATTGCCATCAGCAGGATCACATGGACCGAGGCTTCATGATGGTGTTTCGATATGCATAGCGACCTGAAGAAGCAGTACAGAGGATTGCGTGCATGCGCATTGCTGCTTGCCACGGGCTGCTGGCTGATGGCTGCACGAAGCGCGGTGGCCCAGGGCAACTACGAGATTCAGGTCTATGGGGCGGATACAGTCCCACCCAAAAGCCTCATGGTCGAGCTGCATTCCAACTTCACACCTTCGGGACAGACGAAGGTCCTGCAAGGGGTGTACCCGACAAATCATCAGGAACACGAGACACTTGAGCTGACGCAAGGGGTCAATGACTGGGCTGAAGTGGGCTTTTACGTTTTTACCAGCGAGCAGAGCGGCCACGGGGTTCAGTGGGTGGGGGACCACATACGTCCTCGCGTTCGAGCGCCGGAACGATGGCACCTTCCCGTGGGGCTCAGCCTCTCGACCGAGATCGGCTACCAGCGAGCCGTTTATTCACCGGATACCTGGACCTGGGAAATCCGGCCCATTGTCGATAAGACTATTGGTCGCTGGTATTTTGCCCTCAACCCGGCGCTTGAGCGAACACTGCATGGGCCGGACGTACACCAGGGACTGGGTTTCTCGCCCGGCGTCAAGGTGAGTTTCGACTTTACCACTGTAATAAGCGGAGGCTTTGAATACTATGCGGACTACGGTCCGTTGGCCGCTATCGACTCCCTGCATCAACAGCAGCAGCAGATCTTCGCGGTGACAGACCTGAATGTCTCACCTAAATGGGAGATTAATATTGGGGTCGGCCTTGGTCCGACAGCAGCTACCGACCATCTGATCGTGAAGGGAATTCTTGGCCGGAGATTCGACTGGGGGAAAAAGTCGGCCGTTGAGTGAGACCCCGCGGGCCCCACCCAAAGCAATCGGCTTCTCAACCCAAGACGTTTTCATGCGCCAAGCTGGCGCGAATGCGGCTAGCTCTCTGGATTTCCCGCTCGCGCAACCACGTAAAGATCACGGGAGTCACAATGAGCACATGAATGAGGGAGCTGAGCATTCCTCCGAGTACCGGCGCGGCAAGCGGCCTCATAAACTCAGCCCCTGTGCGAGTGGACCAAAGCAGCGGCAACAGGCCAGCGACTACCGTCGCTACCGTCATCACTTTAGGCCGAAGACGCAACAGCGCACCCTCCATAACGGCTGCGTGCAACCCGGCGCGGGTCAGTCGGCCATCCGCGGCCGTTCGCCGCGCCACGGCCTCTTCGAGATAGATGACCATGACGACGCCGGTTTGCACGGCGGTGCCGAAGAGCGCGATGAATCCAACCCATACGGCAACGGAGAAGTTGAGACCCAGCGCCTTAACGAGAAAGACGCCGCCCGTGAGGGCAAACGGAACCGCGAGCAGAACGTGCGCGGCTTCTTTTGCGGAACCGTAGGTGCGATAAAGCAGGACGAAGATGACTAGAAGGACGATGGGAATCACCATCTCCAGACGTTTGCGCGCGCTGATCTGGTTCTCGTATTGGCCGCTCCACTCGACATAGTATCCAACAGGCATCTTGACCTGCGCGGCTACTTCGCGTCTGGCCTCGTCGACGAAGCCTCCCACGTCGCGGCCGCGCACGTTGAGGAGCACAGATCCGCGCAAGAGGCCGTTTTCACTGCTGATCATGGACGGTCCCAGCGTTGTGGCGATAGTCACGACTTTGATCAGTGGTACCTGGGCGCCGTTGCTGCCCGTAACGAGAACATCCGCGAGCTGCCGCGGGTTCTCGCGGAAGTCGCGGGCATAGCGGACGCGAACCGAAAAGCGTTGGCGGCCTTCGATTGTCGTGGTCAGGTCCTTACCACCGATGGCGGCTTCAATCGTGTCTTCTATATCGGCGACATTGAGGCCATAGCGATCCGCAGCAACGCGGTCGACCGTCATCTCCAGATACGGAGAGCCCGTGGTGCGTTCGGCATAGAGATCGACGGCCCCTGGAATCCGCTGCACAACTTCCTTGATCTCTTCCGACTTGGCCTCAATCACATTCAGGTCGGGGCCGAAGACCTTGATGCCGATCTGCGTCCGGATTCCAGTCGAGAGCATGTCGATGCGATTGCGAATCGGCTGCGTCCAGATGTTGGTGACGCCCGGAATCTGCAGCTTGTCATCGAGGCGGGCAAGTATGGCGTCTTTGGTAAGACCCGTGGGCCACTGGTCTTTGGGCTTGAAGGTGATGGTCGTCTCGCTCATGTTCACAGGCGCCGGATCGGTGGAAGTTTCGGCGCGGCCCACTTTGCCCACCACCATGGCGACGGCCGGATCGGCGGCGATGATCCGATCCTGCCGTCGAAGAATCTCGGTGGCCTGTGTGAGAGAGATGCGCGGATCGGTGATAGGCATGAAGAGAGCTGTCTCTTCATCGAGCGGCGGCATGAACTCGGAACCAATGGTGGTTGCGGTGTAAACAGCCGCGCAGAAAAGAGCCAGTGCCGCCCCGAGCGTAACGATCCTGTGGCGCAGAGCCCAGACTAATACCGGCCGGTAGATCGCCCTCAGCACTCGCATCACCGGATTCGCATCTTCGCGGTGCAGCTTGCCTCGGATGAGAAAGGTACACAGAACTGGAACAAGCGTGATGGCAAGAACGGTAGAACAGACCATGGCGAAGGTCTTGGTGAAGGCGAGCGGATGAAACATCTTGCCTTCCATGCCGGTGAGCGCGAAGACCGGCACGAAGGCAAGGATAATGATGACCATGGCAAAAGAGATAGGCCGGCCTACCAGCCGCGCGGCCTTCAGGGTGATTTCCCAGATGTGGTCGCGATAATTGCCGTGCTCTTGCTCGTATTGCTCCGCCTGGCGTATGACGTTTTCCGTCATAACGATTCCCGCGTCGACAAGCACGCCGATGGCGATGGCGATTCCACCGAGCGACATGATGTTCGACGAAATGCCGGCGCCCTTCATGAAGAGGAATGCACCCAGCACGGCAAGAGGCAGCGGGATGGTGACAACCAGGATACTGCGGAAGTGCCACAGAAACAGGACATGGGCCAGCGTGACAAGAATGATTTCCTCGATCAGCGCATGGCGCAAGGTATCCACGGCGTGATCGATAAGAATGCCGCGGTCGTAGAACGGAACTATGTTCACGCCCGGCGGAAGACCGGGCTGGATACTGGCAAACTTTTGCTTTACGGCCTCGATCACCTCACGCGCATTGGCGCCATAACGAATCACAACGACGCCGCCCACGGCCTCCTTGCCGTCTTTATCGAGAACGCCGCGGCGGAAGCCGGGGCCAAGCTGGACGCTGCTCACATTGCCGACGCTCACGGGGGTGCCGTTGTAGGCGCCGAGCGATATCTCCTCGATATCCTTGAGGCCGCGGATGAGGCCAATGCCGCGCACCATATCTTCGGTGTCGCCAACTTCAATGACCTTTGCGCCGACATTGTTGTTGCTGCGCTCCACAGCGGCGACAACGTCCTTGAGCGCGATGTTATAGGCGCGGAGCTTGATGGGGTCGAGATCGATCTGGTACTGCTTCACGAATCCGCCCACACTTGCAACCTCGGCGACTCCCGGAACCGAGCTGAGCTGATACTTGATGAACCAGTCCTGGATGGAGTGAAGTGTGCCGCTGTCGTACGGACCCTCGACCGTGTACCAGAAGACCTGGCCGACGCCCGTTGCGTCCGGCCCCATCATCGGGGTTACACCTGGTGGCAGAAAGCTGCCGGCCAGGCTAAGCCGCTCCAGCACGCGGGTACGCGCGAAGTAAATGTCCACCGAATCTTCAAAGATGACGTTGACCATTGAGAAGCCGAACGCGGAGGATGACCGGACGGTCCGCACATGGGCCAACCCCTGGAGGTTGACGGTGAGCGGATAGGTGATCTGGTCTTCAACCTCTTGCGGACTGCGGCCTTGCCACTCGGTGAAAACGATGACCTGGTTTTCGCTGAGGTCGGGGATGGCATCGATGGGTGTGTGCAGCAGCGCCCAGTACCCCCAGACTGCCAGCGCGGCGTAGATGGCCAGGATCAGCCAGCGATTCTTCATCGACAATTCGATTATGCGATTGATCATGAGATCCCCTATTTGGCGGTAAGTCGGGTGTGCAGAGACGCAATCACGGCGCCATTCTTCCGCGCTTCCGCAACTGCGGTCCATGAGCCTGACATAGGCGGCTGGCCTTTGCCCATGTACTCGCGCTTGTCCGCCTGCCACGAAAGATCGAAGGAGCTTTTCATTTCGGGCATGTTCATGGCGGGCATCGCGGGCATAATAAGCGAGACGGTGACTTGAGCATCGGTGATCGGACTTCCGCCGGCATCGGTAAGTCTGGCATGGAAGACGTTGTCCGAGCCTGCCTTCAAAGGATCCGGGTCCGCATGAAGATCGATCTTTGCCACACTCTCAGTGACGCCTTGATTTGGTGAAGAAGGGGAGGGTGGGGCCGATTGCTGTCCGGCGGCAAACTCTTTCGACCCTCCGTAAAGCCCGGACATGCCGGAGCTTAAGTGGGCCTGCGAATCGATGAGGAAGTTACCGTTGAGCACGACTTTGTCGCCGGGCGCAAGTCCGCGCGATACCGGAAACAAATCTTCGGAGGGCGCGCCCACTTCGACTTCGCGCGCTTCAAAGACACCGTTGGGCTTGGCCAGGTAGACGATTTTGCGCGTGCCGGTATCGAGCACGGCCGAGCGCGGAACAACGATGGTTGGCTGCGCGGCGTGACTGACAAAGGTGGCGCTCACAAACATGCCGGGAAGCAGCTTCATGCCTGGGTTGGCCAGATGCACATGCACGGGAACGGTGCGTGTCTGAGGGTTTGCAGCTGGCTCGATGAACTCGACGTGTCCGTGGAGAGTCCGATTCGGGAGCGCCTCCGCGGTTATCTCCACTTCCTGTCCGGTGCGAATCTGCGGCAACTGCTCTTCGTAGACATCGGCCTTGATCCATATCTGACTAAGGTCGGCCAGTGTGAAGAGCGTTTCGCCCGTGCTCACATACTGGCCCTGCGCCACCTTGCGATCTACAACGGTTCCCGAGGAGTTGGCATAGATGGTGACGTGCGGAACGCCATCGGCCGCGGGTGCGTCGATCTGTTTCTGTGCGATGCCCCAGAGTTGCAGCTTGCGCTGGCTTGCATTGACGAGGGCGTCGGCCTGCTGGCGCGCATACACGTCATCGGACTGATGCAGTTGACTCCGGCTCTCCTGGGCCAGGCGATACTCATCGAGAGCTGTCGCGACCTCGGGGCTGTACACTTCGGCCACCGGCTGACCGCGCTCCACGCGCTCGCCTGTGTATTGCACGTAGAGCTTATCCACGCGGCCACCGATCCAGGCGCTGACTGCGGAAAGCTGCGATTCAGGCTGTTCCACGCGGCCGAATGCGTCGATGTCGGTCTTCAAGGTTGCGGTGCGGACCTCGGCGACCTGAACTCCGGCGGCGGTAATCTCGGCTGGGGTGAGCTCAACGGTCGTGCCGGATTGCGTGCCCTGTTGTGTTTCCCGGTCCGCCGCTTGTGGCATAGTGCCTGAGTTGGCTGTTGGCTTCGATTCTTCCGATGCAGCCACTCTCATTTCCCTTACGGCTAGAACTCCCGCCACAAGCATGGCGCCCACTATTCCGGCCGCGGCCCCAAGTGCGAAGACCTTCTTTTCAATTGCAGTCATTTTCCTGTCCTCTCAGTGTCGGGGGCGGCTGGCAAGGGCGACCCGATGGCACGCTCCAACTCGGCGAGACCAGCATCGGTTGCCGCGGACGCCTGGTAGTAAGCGGTTTGAATGTCGAGCAGAAGATTCTGGCTCTCGATCAGACTCATGAACTCGGCGCGATCGTTTTGGTAGGCGGCGGTGGAAGCCTTGAAGACCGCCTCGGCCTGGGGCAGCAGCGTGTCGCGATAGAGCTTGACTCGCTTCTGTGCGGCCAACACATCGATCTGCGCGCGTCGAACCTCGAGAAATGCCGCGGACGTTCGCGCTTCGAGTTCAGCTTGCGAAACATCCGTCGCCGCGTCGGCCTCTTTCGCTTCGCCGTCATGGCGCTCATGATTCAGCCAGGGCAGATTCATCGAAGCCTCTGCCATATAGGCGTTGCGAAACGCGGAGCCTGTTGGCATCACCATGTATCCGAGGCCGACCGTGAAATCGGGTTTCATGGCCAGCCGCGTCAATTGGCTTCCGTCCTTCGATTTCGCGACCTGCTTGCGCAGCGCGCTGAGCTCGGGGCGATGTTCGATAGCGAGTCGTTCCAACTCCTCGATCGATGGCAAAGCCGCTGGGCTGGCATAGGCACCCGCAACCTCCACTACCGCATCCGGCTCGCGTCCCAGTAAAGTACTGAGCTGCGCGCGCGCATCGTCCCGCTGTTCTTCCAACTCGATGTGGTGTTCGTTCAGGCGGGTCAGGGCCGTCTGCGCGCGGAGTACGTCGGCTTGCTGAACTTTGCCGGCGGTGTATTGCGCAAGCGCGGCGGCCAAAGCCTCTTTCAGCAGAGCCATCTGGCGGTTATGCACCTGGAACTCGTCCGCGTTGCGCATCAGGTCGGCGCATGTCTTGCGGACCTCGACAGAAACTTCCTGGCGCTGCGTCTCAAGCTCCTCGGCTGCCACGCTGGCGTCGTCCCCCGCAACCCTCGCACGCAGGTCCCGCTTTTGCTTGCTCTGAAACGACTGCTGGACCATGAACATGCCCTGAGCCTGATTCAGGTCCCACGGTTTGCGCAGTGGAGTATCCCAATCGCGCACCTCGAGCATGGGATCGTCGAGACTTCGCGCCGTTGCGGTCTTCAACTGGGCCAGGGATAAGCGCCGTACAGCGGCTCGTATTTCGGGATTGGCCTGAAGGGCCTCGTTCACGGCCTCATCAATAGACAAAGGGGCAGCAGCCTTGGCTAAAGAAACGGCAGGGGGCGATTCTGTCTGCCCCAGGCAGCGAATCGGCAGCGCCAGCGCAAACAGCGCCAAAACATAGATAGGTTTCACTCTTCAACTCCATAGCTCGCGGTACGAGAATGTTTCCGAAGCGCACGGATGCGCGCGCAGGAAAGCCACGGCGGAAGTGAAGAGCTAGATTCTCAGATTGAATGCGCCTGAGGGCGGAGAGTGCGGAAGGGCGAAAGCCGTGACTGAAAATTCATACGTTGAAGCGAGGCCGTTCGATAGTACGACCGCCTGCTTCACAACCGTCGGCGCCAAATTGACAAGGCTTGGCGCAGCTACAATGGCCGGCAGTGGGGTGCTGACTTTGCAACAATCCTTCTGCCCGGCCTTGCTGGACTCGGATGGGGGCGCGCAGCAACTGTGCTTCGTCTGGTGCTGACTTTGCAGGCAGGTTCCAAGCGGCGCGAACATCGCAACCAACAGTACGATGACCACAGCGGCGCGACGAAAAACTGCAATCTGCATGACGTGAGTCTACCCATTCACAGAATATCGCGTGGTGACCTGCATCACAAATGTCAATCGATGATTGATCCGGCAAATCGAGGGGCGACCATCCTCTTCATTGCCGAACAGCTACTCCCTTTGCTGGACGAAAAGCGATTAGAGATGGCGGCGCGCGACCAGAGCCTTAAGGCGCGGTAAGGCGAGTCGGTTGCCAAGCTGCTGACGACTTTCGTCCGCAAATCCGGCGAAGCCGGGATCGGCAGGCTAATTACTGAAGCTGTAATTCGCCGAGGCATTCAGGCGCTCAAAGATTTCAGCACTCACCTGCCGCGTGACTGCGAAAGGACGATTGCATTAGCGGATGTTGTTGAACCTGCCGGAGCAGGATAGGTATTCATCCAGAATTTATTGGTCTTTTTATGGTGCGCCCGGAGAGATTCGAACTCCCGGCCTTCTGGTTCGTAGCCAGACGCTCTATCCAGCTGAGCTACGGGCGCACATGCGCGGTTTCAAGCGAAACCATAGACAGATTATCAGGGATTCGCGAGCGTTGCAATCGGGTGAAGGCGGCTCAGGGGCCGCAGTCAGCCCGCAGGCGCGGGTATCGGCGCCGGGGCGGAGAGAAACAGCGGCAATTCCTCGCCAATCTCCAGGCCGGCCTGGCGGATGAGCTGGGTGACGGCGGCGGCGTTGAGGCGGGTTGCGTCGTACTCGACGCGCAGGGTGCGGGCGGCTCGATCGAAGCTCAAGCGGCGGATGCCGTAGACGTCCTTTGTGCTGGCCAGCGCGAAAGTGACCTGCTCCGTGGGCGGCTTGGTGTAGGACAGGAGAATCTCCACCGTGGTCATGGATAGATGATAGCAGCGTTGAATCCAGCTCTTGACGGGAAACATGGAAGCTGTGCCGGGAGGGCCGCTGAGGTGGGATATTCTGAACCGCATCTTATCGCCGAGAATCCTCTTACAGGGTCTTGAGGAACGAGCGAATTTCCGGGCTCGACCAGTCCTGTGCGCCGACAAACTTGCGGCGGATGATGCCCTGACGATCGATGACGTAGGTCTCGGGCCACTGTTCGGTGTGGTAGAGCTTTGCGGCGGACTGTTCGGGGTCGCGGACCGTGATCAGGTCAACGTGGCGGCGAGCGAGGAAGCGGCTGTACGAATCGGGATCGTCGTCGATGGAAACGGCGAGAATGGCCAGGTCGGGCTGGTCGTGGTGGAGATCGAGCAGGGACGGCATCTCGGCGATGCAGGGGGCGCACTGCGACCACCAGAAATTGAGCAGAACGACGCGGCCGCGGTATCCGGCGAGATGAATGGAAGTGCTGCCGTCGGAGACGTTGAAATCTGGAGCCGGAATGGCTAACTGCGCGGGATGAGCGCCGCGGTTGCAAGCGGGTACAAGAGCCAACGGCAGCAGTAGAAGCAAGGCGAGAGTGCGGCGAGACGTCACAACCCTATAATACGGAGCGAAGGGGCTGGGGCGAAAGGGCAAAGAGGAATGGAAAAGGAAAGGCCGGAAACCGGAGGAGCGGGCGCGGCTGGCGGATACACGCCGGTGCTTGGTCTCTTCGATGAGTCTGGCGAACGGCCGTCAATGCCGGCGCGCGCGGGAACTGTTTTCGACCAGCCGGAACCTGCGGAGCTGATCGAGCTGACAGTTGTGGTTCCCGCTCGGAATGAGGCGGATTGCCTGGGGGCTTGCCTTGAGTCGCTGGTGAGCCAGAGCGAGGCGATATTCAAGCTGGGCAAGGATTGGGAACTGGTGGTGGTGGACGATCAGTCAACCGACAAAACGGCGCAGATTGCGCGGGGATTTGCCGGGGTCAAGGTGATGGAAGCAGGCAGGCCGGAACGCGGCTGGACGGGAAAGACGAACGCCCTTTGGACGGCTGCGCGGCTGTCGCGCGGGCGCTGGCTGCTGTTTACGGACGCGGACACGGTGCATGAGCCGGGAAACCTGCGGCGGGCCATGCATGAGGCTTCGCGGCACAAGGTGGGGGTGCTGAGCTATTCTCCGCGGCAGTTGGTGAGCGGGCTTTCGCAGCGGTCGCTGATGCCGCTGGTTTTCTGCGAACTGGCGCTGGCCTATCCGCCCGCCAAGGTGAGTGACCCGAACCAGCGTATTGCCGCTGCCAATGGGCAGTTTCTGCTGGTGGAGCGGGAGGCGTATCGGAGGCTGGGCGGACACGCGAGCGTGGCCGATAAGGTCCTGGAGGATGTGGAGCTGGCTTTCCTTGCCAAGCGCCGCAAGGTGGGGTTGCGCTTTCGCTATGCCGAGGATGCGGTTGCCACGCGGATGTACCGGTCGACCACGGCCATGGTGGAAGGATGGACGAAGAACCTGGCGCTCCTGTTCGATAACACGCTTGCGCTGGCTCTGTGGCGGGCCTTGGATTTTGGCCTGCTGCTGGGGCTGCCGGTGCTGACGGTGTTGCTTTGGAATGCGCGGTTCGCGGCACACTCGCTGGAATGGCTGGGCGCGGGTTGGGTGATGGCGGTGCTGTGGGTGCGGACGCTGGTCCGGTTCTATGCGCGGGTCGCCAAGTCGAATTTTCCATTTGCGGATTGCGCGTTGGCGCCACTGGGGCTGCCTTTGTTTGTGGTGCTGCTTTATCGGAGTTGGTTTCAGCATCGGGTTTTGAAGCGGGTAAGCTGGAAGGGACGAGAGTATGACGCGTAGCCGTCTTCACTGAGGCTGCGGCAGCTCAGTTTGAAGAGCTTGAATTGAAAGAGAGATTTCACCCAATGAAGATGCAGAATCGGAGAATCCCCACACGCACATCCGCAGTTCGCACTATGGCTCTCATATGTCTTGCCTTTTCATCTCTGGCCTGTGACGGCATCGCCTATGCTCAGCAGCCCGCTACTGCCAAGCGATTAATGTTGGTGACGTGGTTCGGCCCTGGTGCTATTGCGCTTCCAAACGGGCCGGATTGGAAGCCCGAGATGCTGACGGTGTATGACAACATTCAACGCCCGGTTGCACAGTACACGAAAGGCGACGGCGGCCTGACGGTGTCCTTCATCGTCTTTGAAAATCTATCCGGCAAGCCGTCCGCTCAAGGATGTCGCGAGGATGCCATCAATCCAATTCTCGAACACGATGCAAAACTGATATCCAAACATGTCGACGGCGAGGCAAAGAGTGCAACTGGAGAATCCCTCGCCACAACCTCGTACCTGGTCGATATGAACCAGGCGAGCGGCCACCATCAGCACAACCTCTTCGGCTTTGCCGGGAGCTCAAAAACCTGCACCGAGATACATATTTCAACCGTGGTCGAAACTCCTGCTGAGGAGGCCGCGATGAATGCGGTTCTTGCTGACTTTCATCCCGACTTGATCTACCAACCGAACCCCGATGACTACTTCAAGTTAGCTTCAGCGCTATTCGAGAATTCGCCCGGTCTGGCGGCGCCATACTATAAGTCCTCACTGGATGCGATGCCCAATGACGGTACTTATGTCAATCTTCGTCGTATTGCAACCGATCAACTTGTGATGTCGTTGGGGATGAGCGGAGATGCTAAGAACAGTCGCGCAGTCGCTGAAAAGGCTATCGCCGCGGATCCAGATTACCCAATCAACTACTACAATCTGGCTTGTGCGGACGCGGAGCAGGGAAATGCAATCGACGCAAAGACGCATTTGCAGCAGGCCTTTGACCGCCGAGCAAACGTCTTAAAGGGGGAATCGATGCCAAACCCCACCAAAGACGACTCCCTTCTCACGCTGAAAAAGGACAAAGCATTCTGGGCCTTTGTGTTGGCGCTTTCCAAGAATTAATTTGTAGATGCTTTGAACAGGGTACGGATGTGGCAACTTGAATTGAGCCTCAGCATAGGCCCGCCGCATCTTTGTAAGTGAGGATTTGGAATGGTTTTCTTAACACGGCGGGCTACGTTTTCCGCTTCGCACTACTATTGGAACGAGGCTTGGACGGCGGAGGAGAACGAGCGTGTGTTCGGGCGCTGCGCCAATCGCAATGGGCACGGGCATAATTACACGCTGGAGGTGACAGTGGCCGGCGAGCCTGACCCAGTAACCGGCTTTGTGGTGGACCTGAAGTGGCTGAAAGATGCGATGGAGCGTGAAGTGCTGGCGGATTTCGACCATCGGCACCTGAGTTTGGAAGTGCCGGAGTTTGCCGAGGGGAAGCTGATTCCAACTACGGAAAACATAGCGATTGCGGCTTGGAAGCGGCTGGAGCCTGCTGTGAACGGGGCCGGCGATGCGCGGTTGAGCCGGGTTCGTGTGTATGAGACGCCGGAGATATTTGCCGAGTACCGAGGAGGGCTGTGAGCGCCGATTCCGGGAAGGCTTACTTTGGACGCCGCTATATGTTGAGCGCCAGCCACCGGCTGCACGCGAACGCGCTCACCGTCGAGGACAATCGGGCGGCGTATGGGAAGTGCAACAATCCCCATGGCCACGGGCATAATTATGTCGTGGAAGTGCTGGTGGGCGGCCCTGTGGACCCAGAGACTGGCATGGTGGTGAACCTGGCCGATTTGGATTTGGTGGTGCGGCAAAGAGTGGTGGATCGATTTGACCACGCAAACTTGAATCTTGATCCAGAGTTCGTGAATCGGGTGCCGACCACGGAGAATCTTTGTAGGGTGGTGTTTGATTTGCTGAATGGCGCGTTGCCGGCAGGGGAGTTGGAGTGCGTGCGGGTGGAAGAGACGGAGAATAATTTCTTCGAGTACTTTGGGGATATTGCTCAGGGAAACAATCAATAAGAGGGATGTAATGCATGGCGCAGCCGATTGCAGTTAGCAAGCCCGTTCGCGGTGTAATGGAGATCGATGAAGGGCTGAGCGGATTCAGCACGCAGGCGATGTATCGCGAAATTTTGAGCAGGCTGGGCGAGGACCCGACCCGCGATGGATTGGCGTCCACGCCCGAGCGGGTTGAAAAATCCATGGCGTTCCTGACCAAAGGATACGATCAGGACCCTAGTAAGGTTTTGCACGGGGCAATGTTCGACGTGGACTACGACGAGATGGTGATTGTGAAGGACATTGAGATGTTCTCGCTGTGCGAGCACCACATGCTGCCCTTCTTCGGCAAGGTACATGTAGCCTATATCCCGAAAGGGAAAGTGATTGGGCTGAGCAAGATTCCGCGATTGGTGGATGTGTTTGCGCGGCGGTTGCAGGTGCAGGAGCGGCTGACGCGGCAGATTGCCGACTCGATTCAGGAAGCGATTGCTCCCCAGGGCGTGGGCGTGGTGATTGAGGCGCGGCACCTTTGCATGATGATGCGCGGGGTTGAGAAGCAGAGTTCTTCCACGGTGACTTCGGCGATGGTGGGGTGCTTCCGGCAGAAGGAGACGCGCGCGGAGTTCCTGTCGCTGGTGCGGCAACCGGGTTAGCGCACTGCGGGCTGCGGGCTGGGTCGGCTAAAGTAGATGGGTGAATGGGCTTTTGGTGGTCGACAAGCCGGGCGGGATGACCAGCCACGATGTGGTGGCCCGGCTGCGCAGGATAACCGGCGAGAAATCAATCGGACACCTGGGCACCCTGGACCCCATGGCTACTGGCGTGCTTCCGCTTCTCCTGGGCAAGTTCACGCGGCTGGCGCAGTATTTTTCCTCGGCGGAAAAGAGTTATACCGGGGCGATCCGCTTCGGATTTTCAACTGACACTTACGATGCCGAAGGTGCGCCGGATGGGCCCGATCTGTGGCTGGATTTTGCGCCGGCGCTGACCCTGGAACAAGTAAGAGCGGCGGCTGGCCGCTTCCATGGGGAGATGGACCAGATGCCGCCGCCTTACTCCGCGAAAAAAATTGCCGGCACGCCGGCTTACAAGCTGGCGCGCGCGGGCAAGCCAGTGGAACTGAAGACGGCCAAGGTCTGCATTGCCGGCTTTGGGATTACAGAACTCGATGGGGCTGAGGCCAGCTTCTCGATGAGCATCAGCGCGGGCGGATATGTGCGGACCGTGGCGCATGAGCTGGGGCGGGACCTGGGCTGCGGGGCGCATTTGAGCCGGCTGCGGAGGACGCAGGCGGGCGTCTTTACGATAAGTCAGGCTCATAAGTTGGAAGAGATTGAGTTAGTGGCCGATAACTTTGAGGCGCTTCAAGAGTTATGCGTTCATCCGCGAAGCTTGTTGCCGGAAATGCCTTCCGTTACTGGGGACTTGATGGCGCTGGGGCGAATGCGCAACGGCGGGCAGGCCAATTTTCCGGAGTTTTCAAGCGTGGCGCTGGTGAAGGTGTTTGCGGATCAGAGGGAGTTAGTGGGGATTGCGAAGAGGGTAGCGGGAACGCTGTTTCAGCCGGTGGTGGTTTTAGGATAGCAAGTCAGCAAGTTAGCGGTTGTTTACTTGCGCAGCAGCGGCTTCAGCGCCGGCAGCAGCGTCTCGACGATGATTTGCGATCCCAAAGCTGTGGGATGAATGCCGTCGGGCTGGATGGTATTGGGGACATGCACGAGGTCTTTGTAGATCATGGGGACAAACGCCGAGTGGTGCTGGGCGGCGAGGTCGCGGAAGACCTGATCGAAGGACCGGATATAGTCGCTGCCGTAGTTGGGCGGGAGAGTGATGCCGGCCAGCAGAACCTTTATGTGCGCGTTTTCCAGCGTGGTGAGTACCTGGTTTAGGTTGCGCCGGGTCTGGTCGGGGGGCAGGCCGCGAAGGCCGTCGTTGCCACCGAACTCGACAATGACAATCTCGGGGCGCAGCAACTGGATGGAGTGAAGGCTGGCCACGGCGTCCTTGGTGGTGGCCCCGCTGGTGCCCTGATTGTTTACCCTATAGTGAAAGCCGAGCGAGTCGAGCTTCTGCTGAAGGTAGTCGGGATAGGCCTGCCCGGTTTGAAGGCCGTATCCGGCGGTGATGCTGTCTCCGAAGCAGACGAGGACGGGGCGATCGGCGGCTTGCGATGATCGAGTAATCAGCGTGCCGGCGAGAAGCGTCAGCCAGATTGAAACAACGAGCCTGCGGGATACGTACACATGGATAGTGTAACGAATAGCAGGGAATTAGAGACCCGGGACTAAGTGGAGGCAGGGTGATCGAGGTTCGGGATGCGAAGAAGTGGATACAGAATGGCTCGCGGCGAGTGGAGATTCTGAAGGGAATCTCGCTGACGATCCCGGCGGGGCAGTTTGTGGCGATTGTGGGGGCCAGCGGCAGCGGAAAAAGCACGCTGCTGGGCTTGCTGGCAGGCCTGGATACACCAAGCTCCGGCGAGATTTGGCTGGACGGAGTTCCGATCCACAACCTGGTGGAAGCGGAGTTGGCCGCGGTGCGGGGGCGGAAGATCGGGTTTGTCTTTCAGTCGTATCAACTGATTTCGACGCTGACGGCTCTTGAAAACGTGTTGCTGCCCTATGAACTGAATGTGGAGGGCAGCGGCCTGAAGCAAGCTCGTCGCCTGCTGGACGAGGTTGGGCTGAGCGAGCGCGTGGATCATTATCCTGTGCAGCTTTCGGGAGGCGAACAGCAGCGCGTGGCGTTGGCGCGGGCCTTTGTGGTGGAACCGCCGATTGTGATGGCGGACGAGCCAACGGGCAACCTGGACTCGGCTAACGGAAAGCTGGTGCTTGACTTGCTCCTGGATCGGAACAAGAAAGCGGGCACGACGCTGGTGCTGGTGACGCACGACCAGGAAGTGGCCAGCCGGGCGGACCGCAAGATAGTGCTAAGGGACGGAATGGTGGTGGAGGATACGCTGCCGGGTGTGGAGCGGGGCGCGAATGGCTAAGAAAGCGCTTAGTTGGAAACGCGCGGGAGCGATAGGCTGGCGGGACTTGAAGTCCGCACCCGGCAAGTTTGGATTTGTGGTTCTGAGCGTCGCGGTGGGGGTTGCGGCGCTGGTTGGGGTGCGGGGGTTCAGCGAGAGCTTTCGGCGGACCTTGAGCAGCGAAGCGCGGTCGCTGATGGCCGGAGATTTGAGCGCGCGCATCTTTCGCCAGCCGACCGCGGAGGAAAAGAGCAAGATTGCGACGATCGAGAAGCAGGGGAGTGGCGGAATTCGCTCGACCTGGGCGACGGAGACAATTTCGATGGCTTCCGTGCCGCCGGACCCGGTGCCGCTGCTGGTTTCTCTGAAGGCTGTTGACCCCGCTGAGTATCCCTATTACGGCACGGTTGACCTTGAGCCGGCGATGAGCTTGCAACAGGCTCTCGATGGCGATTCGGCGGTGGTGGCGGACGAGTTTCTCATCCGCCTGAATGCACAGGTGGGGCAGACGCTGCGGCTGGGCGGACGGAACTTCAGGATTGCGGCGGTGCTGAAGCAAGAGCCGGATCGGATGAGCTCCGGAGCGGGGCTTGGGCCGCGAGTAATGATTTCGCAGGCGGCGCTGGAACGCACTGGCTTGCTTGCGCCGGGAAGCCGCGCCAGCCAGCGATTGCTGATCAAGCTGCCGGATAAGGTTCCGACTGGGATTACGGGCAAGGCTCAGGTCGCCGGGGATCCCGTGGCCATGCGGAAACAACTGGAAGAGGCGCTGCCGGACGCGCAGGTGATGGACTTCCGCGAGGGCAATCCGGCATTGAGTACCGGACTGGATAACTCGACTGCGATTCTGAGCCTGATTTGTCTGGTGGCGATGGTGCTGGGAGCGATTGGCGTGGCCATGGCGATGCACGCCCACCTTGAGCAGCGGATGGACATGCTGGCTGTCTTGAAGGCTGTGGGCGCGGGGTCGGGAGACTTGCTGCGCATTTTTCTGCTTCAAACGCTGGGGCTTGGGCTGGCCGGAGGGCTGCTTGGCGTAGCGGCGGGCGTGGGGGTGATGGCCGCGCTTCCGGCGGTGTTCGGCAAACTGCTGCCGGTTCATGCGACGCTTGAGTTTCCATGGCGATCAGTGGCGGCCGGCTTGGGTACCGGGCTGCTGACTACGCTGCTGTTCTGCTTGCCGCCGCTGCTGGATGTGCGGAATGTGAGGCCAGTGCTGGTGTTGCGCAGGCTGGTGGAGCAGGGGCCTGAAGGGATTGGCGGGTGGTTCGCGAAATGGTGGGCGAGGCGGCTGCAACTGGGGATTTCAGTCCTGGTGGTGGCGGCGCTGGGCGGAATCGCCTGGGCGCTATCCGACTCCGCCAAGGTCGGTACATGGTTCGCGGTGTTGTTTACCGTCGCGCTGGTGGTGTTGTTGGTACTAGCGGCGGCTGCTCTTTGGTCGTTGCGATTGCTTCTGGGTTGGGTCAGGCTTCGGTTGCCATCCTTTCTGCGCCAAGGGCTTGCGAATTTGTATAGGCCAGGGAACCAGTCGGCCGCGGTGATGGCTTCGCTGGGTCTGGGCGTGATGCTGATTCTTGCGGTTTACCTGATGCAAGCGGCGCTGCTGAGAGATTTGCGCGAGACTGCTTCTCCCAAGCTCCCGAACATTTTTTTGATTGATATAACTCCCGATGAGGTTGCGGGGGTGAAGGACTTCTTCCAACACCAGGCGGGTGTGAGCCAGGCGCTGGACCTGATGCCCGTGGTGACGGTGCGGTTTGTATCGTTGAATGGCAAGCCGCTGGAGCAACTCAAGGAGCAGCATTTTCCTCGCCGCATGCTGGAGAGCGCCAGGGTCACCTGGGCCGATGCGGCTCCGCCGGGCGACAAGGTGAAGCAGGGTAAATGGTGGCAGAGTGCGGATGCGGCCGAGCTTGCCGTTGGCGAAGGCGTGGCGCAACGGTTGCACGTAGGCGTGGGCTCGGCGGTGGAAGTTGAGATCGGCGGAACGGTTCGGCAGTTGAAGGTTGCGGCCGTCTACCGAGCGGACGGGCAGCACCTTGGAGCGCAGGTTTCGTTCGTGCTTCCGTCAGGCCTCGTGAAGGATCTGGCTGCCACCTGGTACGGCGGCGCGCACATCGATCCCAAGCAGGTTCCGGCGATGGAGCGGACGCTGTTCGCGACCTATCCATCGATCACTGTAATCAACCTTGCCGACGTGCTGGAGCGGATTGAAAGCGTTGTGAATCAGATTACGTTTGTGGTTCGGTTTCTAGCCGGGTTTTCCATCTTCGCTGGTCTTATGATTCTGGCGTCGAGCATTGCCAGTACACGATTCCGGCGGATGCGGGAGGCTGTGGTGCTGAAGACGCTGGGAGCTACTCGCATGAGGATCGTGCGCACATTCAGTGTGGAGTTCAGCGTGCTGGGGTTGCTGGCGGGATCGGTGGGCGTGGTCTTCGCCAATATTCTCACCCGAGTGCTGCTGCAGAAGCTGGAAGTGGGATTCCACATTGAGTGGGCCGCTACATTGATCGCTCTGGGGGGAACGGCAGCTTTGGCCACCGCAACGGGGTGGATTGCGAGCTATCGGATTCTTGGACTGCGGCCGCTGGAAGTCTTGCGGGAAGAGTGAGAAGGGCAGTGAAAGAGTGAAGGAGTGAATGGGGGCCGGAATCGCAGGAGTAAGTTAGTGGCAAGTCGCCCGGATTTCCCGGCCCTCTTTGACCATAAGTTGGAATCTGCGAGCTAACTCATGGATTCGATGTTGCTGGCGAAGAGTGAGTGCTTCGTTGGGAAGAAGTTCCGCACCAACCTCAATTGCAGTGGCTCCGGCGACGATGAACTCGAGTGCCGTGACTTGATTTACGCCGCCGGTGACGATGAGCGGAATTTGCGGAAGCGGAACCTTGAGGGCGCGTATGTATTGAACGCCGCCCGCAGGAGTTGTTGGGAAAACCTTTACGAAATCTGAACCGGCCTTCCATGCGGCGATAACTTCAGTGGGCGTCAATGCTCCTGGAAACACCACTACATTTGCTTCCTTTGCTTAGGCAACCACCTCCGGAATGAATCCAGGACTGGTGAGAAATCTTGCTCCGGCTTCGAGAGCGCGACGCGCCATGTCTTCGTCCAACACTGTGCCGGCGCCTACCGCCATATCCGGATAGCGATTCGCAATGTCGCCGATTACATCCAACGCTCCAGGTATCGTGAGGGTGATTTCGACAATTGGGATTCCGGCCGCGTACACCGTTTCCGCCGCGAACCGCGCGAGTTCCGGCGCATTGACACGCACAGAAGGCAGAATGCCAATCGCCTCGATGCAGGCACGAACAGCTTCATTATTCATTGGTTCGACCTGACTGTGCTTTCAGGGAAGATAGTCTCCGACTTATCCTTCAAAGGAACCCTCCGTTTCAGGGAGCTTGTCGTCTTCGCGCGCGAACCACACGTACAAGGTGGGGAGCAGGAAGATGCCGATGACGAGGTTGGCCAGGAGGCCGCCGACAATGACGATTGCGAAGGGCCGCTGGGAATCGGAGCCGATGGCGTGCGAAAGAGCGGCTGGCAGCAGCCCCAGGGTGGCAACAAGCATGGTCATCATAATGGGCCGGAGGCGCAGGACCGCGCCCTGAATTGCCGCCTCTTCAACTGTGTAGCCGACAGCGCGCAATTGATTGATGAACTCGATCATGATGACGCCGGCTTGCACGGAGACGCCAAACAGCGCGAGGAAGCCGACGGCCGATGAGACGGAGAAATTGGTATGGGTGATGAAGAGGGCCAGCGGTCCGCCGATGGAGGCCATGATGACGCTGACGAGAATGAGCATGGCCCATTTGTAAGAACGGAACATGGTGTAAAGGATGAGAAAAATGGCCATCATGGTGACCGGAACGACAATGGCCATGCGCTTGTTGGCGCGTTTCTGGCTCTCGTATTCACCGGCCCACTCGGTGTGATAGCCGGGGGGCAGTTTTACATTGTGCTCGACCTTGGAAAGAGCTTCTTCGACTGTTGAGCCGAGGTCGCGACCGCGCACTGAGTACTTGATAGCGATATAGCGCTGTCCCGCCTCGCGATAGATCTCCTCTGCGCCATCGTCGGTGGATATTCCGGTCAATTGGGCGAGAGAGACACGCTCTCCCGAGGGCGAAAGCAGGCGGACGTTTTCAATCGCTTCCTGAGTATCGCGATACTGCTGTTGATAGCGAAGTGTCACGTCGAAGCGGGCTTCTCCTTGCTGCATTTGGGTCACGGCGTTTGCGCCGACTGCGGTTTGCACGGCGTCCTGAACGTCGGCAACATTGATACCCCAGCGCGCCGCTGCCGCGCGGTCCACTGAAAGATTCAGATTGGGCTGGCCGATGATTCGGAAGATGCCCAGATCCTGGATGCCCGGTACCGTTTGCATTTGAGTCTGAATCTCCTCGGCCTTCTTTTCAAGGGTGCGCAGGTCGTCGCCATAGAGCTTGACCGCCAGCTCTCCCTTGACGCCTGAGACAGCCTCTTCCATGTTGTCGGAGATGGGCTGGGAGTAGTTCCAAAGAACTCCGGGAAACCTCGACAGTTCCTTGTCGATTGCGGCGATGAGGGCTTCCTTGTTTTGGTGGAAGACGGGACGCCAATCCTCTTTGCGCTTGAGGTCGACGAAATACTCGGTGTTGAAGAATCCCGCGGTATCGGTGCCGTCGTCGGGGCGTCCAGTCTGGCTGACAACTTGCGTTACCTCGGGGAAAGAGGCCATGACCAGGCGCGCTTTGTTCATGAAGTCAATGCTGGCGGTGGGGCCTTCGCTTGGAGGCAGTGTCCCTCGCACCCAGATTGATCCTTCATCGAGGTGAGGCAAGAACTCCGATCCGATGGGGCCGCCGAAAGCGAGGTAAATGGCGAGAACAAACAATACGGTAGCGATGGTGAGTGTGGTGCGACGGTGCTCGATGGCCGAGCGAACGCCTGCGCGATACCGAACCGTGAGCCAGTGCATGACGGGGTTTTCCCACTCCGTGGCTCCCTTGCTGAACAGGATGCTAGCCATTACCGGCGTGAGGAGGATCGCGAAGATCAGTGCGCCGATGAGTGCAAAGGTGACGGTCCATGCCATGGGCTTGAAGAGGCGGCCCTCAACAGCCTGGAGTGTGAAGATTGGGAGGTAGGAGGTGATAATGATGCCGCGGGCAAAGAGAACGGGGCGTTGGACCTCGATTGACGCGTCGCGGATTTTCTGTAGAGGGGTATGGGTATTGTCCTTGTTGGCGAGGTGCCGGACCATGTTCTCGATCATCACCACGGAGCCGTCGACCAACATTCCGAAGTCCAGTGCGCCGAGGGAAAGAAGATTGGCGGGAATGTGTGTAAGGTCCAGGCAGATGGAGGCAAACATGAGCGCGAAGGGAATGGTGAGTGTAACAATGATGGCTCCGCGCACATTGCCCAGGAAAAGGAAGAGAATGATCGCGACCAGGATCATGCCCTCGGTCAGGTTGTGCTCAACGGTCTCCACCGTGTAGGCAACCAGTTTGGAGCGGTCTAGAAACGGCGCCACCGAAACGCCCTTGGGAAGAATGTGTTGGTTCAGGTTCTCGACTTCCTCGTGTATCCCCTCAAGAACGGGGTCGGAGTCGGTGCCTTTCTGCAGCAGCACAATTCCTTCCACTGTGTCGGGGTTATCGACAATTGAGCCGTCCGACCGGTGGGTTGATCTCCCGATCTGCCCGAGGCGAATCTTGGGACCCTGCTCGACGGTGGCAATATCCTTGATTTTTACCGCCGCGCCGTTGTTGTTTTTGACAACGGTGTTCTCGATGTCCTGCACGGTGGTGAAGAGGCCCACGGACTGCACGTTGATTTGCTGCGAGCCCTGCTCAATGAAGCTTCCTCCACCGTTTGTGTTGTTGTTGGCGATCTGGTTCTCGACCTGGCTGATCGATAACCCATAGGAGACCAGCTTCTCTGGGTCGAGCTTGATCTGGTACTCCTTGGTTGGCCCGCCGAAGCTCGATACATCCACGACGCCTTTGACGCCCTTGAACGACTTTTCGAGGAACCAGTCTTCGAGGGCTTTCTTTTCCATGACGTCGTAAGAGGGATTAGTGCTTTCCAGGGTGTACCAGTAGATCTGGCCGACGGGACTCCAGTCGGACCCCATCTGGGGAACGAGATTCGCGGGGAGGCTGACCATGCTGAGCCGCTCGAGTACGTGCTCACGATTCATGTCGCTTGCAGAGTCGTCATCGAAGACGAGCATCAAGCTGGAAAGCCCGGCCAGCGTTGTTGAGCGGAGATGGGTAAGGTGAGGGATACCGGCCATCTGTATCTCGACGGGAATGGTGACCTGGCGTTCGATCTCCTCGGCGCTGCGGCCCGGCCATTGGGTGATGACCTGCACGTAGTTATTGGCAACATCGGGATATGCTTCGATCGGCAACGATCGGAAGGCCATAATGCCCCACGCGAAAAGGATGACCGCTCCGCTGAGGATGAGCAAGCGGTTCTTGAGCGCGAAATCGACGAGTGCTCGAATCATCTACTGGTTCCCCGCGGTTTCGAGTAAGAGTGCATTGGTTACCACCTGCTGACCTGGCTTGACTCCCTGATCGGGCTTAGCTTCAGGGAGCAGTTCCTGCTTGTCGCCTGGGAGCATGATGCCCGGATGGACTTCAATGCGCTTGAACTTGCCGTCCCCCGCAGGGATAAAGACCCAGTCGCGATCGTGCAAGTGGAGAACCGATTGGGCCGGCACTACAGAGTGAGTCTCTTTCTTATTGCTTTCAAATGTGGCGTTGACAAACATGCCAAGTTTGAGCATGCCGGGGTTGGGTATCTCGATGCGGACCTTGGCAGTGCGGATGCTGGGATCGAGAACTGGACCAATGTCGCTGACGCGGCCGGTTAATACTCTGTCTGGATATGCAACAAGATGAATCTGCGCGGCCTGCCCAAGTGTGATCTTTGGAATGTCGTTCTCGTAGACATCGCAGACGATCCAGACTGTGGAAAGATCGGCAATGGTGAAGGCGGTGGCTGACCCCGAAAGATTCACGCCGGCCGCCGCGGCCTGGGTGACGTTTTGCGCCACGATGACCCCGGATATGGGTGCGTAGACGTTGACCACGCTGCTGGGATGAGCCTTGTCGACGCCAAGTGTTTTCAAGTTTTCCTCGGCCGCGGTGAGATCGGCCTGCGCGTCCTTTTCGGCATCCTCAGCCTGCTCAAGCATGGCTTGCGAAATTGCGCCGTGATCGAAAAGAGTCTCCGCGCGCACATAGGCCGCCTTGTTCATGCGCTCGTCATTTACAGCCTTGAGGTAAACGTTGAAGGCCCCCGCGACGTCGGGGCTCTGCACCTTGATGAGCAGGTCGCCCTTCTTGACGAAGTCGTCGAGCCGCGCCTTGATGTCCACCACGCGGCCATTGGCGAGCGAGATGACGGGAATTTCACGCGCAATGTCCGGGAAGACCGCGCCTGTTACTTTCAACTCGGCTGACGCTTCCCGTTTCTCGGCGGCCACAAGCGGAAACTGGTCGGGCTTATCAACCGATATCAGGCTCATATCGCCCACTGGCACCACCTGAGCAGGGGGCGGGGAGCCATCGTCGGATGACTTGTCTTTCTTGCATGCGGTCATAGACGCACATGCGGCAAGGCAAACGGCTGTTATGAAGGAAGACTTAGTTGTCATTGAACACCTCGTGCCCTACGGCTAGATTCATTTGGCCAGCTGCCGTCATATAAGAGCCGATCAACTGCAAGTAAGCCAGCTGAACGACGCGATAGTCGCTCTGTGCATTGAGAAAGTCCATCAGCGATGCGCCTCCATGCTGATAGGCGAACGTTACGGTGTCGCGAACATAAATCGATTGATCGAGGTATTGCGCCTTGTATGGCTTGATGAGCGCAATGTTGCTGCGCACCAATTCGTAGGCCGAGTCCACATCGCTGAAGACCTGCGCTTTGGCAGCTTCGGCAGCTTGCGTGCTTCTGTCGATGTCGATCAGGGTGCGCTTTTTCTCGCCCTGGTTCTTGTCGAAAATGCGAAGAGGGATTTGGACGCTAACGCCGAGAGTGTTTATGCCGTTCGGGTTATTGTTCGAAGAGTTATGCGTGTACCACGCGCCGTAGGTGGGATCGGTGGAACCATTGGCTTGGGCAAGCTTGTGATTGGTTTGCGACTGCTCGATGGCCAGAACCGCCGCCCGCAGGTCGGGCCTGTGATCGAGAGCAACCTGGTGATATTGGTCGAGCGGCTGTAGGCCTGGCCCCAGGTCGAAGGCCCCGGTTATGTCGAACTGGTCGACCGGCGTGCGATCGTCGAGAAGCAGCAGAAGCTGAATCTTCTGGGTTCGCAGGTTAACGATTGCGGTCTCCAATTCAGACTCGTATTGCACACGCTGAAGCTCAATTCGGGCGAGGTCGATTTTGGCAAGGTCGCCGGCCTTGAAACGTGTTCGGCTTATGTCGATGATCTTGTCGTAGTACTCAAGATCGGCCTTTGCCAGTTGCAGCACCGCCTTGGCCTCCAGAGTCTGCACAAATGCCGAGCGCAAGCCGAAGATGAGATTGCGCTCGAGGTCGACGTGCTGAGACTGGATAATCCCGGTACCTTCCTGCGCGTTCTTCAACCGCAGTTCGCGTTTGTGGTCGCGCTCGTGCAGGTAACTGAAGCTGGGCTCCTCGTAGGTGCCCCTGAAGGGAGTAAAGGCCCCATCGTGCGGGACGATCTGGGTGCCGTCAGCCAGCAGGCTGAACTGTGGATTGGGGCGAAGGAATGCCGTGATCTCCTCGGCCTTCATCTCGTCCACGCTGGCCGCGTCGGCTTTCAATACCGGACTGGCCGCCTCGAATTTTGCCTTTATCTGTTCCCAGGCAAGGGCCTGCTGCGCCGGGGCTAAAGCTGGCGCAAACATGAGCAGCACAGCCACGGCAGGGGCAGTCAGAAAGAGAATACGTCGCTTCATACACAACCTTTGGGCCGTGAGTTGCACGGCGGACACAGGAAGGAAAGAGGCCAACAATCTAAAGGGAATGGGCGAGGTATCAGGCTATCGGAGGGGGTCGATTTTGTATGGGCGCCAGGGCGGGGTAATTTATGGACGGGGCGGGCAGACGGCCCGGCGTCGCGACTTGCGGAATGCCGAAAGAAAGCTCGGCGAGAACCGGCGGTGGCTGAGCGCCTACCGCGGGAAAAATGGAGTGCGGCGACGAAACCGCATGGACACGGCGAAGACAACTGTCGGTTTCCGCTGGATTCTGCATCGCCTGCAGATCGTCAGTGACCGAGATGACAGGGAACAGAATGAGGATGAGAACAGCGAGGGCGACTACTTGGGTCCCGCGGCTTGCGCCGGCGGGTCGCGCGCATCTTAGCCAGATGCACAGGATAGCCACGGCCGACAACGCCCATGCGAGATTTAGGATTAGCTCCATGTCTCAGCTCTGATTCTACCTCAGTGGAAGGATAGCCTTGCTGGAGGCGATATGTCGGTGAATCTTTTGCAAGGTTAAAAAGATGCTCAGTAAGGATTCTCTAAGTAAATTGATAAAAAGGGCGGATAACCTCAAGGCAATCAGGACTATGCTCAATGAGATAAGGGAGACATGGAGGCCGAATAAGTATTGCGTGAATAAGTAGAAATATTGCTATAAAGAGAAAGGATTTGGGTGCGGGAACGTTTGCTGGGGAGAAGAAGTTTGTGCGGGGTCGGCGCATGTTTGACCGAGGCGGCGAATCCCCTTATGATGAAAAGGTCGGCTTTTGGAGTCCCGCGCCCTGCGGAGGCCCGAGCCGATACGGCCGCAAGCTGAGCCGCGCATTGCAAGCTTGCTGCCCCCTCGTTCAATGGTAGGACAGCTGCCTCTGGAGCAGCCTATCGGGGTTCGAATCCCTGGGGGGCAGCCAAGAACACTCTTAAAACCTCGACGTTCCTCAACTCTCCTCGACGCGTCTCAACTTCTATCGGCGCTTTTAGCTCAATAAAATCAATAGATTACGGGTATTTCTCAACCGCAACTCCGCTCGGCCAGCGTCAAGATCCTTAGTGTGAGCCACCTGCCAAATGACCATTTACTGGTGCCATTTCTAGGCATACAATTTAGTTCAGGCAGCTTCGAGCAACTGGATGATGTTTTGGCTGGAGCGGTCGGCTTTGTGGAAGGCAGTTTCGAGTTTGCTGTTTGGCCTGGGTGCTGGAGCGGTTTGATGGTGAAAGAGGCTGTTGGCGAGCGGGCCGCAGAGCTGTTTGTGGAAGAGGATGAAGAGCAGCGCGACCTTGGTTCCTTTCTCAGTCGGGCGATAGGCGTAGCGTTTTCCGTCGCGGGCGAGCAGCCCATGAGCTTTTAGTTTGCGCAGGTCGTAGCGATGTTGATTGAGGCCATAGCGGTGGGCGTCGATGGCGAAACTGGTCAGGATGGCCTCGTGGATCTGGCGAGCTGTCCAGCCGGCGACCACCGTGCCGCTGTGCAACAGCACTTCCATCAGGCGGATCATGCGCGCGTCGTGGATTTTGATGCCGGGATATTTTGCCGTGCCAACAGCGACGGGCAGGGCTAGCCTTTGCAGCAGTGGAAAGTCGACGTGTACGTTTAGCCACTGAGCCTGGAAAGCGGCGATGCGATCGGTCACCGCGAGCAGTTTTTCGCGCACCTGCGGCGAGATGGTCCAGGCCTTTCTTCAGGCCGAAGTCGGCCAGGTTGTTGGAGCAGGCCTCGGTGCGCAAATAAGTGGAGAACTTCTCGTACTGCTTGATGAAGGCATTGCGATAGTAGGCGCGAAAGATATGGTGGCCGTGCTCGATCTGTTCGACGACCGTGTTCAGCTTGCCCTTCAGCTTTTTGGTGACGCGCTGCCCGAAGACCTCAGCGATCTTGTTGGCCGTCATGCGCCACAGGCCGATTTCACAGCCGCGTTCGAAGATCTTGTGGATGGGAAAGTTGCGCTTGAAGATGAAGTTGCGGCAGTATTCGATCTGGCTGACGGCATAGAAGCGACGCAGGTTCATCGCCGCCCGCTCGCGTTTGGAAAACTTCGGCCCCAGGATAAGCGTCCAGTATTCGAGCCGCCTGCGGATGACTTCGGAAGTGAAGCTATCTGCGGCTGCTTGCAGAGCCTGCGGATCGGAGACGGCCAGAAAGGCGTTGTCGTTCTTGCGAAAGCTGACCTTCTCACGGTCCAGTTCCTTCTCGATAAAGTTGTGGCCATTCAGATAGTAAGTGGTCTGAAAGGGAAAGAAGGAGGCCGCGCGCATCACCATAGGTCCCAGCGTCTCGTCGCGGATGTAGAAATAGTAGTGGGTGAAGCGGCTGCGCTGGCGGCCCAGGATGCGGCAGTTGGGATCGGCGGTGGCAAAGCGAGGCACGGCAGAGCGGAACGTCTGGCCCTGCTCCATGCTTTTCAGAATGAAGTAGACGCGTGCCGCCAGGACCGTTCCATGCGGCGCAGGGCGGGACGGACATAATCCTCCTTGCGCACCTTCGGCTCGGCCCATTCGACGGGGATGGCGTGGTTGCGTGCAAACGCCTCCACCCAGGCCTGATACTCGTTGGTCCGCCGCGAAAGCACTTCCTTGCCGATCACCGGCTCGCCCACTATGTGCTGAAAGAAATGAACCACCTGACCCGGCCGGGACAAGCCGCTCAGGTAACCGTTGATCAAAACAGTGGTATACAAAGAGCAG
>Ga0302201_10000704_pt1 | contig 30413 bp, 26 predicted proteins | sample II_Bog_N3_2_FD_194586 | JGI IMG/M metagenome (GOLD analysis project Ga0302201, IMG submission 194586) | Peat permafrost microbial communities from Stordalen Mire near Abisko, Sweden - II_Bog_N3_2 | ecosystem: Environmental > Terrestrial > Soil > Wetlands > Peat | place: Sweden: Abisko... | reverse complement strand
CGCGCCGGTCATTGCGGCCTTCAGGCCTTTGCCGCTCACGTCGCCCACAACAATCAGCGCGAAGCCATCCCGCTGCTGAAGCACCTGGTAGAAATCTCCGCCGACCTCTTGCGCGGGAAGATAAGCGGCCTCCAGCTCGAATCCAGCAAGCGTGGGCAGCGAAGCGGGCACCAGCCGCTGCTGAATTTCGCGCGCCGCTCCCAATTCCGCCGCCGAACGGGCCTGTTCCCGGCTAACGCGGGTGAAGCGAAAGAACATGACTACGGCAATCGCCAGCAGGAAAAGCAAACAACCCAGGTCGCTTGCCTGCACCTGAGCGGCGCCGATTTGAATTGTTTCATCCAGGAAATCGAGGCGATGCCATCCAAGAAAAATGGAGATTGACCCGAGGTCGCCGAGCGCTATGTTGGCGGCTGGCAAAAGGCTGGGCAGAATCAGCCATGCCGCTTCGCGATTTCCGCGCCAGTACCAGAGGAAGAGCAGAATCGGCAGGAGCAGCGCCGCCGGCAGGATGACGGATGCTTCGATGAGGAGGTAAATGGTTCCCGGCAGCCGCCCCTCCCATTGCATCCAGACGAGGATGAGAGGCACAAGCAGCAGCGCCTGATAGAAGCGCCACGGCAGGCTGACCCGCCGGCCGCCAAAGCTGTAGGTGAACTCGATTTGCGCAATGGTGAAGGCGTAGATGAGCGGATCGCCGACCAGAAAGTTAAGCGAGAGCGGCAACAATCCGTTGAGCTGGCAGCCCCACAGCAAGTTCGACGCTCCCAGCAGGAAGAGATACAGGCCCAACCACAGGTATTCGGACTGATTCGGCTGGCTGCGATGCAGCGCGAAAGCGCCGATGCCGGCAAGCATCATCAGCAGGTTGATAGCGATCACCGGAAATGCGGCATAGAGCCTTCCGCTTTGCATTCCCTGGCGCTGGCTTTCGACCGCATCCGGAGTGCCGATGGATACAGTCATGAATTGGGGCAGATGCCAGTTGGCGTAGCTCGGCGGCGTATGCGTGCGCAACGCAATCACCAGGTCGGTTCCCGGCACATTCAACGGTACGGTACGTTCGGTGGGACGGCTCACACGAAGGCTCGATCGTATTTCTGGTCCGGAGACCGCGACGCCGTTCACATAGAGCGCATATGTTCCATCGCCGCCCATGATCAGCAACAAGAGATCGGGATGGTTTTCATGCAGCGTGACGTGTAGCCGATACCAGCGCCAGCCCGCCCGCGAGGGCCCAAGGTCATCGAGCCGCACCGTTTCCCATGCAGAGTCGTCGAAATTGGGGCTGGCCCACGCCGGGTCGTCCCCTTCGTGAACCGCCCAGCCTCTGCTGACATCGGTGATCCAATCCCCTGCGTGCGCACGGTCGATGAGGGTGTAACCTGTGGAGTCGTCGGAGGGCGCGGCGGCTGGTTGGGCGCGCAACGCGACGCCGGCGCACAACAGGAACAGCATAGGCAGGATTGGGATGTTTTTCATGCGGTCGTGATGAATCGGGGATGCCTTCGCAAGCTATAGCACGATAAGGGGTATCTCTGGAAGGAAATACGCTGTTGTGGGGCAGATCGAGCGTATCTCAAGGCATCCCTTTCGGATCCCGAACTGCCCCACGGTTACCACGCCCGGTGGAACAGTTCGACGTGAAAGATATCCAGCAGAGAGTTGTCGTAAAACGGTGTGGTGGTGAACGTGAGCAGAAAGATTGCCAGGCCGATTGCGCCCAGAACAAGCCGTCCACGGTGCAATTCGGTTTGCCGCGCGACCCTGGGGTGGCGCATGGCGGGAACGAATAGAACGAGGCCCCAGAGAATCCAGCCGGCCCAGAAAATGGTTCCGGCGAGGAACAACACAACGGGCAGGCAGTTGGTAAACACCTTGTGCAGGCGCGGCGAGACCGCATACAAAATGTGTCCGCCGTCGAGCTGACCGCCGGGGATGAGGTTCAGGGAGGTAATGAAGAGGCCGATCCAGCCGGCCACGAGAACGGGATGCGGGGTAAGGTGTTCGAAGGATGGGAGGGAGGGGCGCCAGCGCGTCAGCAGCGCATGCGCCAGGCGGATGGTGAGCGGCGAACCGCTAAAGCGGACCAGGGCGGCCGGCGCGTTGGCAGCAGCCGGAATGCTGAGTGCAAATCCAACCGCAACTGCGGCTGTCGATGCCAAATAACCGGCCAGCGGGCCATAGATTCCCACATCCATGAGAGCGTCGCGGTTGGGAATTTGCGAACGGATCTGAATAATCGCGCCAGCGGTGCCGCTGAGCGTTGGGGCCGGCAGCAACCAGGGCAGCGTGGAACGGATGCCGTGCCAGCGGCAGGCAAGGTAATGGCCGAATTCGTGAATGAGAAGAATGCCCAGCAGCGAGGCCGAGAACGCCCAGCCTGTTTTGAAGAGCTCCGGATGGCAGGCGAGCCAGCCCCATGGCCACAGGTCGCTATCTCGCGCTACCGGCGGCAGGCCGTGAAGAAAATTCTGCATGAACCGGGCGCCGTTGGCGGTGGTGGTAGCCAGGCTGGCGAGCAGCAGCAACAGCGGCACGCCATACTTCCTGAGACTAGAACGCACCTGGGCTCCTTCGCTTCCGTGCCGCCGAGGGCGTGGCGCCTACAAAGAAACGGAGATTAAAGCGAACCGCAAACCTGGGTGCGATTCCAACTTTGCGCCAGGAAAAAGGCGCAAAGGTGGGGCACGGTGCTGCTGAGGTGGGTCCTGCTGCTCCGCCGCTGTGCGGCCAACGGAAGCCAAGCCGGAGCGGATGCGGCCTCAAGCTTTCGGCGCGCCGTCCGATTCCAAAGTGTGGAGTTCCTTACCCGGTTTGAAGCGGACCGCCTTCCCGGGGGCAATGCTGACCTCGGTGCCCGTGCGGGGATTGCGGCCAATGCCTGTTTTGCGGGCGCGGACGCTGAAAACTCCGAATCCGCGCAGTTCTATGCGCTCTCCGGTGGCGAGAGCCTCCTTGAGACCCTCGAATACCGTATCCACCGCGGCTTCCGCCTTGGTTCGCGGCAGGCCTGTACGCTCGATTACATGATGGACGATGTCCTGCTTAATCAATGGAGTGACCTCTTTGGCCCGACTTGAATGAATGTACTACGACCTGCGGCTTTGATGCTACACGTTTTACTGAGTTTGTAACAATGGCGCGGCCAATCCGCTGTTTTCCCTGAGGAAATCCGGGGCGGCGAGGCTTTCGGCACCACTTTCAGGGTAGATGCTGACCCAAGTGCGCTATTGTTATTTGCCTGGATTTTTTCGTAACATGAAACATTCAAGGGCAATCTGAGTCAGCGCGGGTAGTGCCGGAGCCTCTGGGGTTGGGGTACGGTTCGGGAGAGACACGTCGAGTCTGAGGGATCGCAGGACGGGGGAGCAGGCTATCGAGTACCGAGCGATTGAGCCTTGCAGCGAGAAAGCTCGTTCGCGAGTGCGTATTCTCCTAATGCCTATCTTCCTGTGGATCCGACCGCGGGGTTTCATACGGATTGAGGATTTTTACTATTGTGAACAACAGAATCATCGATCGCCAGGGGAAATGCGGGAAACAGCAGGGGATCGTTCTTCACAAGTTTCAGGGTTGAACTTTCGGGGGAATCGTCGAATCGGTTGAGCAGTTAGCAGGTTTCGCGGGGGATTTAGGAGTGTTGCGCCCTATCCTCCGCGACGGGCCCAGTCTTCCTGCCTCCAGACGGGGAGCACCATGTGCGCGATTCGCAAACCTGGCCAGATCAGGATCGGTTTGATTACCGATGAACCGATGCGCCTTGAAGGGCTGGTAAGCATCTTCGATCAACCCGCCGAAAAGGGACATGCCCAGCTTGTTCCCGTAACCGGGAGCATGGAGTTTCTGCTCACCGAGGCCAATGTCGAGTATCTTGTCGTCGACCTTATTTCTTCGTCCAACTCATTGCCCACTCTCAGCGTGATTCGGCGCGCGCGTCCCGCTATCCGTTTGATCGTGGTTGGCCCTGAAGGGGACGACAACCTGGTTCTTGAGGCGATTATTGCCGGCGCCAGGGCATATCTTGCCCCAACCGCCGGGCCGGAAACAGTGCGTTTGGCCATTGAAGCGGTCACCGGCGGTTCCATCTGGGCACCGCAGCGATTGTTATCGAAACTGATCGATCGTCTGCTGAGGGCTTCCAATTCAAGCCTGACCAACGATCCTCACCTGACGGGTCGAGAGCGCCAGGTGCTGGAGTTGATTCTGCGGGCCCATTCCAATCGGGAGGTTGCGCGCCAAATGGGAATTGAAGAGCGAACCGTAAAGGCTTATGTGGGCCGCCTGATGCGCAAGACTGGCGCGGAAAACCGGATTGAGCTTTCCATTCGCGCGCTGAATCCTTCGATTTCCGCGAGTCTCGGAGTAGGCGACCGCCGCCAGGCCCAACACAGCACGGACGATTTCACGGGGGAATCCTGACTGCGGGAACTATTTACTCTTAAGTAAATAAATCATGTTACTTTGGTCTACACTCCCTTTGTAACGTTGCGCAATTCTCTTGTTTCCCACAGACTCAATTACAGAAACAACGCAGATCTGGGGAAAGGAGTTCCCAGGCAGCATGTTTTCCATGAAGCCTGGGAACTCCTCTTTTTTTGTTTTCCGTGACCCGATAGGCGAACCCACTCTGTGATGTGGCCGTCCAGCCCTCCCTCACGCAAATCCATGCATCTAAATCTCAGGGGCGATCCAAGCCGCATTTGCTATGTGCGAATGCCGTGCGGCTGCGCGGCAAACCAGCTCGCATTTTCTGTTATGGCCGTCGCGAGCGGGCTGACGCATGGATCATGACGAATTTTCGCAGGTGAATTCTGTAGACTGTTTCAGGAATCCTCCGCGCCGCGAATGGCCGCGGACAGGAAAGGATTTGAATATGAAGAAGACGGTTGCGTTAATCTGCGCCCTGCTCTCGATATGCCTCACGGTCCCCTCCGCTGCGTTCGCCGGCTCGACGCGCGAGGATTTGCAAGCCCGCGTTGATGCGGCCAAGCTGGTTCTGGACCAGATTATGGCTGCCCAGGATAGCGGCATCCCCATGAATATTCTTCAGCAGGCTACCTGCGTTGGCGTGGTGCCCGGCCTGATCAAGGGCGCGTTTGTTTTTGGCGCGCAGTATGGCCAGGGAGTCGTGACCTGCCGCACCGGCAAGGGCTGGAGCGCGCCGGTGTTTATCCGCATGGCTGGCGGGTCCTTCGGGTTTCAGATAGGCGGCCAATCCACCGACCTGGTGCTGGTTGCGGTAAACGAGCGCGGCTTCCAGGACCTGCTGAAAGACAAGTTCAAAATTGGCGGCGATGCGGCTGCCTCTGCCGGGCCGGTGGGACGCAACACCCAGGCCGCAACCGATTGGAAGATGAGCGCCGAGTTGCTGACTTACTCGCGCAGCAAAGGCCTGTTTGCCGGGATCGACCTGGACGGCACCAGCGTGAGCCAGAACTCAGAAGATACGGAGCTCTACTTTGGCGCGCCGCATCAGTTCGAATCCATTCTCAAAGGCAGTGTCGCGGTTCCTGACGGTGCTGTGCCGTTTGTGCGCGGTGTTGCGCACTACTTTATCGAGTCAAAGAAACGCCAGTAGATGCGAACCCTGAGGTTGGGTGAGACGCTAAACTAATCTTTGCCTTCGATGCGGGAAAATCTGGAGTATTGGCTGGTGGTGGCCGTGGCGCGCTTTCTGGGGCGGCTGCCGCGCGGATTGGCGCGCCTGCTTGCCGGGATGCTCGCTTTCGGCGTTCACTGGGGCTTTGGGCGGCTGCGACGAGTAGGGGTGCGCAATCTGGAACTTGCTTTTCCTGAACTTCCGTTTGAAGCCAAAAAGAGAATTCTGCGCGGCGTTTATACCTATCTCGGCTGGCAACTGGTCGAGTTTTGCCGCATGACTCGCTACACTGCGGAGAATACCCGCGACTGGATTCGCACCGAGGGCCTGGAGCACTATCTGGCCGCGCAGGCGCGAGGCAAAGGGGTCCTGATCGTAACCGGACATCTGGGCGCCTGGGAGCTATCGAGCTTCTATCACTCGTTGATGGGCCACCCAATGGGGATGGTCATTCGGCGGCTCGACAATCGGCGGCTGGATGAGTATGTCAACGCTATTCGCTGCCTGCACGGCAACCGGGTGCTGCATAAAGACGACTTTGGGCGTGGGCTGCTGATGGCGATGCGGGCTGGCCAGACGGTTGGCATTCTGATGGATACGAACATGACTCCGCCGCAGGGCGCGTTTGTGAAGTTCTTTGGCCGCGATGCCTGCACGGCTACGGGACTGGCGCACGTGGCGCGGAAGACGGGCGCGGCGGTGCTGCCGGGGTTCATGCTTTGGGAGCCTGCGGAGCGGAAATACGTGCTGCATTTTGGGCCGGAGATCGAGATTCCGCACACTGAGGATGCGCAGGCGGACATCCTGGCGGGGACCGAGCTATGCACGCAGGCGATCGAGAGCTGGATTCGGCGCTATCCTGACCAATGGCTGTGGATTCACCGGCGGTGGAAGACGAGACCGGCGGGGGAGCCGGGGCTGTATTGAGGAGTCCTTTTTGCAAGGTGAGTTTTGAAAGGGCACGACTTCAGTCGTGCCGGAAATGATCGAATATGACCCTGGGCTTTAGCACCTGAGGGAAATGACCACTACCAGGTTGATTTCGGGGGAGAGACGCATGAAGCTGGGCGAACTGGTTGAGAAGCTGGGCGGCAAGCTAATTCAGGGATCGCCGGACCTTGAGCTCGAATACGTGAGTTCCTACGAACAAGCTGACCCAGACAGCCTGGTCTTTGCCGATAGCTCAGCCGCGGCTCCCAAGGCATTCAATAGTGAGGCTGGAACAGTTGTGTTGCAAGCCAAACTCGTGGACGTTTATCCGGAGGGCAAATGCATCGTCGAAGCCGAGCAGCCGCGGCTATGGTTTGCGAAGGCGGCTCAGCTGCTGAACGCAGGTCTGCCGGTTAATAAGATAGACCCAACTGCTGTAGTGTCGCGCACAGCGGTGCTGGGAGAAAACGTCAAGATCGGCGCCAATGCGGTAATAGGAGAGGATGTCGGGATTGGGTCGGGTAGTCGGATCGGGCCCGGAGCCATTCTCCGCACCGCAGTTTCCATAGGGGAAGAATGCCGCATTTATCCGCGAGCCGTTCTCTACGGCGGCACCACGCTCGGCAACCGCGTCGTCGTCCACGCTGGGGCGGTTCTTGGGGCGGATGGCTTCGGCTACGTCCGCGACTCGACTACCGGCGCATATACCCAATTTCCGCAGCAGGGAACGCTGGTGATCGAGGACGACGTGGAGATAGGCGCCAACTCGACCATTGATCGCGGGGCGCTCGCCGAGACGCGAATTCGCCGCGGAACGAAGATCGACAACCTGGTCCACATCGGCCATAACTGCGACATTGGCGAAGACGTGATTATCGTGGCGCTGACCGGGATCTCCGGCTCGTGCACGGTGGGAAATGGAGCAGTGATCGCCGGACAGGTGGGCGTTGGCGACCACGCAACCATTGGGCCGGGGGTGATTCTGGGCGGGCAGGCGGGGGTGCTGAGCGGCAAGACCGTTACCAACGATGGCCTGAAACCGGGGACTGTGCTGTGGGGCACGCCGGCGCGACCGCTGAAGCAGGTTCTGCGCGAGCTGGCTGTTCTGGCGCGGCTGGCAAAAAGGCGTGATACGGGGAATAGGGAATAGACGTTACTTCCGCGCCGTAAGATGCCAGGAGATGGAGCCGCCCGCGAACGAGGCCATGCGGATGCCGACGGGCCACTCGGTCCCCGATACCGCCCCGCAGTCAAAGTCGTTCTGAGCGCCGCTCGGACCTGACCCCACAGGGCAGTTTGGAATGCCATCTCCAACCTGCCACGGCGCGCCTGAGGCCAGCGGCGCAATGGTTTCGGTGGTCTGGCCGGTGTAGCCGCGGGCCAGCATTGCGTTCGAGCCTACTTCGAGACGGCCGTCGAGGAACGTGCGAACCAGCGCCAACCTTGTCTCGCCCACGGGAATGGCCTCGAGTTGTTTCCAGCCGTTCTGGCTGTTTCCCGCGTCGAGTATTTTGTGGCCGACATACTCGTACTCGCCGCGCGCGTGCAGGCCCAGAGGGAGCTTGTCCAGTGTGATGAGGCCGTCGAAGATGGTACGCGGCGCTTCCACCGTGGGGTTCCATCCGGAGTTGACAGTCCATCCGGGATCGGAGCCAAACTCGTTCAGCACCTGCGCATCGGCTTTGGAGAAAACCGCTTGTACAGTTCCGAAGCTGCTGAATTGATGGCGCAGGTTAGCGGTGAGGAACTTGAGGTTGCCCGGTCCCAGGTCAACGGGCGTGCCGTTGTCGGGGTCGATTTTGCCCAGGGTCTCGGTGGTCGTGGTCCGGGCTATGGTCACGCGCAGGTCAGTGGCCGGGAACTCTTTTTCCAGCACCAACTGCATGGAGTGGCTGCGCTCGATGGGAGAAAGCAATGCCGCTGCTCCGGCAGGGCTTTTGAGCGAGGCTTGCACACCGATGCGCGGATCCTGCGTAAAGAATGCCTGCCCTAAGCTGAATGCAGCCGAGGGTAGCCAGTGGGCAAAGCCGGTTCCCGGTGTCCATGCCAGGGTGGCTTTGGGGGCCAGAAAAGTGCTCCAGATATCGAACGAGTCGGCGGATGCCATCTTGTTATCGTTTTTCAACTCGATGGTGTCTGGCCGCAGGCCGCCGTAGAACCGGACGTGCTTGCCAAGGTCTCCATGCACGGCCGCGTACGGGGTCAGGTCTCGGATGGTAATGTTGCTGGACAAAACTTTGACGAAAGAGCCATAGATCTTTGGATCGGCCAGCGGATAGTGGTCCAGATCGTCGTTGCGGATGTCGTCCTCGTGGTAGTCGAGGCCAGTCATGCCTTGCAGCCATGCCGCAAACGCGTGCGTTTCGCGCAGTTGCGCGCCCTCCACGGTGCGGAACTCGCTCTGCCGGATCAGCCCCTCTCCGAAGTTGGAAAACAGAGCAAGGTTGTAGGTGCGGGCAAATCCCGAAAAGGCCACCTCGTCTTTGGTTCCGATCTTCCAGCGGTCGTCGGCGGCCAGCAGCGCCGTGTGCGTTTGGTCCTTTTGCCGTGGGTCAAGCGTGTCGTCCACATCCTGACCAAATCCAATGGGAACCAGGTTGCCCTCATGCGAGGAGCCATAATATGCGATGCCGAAGAGCGTAATCTCGTGCCGGCCAAGGTCGAAGACGCGCTGCGCGTTCAGCTTATACATCTGCCGGTGTTCCATATCCTTCAGCAGACCGTTGCCGTAGTTGGCTTCGAGGGCCACCCACTCCCGCTTAGCCGAATTCCTGGGTGCGAATCCGGCTGTCATGTCCATGTCGCGATAGTCGCCGGTGAGGGTGACAAAGCTCGTCAACTGCTGCCGAGGCATGTAAGTGGCCGCGAGGTTGAGAGCGTGATTGCCTTCGAGCACGTTGAAGGAGCCGCCGTCGGTGGTTACGCCGGCAAGCGCGCCCGCGACGTAGATGTTGGGGTCGGCGTAGCCATTGCCGTGCGCGTTGGCGGAGAGGTTGTTGGTTACCAGATAGCCGCCGACCGCGATGTACTGCGCGATGGGCTCGCCGTGGTCGGCCATCACACCGGGAGCAAAGTATTGCGGCGCCTTGATACCGCCGGACGCGGTCTCGATGGGCAGGCCGGGTATAGAGACGGGCGCGCCCGGCCGTCCGGGATTGCCGTCAAGCAGTTCTTCGCGCACCATTACTTTTTGGGAAGGGTCGGGGGCGGTCAGGGAACCCTCGCTCACATCGGCGGTGACTATGACCTGCTGGGAGATTGCGGACACTTGCTCGAAGCGCAAATGCACGTTTGAATTGGCTGCATTCAAATCCAGCGTTTGCGTTAGCGGCACAAAGCCGGCGGCTTCAACGCGCACCGTGTAGGCGCCCCAAGCGGGCAGGACAACGGTAAATCCGCCGTCGCTTTGGGTTGTGACCGCGAGCCGTGTGTGGGGGGGCGAAGCGAACTCGACTTGCGCGCCAGCTACCGGCCTCCCGGTTGGGTCGAAGACCGTTCCATTGATGTGGAATGCGCCGCTTTGCGCTGCTGCCGCAAGGGCGGAGAGCAGTGTGAAGAGTATGAAGATTGAAGTTCTGGTTTTCAAGTTGCAGGTTTCCACGACCAATCGCTTCCCGTGCGATCAGGCCGGGGCATAATCGTTGCGGTCTTTCGCTTGCGCGGCTTCAACCTTCTGCTCCTCGGTGACGGTGAGCCGCAATCCCACGGTCTTCAAGATGGCAATCAACGTTTTGAGCGTCGGATTGCCCTTGGGCGACAGGGCGCGATAGAGCGATTCGCGGCTGATGCCCGCCGCCGCCGCAACCGCTCCCAATCCGCCATAGGCCTCGGCCATGGCTCGCATCGCAATTAACCCGCCGGCGCGCTCCTCGGGATTGTCGAGGGCTTCCATGGCCGCTTTCAGATATTCGACAGCAAATTCCCGGTTCTTACGAAGCTCCTCAACTTCCCATTCGTGATAAGAACCAACTCCGACAAACTTCCTCATGGCTGCCTCCCTTTCCACTCTGTCCAGAGCGTCTTGGCTGTGGAGATGTCTTTGGTCTGACGGCTCTTATCCCCGCCGCAGAGAAGAATGACGCAATGCTGGCCGTGCCGTCCGCAATACACCCGGTACCCAGCGCCCACATGAATTCGCAACTCCGTTACGCCCTCGCCTACTGGTTTCGCGTCGCCGAAGTTGCCGGATTCGATCTGACGCAGCCGTGTTGCGATCCGGGATTTCGCCATTTTGTCCGTAAGCGCCGTGGTCCACTCGACGAAGGGGGACGCCCGTTTTCATCCGGGTATTAGATTGGTTCGATCACGGGCTAGTGTAGCATAAAAGCTACAAGCGGAACCCTCCTTAGAGCAGTTCTAAGTTAACTATTTACAATCCCATCGAGAAGCTCTTCTCCAAACTCAAAGCGCTACTGCGCAAAGCTGCGAAACGAACCATCGACGCGCTCTGGAACGAGATTGGAAAGCTGCTTAATGCCCTCACACCCAACGAATGCTCAAACTTCTTCTCTGCTTGCGGATATGTAAATACTTAAATCGATACCGCTCTAGGAGTGTGTCGGAGATAGGGAAATTGCTTTCAGTAACCCATTTAGAATCAATCGCATACGTAAATCCGTAGAATTCGTAAGTTAGTGATTCTAAAAGGTTGAAAATCTATTCCCGACAGACTCCTAGTCCGCGGTATTTCTACATCTTGTATCGTCCCAGGTCGTCGTCGTTCAGGCCCTCTAGCCAGCCGCGTAGTTGCTCCGCCGTCGGGCCTTCGGGTGGTCCGGTAGTGTTCAGCTTTGCGGTTTGCATCACCTGCTCCGAAACATAGATCGGGCAATCGGCGCGCAGCGCCAGGGCGATGGCATCGGAAGGTCGAGCGTCCACAGTCATCGGTTCGTCGCCATGACGAAGCCACAAAACCGCATAAAATGTATCATCCTTAAGTTCTGTAATTACAACACGTTCCAGCCTGAAATCCATGTGGTGGATGAGATTTCTAGTAAGATCATGCGTCATTGGCCGCGGCGCGGCAACCTTCTCGATCTCGATAGCGATTGCGTTGGCTTCGAAGATTCCCACCCATATGGGCATCACCGTTTCGGATGCAACATCTTTGAGAACAACGATGGGCATATTGGTGGCCGGGTCCATCATCAGCCCCCGAATCCGGACTTCGATGATGCCGGCATCCACTTCAGCCTTGCCCTGCGCCGCAGTCAATTTCTTCAGCTCGGCTTCAAGCCTGGGCAACTCAGCTTGCCTAATCTCGACCGCGCGGTCCAGATGCCCTTTGCGTGCCTGCTCGTCGGCTTCGGTACGCAATGCCTCGATCCGTTTCTTCAGGTCGCTTTCCATGGCTCTCCCTTCCCTCGTCGCGTCTGCTCCAATCTTAGACTGTTTCGCCCACCAGACTGTTCGGATGAGTTGCAGTGATTCTTACCTGGCAGTAGCTGCCAGGCGCCGGAGCGATGGGTTGCGAACAAATGAAGTTGACCGGCTTGTTCTGGCTGCTTCGTCCTGTGACCTGGCCGCGCGCCGGGTTAAGTCCCTCTATCATCACTTCCATTACCTGCCCTAAGTGCTTGGCATAATTGACTCTTTGTATTTCACGCTGCCGGTCAAGCAATGCTTGAAGCCTAGTCGCTTTTTCCGTCTCCGGGATGGAATCGATCATGGTAAGCGCGGGTGTATTGGGTCGAGCGGAGTACTTGAACCCGAAGACGCAATCGTATCCGACTTCCGCAAGAAGGTCCATAGTCTGGATAAAATCGTCCGCTGTCTCGCCTGGAAATCCGACAATGATGTCCGTCGAGAGCGAAATGGAGCGTCGTGCGGACTTGACCCAGGCAATCCGCTCCAGGTACCACTCAGGGGTGTACTCCCGCGCCATCGACTTCAGCACCCTGGCGGAGCCCGACTGCACGGGAAGGTGTACATGGTCGCAGAGCGTCGGCACCGCGTCGATGGCGTCGACAATATCGCGAGTAAAATCGCGAGGGTGGCTGGTGGTAAAGCGAACGCGCCGAATTCCGACCACCTCACCGACGGCCGTCAACAGCTCCGCGAAGCTTCGCTTCCCTTCCGGATCGCGGTAGCTGTTCACGTTCTGCCCCAGAAGCTGGATTTCGGTGTAGCCCATGTCGGCGATGCGGCGAGCTTCGGCCAATACGGAATCGGACCCGCGGCTGCGCTCCTTGCCCCTGGTGTACGGCACTACGCAATACGAGCAGAACTTGTCGCAGCCTTCGATTATGGTGATGTAGCCGCGGTAGGGGTTCTGGCGGGCTGTAAACTCGGTCTCGAAGGTCTCATCGGTCTGGCGGTCGTCCAGGCCCGTGATGCGGTTCTCGCCAGCTTCAAGCCGGGCCAGCATCTCAGGCAGCTTGCGGTAGGAGGCAGACCCGGAAACCAGCGAGACATACGGCGCGCGCTCGAAAATCTTCTCGCCTTCCTGCTGGGCCACGCAGCCCAATACGCCGAAGCGCTTGCCGGCCTTGTGCAGCTTCTTGTAGTCGTTGAGGCGGTTGAAGACCTTTTGCTCGGCTTTGTCGCGGATGGAGCAGGTGTTGTAGAGGATCAGGCCGGCGTCCTCTTCCACTTCCACCTGCCGGTAACCCTCGTGAAGCAGGGTGCCAATCACCTTCTCGGAGTCATGGGCGTTCATCTGGCATCCGAAGGTTTCAAGGTAGAAGGTTTTATCGGTTGCCATAATAATCCTGAGTATAGCGTGATTTGGGTCACACCTGCTTCAGCGCAACCCGGTGTGCAGGTAGGCCAGCAGCGCTGCCATCTGTTCTTCCGTGAAGCGGCCAGCGAAGGAAGGCATCATTCCCTTGCCGGTGAGGACGTTTTGCCGGACTGCCGCGTCCGTGGCGGGAGCTCCACTGGGAAGCGTCTGCCGGTCAAAGACGCTGCGCAAGTCCGGCGGGACCTTCTTCAGGGCGAGGTCGTTGTCTTCGTGGCAGTGGGCGCAACGGGCCTGGTAGAGGTGTTTCCCTGCCGCTTGCTGGCCGGTGAGCGCCGGAGCCGAGTGGCAGCCAGAAACAAGGACACCCATACTGGCTGCCGTCCCCGCCAGAAACGCCGCCCAGCCGCTCCGTTGCATTGCCAATGAAAGGACCCTAAGCATCCGCCTTCTTGGCAAACTGCGCGCTGACATAATCCCAGTTGAGTACCTGGAAGAAAGCTTTTACGTATTCGGGACGCCGGTTCTGGTACTTCAGGTAATAGGCATGCTCCCACAGGTCTATGCCGATTACTGGCTGGTGGCCAACAGTCAGCAGGCTGTCCTGGTTGGGGGTGGTCGCGAGCTCGATTGTGCCGTCTGGCAATTTGGCCAGCCAGGCCCAGCCGCTGCCGAAGACTGTCATCGTTGTCGCGGTTAGCTTCTCCTGGAACGAGGAGACGTTTCCGAACCTTGTATTGATGGCCTTCAAAAGCTCACCGGTGGGAGCCGAGCCGCTTTTGCCCAGAGTCGGCCACCAGAAGGAATGGTTGGCATGGCCTCCGCCCTGGTTGCGCACGGGGGGACGGGCGGTTTCGGACAAAGAACTGAGATTCGTCAGCAGGTCGTCAAGGGATTTGCCGGCCAGCTCAGGATGTTGGGCCATGGCGATATTCAGGTTGTTCACATAGGCCTGATGATGCTTGTCGTGGTGCAGATGCATGGTGGCGGCATCGATGGTGGGCTCGAGCGCGTCGTAGGCATAGGGTAATGGCGGCAGCGTAAAGGGACCCGCTGGAGGCGGTGGCGCAGCCGGAGGCGCGGTTGCGGCAGGAGTTTGGCCGGCGGAAAAACCGTCGGCACGCAGGGCTTCGGTCAACAGCAGGGCGCTTGCCGCGCCGCCAAGGTGCTTGATTGCAGTTCGCCGGTTCATCATGATTCGAGGAAACCTCCATTCGGTTCGATGCTCAGCAGTAGTGAAAGTCTGCGCGGAAGGAGGCGTTGCCGTCAACCCTCCTGGATTTACGGCCTGTCGGGATTGTCGCTTCCGGCGGGCTCAGCCCAACTGTTCGTCTAAATTGGCGCGCCCAGCGACGACGAGGAATATCGGTTCCCGCTGAAAATCGCCGTCACAAATTGGAATCGGAAGCCACCCTACTAAGAGCGGAGGGGGCCTATGCCCCGCCCTGCGAACCCTTCACCGCGATTCGGAAAGAAGCCGGCAGCGGAATCCCCCAAGGGTTCGGTAAAAGAGTGAATTCGAATGACTTTGAACAGAACGCAATGGAGTGGAACAGGATTGAAGACATTGGGCTGTATAGCGCTTGCTCTGCTGGCAACGGCAGGCGCACAGCAGGCAAAGGCCGTAACGGTCATCCATGCGTGCGCGCATAACGGGACCGGCGATTTGCGGGTTGTGGCTTCGAGCAGCGAATGCAAAAGCGATGAGCATTTTCTCTCGTGGGACGAGAAGGGGCCGGTTGGACCGGCTGGACCCAAAGGCGATGCGGGCGCGACGGGTCCTGCGGGTGCGGCAGGGCCTGCTGGAGCGGCCGGACCGAAGGGCGCCACGGGTGCGACGGGGCCACAAGGTGCGGTTGGAGCTACGGGAGCGACCGGGGCAACCGGAGCACAAGGTCCTGCTGGGCCTGCAGGAGCTACAGGCGCCGCAGGGGCACAAGGCGTTGCAGGGACGGCTGGACCTGCTGGACCAGCTGGACCCACGGGACCGCAAGGACCGGCGGGCGCTCCTGGGACCGGGGCGATTCCGGCGAACCTGACGGCAATATCGGATCAGTTGGGGACAAGCGGGTACGCAAAGGAGAATCTGAACTTCGACGCGACCTGCATGATCGGCGATTTGATCTTGAGCGTGAACTCGTATGGAGGCGGAGGCGCGGCAATTCCCGCAGATGGGCGCCTGCTGCCGATTGTCGGCAACACCGCTCTGTTTTCGACGATGGGGAACAAGTTTGGCGGAGACGGAACGACGGACTTCGCAGTACCGGATATGCGGGCATTCGCGCCGACCGGTATGCAGTACTCGATTTGTGTATTGGGGAACTTCCCCTCGGAGAACTAACTTCCAAGGTTGTAAACCATGCAGGGGGTCCGCATCTGGTCTGCGGACCCAATTTTTTTGAGCGGAATTGGAAGGCGGATTCCCTTGGCGCCAGCGGGTGTCGCCGTCGATTGTTTACGCCACTCAGGACAGATAGACCGAAATTCTCATCGATTGGAATGGATTCTCCGCGCGGTTTTCAGAAGATTGAGCGCGGGTTCCTTCGCATTCGATATGCTGGTTTCATGCAGCTTCCCACCTTATCTCAGATTCACGACGCGCAGTCCATCGTGTATCGCCACATGCCGCCCACGCCCCAATACCGGTGGCCGCTAATCGAGGCGCGCCTTTCGGCAGGAAAGCCGGCTGGAACTGTGACCGGTACCGAGGCCTGGATCAAGCACGAAAACCACACGCCCGTGGGGGCATTCAAATTGCGCGGCGCTCTGGTTCATGGGTACTGGCTGAAGGAGACCCAGCCCGAGTTGGCCGGCGTAGTGGCCGCCACACGTGGAAACCATGGCCAGGGAGTGGCGATGGCGGCGCGGCTGCTGCGACTCAAGGCCGTCATCGTGGTCCCGCACGGCAACGACAAAGACAAGAATCGCGCCATCCAGGCCCAGGACGCCGAACTTGTTGAGCACGGCCACGACTTTCAGGCGTCTCTTGAGTTTGCCCGCACCCTCGCCGTCGAGCGAGGATTCGCGATGGTCGATTCTTTCCATGAACGGCTGGTGATGGGCACGGCGACTTATGCCCTGGAGCTTTTCAAGGCAGCGCCCCCGCTCGAAAGAGTTTATGTGCCCATTGGCCTAGGCTCGTCCATCTGCGGAGTGGCGGCGGCACGGAATGCCTTGGGGATGAAGACGGAGATCATCGGCGTGGTGGCTGCCAAATCCCCTTCCTACTCGCTCAGCTTCAAGCAGCGCAAAATCGTGGAGGCTCCGGCGACGACCGCGATCTCCGATGGGCAGGCGTGCCGGACTCCCAACATGGATGCGATGGAGATTATCTGGAGCAACGTCGCGCGCATGGTTGAAGTCAGCGATGCCGAGATTGCCGAGGCTATGCGCGCCTATTTCCAGGACACGCACAACGTGGCCGAGGGCGCGGGAGCCGCGGCACTGGCCGGCGCTCTCCAGGAGAAAGAGGACCTGGCTGGCAAGCGGATCGGGATTGTTCTCAGCGGCGGCAACGTTGACAGCGAGAAGTTTGAACGGGTGTTGACTGGAGTCCTCTAGGATTGGGCGCAGGATTGCGTACGGTGAAAATCTGGCTATGTTGGCTGTGAAGGAATTTTCCCTCTCAGTGCAATTGTTTGCACATGCTTACCCATCGACTTTGAAGTAGTCACCCAAATTGGCCGAAAACCACAGAACGAAAGTGGCCATGGAAATGCAAGTCAAAGTCGCAAGTATATGTAACTCGATTCTTGTGAACCGTATGCATCGGCTTGCTTGTTTCCCAAATTGAATAGCTGAATCCCGCAATTGAATTTGTCAGTGCTGCGATACCCGGTTCATGTTTTTCGACAAGATTCGGATTTTCCCGAAGGAGGATCAGTAGTGACGCGCAAATTCCTTACTCGAAATCTGGCTAACGCGCTGCTTGGGGCCATTGTTCTGACGCCCTTTGCCGCGGCCCATGCCGACCAACTGTTGAACATTACCTATTTTCAAATCGCCCATTCCGATAACGACGGCGGCAGACTTTGCTGCAGCAACAGCTCAAACTATGTACAAAGTACTTTGGGTGTAAACGGTTTGCCGGTTCTGAACCCCGGCGGCGAGAATGGCCCAGTTCCAGACGACGTCCTCGGCGACGGTGAACTCACCTGGTGGAGCCCAACGCTGAACAACGGAGGCTCTGGCGGATCGTCCGACGTTACCCAGACCGGCACGGGTACAGTGTCGATCCCGTACGCCAATAACGATTTTTATTCACCCAACGGTACCGGCTCGAATGACTCGACCTATTACCAGGCGGCCATTATGTCGGGTACGTTAAGCGTGCCATCCCCGGAGACGGTCAGCTTTACTCTATCCTCCGACGACATGGCTTTCGTTTATATCAATGGACAAATTGTTTGCGATGACGGCGGGGTTCATGGAGCTTCTCCAACGAACTGTACTTCGGTGGTCCTCTCCGGAAGCAATAATACGATCGAGCTGTTTTACGTCGATCTCGATCCCTCCGGAGCGGCGCTGGACTTCACCATCAATACCGCGGGAATCAACACAGCGCCTCCGCCTGCCACGCCGGAGCCGGCTACGTTTACGCTTCTCGGCAGTGGATTGTTGGGTCTGGCAGGCGTTGTACGCAGGAAGATTGGCAGCGGCACATAGTTTCCGCCCGCCATTCCGCTCAACCTGAAAGCCCCTGCTTTGCCGGCAGGGGTTTTCTTTTGCGTATGATCAATCTGGACTGACCTTCGCGTCTATCCGGGAAATTCGGGAAACGCGCACCAGGGAGAACGAATGACGGAAAAGGCCGAACTTCTGACTCCGATGGCCCACGCTGCGCAGAATCGCTGTTTTGGCTGCGGACCGGCCAATCCCGCGGGACTCCACCTCGAGTTTCTGCTTGCGGCGGACGATTCTGTTGTTTGCCTCGCGGCGATTCCAGACACCTTCGAGGGCCCGCCAGGCTACCTGCACGGCGGCATTATCGCCACATTGATGGACGAGACCATGAGCAAGGCCGTGCGTGCCAAGGGACTGACAGCCATGACTCGCCAGTTGGAGATCGATTACCTGCGCCCGGTTCCCAGCCTCGCGCCGATTCGCATCGAAGGGTGCGTTTTGCGCAGCGAAGGCCGCGCGCACTGGACAGAAGCAAGAATTCTGACTGAAAAAGGAACGGTTCTGGCCACCGGCAAGGGGCTGTTTATCGAGCTTCGCCCCCGATAGAGCGGATCGGAGATTCTCCTGCCGGGCTACTTGAGCTGCGCGAGCCAGTTGATCACAGTCGCTTCGAGAAAGATGCGGTGATCGGACCAGCCATGGTCGGTTGCAATGTGGATTGCCTTCACATTTTGATTCCCTTCCGCGACAACCTGTTTCACAAGCACATCGGTCGATGGGGCAAGCCCGTCGTTGGCCGAGAGTACCAGAAGCGGCGTCTGGCTCAGGCCGGCAACGTCGCTTGAGAATTGAAACGCTTTGGCATTGGCAATCACCTCATCGGCCATGCTTTCAGCCGTCACTCCGGTCAGGGATTCCATGTTGTCGGTCATCAACGCGACAACCTTCTCGCGCGGCTGCATAGCCATCGATCCCATGTCGGCGGCGCTGATGAGAATTGCTCCGACCAGCGCGTGGTCATGAGCGGCTGTATGCACAGTGACCCAGCCGCCCATGCTGTGCCCGACGATGGCGATACGTTTGGTGTCGATTCCCAACCGGGTGGCGATGGCGGGGTCGCGAAGGTAGGCCAGAACGGAATCCGCATCTTCCCGGTTTTGAGCGAAGCGATAGACGCCAGGGCTTCCCCAGGAACCGCGATAATTGAACGTCACGGCATTCCAGCCTGCCCGGCGCACGGCCTGCGCCAAGTCAAGATTCTTCTCGTTGCCAGGCAATCCATGGCAGATGACCAACGTCGGGAATGGACCTGCCCCGGAAGGCCGGTAGACCAGTCCATTGATTAACACCCCATGGCTGGGAATGTGCAGCACAGCCATTGCGGCGGGGTGAGCCGCGTCTGCGGGAGGGTCGGTAAAAATGGCTGCTGGAACCGACTGGGCGATGGCGGAGGCCGCCGAAAAAACCGCAATTGCGAGGATGAATCGACGCATGATGGTTGCTCCCGAACAAGGTGGTCAACGACTTGCAGGTCTGTTTTCGATCGTATCAGGCACGCGACGGCGGCCGACCCGCGAGATGGGCCGATTGCTTAAGACCGGGGCTGCCATGTTCGAATTTGCGATCTCTAACGCGCAATTTTCTGTAGTATGGATTGCATTGTTCCCGCAAAGGCCGGCTCTAATGTATTCAAAGACTCATTTGAAGAATGCAATTCGACTCGCGGAATTGGCTCTCGCGCCCTTTCTGCTGATCTCGGCTGCGCTATCCGCGCAAACTACATCTCAAACAGTGGACGCGATCGAGCACTTTGAACAGGATGCGCCAATTCCGCAGCCGGTGCCCGGCGTGCCCAACCTGATGCGGCTGGAAGGAATCGATGCCGAATCTGGCATTCATTATGTGCGCCTGTTGCTCTCGCTTCCGGCAGGCGCGGATGCATCCACCGCTGCGCCGCCGCCGCGCTTCACGATTGAGTGCCAGGAGAACAACGGCAAACGCGACCTGTGGTGGTTTGCGAGCTTTGGAGGCGTGACGGACAGCGCATTCGTGCCGCCATTCCATGCCACAAAGAAAATGCCTAATGCGCCGAAATACCCCAATGTGAACATCAAGATGACCTTCGAGGGCTACATCAAGTGGAAGCCGTTCATCAAAGGATGGGCGGTCTTGCGCTCAGGGGAGTTGAAATACCAGAATCCCGGGATGGGCAGCCCCAATATGGAGAGCCCGCGTTACTTTATGCAATATCTCAATTCCCTGCCCGGCTTGCGCCTTTCTTATGCCAAGCCGGCGGGAGGTAATCCGCCGGAGGTCTTCTTTCAAGCCCAGCCGATACTCGACGAGATGAAGAAGACCCCGGCGTGCGGACCGTGAAGCCCCTTTTGAAGAGAACATGACTTTGATCCATCGAGGCGATCTGAAGACCGCCTCAATTCCGATTTAGTGGATCATGTTGATGGTTTCCTGGGTAATGGTGTCGAAGGTGGTTACCGCCTTGGAACTCGCCTCGAAGGCGCGCTGGGCGATGATCAGGTCGGAGAATTCGGCGGAGATGTTCACATTGGACTCTTCGAGCGCGCCATCCGTCACCGTGCCAAGGCCGGATGTGCCCGACGTCCCAATCGCAGCCGTACCGCTGGCCAGCGTGGCAGCATATTCGCTGTTTCCCATAGCCTGCAGACCCTGGAGATTCGATACGTTAGCCAGTGCCAGTTGTCCTACATTCTGCTGCTGGCCGTTCGAGTAGGTGGCGGTTACCGTGCCGTTGGTGCCGACAGTGAAGCTCTGGTATTCACCGCTGGCGTATCCGTTCTGCGTGGTCGAGGCAATGGCGGAGGTTGTGTCCACCTGGCTGATGGTCGGGCTCCCGCTCGCACCCAGGATGTTCCACGTCATATTCAGAGTTGCGGCGCCATCGGAGAGTCCCGAAAACGAGATGCCGCTCACGTCCGCCGCAGGGCTGATCAGGTTGCCGTTCGCATCGAAGATCATTGACCCGCTTGCGTTGGAGGATGAGACCGGATCCTGTACCACGGCGCCAGTCGTAGAAATATTGGCGCCGGTAAGAGACAACTGTCCCCCAGGCGTGGATGAGGCTTTCACATTGTCTATGCCGGCAAGTCCCAACTGGGCATTCAGCGCTGCTGCATACGTAGCAACCGTCTCCCCTGGGGTAACCACGGGCAGGGCGATAGTCGCCGTTGCGCCGGTGGATGTTTCCCCGGTGATCGCAAGGTTTGTCGACGGATCGACGCCTGCCACGGTTCCACCGCTTGAGCCAAAGTTGTAATTGATGGTGGAGCCAGTCATATCCTGGGTTACGCTTCCCGCGGTTGCCGTGGCGGTGGGCAGAGTGACCGTCAACACGCCGCCACTGAGAGTTGCCGCTGCCGGGACAATCGCATTGATCTGGGCCTGGAAGGCGGATACCGATTCTCCGGCCGCAGGCACCGCCACCGCCGTTCCGCCGATCGAAAGGGTGGTTCCGGGGTCAACCGTGGCCAATGCGCCGTCGCTCGTGGTGAAGTTGTAGGTGTAAACCGTGTTCGCGCCTGAAACGGTGCTGGCGGGCGTCACGGTACCGCTAACCGCAGCCGCGGTTGCGGGCGCCGGAACCATGGTGTCCGGCAGCGAGACGTTGTAAGACCAGTCGTTGGTCCCCGTCTTGGTGTAAGTTACCGTGGCTTCGTAGCTTTTGCCCATAGAATCGTAAACCTGCACCTGTCCGGGGACGCTGGTGCCCACCGCTGCCGCGGAGTCGAGCGTAGCGGTCATTCCAAATGTGGTGGTGGCCTGTGGCGCTTCCACCTGGCCCACCGGGATGTTGATCGAAGAAAGCGCGGCATTGGGGTTCACAACCCCGTTTACCGCCGGATAGCCCATCACGCTCAGCCCGTCCGAGGAGATCAGGTTTCCGTTCGAAGCCAGGGAAAAGTCGCCCGCGCGGGTTAGAACGTTACTGCCTCCGTCGTTGAGAACGAAGAAGCCGTTGCCATTCAACTCCATGTCCGTCGAGTTGCCGGTGGTGTCGCTCGATCCCTCGGAGAAGCTGGTCTCATTGGAAGCGACCTGCACTCCTTCGCCCAACTGAATCGCATCCCCGGAGCCGGTCGATCCAATCTGCTGCGAAAACAGGCTGGAGAAGTTGGTCGTTTGGGCTTTGAAAGCCGTGGTGCTCATGTTGGAGAGGTCGTTCGCGATCGTGTTCAGGGCCGTCGAATCGGAGTTGAGTCCGGAAAGCGGAATATAGAAACTTGCCATTGTGGTTCTCCTCTGTCTGCCATCCTTGGTTTACGCGAGCCGTCTTGGGGCCGGCGGGTGATCGAGATTCATTGAACTCCGAACGAACCCCCGGCGATCGTCTGCGCGTGGGACCGTCCGTTCAGTGCATTTCCCACCCGCTGCGCCGCTGGATTGGTCTCGGGAATGCTGAGGTTGCCGGGAGCGGTTAGCGAAGATTTGGCGTGTGTTGCGGCAGCGCTCGCCGTAGTTATTGAGGCGGCAGCGGGTTGGCTTGCGGCGGCCAAGGCGCCGCCCTTGTGAGCGGGCGTGTGAACCTGCGCTGTTGCGCCGCTGCCGGTAAGACTGCTGGGAGTTGCGCCCGTGACCGGGGTGGTGGGAGCGGAAGTGGTGCTCGAATCGGTTGTCAAAGTCTGGTTGATGTCGATCAGTTGTTCCAGGCTGTTCACCGAAACAAGCTGGTTAATGTACTCGTTGGGATCGACGTTCGCCGTGGGGTCCTGGTTCTGCATCTCGGTCACCAGCAGGGTAAGAAAATCATTCGCCGAGACAGTCGCCGAGTTGGTGCTTGAACTGCCGGCGCCGCTCGTTCCGCCAGTGCTGCCCGATGCGGGTGTTGAACTTGCCATCGGAGTTGCGCTTTTGCCGGTCAGAGCTTGCCCCGCCGTCATTGGATGATTCAGAATACTTGCCATTGCCGCCATTTTCCGCCTTCTTTCTTGCTCATTCGCCTTGACTTTGTGCCTTGTTCCATCCGGCTGTCGCGCCAGCCGACTCGTGACTCTCTGCCAACCTCATCCGGCCATTCTCTGACCCTTCAGGCTATTACCGATATGTGCGCGCCCCCCGGTTTTCGAGTGTCATAAGTTGAATCCGCACCGGTTGCCTGAGGCGTATGCTCCGAAGAAGCTGCCGTCGCGATTGCGGCGGTGCCGGTTCGAGAGCTCGGTTGCGCCTCGGAATAGGCCCCTTGCCCATCCTCCCGCCCCGCTCCCTGGTGCATGGTTTCGCTTCCCTGCCGACCCGCGCCCGACCCCGCGGAGCGGCTATCGAACTCGGCCAGCGTCAGCGAGTCGACCGGTGTATGGCGGTCGGCCAGATAGGTATTCAATCCAGCCATGTGTCCGCCAAGCGCCAGGGACGCATCTGCCGAACCAGGAATCAGCGCGGCATGAATCCCGCCTCCGCTGGTATCCGCGCGGACACCGATCCAGCCCAGGTTCGGGTCCTGGAACCCAGCTTCCGCCCGCTGCGCGCCGGCATGAATCCAGGTGTGCGAGCCAGTGGCGATTCCCCCGTCGATGGCGGCAAACGTATCGCCGGGCGATCCGCCGCTGTTGGTTGTGGAAGAAGCCAATCCCGAACCTTCGCTGGTAGTCGCTCCCATCGCGGCAGAGTCGCGCACCGGCGCCACGCTCGGCGCTTCCTGAGCCGGAACGCCGGGTTGTGCCCCATGGAGCGGATTGGCTTGAGGAACCGATTGTCCGCTGCTGGTCCCATGAGCGGACCGCCAGGACGCTTCGGTGGCGGTTCGCGTGCTTCCCGCGCCCGCTGACGTCGTCGCCGGGAATTTGGACTCGATGGCCTGGGCTTCGGCGGGAATGGCGGTAATTGGCGCAGGCTGGATGAGATCGGAGCTAGCTGGGGCCGGCGCTGGACTGGAGCTCGCCGACGCCGGAACAACGCCGGCGGGAAGAAGCGCGGCCGGATGCGTTGGGTGTGGCTGCGCCGTTTCCAGTTGAGAGTCCGGAAGTTGACTCAAAACACTGGGCCGGCCTGAAGCCTCGGGCTCCACGGTTTCCGATAGCGCCTGACTTGGGCTTGGCGAGGGCGTATTGTCCCGCTGCCGGATCTGTGCCGGAGCCTGTTTTGCGTCCGAAGAGTCTGAAATCGAGTTGGCCGGAGCGGTGGAGGATCTGGATGGATAAGACGACGCCTCTTTTCCCAGCCGGTTCATCGCAGCCCCTGAGGCTCCGGGAGCCAAGGGAGCGAGCACCGCGGAACCTTCGGCCGCATCCGGCCGGCCTGGATCCACCTGCGAGCCCGTCGGAGGCGGCGTTCCAGGGTGCGGGGCGGGCCGCGTGGGTTCGGCGAGTATGGGAATGGAAATTACCGTGCAGGAAAGACCATAAGAATTCTCTGGCGGAACTGGCGGCAGCGTTTCGGAGGCTTTTTCAACGCGGGTATTCCTGGTCGGGCCGCTTGAGCGCGCATCCTGAACAGATTCAGACGGATGGGCTTTGGAGAAAGCGTTTTCGGCAAGGCTGGCGGTCGGCTGCGGATTCGCTACCGCTGCGGAACGCGAGGCGGCAAATCGAGCACTGGAAGGGCCTTGCCCACTCCCTGTCGCATCCAGGGCGGTGGCTGCGACGGCGCCAGGCGCCGTTGAACCCTTCCCCGCCGCTTTCATCCTATCGATTTCGAGTCCCGCTGGAGCGGAGGCTCCGCTATCGTTCGCTCCAGCTCCTTGCCCATCCCCGAGGTTCGTCCCCGCGCCCAGGGCGGCCAGAACCGATTGCCAACTGGATCGGAAACTCTGCGCGCCGCCAGCAATGGTCGACGATGGAAGTGAGCCGGTCAAAAGTGTGCTTTGAGACTTGCCCGGCGTTCCCGCCTGCGTCTGCCTCGTTCCAGTGTCGGAGCGCCCCCCAGGTGTAACGTCGATTGCAGCGGCAACAGTCATGCCCGGAATTGGAGCAGCCGCCATGCCAAAGAAAATCGCTCAAGGTTAGAGCATTGTCACGAAAAGGAAACGCAATCCCGATTTGGAATGCCGGGAAAACCGAATTCCGGTTTTCTTCTCAAGATTCGCCGGCTGCGCGATCATCTTCCAGAACGCGGAATCCAGAGACCGCAGGCGAGGCTGTCCGGGACTCAGCATGCGATCGATGCAATCGGGACCGGTGCCAGTCGTCGAGCGCCTGCTGGCTGCGCCGGCCCTCCTCTATCTCCACCCGTGCCCCCTCCTCCTGAATCAGCGTCTCGGCTTGCCGGCGCTCGACACGCTTCCCAAGGAACTGACGCCGGAGATTGTCCACTTCCTGTTTGGCCAACTCGATTCTTGGAGCGAGATGAGCCGAATGACGTACGGCCGCGCTGCTCTCTTCCAGTGCCGCCAGCCGGTCAGCCAACTCCCCCGAGCGCGCGCTTGCCGTCAGCAGCCTGCGCCCTTGCCGATCCCGCTCGGCGGCGGCGGCTTGCGCGGCTTCCAGGCGGTTGAGTTCCGCGAGCGCCGACTCGACCGCAATATTGCACTGCTCTTCCTCGATCTCCCGGATACGCAGCAGACGGCGCAGAGCGCGCGAGGCGGCCATCGGCTCAAACCTCCTCGGCCAGCGCCCCGAGGCGGCGAACGCAATCCGCGAAGCGAACGCGCTCGGTCGAGGTCTGGGTCATGAACGCCCGCATCGCGCCGCGGCAGCGCAGAGCGCGATCCAGATCGACGTCCGATCCCGGCTTGTAGGCCCCGATGCGCACCAAATCTTCCGAGCGGGCATAGACCGCCATCAGCCGCCGCAAAAGCGCCGCATGCTCGCGGTGATCGGGCTTGGTCACGGCCGGCATCAAACGGCTGATCGAGTCCAGCACCTCGACCGGCGGGTACCATCCCTCGGCAGCCAGGTTGCGGGAAAGCACCACATGGCCGTCGAGCAAAGACCGCACCGCGTCCACAAGCGGGTCCTGCTGATCGTCGCCTTCCATCAGCACGGTGTAAAAGGCGGTGATCGAGCCTGTCCGGAACTGTCCGGTCCTCTCCACCAGCCGGGCCAGCCGGGCAAAAACCGAAGGCGTATAGCCCTTGGCCGTCGGCGGCTCTCCGGCCGCCAGGCCAATCTCCCTCGCCGCCATGGCAAAGCGCGTCAGCGAATCGAGCACCAGCAGCACATGCTTGCCCTGAGCGGCGAAAAACTCGGCAACGGTTGTGGCCGCCAGCGCCGCCCTCATGCGCATTAGCGGCGACTGGTCGGAGGTGGAAACCACGACAACCGAGCGAGCGCGGCCTTCCACGCCGAGCGAGTCCTCGAGAAACTCACCCACCTCGCGCCCGCGCTCTCCCACCAACCCAACCACGGTCACATCGGCCTCGGTGTTGCGGGTCATCATGCCGATCAGCGTGCTTTTGCCTACTCCCGATCCGCCGAAGATGCCCACTCGCTGGCCGCGGCCGACGGTCAGCAGCCCGTCCAATACGCGGATTCCTGTGCCCAGCGGCGTGCGGATGGGCACGCGATCGAATGGGGAACGCACCGCCCCATCCAGAAGCAGGCTATGGCAACCGGCGGGCGGACGCCCCCCGTCGATCGGCGCGCCCATCGCATTCAGCACCCGTCCCATCAACCCGGCTCCCACCTCAATCTGCGGATGCACACCCATGGCCGCCACGGTGTCTCCGAAACGAATCCCCTCGGTCGTCTCAACCGGCATCGAAAGCACATTCGAGCCTTTGAACCCTATGACCTCCGCCAGGTGCGGCAGGCCGTGCTGGTCAAGGATCTCGCAGCACTCGCCCACCGAGGCCAGCGGACCCGCCGATTCAATGGTCTGGCCCACGGACTCGAGAACCTGCCCGCGCCAGCGCCACGGCTGCAAGCGGCTCAGACTCTCGAAGTAGCGATTCAATTGGGTGACTGGGGGGGTGTTCATCTGCTGGTCCCGCTGAGTTGACGGGCTTTCTCATTCGCATCGGAGGTTGCAGCTTTGGGTTCCCCGGCGCGGTCGAAGAATCCGCGCTCAATCTCGCCCAGTTGCGAGCGAATCCCCAGATCCACCGAGCCGAGGTCTGTCTCGATCACGCAATCGCCGAGCAGCATCCCGGCTCCGGCCAGCACCGTGGGTTGTACGGCCAGTTTCGGCAACAAAGCAACGGTCTCGGTCCAAAGGTCCAGTTCACCCGGAGGTACGCGCAACCGCACCTGGGTCGATCCCGAGAGTTGGCCGAGAGCCACCCGCACCGCCCCGGTCAGCAGCAGGGGATCCATCTGCGACTCCCTGCGAAGGATGCGCGCCGCCACCGCCAGCGCCAGCTCCACCACCTCATGTTCAACCGCGCGCAGATACCTGTCCCGCTCCTCGGTGAAGCTCACAATCAGTTCGGCCCCCTGGCGCCTGCGCTGTTCTTCCACCGCCGCTTTTTGAGGCGCCTGCGTGTCTTTTTCCGCCTGGCGGCCCTCGGCGCGCCCTTTTTCGCGGCCGGCGTCAAACGATCGCTTCGTCTCCTCGGCCAGCCGTCGATCGAAATCCGCGCGCATCCGGGCTTCCTCCGCCCCTGAGATCGCGTCGGCTGGCGCTTTCGCGGACATTTCGGCCAGAAGCTTCTCCTCGCCTAACTCCGGTTCCGTTCCTGCCCATTCACCCCAATGCGGGAGCGAGGGTTCCTCGGGCCCGGCCGGATACTCAAAGACTTCGATGCGCATCGGCTTGCCCGATCGAACTGGTGATTCCGTCTGCCGCAAGGTTCTCCTTCTTTAGAGATCACGAGGGCAGTTACCGGCTCAGGTGCCGCAACCGGCTCCCCCTGTGCCTAATTCGCTTCTCGCTGTTCCCTCGTTACTCAACGTTCCTGCCGCTATGGGTCTTGCTGACCCCTGATCCCTGACTCCTGTTTTCACGCCAGCATCTCGTCTCCGGTTTCTAACTTCAGAATCACCTTGCCTTCGGCCTCCAGGCGCCGGGCCAGGTTCAGGATCTCCTGCTGGGCCTGCGCCACTTCGCGCGAGCGCACCGGACCTAGCACCTCCATGTCCTCCTTCAGCATCTCTACCGCACGCGAGCTCATGGACTTGAAAATCTGCGCGCGCAGTTCTTCGTTGGCTCCGCGCAGGGCCATCGCCAACTGCCGCTTGTCCACTCCGGAAACAATCTCCCGGATGGTGGCAGGCGGAACCGTCACCAGGTCTTCAAACGTGAACATCAGGTTGCGTATGCTCAGCGCAAGTTCCGGCTGACCGTCCTCAATTGTCTCCAGTATTTTCTTTGACTCCTCGGCGTTGAGCCGATTGAGCAGGTCGGCCACCGCCTTGAACCCGGAATAGCTCTTGCGCGCCGTATCGCCCACATTCTCGAGGCGCCGGTGCAAAATGTGGGCTACCTTCTGCGCCATCTCCGGCGAAAACTGCCGCATCTCCGCAAGCCGCTGGATGGAGACGACCTTGTGGTCCTCGCTCAGGTTGTCCAGCACCATCGATGCGCGCCGCGGGTCGAGATGCGCCAGCACCAGCGCGATGGTCTGCGGATGCTCGGCATCGAGCAGCTTCCCCAGCTGCTGCGGGTCGGTGCGCTGCAGCTTGGCCAGATTGCCCTGAGCTGCCTCTTGGGAGCGGCGCACCTGAGTCAGGAGGTCATCGGCGCGTTCCTTGCCGAACGTGTCGATCAGCAGGCGGCTGGCATAATCGATTCCCCCTTGGACGACGAAATTCTGTGTCTCCAGCAGCTCCCAGAATTCCTCGATGATCTCGGCGGACAATTCCGAGGTGATGCCGCGCAGATCGGCGAGCTCCTCGGTTATCCGTTGCACGTCCGCTTCCGGCAGCGCCCGCAGAATCTCCTTGGCAGGCTCTTCCCCAACGGCAACCAGCAGGACTGCCGCTTTCCTGAGCCCGGACATTTGCGCCGACTGCCGGCGCACGGCCCCATTTTCGTTTCCCTGCTCAGCCACGGCTAAGTTCCTTTCCCTTCCACGCCTTTGCTGTTGCTGTTCTCCGTATTCCCTGTCTGGCCCGTACCTCGGCTACGATTTGAGCTGCCCCTAGTCGGAATGAATCCAGCTTTGCAACAACCGGGAGCTCTGGGATGGCTCGCGCTTGAGATGCTGTGTAACCTGCTCGAAAATCTCCTGAGTTCTCGCTCTCTCCGGGTCTGTAAGAGTCATATCGGGTGGATTCGCGGCGGGGAGTTTTGCCGCCGAGGTTTCCGCCGGCAATTCTTTGTCAGGCTGCTCATCCCTGCCCTTGGCCAGCGCCGCGGGACTGGCGCGGCGAAGAGCCGGGCGCACGCCGAAGGTCAGCACCACAAAGACTCCGGCCAGAAGAGCGACATACTTTACCAGCACCGGCGCGCTCTCAACCGTTGCCAGTCCCTGGACCAATGGCGAAACCGGCTGTAGAGACTTGTTCTCATCGAAGGCCAAATCTTCCACGGTGAGCAAATCGCCGCGCGCCGGATTGAATCCAACCGACGCCTGCGCCAGCGCGGTCAGGTTGCGCAGTTCGTCGGTAGAACGAGGCTGCCAGGTTGCGGATTTCCCGCGCGAGGCGGCCTGCGCCATCCGGTCATTCACCACGATGGCCGCCGTCATGCGGCTAACCCGGCCGGGGTTCTCCACCTGGTGCCGCACAGTCTTCGATGCTCCGTAAGTCCCGGATTCGGTCTTGGCGGTCTCCTCGCCCGAGGTCAACTGGGGATAGACAGGCAGCGCCTGGGTGTTGGGCGCATTCGAGGCCGTGCCGGGAACTCCCGCGGCAACCGGCTTTCCTCCGGACGTCTGCTCGGATCGCTGCATTGAAAGCGTCACCGTCTGGTCGGGATCGTAGGTCTCCTGCGTCTCCTCGGTTGCCGCGGGATCGTAGTCCAGCGTGACCGAGGCCCGCACATTGCCTGGCCCGGTGACAGGTTCGAGGGTTGTTATCAGCTTTTCTTCCAGGGCTTCCTCGGCGCTCAGACGGATCGCGTCGGCCGTCTTCGGACCCAGTTGCTGATGGCCGGCCGCATCGACCAGCACGACCCGATCCGGGTTGAGCCCGTCGACGGCGGAGGAAACCAGGTTGCGAATGGCCTCCGGCTCGCCTTCCATAAGCGTACGGTGCCGCAGTTTGAGCACCACCGATGCCTTTGCCGGGCGTTCGGATTCGCGGAAGAGCGAATCGTGGGGCAAGACCAGATGGACCCGCGCCGACTCGATATCGCTCAAGGTGCCCACGGTATGCTCAAGCTCGCCTTCCAGTGCCCGCTGGTAGTTGACCTGCTCGTCAAACTCCGATCCCACCCAGTTCGGCTTGTCGAACAATTCAAAACCCAGCCGCCCGCTCTTCACTCCACCCTTGGCGGCAGTCAGCAGGCGAGCCTTATCCAATTGCGGCGCCGGTACTCGGATTCCCGAACCATTCTCCGTCGGTTCGTAGGGGATCTGCGCCTGGGCCAGAAGCTGTCCGGTCTGGCGCGCATCCTCCGGGTCGAGATCGGCATAGAGCGTTCTCCAATCCGTCCGCAGCGCAAACCAGAGCAGGCCGCCGGCCATCAGAGCGAGAAGCACCCCCGCCGCCGCAGCCCAACCGCGCTGCGCGGGCAGCATGGCTGCCCATCGAACCCGCGCCAGGCCCCACAACGCGGCGGCACGGTCCC
>Ga0302201_10000703_pt1 | contig 30416 bp, 12 predicted proteins | sample II_Bog_N3_2_FD_194586 | JGI IMG/M metagenome (GOLD analysis project Ga0302201, IMG submission 194586) | Peat permafrost microbial communities from Stordalen Mire near Abisko, Sweden - II_Bog_N3_2 | ecosystem: Environmental > Terrestrial > Soil > Wetlands > Peat | place: Sweden: Abisko... | reverse complement strand
CGCTGAGAATATTCGCGGGCAGGCCCATATTCACGATGTTGAAGAGATTGAAGAACTCCGATCGGAATTGGAGATCCATCTTCTCAGCTCCGCTACGGCGGTGGCCGAATGGCGTGCTCTTGATGAAAGCGAAATCGTAATCGTAGTAAGCAGGTCCACGGAAGGTGTTGCGCCCCAGCGTGCCGAACAGGCCCTGGTTGGGACCGGTGCCTCCAGGTACGTGAATAGGAATGGAGAAGAAGTCGGTCCCGTTGTTTGCGCCTTCGCCAAAGTAGTCCTGGCGATCTGGTCGCGCGGTGGAGAGATGCGGCGTTGCGATCTGATCGGGGCGGTCGACGCCGTTCGATCCCGCGCCGGTTTGCTGGATGCCGGAGAATACGGTGAACGGCGATCCCGAGCTGATGCTTGAAATCGAGAGTAACTCCCACCCGGCCGTGGCTTTCTTTGAAATAGGGCTGAGTAAGTGCATGCTATCGAGATGCAGATCCTGAGCCACACTAAGTCCGAATGAGTTGGTTACATCGAACGAAGACGGGCCTTTCTCGGCGTGAGTATTGAATGGATTCTGTGCAAAGGGTATCGATACGGCTCCGGTGGCACCGGTACCGCCGACAACCTGGCTGGTATCGTCGATCGACTTACTCCAGGTATAACTTGCCTGCAAGCCAGGACCGCCATGGCCGGTAGTTCCCGAGAGCGAAGTTTGCAACGCGTGATACGTTGAGTGGGCGGTCGCGGTAATCACGTTCTCCACGCCGAATCCGCCAGTTACTCGACCGGCGCTGTCGAACGTGGTGTACGGAGCAAAGGCGGCAGTGGCGCCTGGATATGCGTTGGGAAAACTGGTGCGGGGAAGCTTTGTGCTCGCTGTGCCCACGTAGCCGGCGTCTGCCGTAAGGTTGCCTAGTTTGCGCTCCAAACCTGCGGTCCACGTGTAAAGCGTACCGTTCCCGAAGTTGCGGTCGACGCCGCTGAGATTGAGCGCACTGACAGCTCCGTTGGGAGTGAGTGCAGCCACATCCTGCTCATACCGGTTCACATCCATCACTGTGTTGGGAGCAACCGACTTTGGGTTTCCATTGGCGAAGATATTCACGCCTTGCGGAGTATAGGTTGGAGGCAGCTCTGATGGAGTGATCTGGAATCCGTAGTGAACTGGCGCGTTGGCGGCGGACTGCAGACGCGGATAAACCGCAAAGGGCGTGGAGCCTGTGAGGAAGTTATCCTGCCATATATTGGGCTGTATGGTAGTAACTCCCGTGCCGGCGTGGGCAGTTAGATTCTTCGTAACTTGCCACGATGCCTGCAGGCGTGGCCCCCATGCATTCCAATCCGTCTTATAGCCGGGCTGAGGGTTGATAACATACTCCTGCACTCCGTTCTCCGTAAGAAAGCCGCCGGTGCGATGGGCGCGCTCCGTAATGGGCGTGTAGAGCTCCCAGCGAATTCCATAGTCGAGCGTAAGCCGAGGCGTCATCTTCCAGGTGTCCTGCACATATGCGCTTACGTTGTTACGGCTGATGGCGGCCGGACCAATGTGCGGGCCGTTGGAGAAATACGGAGGCGCAATGGCTACGGTATAGACAAACGGGCTTCCTGAAAGAAAACTGGAAAGCGTATCGGGCAACGGGTCGCCAGGATTGATATTGTGACTTCCGCTTTGGGAGGGAATGAACTCGGTAGCATAGGCCGTGCCGCCGCCAAAATCGTATTCGCCGTTGGGGCTGATGCCGAAATACGTGGTGTCCCGATTGATGCGAACTTCCGCGCCGGCCTTCCATGCATGCGATCCGGTGGTTATGCTGACGTTCTGGCGGCCTTGGAAGAGATTGCCGTAGGCCTGCATTACTGAGCCGGCATCCGCATTGAAAGCTTCAAAGAGCCCATCGTTGAATTTCACCGCGGGATCCGTGTAGTCCGTGGTTGGAAAGCCTGGCGTGGAGCGGTTGATGCTGATGGAGGATTCAAGCACAAGGCGCGGCGAGACCGTGCGAGTATAGGTGCCGACGACATTGCGCTGGTGGTCGTCGTATTGAATGCCGAAGGCGGGATCGATCGCGGTCTGGTCCGGATTAGTGGTGGGTCCCGCGAGATTGTCGAGGTTGAAGCGCGCCATGAACTGATCTTTGCTCGAGAATTTGTGGTCGATGCGGGCGGAAATCTGGACTGCGTCTGTGGCAACTTTCGACGCGGTTGCGTAGGTGTGCTCCTGATACGGACCAGAGGTGTAGTTAGGCAACGGATAACGTGCCAACACAGCGGCAATACCGGGATCGACGGGGACTGTGAGCGTATCCGTTGTATTGTCGGGATAAGTGATTGTATCGACGCCGGTGCGCTCGAGCGCAGTGGGCAAGGGCATCACCTGCGTGGTTCCCAGCACCTGGCGAAATGCCTGCGACTGGACAAAGTAAAACGTTCGGTTGCGGCCGTCATAGATATGTGGAATGAAAATAGGGCCGCCATTGGTGAAGCCGAATTCGTTGCGGCGAAACGGGGGAATGCGGCCGGGATATGCGGGCGTGGCGTGGTCAAAGTAGTTGCGCGCATCAAAGGCGGAGTTGCGAACGAACTCGAAAAACGAGCCGTGAAAGCCGCTCGCTCCTGAGCGGGTAATGATGTTGGTAAAGCCGGCCGCGCCGCGTCCTATATTTGCGGGCATCCAACCGGAGCTGGAGTCGATTCTTTCCACAGCATCCACATTGAAGTTGGGGAACGTGGAGCCGCCCATCTCGGGATCGCTGATGTCGGCGCCATCCATGGCGAAAGTGGCTTCTACGCCGCGCTGGCCGTTGATAGCGAATTGCGCAGTGAAGTTGGTGGCTCCGTTGGCGTCGGTCATGGTGCCTGCGGCGAGCAAAAGAAGAGTACCGAAGTCGCGGCCATTGAGAGGCAGCTCGCTGACTGCCTCACTGGAGAGTTCTTCGCCGCCTGTGGCAGCCTGACCGTTAAGAGCACCCACGGTGAGTTCGCCGCGGCCCGACAGGGTGAGCAATGCGGCAGGCGAGGCTGCGGTCACGTCGATCGGTTGAGCGAACTCGATCTTTCGGTCGTTGGTCTCAAGAGTCAGGTGATACTGGCCTGCCGGGAGGGCGCCGATGCGGAAACGGCCGTCTGTCGCGGTGGTTGCGTCAACTGTGACGCCGTCTCTGCTGAGGTGAATCTTTGCATCCACGATCGGGGCGCCGGCGGAATCGCGGAGCACTCCCTGCCAGCCGGGTTGCGCGTTCGGCTGCGTCCACACCGTGACCGTGGAAAGGAGAACTGCGAAGAGGATAAGAAGCTGGGACCGCCGTTTCCTGCCTTTTTGCATGAATGCGGCCAGCGCGAAACAGAAGTTATTGTTCAAGTGAATGAGGCCTTTGGAAATGAAGGCGGAGGAGTCCGTCCGATTGTGAGCACAGAGATTATGAGCCCAGTACGTATCCATAATTATAGTGGTCCGCTTAATCTGCTGAGCGGAAGAGCTGGCGTGTTTAGGGTGCTTGGGCGACTGGATGCGGGTGGGGTAGCCTCTAGACTAGCTACAGCGTATGACAGATTCGAACGCAAGCTCGGACACGATTGCCGCGATCTCGACGCCGCCGGGGCGAGGTGGGATTGGTATCGTGCGCCTGAGCGGACCCGAGTCTGCTTCCATCGCCGCACAGTTGGTAAGGCTGCGTCAGCCACTGGAACATGCTCGGGCTCGCCTGGCGGATGTGCTGGATGGTTCGTCCGGCGAAGGGGCATTGTTGAACGGGACTCGGATCGACGAGGCACTGGTGACGTGGTTCGCTTCGCCAAATTCCTACACCGCAGAGGATGTGGTGGAGATTGCTGCGCATGGATCGCCGGTGGTGCTGGAACTGTTAATTAGGCGGGCACTTGAGCTGGGTGCGCGGCTGGCCGAGCCGGGCGAGTTTACGCAGCGTGCCTTTCTGGCCGGGCGGCTTGACCTGACCCAGGCAGAGGCGGTGCGCGACCTGATAGAGGCGCAGACTCTGACCCAGGCGCGGCAGGCCGCCAGCCAGTTGGGCGGAGCGCTTAGCCGGCGCGTGGCTCCTGCCAAGCAGGCGCTCGTTGAGTTGATTGCTCTGCTGGAGGCAGGGATTGATTTTGCCGAAGACGACGTGGATGTGACGCCGGCGGCGGAGATTGCGCGCCGGATTGCGGAGCTGATGCCGGGGCTGGAAGCGCTGGAAGCATCGTATGGGCGTGGGCGCATTGTGCATGACGGACTTACACTGGCGATTGTGGGCAGGCCGAACGCGGGGAAAAGCTCGCTGTTCAATCGGCTCGTGGAACGGGAGCGGGCGATTGTGACCGCGACGCCGGGGACTACGCGGGACACGGTAACGGAGCGGATTTCGCTGGACGGAATTCCGCTGGAGCTGGTGGACACGGCTGGTCTGCGCGAGGGAAGCGAAGAGGCGGAGCGACTGGGGATTGCGCGTAGCCGCGAAGCACTGGCCGATGCGGGCCTGGTGCTGGTTGTGCTGGATGGAACCGAGCCGCTGAATGAGGAAGAACGGCGACTGCTGGAAGCCGTGCAGGGGCGTCCAGCGGTGGTGGTGTTGAACAAATGCGACCTGGCGGAAGCCATTGTGGAGCATGAATCGGCGTCTGCGAATCTTGAGGTGGTGCGCACGTCGGCGCTGACCGGCGAGGGAATCCCGGCACTACGGGAGAAAATTCTTGCGCTGGCGACCGGTGGCGCGGCCGAGGAGCCGGGGATGCTGACCAGCCTTCGCCACCATCGTGCGATTCTTTCCACGTTGGAAGGTTTGCGGGACGCGGCGCAGGCAAATCAGAACGGGATTCCGCACGAAATGATCCTGCTGGACCTCTACCGCGCGCTGTGGGCGTTGGATTCGTTGACCGGACAGACGACATCCGACGACATCCTTAATCTCATCTTTTCTACCTTCTGCATCGGAAAATGACGCGGGGTCCGAGACCGTCTAATAAAGCGTGACATCCATGCGGTGACTGGCTACCGAGCGCCGACCCGCCACGACGGCTACTTCTACAGACGCGAGTATCGCTGCGACCAGGAGCTCGACGTCTATATTTGCCCCGACGGACAACTGCTCACTTGGCGCATCACGAATCGCGAAAGCTACCCCCGTAACAGTCCGACCCGGCCAAATCCGCGAATCGTCTGCGGCGGCACAAGTGCACATAGAGCGCGAACGCGGTCCGCGTGTGGATTGTCCCTGTCGTTCAATTTCGCCAACACAATCATCGAAGGTCTTCTTTGGCTCCATATCATTCTCCTGCGTCCGACGGCATCCGGCCGGCAGCCGAAGCGGGCGGCCGCATTGGCGAGTACCGTACACCCCGTGACGTGATGCAGCTCACATCTTCCCAATACTTAGTAACCTATTTTTGTTTACCTAAGAGTAACTAGAAGGTTCCACAAGTTATCCACAACACAGCCAGATTTAAATAAAAAGTACCCTTGACCGCGCAGTACTTTCGGATATACTCGGCGATACTACGCAGCACAAATTCCCTCAAGTTATTGAGTCATGAGCCTGTAAGAGTGGTCACGAGACTCCGTCGCCGGAGCCGATGCCCAATTGTGCGCTGTTCCGCATGATCGGCCAGCAGCGTAACGAAAGCGGTCCAGTTGAACGCGAGTCTGGAATTCGAAAACGGGCCAACTACTCGAGTCGAAGGATTGCAGACGATGAGCAAGGGGGCGTTGGCTTGGATGATCTCGGCTTTGACGGCTGCGGGAGCCGCTGCGGAAACCCCAGTGACGACCTCAGGCACGACCACGGCTGCTTTCGTGCCTGTCCTCGGCCCCTACTTCAAACTCGACGGTTACGAATTCACCCATCACGGCTTCGGGCGGTAGCTTCGAAATCGGGATAGCGGACTTTGATGTTTAGCAGCAGCACGAATCGTTTGCGATATTCAATTTTAAGAAGCCGACACGCAATTAGGAGTGACAAGAAATGGGGACTATGCGGAAGCAGATTATGGGATTGGCATTTTGCATCGCTGCTATTGCACCGACCGCAGTTGCGCAAACAGCGAACACATTTCCAGCAAGCGGCAAAGTCGGGATCGAGACTATTTCTCCTTCAGGCCCATTATCGGTTACACCGACCCAATACATCGCGGGTACGGCCTCAATGTCTGGGACGACGGTCACCGGGTCGGGAACTGCGTCGTTCTCTAGTGCGATGGTCGGCTCACAGATTGTTTTCGCAAACGGAGTGAGTGGCGGCACGATAACGGGTTTCACTGACTCTCTTCACCTCACTGTCACAAATCCTCAGAACCAGACGGTTACATCGCAGGCTTATGCAATCTCTTACACCGGTTTGCAAGTTGCCAGCAATGGCAACGTCGGGATCGGGATAACAACGCCCGCGAATCTGCTCGACATTGAACTTAATCAGGATGACCACACCGCGCCTCTGGGAGTATTGAAGCTTGGCAACAGTTATACGGGATATTCAGGGGCAGACGATAATGGATTCACATTTTCTATGGGCCCGCAACCATTTGCGCCCGGCCAGTTCAAGGACCTTTCTTTGAGTGGAGGGTCGAGTTGGTCTAGCCTGGCCTTTTTAGACAACACGGGACTTGGAGCGGCGAACATTTCATTTTCCAGTATCGCTTCTCAAGGCCATAACATATCGATCGCAGCAATGCCGATGCAGACGGCGGACATCTTTGATGTTTTTAACGGAGTTGGTGGGAACCCGGTGTTTAGTGTTCAACCGGGTGGCAATGTCACGCTGAGTGGCACTCTCAGTACGGTTGGCAATATCTCGACGAACGAAATTGTCGCGTCGGGTGGCGTCGTGGGTTCCAGTGTGACGTCGAGCACCACTGTTACCGCGGCGTCTCTTTCAGTCGGGACTGGCGCGACCACTCCTCGAACTACGCTGGATGTCAACGGCACAATCGCAACACAGCGTCTTCTTGAGATCTACGGTTCCAATGATGTTGCGGCTGGCGCATCGGTCACAACCTCTGGCGGCATACTGAGCCAGTATGGCGGCCCGACCTCCCGAGGTAATCAAAGCTGGTGGCAAGCGACTGCGGTTGGGCAGCAAATGATTGTGGATTTAGGCGGCCCCGTCCTTCAAATAGATGGCATTAGCTTTTCCACCTTCTATGCAGGCGCCCTTGACTATATACCCGCAGGCTACACCATCGCTTACAGCACAGACAACGTTACCTACACGCCTGTGATCACTGTAACCGGAAACCAAAGACCGGATGTATATCACAGTTTCTCTACCACCTTTACAGCCCGCTACATTCGAATTACTGTAAACGCCCTTCAACCCGGTTACAGTCTCGCGAATATTTCGGGACTACGAATATATAGCATGCAGGGTTCAGGAATGTCCGGTGAAGAACTGTGGAGCGTGCTTCCGGGAATTAGTAGCAATAACGTCGTGCTTACCACAAACGGCAACGTCGGCATCGGCACAACGAATCCTGGCGCCAGCGACCCCAATGGAAAGCTCGAAGTGAACGGCGACATCGTGCTGACAAACCAGGCAAACGGTGGCGGGAGCGGGAAAATTGTGTTTGCCGACGGCACTAGCCAAAGCTCGGCATACACAGGCATCCAATGCACCGGAGCTGATTATGCAGAGGCCGTCGACGTAACTGGAGACCGGACGAAGTATGAGCCGGGCGATCTTCTGGTGATCGACCCAGGCACTCCGGGTAAATTCCTAAAGTCCGCAGAGGCATATTCCACGCTGGTTGCGGGCATTTATTCCACCAAGCCCGGCTTTGTCGGCAGACTGCAACCAGCCACGGCAGAGACCAGCGCCACCGAAGTACCAATGGCCATGGTTGGCCGGGTTCCCACCAAGGTGACTACGGAGAACGGTCCCATCAAGGTTGGCGATTTGTTGGTGGCTTCTTCGACCCCGGGTCATGCGATGAAAGGGACTGACCGTAGCCTGTTGACCGGGGCTGTGATCGGCAAGGCGCTGGGGTCACTGGATTCCGGCACGGGCGTCATCGAAGTGCTGGTCACCTTGCAGTAGGAAAAGCACAGCATTGGGAGAGAGCGGCATGTCCGATATGTCCAGCAGTGTGAAGGTAGCGTTGCCGATTGACGTAGGTTCAAGCGACCAAGCGCGTGCGTGGCCCGCGAAGCCAAGCGTCGTGGATGTTGACGACATAGCCATCGAATCGAATCACAGGGCCGCATCGCCCTTTGGAAAACTGAAAAGGATCACTCGCACCAGCACACAAATCGAAGGGAGAATGTCCTTGAAACACTCATTCCGCTGCTTATTCACGGTTTGCCTAATTTGGTTTGGTGTGCTTGCTGCGTCGTCGGTTCCCGCTTGCGCGCAAACAGGGGGAACGCCGATTCCGGTGACCGAATCCTCTCAGGTGGTTCCAATATTTCCCAAGTACATTGTCATGGGTGTAGTGTATGCACCGCCCGGTGCGGCGAGCAATGTTACGTACGGAGGAAGCACGCAAGTTGGATCGACCGACGCCTTTTCCAACACCGGCACCGGTTCTAATACCAACACTACTTCGACAACATCGGGGTTTAACTTCCTGGGAATCTTTGGCGCCTCCGACACCTATACAACCACGAATGAATGGACCGAGGCCATTAACACCAACTCGTCCATTGCGGTTCAGTCGACGCAGAATAACTCCATATCGACGATGGGACCTATCAGTTCATCGTTGGGAGTGAACCACGACAACGACGTGATTTATATCTGGCTCAACCCTGTGGTCACAACGGAGGTGACAGGCTACACCGGAAATTATGCAAACGTGGACCTCAATTGGACTGGCCTTTCCGCAAACTCATGCGATCTTACGGATTCAGCAGACGGCATCACCTTCTACCAGGCGGTAAGCGGCTGCGATCCCGACCAGTACCCTGGACCGGATGTTGTAGGAATACCGGTTTGGTGCCTCAAGAACCCCTACTATCCAGGGCAGGGCTGCGCGCAATGGCTGGAGTACACGTCGCGCCCCTGGGATACTTCCTATTGGGGACCCAAATACAGCGGACAGACTAACCTTACGCTTCCTTCAGCATTGCCGGGGCTGACGCTTCAGGATTATGCCGATATCTTGCAGGCAGACCCGTTTGTGCGATTGAACAGCCTTTCGCGGAATGTCTGTCATCCAACGTATGGCCCGAACGTGGATCCAAACGACCCTGAGGTGATACCGTACCCTTCACCGGCAGCCCTGCCATCTCCGCTGGTAAATCCTACGGGGAATTTACCGAAATCATGCCTCCCAAACGGAATACTTGCCAGCACTACAATTAACCGGTTCCAGCCTTACGGAACGATTGAATATCCGGTGCCAGGACCAGATGGCCTGCCGTCTACTTACGCGGGGAGCTTTCAGTACTCTCAAACTGTGACTGAGGGAACAGTATCAACGGACACCCATACGACCGGTCAAAGCGAAAACAGCACGGCCTCGTTTACCGCGACCTACACGGATGAGTTGGGAATACCTCTCGCGAGCATTGATTCGTCGACAAGTTCAGGCAGTGGATCGACATGGACATGGCAGAATCAGAGCAGCACTTCAAGGTCCAACACCAACTCTTCTTCCGCCGGATATTCGATAACCGGTCCGCAGTTGAGCGACAACTACACTGGCCCATCTACATATAACGTTTATCTGGACAATATATATGGCACGTTTGCTTTCTACTCCCCGCTCGATCCACCCATTGTGCCGCCGGTAGGCACAAGCGGCGCCCAGGAATTTGAAATTGGCATCAGTCCGGCGAGCCTCTCGTTTCCTTCTACGCCGGTCGCAGCTATTACGCCGTTTGCACAGAGCCAGTTGATGGGATATCCAGCGGCAGATGAACTGCAGGTAACCCTGACGAATAACTCCCCATACCCCCTCACCATGGTTGGTCCAGCTGTTACTTTCACCGACCCCGGATTCATAATTGCCAATGATGGCACAGACTACTGCTCCGATAAGCAGCTTCAACCCTATAGCGCGGCCAACACCGCGCAGGGGACGGACTATTGCACGCTCAACGTGGCGTGGGTCCCCGTTGTCTCTGACGCTCCGAGTATCGCTCCTTATCTCGGATCGACAGTATCAAGTGGAATTGCCACGTTCCCTCTGACCAGCGCAACCATGATTGCTGCAGGCACTGAGAATGCCTCACCTTACCAGAACATCCTGGTGACCAACACAATACCGGTGTCGGGCACAGCCGAGACAGGAACCACCACTCAGGGCGCCACTCTTTTTCCATCGTCTTCTAACATCTGCCAAACGGAGACCGGTGCCGCTCTGAACCCAAATGCCTGCGTACTCCCCCAATTATCTGTGGGATCTTCGGAACTGCAGCAGTTCACCTTCACGAACTACAACAGCTCGTCGGTGACCTTTCCCGCAAACCCGCAAGACTTTGCCCTGTCGGACTCATCGGATTTCAGCATTGTCCCAGGTACAGATGGATGCGCTGGGGCAACGGTAAATCCACCTACAACAGGCGGCGTCCTATCCACGTGCACGGCCGTACTGAAATATGCCCCCGTACCTGGAGGAATTGTCAACACCAGGATTACTGCCATGGGTACGGTGGGCCCTGTAGCGGGCTCGGCCACAGGGATTGTTTCCCTGGCGTTTGCGGGGGCGATGGCGGCATATCCTCCAGGAAGTGTTCAAATCCCCTCCAGTCAAGCTTGGACTGCCATCACGGAACCTTGTTACCCCCCTTCCGGTTCCTCGTATTGTACCTACAACTATGCCAGCTTATTCGGAATCACAAACTCGGGCGGCAACCCAGTTACTCTTGGGGAATCTGCAACGGGAGGCTTTAGCGTCGTTCTCAACGGAACAGTTAATTCTGAGCCCAACGGGGGAAATCTGACGGCCAATTGCCCGACATCTCTCGCCATTGGCTCTTACTGCACGGCAATTGTCGTGGGTCCAACTAGTGGCCTGACCAACTACTCAACAGCTACGGGCACAGTCACGATCACAGGAGGGACTGCCGGCTCGGCGACTATGCAGGTTTCGCAGTACAACAACTATTCATCCACAGATTCCGTCGTAGTCATCCACGGCGCGGAACAAAGTACCCAGGTCACAACCCCGGCCACCAGCGCAACGGGATCGCTGACGATCACGTCGGCAAGCGGCCCATCCAACGGAGCTCTTTCTGTGCAGGTTGGATCGTTCAAGGCTGCTGTTCCGTATGCAGCCGGCGCTACGAACAGTGCCGTACTGCAGGATGTCGCGAATGCGCTGAATGCCGCAGGATCACCGGTCAAGGCAACCGCAAACGGATCGAGCATCGCACTCACCAGCCTTAATTCTGGAGCAGCAGGTGACCTGGCTTTGTCAGTCACAGGGGGTGCTGCGTTCCAACTTGGCGCATCGGGCAAAACGCTGACCGGAGGCACCAATGCGATACCGGCAACCAACGCCACGGGGAGTATAGCGATTCGGCCTGTAAGCGCTGGGGCTCCCGTCGAAGGAACTCTCCCTGTGCAGGTTGGATCGTTCAAAGCTGTCGCATCGTACCCAGCGGGCGCAACACCAGGCACGATAGCGCATGTCTTGGCCGCGGCACTAAATGGAAACGGTTCGCCAGTCAAGGCTACGGCAAGCGGCACCACCATCTCCCTTACCAGCCAAAACTCAGGAGCAGCAGGGGATTTGGCTTTGGTGCGAACCGGAGATTCCGAGTTTGTGGTTGGCGTGTCAGGCAGAACGCTGAGCGGTGGCAGCAACGAGATACCGGCAACAAATGCCACGGGGAATATTACGATTCAGCCTGAAGGCACAACAGCGGCCACTAAAGGTACTCTCTCTGTGCAGGTAGGAGCCTTTAGAGCCACTGCACCCTATGCTGCCGGGGCAACAGCGAGTGCTGTGGTCAAGGGCTTGGTTGCAGCTTTGAACGTGCCTGGGTCGCCGGTGAAGGCTACGGCAAGCGGAAATGTTATCTCACTCACCAGTACTAGCTCGGGAACGGCTGCAAATCTCGCCTTAACTGGCACAGGTGATTTGAAGTTTGCCCTCAATGCCTCCGGCAAGACACTTACCGGGGGTAAGAACCTTGTGGCTGCAACCAGTGCTACTGGGAGCCTCTCCGTGGAACTCGCGGGTGGAACTCTATCGGTGCAGTTGGGCGCTTTCAAAGCTACTGTACCGCACACTCCCGGTGCAGCGACCGGCGCAGTGGTTGAGAACCTGGTACAAGCTTTGAATGCGACTGGATCGCCCGTCAAAGCTACAGCGAGCGGAGACTTGATTTCACTCGTTAGTAAAAGCACGGGCACGGCTGCAAATCTTGCCTTCACTGTCACAGGCGACTCCAAGTTTGTCCTTAGCGGTTCTGGCAAGGCGCTCACTGGCGGTAAAGCAGAGGTGGCCGCAACCAATGCCACAGGGAGCCTTTCGGCCGGACTGAAAGGTGGAATTCTTTCGCTGCAGGTGGGAGCTTTCAAAGCCGAGGCGCTGTATGCTGCCGGAGAACCCACCGGCGCCGTGATCCAGGCTTTGGTTCGAGCTATCAACGTAGCTGGATCGCCTGTCAGAGCTGCGGAGAATGGAAATGTAATTTCACTCACGAGTTCAAGCGCGGGCACAGCAGGTAACCTGGCCCTGACCGTCACCGGGGACGCGCGGTTCGCAATGGTCGCGTCCGGCCCAGCGCTGACAGGGGGCAAGAACGCCACAACCACAACAAACTACGACGCTGGCGTCGTCCAGCTCACGACCAACGGCGTAACGGCCTCGGCCACATGGGCTGAAGGCAGCACCGCAGAAACGGTTGCAGCGGCACTCGCTGGGTCGGTTAATCAGGTTGCTGCCGCGTACTATCAGGCGAGTTCAAGCGGAGCTGTTGTCACACTCACTCCCGTTTCCAGTAAATCCTCCGCATCGACCGCCGCCAATACCTCTAATCCAATTTCACTTACCGTGAATGACTCTGCAGGATTTACACCGGCGTCGTTCGGCGCCGCTATGAACTAACAACCAGGAAGACAAAACGGCGTTGGCAGACGCACTAGGTCCGCCAACGCCATCCGACAGTCGCGGTATGAGTGGATAGTTGTTTCTTCATTTGCTATGCCGGCAACAGGAAAAGGATTCGAAGATGAGCTCAAGTATCAGGTCGCTGACAATGAAGCCGGGAGCATCTGCCGTTCTGCGGACTATCTTGCGTTCAGCGGTTCTGACCGCTGCCATTGTGCCTGCATGCGCCATCGCAAGTGCGCAAGCGGATTTTGAGAAGGGATATCAGGCCTTCCAGTCCTACCATGGTTCGGACTTCGACACGGTGAATCTGGCGAACGGAAATCTGGTGTTGAATATCCCGCTCCTTTCTTATGAACAACGGGGCGGCGTGCCGCCAGTAACGATTTCGATCCGAAGCAATTCAACAACTTTTCAATCCTCGCCTCCCCTGCAGAGCGGGCCGGCCGACACCAATCAGCATGAAGTAGCGTCGGGCGTCATAGGGGCGCCATGGGGCCAGCCGCACGTGTTGATCAGCCCCGGTGGGCTCTTCTGGAAAGAGGAGCGGATCGTTACAGCCGCCAAGACGGGGATTGGGCCGGAATATCTGGTTCGATTCGTCGCGACCGATGACAGCGGGGCGACCCACTCGCTGGGTGGCTCGATTGCCAACTCTACGGCAGGCTATGTGCCGGGCATACGTTACAGCGTTGATGGAAGCGGATTGATGCTGCAGCCAGGCACAACAACCACCGGTCCTGTGCTGGTGGACCGCAAAGGCAATACTGGCGGCTTGGTTGACCCCAATGGAAATGCGATTACGCCAAAGGGGCCATGCGCCACGGCTCCAGGCAGCGGCGACTTCTTCAATGCCAGCCTGCCGCCTTGGGAGGGCTATGCGCACGGAACTGCTTCAGCCAACTACATTATCGATACGATTGGAAGAGGCAATGCAGTTGGCGCTTCAAACCCAGGCATTCCGAACCCAAGTTATCTTCCTCCTCTGCAGAACTATAGTTGCCTGGTGGATATCGACGCCTCCTATCATCCGGCAACGACAAACGCCGATCCAGGATTTCCAACCGGCGTCTGCCATATCTTCCCGGCGGGCAGTCCGCTCACCTACGAGGAGCCTAAGTATACGCCGCAATACTTCGCTGACCCTTACATATTCCCCGGCGCGGCGGGCGCAACGCAGCCCACAAAATTGACCTTCTGCTACGCAGAAATACCTGTCAGCGCGAGTATTCCACAGGTAAACGGCGCCAATCTCGAAAGCGAAACAATCAATGAAAAATGGTGGGCGCTGACAAGTGTTACGTTGCCGAATGGAACGTTTTGGCAATTTGGTTACGACAATTATGGCCAGGTTGAAACAGTTATTATGCCCACCGGAGCCATGGTCACCTACCAATATGCCACCCGCCTCGCCTGCGGTAATCCACCGGGGCAGATTCCGGTTGTAGGAACTGCGGTATGGCCTTATTCGAATATTTTATCCAGCAGAATGGTGGTTCAAAGAAGCGTCTATCTGAGCTCGACCGCTTCCGAGCCAATCGAGGTATGGCAGTATAACAACGACATCGGGTCGGGATGGATAGGTGCGCCTCCCGCAGGAACACTAGGAATTTCATCACCAGGCGGTCCAAACTCGGGAACGGTAACAGTCACTGACCCGCAGGGAAATGTCACTTTACATACGTTTACGCTCCAAGGCCCTGCGGGGGCCGTATCCACATGCGGGCCTTATGAGACAAAGACGCAGTACTATCAGGGCTCGTCGCAGTTGCTCAAAGAAGTAGATACGACGTACTCCAACACCGGAACGGACTATGCGAACCCCACCAACTTCTCCAACTACATTGCGCTCGGTGTGTTCCCGCAAACCGTGACCACGACTCTTCCCACGATTAATTCATCACTGGTTAGCCAGGACACATATCTGTACGATTCGTTCGGAAGCTATGAGGATTACACCGGTATCACACATCACTTCAGCTTTGGGCAGGTGCTGGCATCTACCGAATCCGATTGGGGTTCAACCGCGCCCGCGCGCACCACATTGCATACCAAACAGTGGCAAGGGACTGGGAACTGGAACTATTACGCGAAGAATCTAATCGACTTGCCATGCCTGGACACGGTATTGGCCGGCGGCTCTGGACCAACAACAAGCAATCCGCAACCGCTCTGCACAGCTTCTTTTGCCAATCAGATCGCACAGACAAGTTACTCTTACGATCAGGGTTCCTATAGCAACTGTTCCAACTCGTATGCAGGCAACTTGACCTCCGTCATGCGATGGCTCAGCGGCGGCTCCAATGTAATAACAAATACGTATTATTGCTCTTCCTTGTCGCAAGTTGCCGGGGTGCAACTGACAGCGGCGGTTGCAGGCATGCCGCAAGCCAAGCAGGATGCAAACGGAAATAAGACAGGGTTGAACTACGATTCATCCGGCTTATACCTGAATAAGGTTGTGTATGCCGATGGGTCCTTCGAGATTCCAACGTATGACGACAACACCGGTCTTCTGATATCTAACTCAGACGTAAATCGCAAGACGACCTCCTACTTCTACGACCCCATGCGGCGTCTGACCGCGGTCACATATCCCGATGGAGGTTCCGAGGGGCTCTCTTATGTGGACACGGTCGGCAGTCTATCCGTTACCTTCAACAAGTCCATCACTTCCACGACGAATCTTACAAAGGTAGCCTTGGCCGACGGTCTCGGGCGCCTCACACAAACCCAACTCACCTCCGATCCAAATGGGCATGTCTACACCGATACAACCTATGACAGCCTTGGCCGCGTTGCCACCGTGTCCAACCCCTACCGGAGCAAGGGCGAAGCGACATACGGAGTTACAAGTTATACGTATGACGCGCTCAGTCGGAAGGCCATTGTTACGGCGCCTGACGGGACGAGTAAGCAGGCGTGCTTCAATGGGCTCGTCACGGTAGGTCAGTCCAACTGCAATCTGGGTGGGACCGTGCCACCTGCCGTCGCATGGGAAGACGACGCGGACGAGAATGGGAACGATTGGCGGCGAACCCAAAATGCGCTCGGGCAAATGACCCATGTGTTCGAGCCGAGCGGAACCAGCCCCACGCCTTCCATGGAGACCGACTACTACTACGACATGCTGAACAATTTGCTCGGAGTCGATCAATGGGGCGGAGCCATTGGCGCTTCGGGAGCGAGAGCTGAAAGGGCCTTCATGTACGACTCATTGTCCAGGCTGGTAACTTCGTCGAATCCCGAGACCGGAGTGACCTCGTATGGGTACGATCCCAACAGCAATTTGACCAGCAGACTCGATGCTCGAGGCGTAATAACAACTTACCAATACGACGTGATGAACCGGTTGTGGGCAAAGAGCTATTCGGATGGCGTTACGCCGTCGTCCTTGTACATCTATGGCCTGCCCAGTACCTCCGTGCCGAATGGCGTCGGGCGGCTGATCGATGCCTGGACCCAGCGGGCTTCGGGATCACCCCCCGCCGGACCCCCACCGACTGTGGCTCCGAGCGTCTTTCTCACCCAGCGGGCAATCCCGGCAGTTTCAGGATTCGGCTATGACGCAATGGGTCGCCTCCTCGGTGAGTACCAGTACACGCTGGCGAGTCAGGCGGCCGCAACGCCTTACTACCAGCTGCAATACAGTTACGATTTAGCCGGCGACCTGGCTTATTCCACTGACGGAATCAGTCCGGTTTCGACATTGGCGACTTTTCCTTCCTGCGCAGTCAACGCTCCTAATTGGGCCATCGGCTCAGCTCATTTGACCTTCGCCAACTGCTTCGATGCGGCGGGCCGCCTGCAAACGCTGGCAAGCAACTCGGCCATTAGCGGGAATGCCCAGACTCTGTTTTCGGCGCCTCCATCGTCAGCCGCGCCATCCTATGCAGCCTTCGGCGGATTGAATAGTGCGTTCTTAGGCAACAACGTACTCACGCTGAACCGCACCTACGACAACCGGCTCCGAATCACAGCCGAAACAGATAAAGGAACCAACGCATCGTCAACCGGAGGTTCGGCAACCATCGCAATTACCGGAGCGGAGCAGAGTCACTGAGCGGTAAACAATTCCGGCCCCGGCAGTATGGACGCGGTGGTCACCTTGCAGCAGCAGTCCAGCGGCGTTTTTTGAAGGAGAACGGCATGTCGCGTAGGTTCCGCAATCTCATTCTGCTTTTGGCGGTTGTGCTGGGGTTCGCCGGGCGTGCGCTGGCTGCGGATACGATGCTCACGATCTCCGGAACCGAGCAGAAGGTCGCTGGCGCCTGGGACACCGCAAAAATCACGATCTCCTTTACTGATAAATTGAGCAACACCTATACCGAGCAGGTCACCTACGGGCAGTTTTCCACCCCCGCTTCCATCGCATCTTCATTCGGCGCACTGTTCAGCAATACCTACTTCCAAAATGGTGAGCTATGCGCGTTCGCCGTTGGGGGAAATATCTATTTTCATCTCAAGGGTTCCGACACCTTCGGATGGCCTACGATTACGATCCAGGACACGTTGACCACGTCACCGTCCTTCTCGGTTTCGACGGCGTCCTGGCAGGCGCCCGCGGCGGGTCCGACCCCTCTGGGCATCACCTGGCCAAACCCCGTGATTGTGCCCTATGGCACGCCGTTGGCCGCGCTGCAACCCTTCGCAAAAATCTACGCTAACACGGGAGCAGGCAAGTTCGAGGTCGCGGGAACCTTTACCTACACCAGTGCCACACCTGGCGTCTCCCTCGGTCCCACCCTCACTACCCTGGGAACCCAGAGCCTCTACTACACCTTCATACCCGCCGACACAACAAATTACCCAATCACGAACTGCGCCAGCTCGAATTGCGCAATTTCTCTCAACGTAGTGACGGCTGCGCCGGCTATCGTCTGGCCGCCACCAGCAGCCATTACCTATAACACCGCGCTGAGCGCCGCCCAGTTGAATGCAATGGTGTCGGTGTCAGGCACGTTGTCTGCGTGCCTAATCTCCACTACACCAAGTGTCGCGAATACCTGCTATTACTCACAGCCCCTGGGCACCATTCTGACCCCGGGCAAGCAGACACTCACAGTCACCTACACTCCCACAAACACAACAGACTTCGCATCCGTCACCGCAACGGTGATCCTGAACGTGAACAAGGCAGAGCCGACCATCACCTGGTCGCCGGCGGCCATGTCGTCCGCTACGCTCACCACAGCCCAACTGAATGCCAGCTCCTCCCTCGCCGGCAGCACCTTCACGTACTCGGTAGGCGCCAAAACCGTGACTGCGGGAACTGTTCTGCCCACCGGCGAAAATCTGCTCACCGTCACTGCCACTCCGCCCGGAGCCAGCGCACAATATTTCGAACCCGTCACCAGGACGGTCCCCATCACCGTCGGTGCCGGCGCCACCTTTGACCAGGGCACGGCCACGTTAACAGTGGGCGGCGTGGTTGCTTCAACCTACAGCTACAAGCAATACGACACCCCCAGTTCCATCGCCGCGGGGCTTGCGGCTGGCCTGCTCCCCTGCACTGCCACCAATAGCAACCCTCAGCCCTGCGTTACCCTGGCTGCCGTCGACAACTCTCTATATATGCAGGCCACCCCCGCCGCCGTCTCGGCTTACGCGAGCATCGGCAGCAGTACAGATTTCTCCTACTCCCTCAACATCCCTCAAGGGACGGGTTTCACTGAGCCCTCGTTCCAGGTCACGCCGCCAAGTGGAAACCTCGACGGCGGCGCGAGCTCGGGTGCCGCCGTCACGCCCATTTACACCTTCTGCGTTGCTGGCTCGGGCAACCCTGACTGCACGTTAACCGGCACTGGATACGACCCCGCCGGCAATCTGCTCAGCTATACCGATGCGGGCACCAACGGCCCCATCATGGGCACGTGGAAGTTCCAGTACGACACGCTGAACCGCCTCGCCGGGGCCACTGACAATCAGCCCGGCAACACCAACACCAACTACTGCTGGAGCTACGACGCCTTCGGGAACCGGCAGCAGCAGGCGGGCTCAAACGCACTCTTCACCAACAGCGTGGGCGCGCCAACCTGCACGGCCGCCAACGGCGCCTCGTTCAACAATGTATGGGCTCGCTACACGGTCGACGGCACAACCAGCACGCCGGATAACGGCAAGAATCAGGTGACGGCCACGCCCGCCGGAAATGTCATCTACGATCCCTCCGGCGCGGGCTACATCCTCAACGACGCCATAAATCAGTATCTCTACGACGGCGAGGGCCGCATCTGCGCCGTGGCCGCCACGAATGCATTTGGCGCCACCCTCTATACCGGCTACCTCTACGACGCGGACGGCACGCGTGTGGCCAAGGGCACCATCACGTCGTGGAGTTGCGACCCCACCCTCAGCGGCTTCAAAACCACCAACGACTACCTTCTCGGCCCGGGCGGCGAGCAGTTGACGGAGATGGGCATCGACACCACCGTCAGCGGCAGCACAGCCACCAATACGCTCACCTGGCAGCACGCCAACATTTGGGCAGGCGGCAAGCTGCTGGGCACCTACGACAAGAATGGCCTGCACTTCTACTTCGACGACCCGCTGGGCACCCGCCGCGCCCAAACCGACTACGCCGGCGTGCTTGAGCAAACCTGCGCCAGCCTCCCCTACGGCGACTTGCTAAGCTGCACCGGCGGCGACCTGCAAGCCCCCACCGAACACCACTTCACCGGCAAAGAACGCGACGCCGAATCCGGAAACGACTACTTCGGGGCAAGGTACTATGCATCTACGATGGGGCGGTTTTTATCACCCGATTGGTCGGCCAAAGTTGCTCCTGTGCCTTATGCGAAGCTTGACGATCCGCAGAGCTTGAACCTTTACGCCTACATGTTGAACAATCCGCTTGGCGGCGTAGATGCGGACGGACATGATCCGGGCGAAGACATTCAAGGGAGCCAAGACCTTTCTCGCGCTGTTTCACTTTATTTTGCCGCGCACCCGACAGTAGCGTTTACTGTCGCGCATCCGCTAATAGCTTGGCAGGTCGGTTGGGTCCAAAATGGGTGGACCAACATCTCGACGAATTCTCAGCGTTTTGCGGCAGGCATGGGGATGACTGAGCGAGAGACTAGACTAGGTGTACACGAGGGATCTGAACGGAATGCAATGCGGCACACAATCTGGCAGGCAACCCTAACAGCCAAATTTGGTCATGGCACGGCGACGCAAATCGGCAATGCTCATGAGGAGAATCCGAATGTTGATCTTTCTATCCGCACGTTCAGCGGAGGTGGGCAGGCGGCCTGGGATAGGGCTGACCAGACCGTAGATTTGCTCAACAATCAGATCGGACGTGCTATCGGAGATGCGAATCCAGGCGCCTCAATGAATCAACTCGCCGGTGCCGCCTTAGATTATTACCACAGCACGGGCCTATATACAGCTTCGCAAGGAGCAGACGGCACAGTTTCTATCTCACAGACAAGGCTTTCTGACCAGCAATACGCGGCGGGAAAGCAAGCGCTTCAAAAAATGGACCAAAATGGCAGGTGAAACTAAGATGCGCAGACAAAATGCCTTCTTGTCTACTGGATTGATAATCTTTGCGCTATTCGGCTGCTTTCGATCACAGACGGTCGAGTCGGCGATTGTTGCGCGAATTAACAGCTGTCCCAATCCCTCTAGCTGTCAGATTTCTCTTCGCGGGGCAACCAATTTTGAATGGGATCAGTTGTATGTATTCGACGGTGGGGATTCGAAGAAGGACCGAGAGCTAGCACTTGGAATCGCAGATGATGGATATAGGGAATTCGACGGTCAATTCGTCTTCCTGCAAGGTCACAAAATCGTTCACGAAGAAAACATTCCGACGAATATCGAGCACCCAATCAGTGGTCAAGTTCTATTCGATGTGCCCGATGGCCATCGCTTCGGAATCTACCCGCATGACGCCACTTTTTCGGTGACCATTATTAATGGAACAGGAGGTCGCTACTATCAGCTGAAGCAAACCAAGTGATTTGCTTATAAAGCAAGCTGGAGTGACCCCCTTGGGTGAGACAGTCTGCTAAAGGCACAGTTGCCGTTTAGTGTGATTGTCTGTTCAAGGCGTAGCCTCTCCTTGAGCATAGTCGATAACCGGTGAAGCGGAGTCGGGCTCTGCTGGAGTTAAGTTGCGATTGAGATGTGCGACGGGTGCCCCGGTCCATCGCCTTTGGGGACCGGGAGGGTTGGAGCTCTATGTTGGCGTAGGCGCATAGCCTCGCCGCCCCATCTACGATCCCTCCGGCGCGGGCTACATCCTCAACGACGCTGCAATGTGCTGCTCGCAAGCCGCAGTAACAACACATTCCCGTGCGCAACCCTACAGTAAACAAATCTGGAATAAATCACACATTATCAACAGGTTAAGCCGCTATCCCATGCAGAATCAGCGCGTTTTGCGAAAAAACGGCTAAATCTCTGCAACCCTCTCCCTCGAAAAGGAAAACTCTCAGCAACCGAAACATCTCAAAAAGGCTGCCCGCAAGGTACGTGTCTCAACGAGTCGCAACCACAGGTTCAACCCTTTCGCATGTTTTGTGACCATTTAAACAACCTGATCACCTATGTAGCGCACCCCTCCGATTGAACATTTCGCCCATCCGGACAAGCTCACTTCGCGCTGGTCAGGCTGCGGATAATCTCCACTTCGCGCCTGCGGTAAGGCGTACCGTCCGGGTGGAACACGTCATGCTGCCAGACCGCGGGTTGGCTGGTCACATAGGGGCGCTGCCACGAGTCCCACGGAATCCATGTCTGGCTCTTGCCTGCAACCAGGCCCCAGTTGATGGCGCCGACATGGTACTGGTGCGCGATGGGAAGAATGGTGTCAAAGGTGCTCCCGATGTTGCGGGCCATGTACTCGGTGCAGATGAGCGGCCGATGGAACTGCTGCAGCAGCTTGACGCTGCGCTCGAAATCTTCAGGCCAGCCGTAGTTGTGGAAGCTGATGACGTCCGACTGCTCAATCTGAATGCGCGCCAGCGGAGGCATGGTTTCGAGCGAAGTCCAGTCGCCATGCCACAGGCCGCTGGTGAGTGGCTGCGTGGGATGAGCGGTTCGAGCCCAGGCATACACCTGCGGCAAGAGGCCGATGATGATTGTGTTCTTGTTCTTTGGATCGCCCTTGGCATAGGAATCATCGTTGCCGTTGTCAGGCTCGTTCCATAGATCCCATGCAAGGATGCGGGGATCGTTGGCGAACGCGCCCAGCAGGCCTTTGACATACGCCTCAAGATGCGGATACTGCGTGGGATCATTGAGTACGGCCGTTCCCGGATCCTGCACCCATCCTGAATTGTGGACGCCGGGAATGGGCGGGTGCTGCGGGCCGAGTTTGGGATTGGGGTCCCAGCATGAGTCGAAGAGGACAAAGACGGGCCGAATGCGATGACGCGCGGCAATGGTAAGGAATGCATCGATGCGCTGCTGGAAACCTTTGGGGTCTTGCTGCCAGAGCTGGCTATGCAGGAACACGCGCATCGTATTCATGCCGATGGCTTCAGCCCAACCCAGTTCGCGATCAATGGTGGTGGGATCAAATGAGTCGGCCTGCCACATTTCAAGCTGGTTGATGGCGGTGGAAGGCAGAAAATCCGCACCGACCGGCCAAGGCTGCTGCGCGTACCATGCGTTCGCCTGCGCTTCTGTCCAGCGCTCCTGCGAGTGTAGAGCTGGAAGCACGGCCAGCAAAACGAGGGCTATCAGAAGGTGGCGAGATTTTACGAAGCAGAGGCGCATGGAACTCCTTGAAACAACGAGAAGAGACATTCTACTTTGATGATGCGAGGGCCGTCGCACGGTCGCGTTCAGCGGCGGCATCGGCTGAGCGGCCCTGGCGGTCATAGGCGATGGCGAGCTGGACATGGGGGTCCGCAAATGTGGGATCGGCGGCAATGGATTCCTGGTAGCGGGCGACGGCATCGGCGATTTGTCCGCGCAGAAGTAACTGGTTGCCGGCGTTGAGGGCGAAGGCGGCCTTCTGGCGACTCACGGCGCTGCGAGCGAGGTCTGCGCCCTGGCGGCGATACTCGGCGGCCTGGGCACGGAGGTCCTTAGCCTGGGCGCGAAGCTGGTCGGCTTTCGGCTGGTCGCCGGCGGCTTCTGCTTCGCCTGCAGCGGTCATGACTGCGCCTGCCTGATCGGCGAGAACACCGGCCAGGGTGACGCGTGGACCGGGTTGGCCGGGCAGCAGTGGGATAGCTTTCTCGAGTGCTTCCCTGGCTTCATCAAGCCGCGAATCCTGCTTGAGAGTGCTACCGAGGATTGCCCAGGCATCTCCATTTTCAGGGCGAAGCGCGACAGCTTTCCTTAGCTCAGACACGGCCTCGTCGAGCTTGCCGATCTGCATATATAGGATACCGAGGGTGTAGGGCGGATCCTGAAGGGTGGGATCCATTTGGCCGGCGCGGGTGAGCTCTGCAATGGCTTCATCCACACGATCTTTGAACTTGTAGGCCATGCCGAGGTCATAGTGAAGCTGGGGGTCGTTGGGATCGAGCGCGAGCGCGGCCTGAAAATCCTGAATGGCCTCATCGAACGCAGAAAGCTGAACGTGTGCGACGCCCTGGTCCTTGAGGACGTTGGCATCGTTGGGGGACAGAGCGACAGCTTGCTGGAAGATTCCCAGCGCGTCCTTTGCTTTTCCAGTCAGGGTCAGTGCGAGAGCCAGGTTTGTAAGGGCACTTACGTTCTTAGGATCGCGTTCAACCGCTTTCTGAAACCAGGGAATGGCTTCCTGCTGGCGGCCCTGGCGCTGCAAGGCCATCGCCAGCTCGTTTTGAGTGCCGGGAAGTGCGGGGTCGAGTGTGACGGCCTGTTCGAGGTGAGGAGTGGCGGCTTCGTCCTGGCCCGCTGCTTCAAGCGAGCGGCCGTACTCCAACTGCGCGAGGGCATTGCGCTGGTCGGCAGTTACCGCAGCCCGCAGTGTGGCGAGCGAAACCTCAAGGTTATGCAGCTCGCGCTCCACGATGCCGAGATGGATGCGGGCGAGCACAAAAGAGCTGTCAATGGTGAGAGCGTGCTGGAACTCACTTTGAGCCTCGGTCCATTTTGACTGCTGCGCATAGAGCGATCCGATGGCGTCGAAGATGTCGGCGCGGTCGCTGCTGCGCTCGGCTACGGCGCGGAACATGTCGATTGCTTCATATTGATTGCCGACTGCAGCAAGAGCGCGGGCATAGGCCTCGCAAAAAGATGCATCTACCGGCTGCTGGCCAGCCTGCAGCGAGATTTGGTAGACCGCGCTGAAGTGCGGAATGGCGTTTGCCGGCTGGTCGGCCTTTGCAAAGGCCAACGCCAGGTTCGTCTCAAAGCCTGGGTCGCCTGGCTTTAAGTTGAGAGCGGTCTGAAGCTCTGGAATGGCATCGGCCGGCTTGCCGAGTTCGACCAAAACCGTTCCCAGTGCCTCGTGACCCTCTGGGATTTGCGGAGCCAGGCGCGAAGCCTCAGCAAACTGAGCTCGCGCCTGCTCCAGGTTGCCGGACTGGAGAGCAGTAAATCCGGCATGAAATGCGGCGTCTGCCTGTTTAAGTGGGTCCGATTCTGTTGGAGGAGCATCCTGGCAATTCGACGGACGCGCCAACGACACCAGAAGTCCGACCAGGAGAACTGTTCGAAGGCCGCGAGAAAAGTGCATGCTCTATTTTCCCGCAGTGGGGCTTGGCGTGGCCTGGGGCCTGGCGTTGTTCTGGATGTCCACGACCAACTGAAACTCGCGATTGGCCTCTGCCACCTGCCCGGTTGCCTTGTAGGCCTGGGCCAGCAGGTTGTGGGTGATGTAATTTGAAGGGTCCATTTTGACGGCATGGTCCAGGTAGTGAAGAGCCTGAATGGGTTCGTTCAACTTGAGAAACGTCTCGCCAAGCAGGATGTATGGGGCTGTGGCACCTGGCTCGAGCAGAACGGCGCGGTTCAATGCTTGCTGGGCATCGGCATAGCGACCGGCGCGGACGTATGCGTCGCCCAGCCGGTCGTACATGAGTCCGTTGAGCGGATCGATTTTGCGTTCAGCCTCCAGTTCCTGAATTGCGCCTGCTGAATCGCCCTTAGCCAGGGCGACTTCTCCAAGAAGCTGGTGCGCGAGAGGAAGCGATGGATTGATTTCGAGCGCCTTGCGGGTTTCGACTGCGGCTTCCGCAACAAACTCACGACGCAGAAACAGGCGCCCGGCCAGGAGATAGGCTTCCGCGGAATCCTGCTCGAAACCGTATTGCGCGGCGAATGCGTGGCGGGCATCGTCGTATCGCTTGACATCGGTATAACAGAGGCCGAGAACGTACTGGGGATCGATATTGGCGCGCTCGACGGCGGTATGGGCCTTTTCAAGCAGCGGCAGCGCTTCATTTGACCGGCCCATGCGGAACAGACTCACGCCGTGCATTTCGATGGACTCGCGATCGTTGGGATCCTGCGCGGCGGCTTTGCTGAAGGCATTGACGGCTTCGGGGAATTGCTCTTTTTGATAAAAGATCGCGCCTCGCAACCGCTCTACTCCCGCAGGCTCCGGATTCTGCGCTGCGAGCTGGTTAAGTTGGGCCATCGCCTTGTCGAGGCGTCCTCTAGCGGCGAGGTTCTGCGCGGTTTCAAACGGTGTGGGCTCGGGCGCTTGCGGCTCGGCGTTAGGCGGAGTTGCATTTTGCGGGACCTGGGCAGAGGCGGCCAGAGTCAGGAGTGCTAGAAAAATGGCGGCGATGAATGTGCGACGCATTTCAGAAACCTATCTCGAAGTTTAATCCCTTGATGTTGGTTTTGCCCGTCCGCGCAAAGGGCGGTACAGGAGGCCTTGAGAGAAGTTGAGGCGCAAAAAAAGGGGAGCCGAAGCTCCCCTCGAGGTTTGTTGCGGCTCCTCTGCCCAATTAGAACTTGAGAGACAGAGAAAACTCCAACTGACGAGGTCCCGGTCCAGGGCCTTCGCCGGTGATCGTGCCAGCCGATTGAATATTTCCGCCGGGGTTACCGGGGTTGATGTGGTTAACAGCGTTGACCGCGTCCATACGGAACTTTGTCTCTACGTGCTCCCAGATACTGAAGCTCTTCTGAAGCGACAAATCCACGTTGTAGAAGTGAGGCCCAAAGTAGGTGTTGCGCCGAACGTTGCCGATGTTGTCCAGACCGGGATCGCTGAAAGTGCTGCCAAGCGTTTGCGCCTGGTAGAAAGTCCATCCGGTTCCGGGCACAAACTTTGACAGGCTGGTGGGTAACCTGCCGGTCGCATTTGGTTGGCAGGGTGCGCTACTCGGAATGTCGTCGCCGCAAGAGTTGAGGGAGAGTGAAAACGGCAGGCCGCTGGCTACGTTCCCGGTTGCGGACACTTCATAACCACCTAGAAGCAGATCCTCCGCATGGTTTACGCCGTTGAGGAACTGCTTGCCCTTGCCGAGGGGAAGCTGATAGAGCCCGTAAAGCGTGGCGCTGTGGTGACGAACGTCTTGGGTGGCACCATAGACCGCAGCCTTGTCCCATGTGTAGAAGCCGCCGTTGTAGTCATTGGCGTGTGCGAACTGGTAATTGGCGTTGACGTTGAGGCCATGCCAGGAAGCCTGAGCCAGGGTGATTTGCAGAGCATTGAAGTTAGTGTTCTGGTCGTCGCCCAGGTAGTTGACGCCCTGAGACCAGCCGCAGGCGCCAGCTGGCAGAGCGATGTTCGGATCGACTGTCGGCGTATAGTTCGGGTCCTGGCAGGCTTTGAGTGTGCCGCCGTAGAAGCGTTGCAGGTAGTTGGTGTTTGAGGTCGCACCAGTGGAAGTTGGAATGGCCGGAGCTTTAGGGTCGAAGTGCAACGCCTGGCCTGTGGGACTGAACGAAGCGGGAAGGTTGATTGCGGCTTCGTTCGGGTTCGTGGTTCTGTTGTCTCCGTCACTCAAGGTGTGCGTACCCTTGTTTCCAATGTAGGCGGCGGTGATGGTCAGGCTCGGAGTCAGGGCGTGCTGCACACTTGCGTTCCAGGCATCGAGTGTCGGGAAGCGCAACGGGTTAGGGCGAGCCCATGTTACGACCGTGTTGCCGGGATTCGGCAGCAGGCCGTCCGCAGGTACTACGGGAGGTGCGTAGGGGATCGGTCCGCCGTCGAGTGGCTGAACCGAAGCTTTGGTGTCGTTGGCGTAATTGCATCCGGGGCTCGTGGTGGAGCTTCCCAGGCAGAAGGCCTGACCGGTGTTTGCATTCGCCGCACTGATGGACTGGTTGGCCAACACCGGCACGTTTTGTGTGACTGTGTGACCAAAGATGGAACCGAAGACGCCGATGTCAAAGCTGCGCCCATAGCCGACGCGGATGACGGTCTTGGGGTTAAGCTGGTAAGTCGCGCCGAGACGAGGCTCGAACTGCTTTTTCTTGTCGACCTGCCAGCCCATGTCGGACTTGATGCCGCCGACCCCGGCCACGTGCAGATAGCCGTCGGCCATGTTCAACAGGGCGCCGTTGCCCGGACCATTGACTGACTCCGGGTAGTAGAGTTCCCAGCGAACGCCCAGGTTGAGGGTCAACTTGGTGTTGGCGCGCCAGGTGTCCTGCCCATAGAAGAACTCGCGCTTCTGGAATTCCTTGGCGTTAGTAGAACTGGACACGTAGCGATTGAAGCTGGTGACATCGCCGAGAGCGAGAGTGGCGAAACCGAGACCGGCGGTCCCGGCATTTGAAGTGGGGCCAGTCGCAAAGTTGAGCACCCCGGTGCGATCGTTGTCCGAAGGCACGCGCAGGTTACGTCCATAGCGCAGATCGGCGCCAACCTTGACTGAGTGATTGCCAATGACCCTGGTCCAGTTGTTTACGATCTGGAACTGGTCTTCACGCTCGGTGAGAGGGCAGTTGCAGCGGGCAATGTTGAGGCCGTCGCCGTAAAGGGGCTGGTTACCCGAGGGCAGCGAGGCCACAAAGAAGCCCGGCGAACCGCCAGTGATGGCTTGCGTGGTGTTGAGACCATTGATGCCAAGGGCATTGGCCCCTTGCGTGGACTCGTCGTTCTTGACATCGATGATGTTGTAGCGCAGGTAGCCCCCGCGCAAATCCATGATCAGTTTGGGGCTGAAGACGTAATCGGTGCCAATGGCCAGGCTGTCGTCGGCGCTGGTGGAGTTGCCACCGTAGCCACCGATGCCGAATCCAGGCCCTCCGGCAGCTCCGTACATCTGCGGTCCGCCCAGAGCGTCGGTCCAGCGCGTAAACCGGACGAATGCAGTCTGCTTTTCGCTGAATGTTTGATCCAGGCGGGTGACCCACATGTTGCTGTTGAAGACACCCGTGCCGCTTTCCGATGAGTTCGAGGCCAAGCCGCCAAGGACGCCGCCCGACTCCGCCTTGGTGTAAGGCTCGAGGAGCGTCAGCAGGCTGAGCCACTGTTGCGAAACCTGCGCAGCCGGAATCACGTTGCTCGGGTAGGGTGTTGCGGTTCCGGTTTCGAATATCTGGCCGGCGCCGGCTGGAATGTTGGCCAGGTATTCGCTGAAGTCGCATCCCGGAATTCCGCTCGGTCCAGCTACTCCTTTAGCTCCTTCCAGGCAGGTCTCCGTCAGCAGTTTTGAGGGTAGCGTGTCTACGTTGGTAACGCCGGACTTCTGGCGCTGGCCTTCATAGCCGAAGAAGAAGAACCTCTTGTCCTTGCTGAGTGGTCCGCCGACAGTGAGGCCGAACTTGTTATGCAAGCCTGCAGGAATACTCCCCGGTCCGACTTGCGAGTAGGGGTCGCGGGCCAGGTTGGCGTTCCCTGTGCGGAAGTCATATGCGGAGCCATGGAAGGTGTTCGATCCGGACTTGGTCTGCACCGTTTGAACAGCGGCAACAGCCTTGCCCAGTTCCGCGTCAAAATTCTGCGTGGTGATCTTCGCGTCGGTGATGGCATCGAGTTGCGGGTTCACGACGATGATACCCAGAATAGGATCCTGGTTGTCGGTGCCGTCCAGCTCGTACGCGACACCGCCGAACGCCTGTCCGTCGATCTGAATCTGCCGAGACGCCTGCGGGTTTTCATCGGCCGCGTGGGACCAGCCAAGTAGCTGCGCGCCCGGAAGCAGAAGCTGCAGGTTGGCGAAGTTCTGACCCTCAATGGGGAGATCTTCAACTTGCTGAGCGTCAAACGTGGCAGCGACATCAGCGCGGTCGGTCTTCAACTCGGGCTGCGTATCGGCGTTGACGGTGATGGTGGTGTCGGAGCCGCCCACTTCGAGGGTGGGATCAATGCGGGGTGAGGTATCGGCTTCAACCTGAATGCCCTTGGTTTCGAAAGATTTGAAATTCTTGGCCGTTACTTTCAGATCATAGATGTCTGGCGACAGATGCGAGACGCTGTAGTCACCCGATCCGTTGGAGATGACGGACACGACTGTGCCCTTGGCCTCGTCAGTGACGGTGATGGTTGCCCCCGGAACGGCGGCCCCAGTCTTGTCGGACACAGTGCCAAAGATCGATCCGTAGACCGATTGCGCATTCGCAGGCACTGAAAGTAGGAGGCTCGCGCAGGCAAAAAATGCCGGCACGAGTGCTGTACGAAGGATCTTGTTCATGCGGTCTCCTGAAAGGTGTGTCTGTTTTATGTGTGAACTTGTGGTGTACCCACCTGCCCGGCAAGTTGAACCTTGCCCGTCGGCACGAAAGGCTCACCTGCCACGTTGGCATGGTGAGCTAAGAACCGGTGTTGCATCTCCCAAGTGAAGCGCCGAAAGGGGAGCAAAAAGGGCGAACTCCGGAGCAATCGAAACCATACTCAACATAAGCATCGCCTGTCAACGGCGAAATTCGAAAAAAATGAGAGCTTAAGCGTAAATAGGATATGTCAATACATGGAAACCTTTACATTTTCGCGCTATTTCCAATCCGGGCCGGCGCAACGATCTGGTTTGTGCCACTAACTGACTTAACTAAAGGGATTTACTAGATTCCTGGATCGGCTCACGGCTGGTGTTCTGTACCCTTATTTTGAATCCTGATACGTATTGTTACCGTATGATCGAGCGATTCGGCGGCAGGTATATAGCTATAAATGTCATTACATTTATGCGGCTGCACGATCACGCTGTCTACCCCTCACTTCGCTTCAGCAGTCCGGCAGGGAAGTCTAAAATCGCGTTCCGAAGAAGGAGGTCCATCTCCACCAAAAGGTTGATTTATCTGATGGGATTCATATGCAAACAGGAATTAGCTCACCGGATTGAACGCCCAATTCTCCACTCGGAGACTAAAATCGAAACCGCTCCCGTGCTTATTTTGTAGGTGAACCGAGGGATGGACGAGAGCGACTGGTGAACTTTTTCGGCATGACATTCTCGGAGCGGCCCTCACTCGTCAACTGAGCGAGCGCTTGAAGCGGGACGTTGGGGCTTCGGAATCGTCAGTGATCCGCGAGACTGCCCCTTGCCGGAAGTCGGCGGGGCCGTCTGGGATTGGCTTTGGAAGTCGCGCCGTCACGGGGCGGGAAGTTCGGCTTCTCAGCCTTTGGATTTCGCCGGGGTAAA
>Ga0302201_10000700_pt1 | contig 30455 bp, 24 predicted proteins | sample II_Bog_N3_2_FD_194586 | JGI IMG/M metagenome (GOLD analysis project Ga0302201, IMG submission 194586) | Peat permafrost microbial communities from Stordalen Mire near Abisko, Sweden - II_Bog_N3_2 | ecosystem: Environmental > Terrestrial > Soil > Wetlands > Peat | place: Sweden: Abisko... | reverse complement strand
TTCAAGCGGAGCGAGCGCGAGAACCGCGCCATTGACCATGATGAGGAAGGCTCGATGGAAGTGAAGAAGCGGGAGGGATACTTCTAGATGAGCACAGAGACATTGGCAGTGGTGGACGAGAAGGGCGCGGGGCGTCCGTTTGAAGAGTTTCTGGAGGCGCACCTGGGCCAGGAGATGCTTCGCTTTACAACGGCCGGCAGCGTGGACGACGGCAAGTCGACGCTGATTGGGCGGCTGCTGCACGACACCAAGAGCGTGTACGAGGACCAGCTTGCAGCGGTGAAGAAGAGTCGCGTGAATCGCGCGGCGAACGGGCACGTCGACTTTTCGCTGCTCACGGATGGTCTCAAAGCCGAGCGCGAACAGGGCATCACGATTGACGTGGCGTACCGGTATTTTTCGACGACGCGGCGCAAGTTCATCATTGCGGACACGCCGGGGCACGAGCAGTACACGCGCAACATGGCGACAGGCGCTTCCACCGCGGACGTGGCGATTATTCTGATTGACGCCAAGGCGTTTGCCAAGGCGGGGCAGTTGTTGCCACAGTCGCGGCGGCATACCTATATTGCGTCGCTGCTGGGGATTCCGCATGTGGTGGCTGCGGTGAACAAGATGGACCTGGTGGACTACTCGCAGGCGAGCTTCGAGACGATCCGGCGGGAGTTTGAGGCGCTGTGCGCGCAGCTTGGACTGCCGGCAGTGGATGTGATTCCGGTGAGCGCGCTGGAAGGGGAGAATGTGGTGACGCCGAGCGCGGCGATGCCGTGGTACAGAGGGCCGACGTTGCTGGAGTATCTGGAGACGGTGCCGCTATTGCGCGCCGAGACGACCGGACCCATGCGCTTCCCGGTGCAACTGGTGCTGCGGCCGGATGCGAACTTCCGCGGATTTGCGGGGCAGGTGGCGCGCGGGACGCTGCGCGCGGGCGACCGCGTGATGGCGCTGCCGTCGCGACGCGAGTCCACGGTGCAGCGGATTGTGACGTATGACGGCGACCTGGCCGCGGCGTCGTATCCGCAGAGCGTGACGGTGGAGCTGGAAGACGAGATCGACCTGAGCCGCGGCGAGATGCTGGTGGCGGCGAATGCAACGGGCGAAGAGTTGCCCGAGGTGAGCACACGCTTCCGCGCGATGGTGGTGTGGATGCACGAAGACCCGCTGGTGGTGGGGCGCACGTACTTTGCCAAGCACACGACGCGCACGGTGCGGGCGACGGTGCGGGCGATCCAGTACAGGGTCGACGTGAATGACCTGAAGCAGCAGGCGTCGGACTCCATCGCGATGAATGAGATCGCGGAGGTGGAGTTTGAGACCAACCTGCCGTTGTTCTTCGATGCCTACCGCGATTGCCGCTGGACCGGCTCGCTGATTCTGATCGATGCGCTGACCAATGCGACGGTGGGCGCGGCGATGATTACAGGGCCGGCCGCTGAAGATCAGGCGTTGCCCGCTGCCGTCAACTCCAGCCCGTACCTCACGCTGGCATCCGACCTGGCCACGCTGGACCCAGGGGTTCTGGCCAGCCAGCTTCGCACCGTTATCGCCGAGGTTTTGCCCGCGCTCGAAGCGCTTTCTGCCGAAGCTGCCGCGCTTGCGCCCGCGCCGGGCAAGTGGAGTGTGCAGCAGGTCTTCGGCCACCTGTGCGACTCCGCGATGAACAACCAGCAGCGTATCGTGCGGCTCCAACTGCAGTCCGCGCTCGATCTGCCGGGCTACGAGCAGGACGGCTGGGTGCGGGTGCAGCACTATGACCTGCTTGCGTGGCGCGATGTGCTCGCCCTGTGGCAGACTCTGAACCGGCACCTGGCCCACACGGTCGAGCATGCCGATCCCGCGACTCTGGTGCATGTCTGGCACTACCAGGGCCAGTCCCTTAGCCTCGGCTTCATCATCGAGGACTACATCGCCCACATGGAGCATCATCTGCGCGCGCTCGATCTGCGCGCCTAACGGAACGGAACTCCGATGACTGTAGCCACACCCATTCCCGAATCCGCCGCCACCGACCCTGAACTTCTGACCGCCGAAGCGCTGGTGGAGCGAGTCGTTCGCGAGGCGGCCGGCGCGCCGATCTGCCTGACCAGCAGCTTCCAGACGGAAGATATGGTGGCGCTGCATATGCTGCGTCAGCATCTGCCGGATGTGCCGGTCATCTTTCTGGAGACGGGCTACCACTTCAAGGAACTGCTGGCGTATCGCGACCGCATGACGGTGGAGTGGGGACTGAACCTGGTGAACGCGATGCCGCTGACGACGCTGGCGGAGCACGAGGCGCAGTATGGGTTGCTGCACATTGTGCAGCCGACGCAGTGCTGCGCGATCCGCAAGGTAGAGCCGCTGATGCGGCACCTGGAGCCGTTCGACTGGTGGTTCACCGGGCTGCGGCGGGAGCAGTCGCCGACGCGCGCCGGGCTGCGCAAGGTGGAAGACCACAAGACTCCAACGGGCAAGCAGATGAAGAAGGTGAGCGTGCTGGCCGACTGGACCATGGCGCAGGTGAACGAGTATGCGGAGGCGCACGGGATCCCCATGCTTGAGCTGTACGCGCGCGGGTACACCAGCATTGGCTGTGAGCCGTGTACGGCGATTCCGGAGGCCGGCGCCGACGCGCGCAGCGGGCGCTGGGGCGGCAAGAAGCTCGAATGTGGTATCCATACCTTTTCCGAAAAGGTATAGACTTTTCGCATCTATGGTAGACCGAAGGCGAATCGTCCGGCAGTGGAGACAAGGCGCCGCGAAGGTGCTGGTGACGCTGGTGCGCGCGGAGGGATCGTCGTACCGGCGGCCTGGCGCTCATCTGTTGATCGGTGCGGAGGGCGCGGAGTACGCGGGGACCATCAGCGGGGGCTGCCTGGAGGCAGAGGTGGTCCGCAAGGCGGCGTGGACGGTGCGCGATGGCGCAGTGGTTCAGCGCTACTCGACGCTCTTTGACGACACGGCAGAGATACCGTTTGGACTGGGCTGCGGCGGTGTGGTGGACCTGCTGCTGGAACCGGCGGAGACGCCAGAGTGCCAGGCGCTGCTGGCGGCGATGGAGGCCTCGCTGGGCGGGACCGAGATGCGCGTGGCAACGTGGCTGCCGGAGAGCGATCAGGCGCTGGCGCGCGCGGTGTTCGGTATGGATGGGCGGCTGAAGTTTGCCAGCAAGGGGTTGACCGCGGGGCAGATTGCGTCGGTGAGCTTCCAGGGGTCGGCTGCCGAGATTCGCGGCGGCTTTCCGCAGGTTTACCTGCAGACTCTGTTGCAGCCGCAGCGGCTGTTTGTGCTGGGGGCGGGCGACGATGCGAAGCCGGTAGCGGCAATGGCGGCGCTGCTGGGCTGGCGCGTGATGGTGGCCGACGGGCGTGCGCAGTTGGCGCGGCCGGAGCGATTCCCCGAGGCGGAGCGAGTGGTGGCGATCCAGACCGCGGGCGAGTTGGCGATTCGTGCGAACGATGCGGTGGTTGTGATGTCGCACAGTTACGTGCAGGATCGCACGCACCTGACGGAATTGCTGGGGGCGAGCGAGGTGCCCGGATACATTGGGCTGCTGGGCGCGCTTCATCGCAGCAGCCTGCTGGTGAGCGAGGCGGCGGCGGAGCTTGGGTGCAGCGTGGCGGCGTGCTGCGAGAAGGTGTGGGCGCCGGTGGGACTGGACCTGGGCGGCGATGGCGCAGAGGCGATTGCGCTGGCGGTTGTGGCGGAGGTGCAGGCCTGGCGGCAAGGCAAACTGGGCGCCTCGCGCAGGCTGACGGTGGAGATGGTGGAGCGGCAGATTAAGCAGGGCGGAGGAGCGTCGCTGTATCCGCAGACGCAGTGTGCGCTGGGCCAATGATTGCGGCGGTGGTGCTGGCGGCGGGTGGCTCCAGGCGGCTGGGCGAACCGAAACAACTGGTGAAGATTGGCGGAGAAACCCTGCTGGAGCGCGCGGTAGGGACGGCGCGGGCGGCGGGGTGCGCGCCGGTGGTGGTAGTGCTGGGTGCTGCGTATGTGGAGGTTCTTGCGCGCAGCGGGCTTGGGGATGCCGTTCCGGTGATCAACGACAAGTGGGCGGAAGGGATGGCTGGTTCGATCCGGCTAGGGGTGCGGACGCTCGGCTTTGTTGCGAAGGACGCGGAGGGTGTGCTGCTGATGACGTGCGACCAACCGGCGGTGACGGCGGAGCATCTGCAGCGCGTGATGATGCGGCCGGAGGTGAAGGCGTCCCGCTATGCAGAGCACAATGGAGTGCCCGCATACTTTCCGAAGAAGTATTTCAGCGAGTTGATGGCGCTGGTGGGGGATGCGGGCGCGAGGGAGCTACTGGCGCAGGCGCGTTTTGAAGAGTTGGCGCACGGCGAACTCGATATCGACACCGCAGAGGATGTGGCGCGGGCGCGTACTTTGTTCGGCTAGGGTAGGAGGCTGCGGAGGAATTCTTCGAGCAGGTTGGCGGCGACGGCGGCGCGGTAGCGGGCGGTGGAGCGGATGTCGTCGATGGGGCGGGCCTCGGTGGCGAGCGCGGCGCGGGCGGCGGCGATGGTGGCTGGCGTAACGGGCTGGTTCAGCAGCGCGGCCTCGGTGGCGGTGCAGCGGGTGGGGGTTTCGCGCAGGCTGGCTGCGCCGAGGCGGATGTCGGCGATGCGATCCTTCTCGACCAGTGCGAGACCGGCGAGGGCGACCTTGGAGATGGCCTGGGCGTTGCGGGTGCCGACCTTGCGGATGTAGCCGCGGTAGGCGGCGAAGCTGCGCGGGAGTGAGATGGAGTAGAGCAACTCGTCCGGGGCGAGAGCGGACTTCTTGTAGCCGAGGTGGAAGTCGGTGTAGGCCAGGGTGCGCGTGCCGCGTGCGGAGATCAGGGTGAGGGTGGCGTCGTAGCAGAGGAGCGCGGGGGGCGAGTCCGCCGCGGGCGATCCATTGACGATGTTGCCGCCTAGCGTCCCGCGGTTCTGGTTGGCGATGCTGCCGGTCCAGGATGCCGCCTGGACGAGCAGCGGAAAGTTCTCGCGGATGGAGTCGGAGTAGCGAATATCCGTAAAGGTGGTGCCGGAGCCGATGGTGATGTGAGTGGGTGTGGTGGTGATGAAGCGCAGCTCACGGAGGTGGTTGATGGAGAGAAGATGTTTCTGCGCGAGGCGGCCAGCCGCGAGGGCGACCATGAGTTCGGTGCCGCCGGCGATGGGGGTGAGGGTGGGATCGGAGGCGAGGGTGGTCAGCGCCTCGGTGAGGGTGGGCGGGGCGACGAGCGTGTAGTCGAGGACGTTGGAGCGCATAGGGGGTTGGGAGTTGATGGTTGTTCGTTGAAAGGCAAGAACGGACAAAGGCAAAGGCCAATACGGGGATTCTTCGCTGCGCTCAGAATGACAAGCAAAAAAGCGGCAAATACGGAGATTCTGACTCTGCGAGTCAGAATGACGACCTTTATGGGGGGGTGACGAGCTTGGGGGTGGTGGATTCGGTGGTGGTGGATTCGGTGGTGGCGGATTCGGTGGTGGTGGATTTGGTGGTGGTGGATTTGGCGGCGGCTTGTTGGACGGCTTCGAAGATGCGCATGTAGCCGGTGCAGCGGCAGAGGTTCCCGGCGAGTCCTTCTTTGATCTGCGCGAGGGTGGGTTGCGGATATTTGTCGAGCAAATGTTGAGTGGCGAGGATCATGCCGGGCGTGCAGATGCCGCACTGGGCCCCGCCGTGTTCAAGGAAGCATTGCTGGATGGGATGGAGTTTCTCCTGGTCGGCCACGCCTTCGATGGTGGTGATCTGGGCGCCTTCGGCTTGCAGGATGGGGACGAGGCAGGAGTTGACGAGTTCGCCGTTCATCAGCACGGAGCAGGAGCCGCACTCACCTTCGCCGCAGCCCTCCTTTGCGCCGGTGAGGTGAAGGTCCTCGCGCAGGACGTCGAGCAGGCGCTTCATCGGCGGGGCAGTGACCGTTGCTGGTTGTCCGTTGACTGTTAGGGAGATGGTAGTCATGCGGACACCTCGGTTTCGGTGCGGGTGTCGAGGTCGATGCTGGGGTTGAGGTCTTCCGTGCCGGAGGCGGGTGTGCGCGTCATGCGTTCGAAGATGTCTTCAGGCAGCAGGGGGACCTCGGTGAAGGCGATCCCGGTGGCGTGCTCGATGGCGTTGAGGATGGCAGGGGCGGGGCCGTCCATGGGGAGTTCGCCGATGCCCTTTGCGCCCTGCGGGCCGTGGATGCTGGGTGTCTCCTCAAAGTGGACGTGGATGGGCGGCAGGTCGGCGCTGGTGGGCATGATGTAGTTGGTCATCTGGTTGTTGCGCATCAGGCCGTCCACGTAGACACACTTCTCGTAGAGCGCATATCCGATTCCCTGGGCGACGCCGCCCTCGATCTGACCTTTGGCCAGCACCGGGTGAATCACTTTGCCAACTTCCTGCAAGGCGTGGAAGTCGGTGACCTCCGCCGAGTAGGTGAGGGTGTCGACCGCGACCTCCGCGACGTAGACGGCCCAGGCGTAGGTGGGGTAGGCGTCGCCGCGGTACTGGTCGTCGTCCCAGAAGATGTTGCCGGGGGCCTGGTAGCGGGCGCTGGCGACCAGGCGGCCATGCTCGCGGAGGTAGTGCTGGGCGGCGGTACGGAACTGGGCTGCGGTGTAGTGCGCCCGGCCGCGGGCGTGATGGGCTGACTCCTCGGCGGCAGTATCGAAGGCCAGCAGCGTGTCGCCACGGGACGAGAGGTAGGGCAGCAGCGTGGCGAGCAGCGACTCGGAGGCGCGTTCGATGAGCTTGCCGACGATCATGGCGGTGCGACTGGCGACGGTGGGGCCTGAGTTGGGGACGATGCTGGTATCGGGCTGAGCGACCAGGACCTCGTCGTAGGGGATGCGGAGCGCGTCTGCACAGACCTGCGCGAGGATGGTGTTGGTGCCCTGGCCGAACTCGGTGGAGGAGACGAGAATGTTGGGGCGGCCCTCCGGTGTGATCTCGATGTGGACGACGGAGTTGAGGCGACGCTCGCCGGAGCCGGTAAAGCCGGAGCCGTGCATGAAGGAGGCGAAGCCGATGCCGCGCTTCACAGTCGAAGTGGGATTTGTCCGGTCGAACTCGGCGCGCTTCGCGTGGTAGTTGGATTCGCGGAGGGCACGGGTGAGCAGGCCGTCCATGTCCACGGGGTCGGAGAGGTGCTGGCCGGTGGCGGTGTGCATGCCGGTGGAGAGGAAGTTGCGGCGGCGCAGCTCTTCCGGGGTAAGGCCGACGACCTTGGCGATCTTGTCCATGTGGCGTTCGAGCGCGAAGAGGGACTGCGGCGCGCCGAAGCCGCGGAACGCTCCGTGAGGGGCGATGTTGGTCGCCATGGCTTTGGCGCGAACGGCAAGGTGCGGCCAGTGGTACGGGCCGGGCGCGTGGATGGTGGCGCGGGAAAGGACGACGGGCGAAAGCGTGACGTAGGCGCCGCCGTCGAGCGCGATGTCGATGGTGCCGGCGAGGAGTTTGCCGTCGGCGGAGACTGCGGTGCGATGACGCGTGCGCGAGGGGTGGCGCTTGGTGGTGCCGATCAGGTCTTCGGCGCGGTCGTAGCAGATCTTTACGGGATGGCCGGACTTGAGCGCGAGTAGCGCCGCGTGCGAGCCGATGACGCTGGGGAAGTCCTCCTTGCCGCCGAAGGCCCCGCCGGTCTCGGTCTGGATGACGCGGCACTTTTCCGCGGGCAGGTTGAAGACGAGTTCGAGCGCGTGGACCAGGTAGTAAGGGCACTGCATGGAGCCGGAGACGCAGACCGAGTCGAGCGAGCCGTCGGGGTGGCGGAAGGCCTCGGCAATGACGCCATTGTTCTCGATGTAGAGCTGCTCCTGCGCGCCGGTGCGGTACTCGCCTTCGACGATGAAGTCGGCGGCGGCGAAGATTTTTTCCAGCTCGGCCTCGGGCAGCGGCTCATCGCCCTTCTGCATGACGAAGGTCTTGAAGGTGTTGGGCGAGTGGTGTGCGGGATTGTCGCCGTGCCAGATGACTTTGGATTCGTCGCCGGCTGCGCCCAGCTCGGAGTCCTCGATGGTGAAGACGCCGGGGAGTTCGTCGTACTCAATGTGAACGGCGGCGACAGCGGCGGGGAGAACGGTCTTGTCGGGGTGGGCGAGCAGAAGGATGGGTTCGCCGGGGTGGTTGATGCGGTCGGCGGCAAGACAGTGATGGTCTTCCGTCAAGTGGATGATGGTGTTCTTGCCGGGGATGTCGGCGGCGGTGACGATGGTGAACTGCGACCAGTCGATGGCGGGGTCGAAGGCGATGGACCGGATAGCGCCACGAGCAATGGTGGAGCGGACGGTGGCGCCGTACCACATGCCTGGGAGGCTGATGTCGTCGACGTACTGCGCGCGGCCTGTGACCTTCGCGAGGCCTTCCTTGCGAATGGGGGAGGAGCCGACGATGGGGCGGCGTTCGGGCATAAGGGTTAGACGGTTTCGGGTATCCGACAAGGATAGAACGAAATGGCGCGGATGGGAATGGGGATTGCCGCGGAGCTATTTTGAGATCGTGAGGGCTTTGGTGAGGGTGTAGAGGAACTGCTGGCCTTCAAAGAAGCTGCGGACGAGCAGGCGTTCGTCGCGGCCGTGGAAGCGGATGTCGTCGCGGTCCATGAAGAAGCCCTGGACGCCGTAGGTGGGGATTCCGGCCTGGCGGAGGTACTTGCCGTCGGTGGCGTAGGGGACCATGACAGGGACCACCGGGACTCCGGGCCACTCCTGCTGGGTGGCGGCGGCGACGGCTGCGGTAATTTGCGGGGTGAGCGGCGAGGCTGGACCCTGGTCGGATTCGCCGAGGATGGCGATGGAGACCTGGTCGTCGGCAACGACGCGCTTGAGGGTGGCCTGGACGTAGTCGACGGAGTCCTCGGGCAGCACGCGGCAGTTGATGTTGGCGGCGGCGAGCTGGGGCAGGGCGTTGATGGCATGCCCGCCTTCCAACTGGGTGGCGACGCAGGTGGTGCGCAGCATGGCGTTCCACGTGGGGGACGCGGCGGCGGCGCGTTGCAGCGAGGCTTGCGAGGCGGGGTCGAAGCCGGCCAGGGCAGCGGCGGCAGGGCCGGTTTCAATCTGGGACATCTGCTGGAAGTAGGCGGCGGTGGCCTGGTTGGTCTTGAGCGGGAAGCCGAAGGCGCCCAGGCGGGTGAGCGCGCCCGCGAGCCGGTAGATGGCGTTGTCCGGCACGGGGAGCGAGCTGTGGCCGCCCTTGTTGTGGACCTCGAAGCGGAAGCTGACCATGTACTTCTCGGCGGGCTGCAGGTCGTTGGAGAGGCGCACGCCGTGCGACAGCTCGCCGTAGCCGCCTTCGTTCAGGGCGAACTCGGCATCGATGAGGTCGCGGTGGTGGGCGAGGAGCCACTGTACGCCGGAGTATGGGCCGCCACCTTCCTCGTCCGCGGTCAGGGCGACGATGATGTCGCGGTCGGGGACGAAGCCCTCGCGCCGCATGCGGATGAGGTTGGCGATCCAGACGGCGGCCTGGTCCTTGTCGTCGGAGGTGCCGCGACCGTAGAAGTAGCCATCCTTTTCAGTGAGGACGTAGGGGTCGAGGTTGGGGGACCAGTCGGCGCGGTTGGCCTCGACGACATCCTCGTGGGCGATGAGCAGCAGGGGCTTGTGCGCGGCTTGTCCGGGGGCGGCGCGGCCGTGCAGGCGGACGACGAGGTTCTGCTTGGTGGGGATGGGGCCGCCGAGGAAGATGTCGGAGTCTGGGAAGCCGGCGGCGCGGACATGTGCGGCGGCGGCCTCGGCGACCGGGGTGGTCGAGCCGGAGGTGTAGCCGGACTTGATCTCGATGAACTGCTTGTAGATGTCGTGGGCGAGTTGCTGGTCGGCTGTGGGGGGCAGCGAGGCGGGTGTCGACTGGGCGAGCGCGCTGGTTGCGACGAGCGCAAGCAGGAGAGCAGAGGTGCGGAGCAGCATGGAGCATTGTGCCACGCGGCGCGCGGGGGTGCAATTTCTAGCCGCGGAGAGATGGGGCCGTGGCAAGCGGATTCAGGGCCGATGGCGGCGCTCGTCGCGGGTGACGTACTGGTCGGCGCCGATGATGGTGAGCAGCCAGATGACGCCGACGAGATAGCCGGCGAGGACGTCCGTGGGGAAGTGGACGCCGATGTAGACGCGGCTGGCGCCGATGCCGGCGATGAGCAGCAGCGCGGAGGCGATGACGGCGGCACGCTGGGTGAGGTCGCGGAGGCGGTTCCAGACGAGGTAGGTGATGGTTCCGTAGAGGACGACTGCGCCGACGGAGTGTCCGCTGGGGAAGGAGAAGCTATGTTCGGTGACGAGTGCCCAGGGAACGTCGGGGCGGATGCGGCGGAAGTGAAGTTTGAGGACGGTGTCCATCAGGGCCGCGCCTCCATTGGCGATGATGACGAGGACGGCATTGCGATGGAGGTGCAGGCGCCAGAGCACGAGAGCTGCGATGCCCACGGCGGGGATGAGCGCGGTGGGCGACCCGATGAAAGAGAGCGTGACCGCCAGGCGAGTGAGGGCACGAGTGTCGTGCGCGTGGATCGCCTGCATGGCGTGCTGGTCGAAGCGCTCGAGGAAAGGCTGGGCAACCTCCTCGTGGATCTTCGCCATGATGAGCATCACGCCGACGGACATCGCGAGTCCGATGAGGAGAAGCACGGCGAAGAGCTTGCGCTTGTCCGGGGGCAGCAGCATGGTCTTCACGAGTGTATGCTGCTGTTCCCCGGACGCGCGATCATCTCCGGACGGTGGCTGCCTTCTTTGCTGTGGACTTGCTGGCGGACTTCTTTGCCGGAGCCTTGGCGGCGGCCTTCTTCTTGGCGGCGGCGGCCGTGGAGCCGAGCAGGGAGATGAGCGCGGAGCCGATCGGTGAGCCGAGGCCGGTGCAAGCGTCCCAGCCGGGGCCTGCGGAGAAGCCGCCGTTATTGCCGGAGACGATGTCGTGGAAGCAGGACTTTGCCTTGGCCGCATAGATGGCCGGCTGCAGGAAGCCTGCCGTGGTCTTGTTCTGCGCGTTGTTGAGGGCGATGAGGCCGGCCCAGAGGGGCGCGACGGCGCTGGTGCCTCCAATAACCATCGTCTGGCCGTCGACGCGGACTGTGTAGCCGGTGGCGGGGTCGGCGTCGCCGCTCACGTCGGGGACGCCGCGACCTCCGCCGGCGACGGTGGGCTTGGGGACGTTGGAGCTTGCCTGCCAGGTGGGCAGGGGAAAGACATTGCTGACGCCACCGCCGGTTGCGCCTTCCTTGGCGGCGGTCTCGTTCCAGACGACCTCCGAGGAAATGGTGCTGCCGGAGCCGATGAGCTTGGTGCCGCCACAGGCGAGGACGTGCGGGCTGGAGGCGGGGAAGTCGACATGGTTGGCTTTGCCGGTGACGCCGTCCGTCGAGCCGTCGTCGCCGGCGGCCACGGTGATGGTGATGCCGAGGGCGGCGGCGGACTGGCAGGCGGCATCGAGCGCGGTCATGGACTGCGCCGTCCAAGTGGACTCCGGGCCGCCCCAGCTGATGGAGATGACGCTGGGCTTGTTGGTGGTGTCGTGGACGGCGGTGGAGATGGCGTCGGTAAAGCCCTGGTCGGTGTTGGGCGTAAAGTAGACGACGATCTTTGCGCCGGGCGCGACGGCGGCGGCGACCTCGATGTCGAGCATGACCTCACCATCGGCGCTGTTCGCGTTGGTGGGCGCATTCTTGCCCTTGTCTACGAGGACTGCGGTGACGGTGGGCGCCTTCTGGCCGAGGGTCTTGAAGTAGGCAGTGATGTCGGCGGCGCGGTACCCTCCACCCAGTTCGATGATGCCGATGGTCTGCCCGGCGGCGGCGGTTGCTCCGGTGGGAAACTGGTAGAGTTGCCCGACCTGGACGGGAGTGTACGAGGGGCTGGAGGATGCGGCGCTGGGGCGGATGCCGCCGGCGGGGCCGGGTTGGTCGCGGTAACGAAAGTGCGGCTTGGCCTGCGGGCGGTTGTCCAGACCAAGAACGGCGACAACGATCTTGGAGAGGCTGGCCGGGATATGGATTCCGCCCTCGCGGACGCGGTAGGTGGCGCCATCGACGGTGGCGTGCTTGAGTGCGACGCCGAAGGCCTTCTGCATGGCGGCGGCGGTGCCGGTGAGCAGCACGGTGCGGCGCTCGGGCTTGGGCGTGCCCTTTTCCACGGTGAGGCCGAACTCGTGGGCGAAGGCATGGATCTGCTTCAGGTCAGCCTTGTCGGCTGCATACTTTCGGGTGTACTCGGCGCGGGAGACGCGGTCTTTGCCGAGGCGTTTGGGATCAATCTCATTCTTGCGGCGGACGACGACGGAGACGGTGAGCTTGCCGGTCGCGGGCTTTTCGGCCGGGACCTGGAACGCTGCCTTCTCGCTGCCCTTGAGCAGGTGGCGGGGTTCGGTGGAGAAATGGGACGTCTTCTTAGGAGCCATTTGAAATGCCTCGCATTCTAAAAGAAATCAGGTCGCGCAATTCGTACAGCGGGCCTTCCTGTGGCGACGATGATACCGCGAACGATCGAGGCAGAACAGGGGAGCGGCGGAAATATTCTATTGGCGCCGCCATCGCGGCTTGAACCGGGGCGCGTGCGGTAGACTGGCACCACTTTGGAATGCGCTGTTGGAGGACGGGAATCGAGTGGCCACAGACGATAGGACTGGGACGGAACAGGCGTTGACGATTGATGCGCATCATCATCTATGGCGGTATACGCCGCTGGAGTTTGGGTGGATCGACGAGCCGATGCAGACATTGCGGCGGGACTTTCTGCCGGAGGACCTGAAGACGGCGATGGCCACGGCGGGGGTCGACGGGTCGATCGCCGTGCAGGCGCGGCAGACCTTGGAGGAGACGCGCTGGCTGCTGGACCTGGCCGAGGCGACCGATGCGATCCGCGGAGTGGTGGGTTGGGCACCGATTGCGGGCGAGGAGTTTCCGGGATGCATGGAAGAGTTCGACGGGCGCGAGAAGCTGAAAGGGCTGCGCCATGTGATCCAGGGCGAGAAGGACGAGCACTACGTTCTGCGGGAGGACTTCAACTCCGGTATTCGCACCCTGGCCGGTAGCGGGCTGGTGTACGAGATCCTGATCTACGAGCGGCACCTGGCGGACACGATCTACTTTGTGGATGAGCATCCGGAGCAGGTGTTTGTGCTGGACCATGTAGCGAAGCCGCTGATTGCGGCGGGAAGGCTGGAGCCCTGGGCGGCCCGGATGCGGGAGCTCGCCCTGCGCCAGAATGTGTGGTGCAAGGTGTCCGGCATGGTGACCGAGGCGAAGTGGGACGCGTGGAGCCCGGAGACGCTGAAGCCGTACCTGGATGTGGCGGTGGATGCATTTGGGCCGGAGCGGCTGATGGCGGGGTCGGACTGGCCGGTGTGCCTGGTGGCGAGCGGATACGCGCAATGGTGGCAGGTGCTGCGGGACTACTTTGCGGAGTTCAGCGAGGCGGAGCGGGCGGCGGTGTTTGGGGGGACGGCGATCAACGTGTACGGGCTCTGAGTTGGATTAAAATGGGGATATGACGAAGGCGAAGATGTTGCGGTGTCCGACGTGTCGGACGATTGTGCTGGTGGGGAGCGAGGCTTTTCCTTTCTGCTCGGATCGGTGCCGGCTGATCGATCTGGGCAAGTGGGCGAGTGGAGGGTACGTGATCAGCTCGCCGATTCACGATCCTGACGTGCTGGATGAGTTGGAGGGGCTGAGGGACCGGGGACGGTCAGGCGGCGCAGGCAGCAGCTCCGGGGATGGGGAGTAGTGGCCGGGGCGGCTGGCGCGAACAAGACGCGGTGGGCGTGGGCGGTGGCGACATGGTTCGGCGCAGGGCTGCTGAAGCCGGGGCCGGGCACGTACGGCTCGGTGGCGGCCATGCTGCTGTGGATGGCGGCGGCGCATGGATTCCACGCGGGCGCGGTAGCGCTGGCGCTGGGGACGGCGGCAGCGGCGCTGGCGGCGACGCTGATCGGAATTCCGGCAGCGACGATTGTGGCGCGCGAGGCCGGGCGCGAAGACCCGGGATTTGTGGTGGTGGATGAAGTGGCCGGGCAGTGGATTGCCCTGATTGCCATGCGCCCGGACTGGACGCATGCTGTGCTGGCGCTGGTGCTGTTCCGGCTGTTCGATATCTGGAAGCCGTGGCCGATACGAAAGCTGGAGGCGCTGCCGGAGGGGATCGGGATCATGCTGGACGATGTGGCAGCGGGAGCGCTGGCGCTGACGGTGGGGCTGCTGCTGGCGCGGTGGGTATAAGGCTCCCGTCAGCGCTCCATTATCTGCCGTGCTCTTCGAGAAACTTTTCGACTTCCAGGGCGGCCATGCAGCCGGTGCCTGCCGCGGTGATGGCCTGGCGGTAGCGGCGGTCCTGGATGTCTCCGCAGGCGAAGACGCCGGGGATGGGAGCGCCGTTGTGCGTGGGGAAGACGTTACCGTGGGTGAGGATGTAGCCGTCGGGGTCCAGGTCGAGCTGCCCCTGGAACATCTTGGCGTTGGGGATGTGGCCGATGCCGAGGAACATGAAGGAGACGGGCAGCACGGAGTGTTCGCCGGTCTTGAGGTTGCGGAGTTTGAGGCCCTTGACGTCTTTCTCTTCCACGCCGAGTACTTCGTCGACCACGGTGGAGGGCAGGAACTGGATGTTGGGGTGGGCCATGGCGCGGTCGAGCATGATCTGCGAGGCGCGGAAGCGCTCCGTGCGGTTGATGAGCGTGACCTTGCTGGCGAAGCGGGTGAGGAAGAGCGCCTCTTCCATGGCGGAGTCGCCGCCGCCGATGACGGCGATCTCCTTGCCGGAGGAGAAGAAGCCGTCGCAGGTGGCGCAGGAGCTGACGCCGTGGCCGATGAGGGCCTGCTCGCTGGGCAGGTTGAGCCAGCGGGCGCTAGCGCCGGACGCGATGATGAGCGTGCGGGTATGGATGGGCTCCTTGCCAGCGCCGAGGTTGAGCTCGTACGGGTGCTTGCTGAGATCGACGGAGACCAGGTGGGCCAACTTGAGCTCCGCGCCGAAGCGGGTGGCCTGGGCCTTCATGTTCTCGATCAGCTGAGGGCCCTGGATGCCCTCGGGCCAGCCGGGAAAGTTCTCCACCAGCGTGGTGATGGAGAGCTGGCCACCGGGCTCGTGGCCCTCCAGAACGAGGGGTTTGAGGTTGGCCCGGGCAGCGTAGATGGCGGCGGTGAGTCCGGAGCAGCCGGAGCCGAGAATGACGGTGTCGCGTGTGGCGGAAGGGGTCGTGATATCGGACATTGTGATTGGTTTGATTGTAACTGGCGGGATTGGATTCGGCGGATGGCGGCTGTGGAGGACTGGGACGTTACTCGTCCTCGCCGTACGGACAGTGGCGGCAGCCGGAGTGGCAGCAGGCGCCGCGCTTCAGGTGGTAGGCGGCGGTGAAGACGAGGTAGGGGCCGTCCATGTAGAAGTCTTCCGGGGCAAGCTCCGGCTCCGTGCGGATGGGGGCGCTGGCGGCGGGCGAACCTGGACTGGAAGGGGTTGCGGGCATGGGGAGCTTCGGAATCATCAGAATAACGTAGGCGCGGCGGGTGGGGGCTCGGTGGGGATGGGGGCAGCCGTGAGTTGGAAGCGGTGCTTCCGGGGCGCTGGCGGTGGAGCGGCGTCGGCGGGTGGGGCGTCCTCGATCGGGAGCGCACCGTTGCGGTAGCGGACTTCGCGGCCGGGGATGGCAGGGATGCGATCGCCGGGGATCACGATGCCGACCAGGTTGAGCGGGTCGGCGGCGGCGACGGCGATGAGCGCTTCCGACTCGATGGAGCGACTGGCGAGGAGCGAGTAGGCGGCTTTGGGCAGAGCGAACTGCTCGCCGCCGAAGCCGGTGACGAAGCGGCCGCCGCGAACCTCGCCGCGCGCTTCCAGGCGGCGCAGGATGCCGAGCAGGTCGCGCCACCGGGGCGCGTTGGATTCGCGGGCGAGGAGGTCGCGGAAGAGGATGCCATAGCGGGCCAGGAGCATGCGGGCAGCAGACTCCAGTGCGGCGTCGGTGCGGCGGGCGCGGGCAATGGCGGCAGCTTGGAGGGAGTGTCTGGATTCCTGGGATAGCGGCTTCGCTTCGCTCGGAATGACAGGCGATTGGGTGGGTTCCAGCAGCAGCGACCAGCGGCCGGCGGAGGTGCGGGTGGGACGCCTGGTTGTGGACTCCGTGGTGGTGGGCTTGCGGCGGGGGTCCATCAGGGCGCGGAGCTGGTCGAAGCCGTCTGCAGCGGCCAGGCCGGCGGTGGCAAGCTCCCATAGGGCGTGCGCGGTCTGCTGACGGGTGAGGCCGGTGGTGCGCTGCAGGTCGGCGGCAAAGCAGGCGCCGCGCTGGGCCAGCAGAGCGCGGATGTGCAGGGCCTCCGGCGAAAGCGCAGCGGCCAGGAGCGCCTCGTCGACCGACTGCTGGGCCAGTGCGTGGGGCAGCCAGTCGGCGGTTTCGCGGATGTAGAAGGTGATGGGCGCGGCATTGGTTGGGATGACGCGCCGGGGAGCATTGCCATCGCCCTCCGACCATGCCGGATGCGGCGAGACGCGGCCCCAGCCAACGGCGCCGGAGAGGCAGAGCTGGTCGAGCCAGGTGGGCGAGTAGTTGGCGACACGGGCCGGGAGCAGGGTGCGCTCCCACTCGACGGCCGAGGCCTCGTAGCCTTCGAGCTGGTGCAGGGCTTCGAGTACGCCTTCTTCGCCGGAGAGGTGGGTTTGCGGAGCGACGTGTTGCCAGCCGAGCAGCCAGCGCATGTAGACGGCGGGCGAGACGGCCTCCACCTGCTTGCGCGCGGTGGAGAGTGTGAGCCGGTGGATGCGCTGCAGGATGCGGCGCTCGCACCACTCAATGTGGTGCGGCTCCTCGGTGGGCGGGAACTCGAATGCGCCGCGCAGGAGCAGGCCCTGCATCTCCATGGCGAGGAAGGCCTGAAAGACAGCGGCGGGATCGAGCGCAAAGCGTGCAGCGAGCGCCGCGGCAGCGGTGGGGCCGGTAATTTGTAACCATCCTTGTACCAGGATCTGGATGGCAGATTCTTTTGTAACCACTTCGGTGGCGTTATGTTCCGTGGCGGCTGTTTGCAGCGCCGCGATGTGGGGAACGCGTTCGGTGGCGACCCAGCAGGGGATGCCGTTGAGGTGGAGAGTGTGGGCGCGGTTAGTCTGGGCCAGACGCTCGAAGTATTGCAGCCAGTGACGGGTGTCCCCCCCACCCATAGTGCGGTGAGACTGCGCCATGAATGGGGCACCCAGTTCGAGGCAACTCAACGGGAAGGCGATGAGGGAGTGGAGCAGGTCGTGGAGCTCGTGCTCGTCGCGGAGGTCGGGCCAGAGCTCGCGGCGGACGGTTGCGATGGCGGCGGGATCGAGGCGGCCTGCGCCGTCGGCGACAGAGTCCGGCAGGTCGCGGCGCAGGTTGACAGCGCGGGTGCGGCGCTCTTCCAGGCCGGCGTCGTCAAGGAAGGCGTAGGGATTGGCGTTCAGCAGCTCGTGGGCGAACTGCGACGGCACCGGCGTGTCGACGGCGAGGCAGCGGATTGCGCCGGAGGCGATGCCGCGCAGGATCTCGTTCAGGCCTTCGAGGTCCATGGCCTCCTGCAGCACATCCTGCATGACCTCGTTGACGAGGGGGTGGTCCGGAATCTGGATGTCGCCGACGATGGTCTCGAAGCAGGCGGCGGCCTGGGGGAAGACGCTGGCGAGCAGGTCGTCGGAGCGGATGCGCTGGATCTGCGGTGCGACGCGCTTGCCGTTCCTGGTGCGCAGCAGTTGCAGCGAGCGGTTGGCGGCCCAGCGCCAGCGGGTCTTGAAGATGGGGGACGCGATGGCGGCTTGTTCGAGCAGCTCCTTGGCGGTGTTCTCGGTCAGGAACTGGAAGACGTCGGAGAGCGGGAAGCTATGCTGCTCCGCAAGGCAGATGTTGATGCCGTTGTCGGTGGCGGCAGCTTGCAGTTCGAAGTTGAAGCCGCGGCAGAAGCGCTTGCGCAGGGCCAGGCCCCAGGCCTTGTTGACGCGGGCGCCGAAGGGCGCGTGCAGGATGAGCTGCTGGCCGCCGCCCTCGTCGAAGAAGCGCTCGGCGATGACGGTCGTTTTGGAGGGAACGTCCCCGAGCACGGCGCGACCGGCGACGATGTAGGCGATCAGCTGATGAGCGGCGGAGGTGCAGACGCCGCAGGTCTGGATGAGCCACGCGGCACAGGCGGCGATCTCGCGCTGGGCGATGGTGGCGTTCGAATCCGTAGCCGCCGCGTCGGGAGCGAGGCGCGGGGCGCGCAGGTCGGTGGGCGCAACGTTGGCGGTTTGCGCGGCGATCTGCTCGCGGAGTTCGCCTACGCCGCCGGACAGGACGGCGGTGCGGCCGGGCGCTTCGCCGAACCAGAAGGGCAGGCTGGGCGGCGCGCCGTGGGCGTCTTCGACGAGCACGCGGCCGGCGGACTCGACGCGCTGCACGCGCCAACTGGTGTTGCCGAGCAGGATGACGTCGCCGGGCGACGATTCGACGGCAAAGTGCTCGTCGAGGGTGGCGATCTGCACGCCCTCGGGCTGCAGCACCACGCCGAAGACTGCGGTGTCCGGGATGGCCCCTCCGTTGGAGATGGCGGTGGCGCGCGCGCCGCGGCGGGGGTGGAGCTGGCCGTGGACGCCATCGCGCAGCAGGTAGGCGCCGTAGCGTCCGCGGGAGGACTCAATCCCCTCGCTGAGCAGCCGGACCAGGTCGTCGAAGAGGGCGCGGGTGAGGTTGCGATAGGGGTAGGCGCGGCGCAGGACGTTGAAGAGTGCGGTCTCGTCCCATGGCTCGGCGGCCACGCAGGCGACGATCTGTTGCATCAGCACGTCGGCGGGCTGCGGCGGAATCTCCAGGCGGTCGAGTTCGCCGGCGCGCATCTTGCGGACGAGGGCGGCCTGCTCCAGCAGGTCGTCGCGGGTGGTGGCAAAGAGGCGGCCCTTGGGGATGGCCCCGCGCCAATGGCCGGCGCGGCCGACGCGCTGCATGGCGACAGCGACGGCGCGGGTGCTGGCGATCTGGCAGACCAGGTCGACGTTGCCGATGTCGATGCCGAGTTCCAGCGAAGCAGTGGCGACGAGGATGCGGATTTCGCCATTCTTCAGGCGCTGCTCGGCATCCAGGCGGAGCTCGCGGGAGAGCGAGCCATGGTGGGCGGCGACGCAGTCCGGGCCAAGCTCCGGCGCGAGCCGCTCGGTCAGGGCGAAGGAGAGCTTCTCCACCAGGCGGCGGGTGTTGACGAAGACGAGCGTGGAGCGGTGCGCCAGCGCGTGGGTGGCGAGACGGTCGAAGACCTCCTCCCACATGGCGTTGGTGGTCACGGAGCCGAGTTCGTCGGACGGAATTTCGATGGCGAGGTCGAGGGCGCGGCGCTGGCCGACCTGGATAATCGTGGCGGGCCGGGAATCGCCTCCGGTCAGGAACTCGGCGACTAATTCGATGGGGTTCTGGGTGGCGGAGAGGCCGATGCGCTGTGGGGACGCGCTGCGGCCGGTGAGGAATGCGCCGGGGCAGAGGCGGTTCTCGCCGCGGACGAGGGCGTCCAGGCGTTCGAGCGAGAGAGCGAGGTGCGCGCCGCGCTTGTCGTCGGCGACGGCGTGGATCTCGTCGACGATGACGGTGCGGATGGGTCGGAGATGCTCACGGGATTTGGCGGCGGTCAGCAGCAGGTAGAGAGACTCGGGCGTGGTGACGAGGATGTGCGGCGGAGTGCGCAACATGCGGGCGCGCTCGGCGGGCAGGGTGTCTCCGGTGCGGACGCCGGTGCGGATGGGCGGGCAGAGATAGCCACGGGCGGCGGCCAGTTGCTGGATCTCGGCCAGCGGGCCATCGAGGTTCTTCTGGATGTCGTTGGAGAGCGCCTTGAGCGGCGAGACGTAGAGGACCTGGGTGGTGGGAGCGAGGTTGCCGGCGATAGCCAGGCGGAGGAGTTGGTCAATGGCGACGAGGAACGCGGCGAGAGTTTTGCCGGAGCCGGTGGGCGCGGAGATGAGGGTGGTGTCGCCGCGGAGGATGGCGGGCCAGCCTTGCTCCTGGGGCTCTGTAGCAGAGCCGAATTTGCGCAGGAACCACTCGGCCACGACGGGATGCGCCCAGGCCAGGGCATCCGCGGGTTGCAGGTCTGGGCGCAGATCGAGGTCGGCAGCGGCGGCCATGGAACATTGTAGCGCAAGCTGTTCGGCTTTTGTTCGCCAGTCTTCCGTCAGGCCGCGCGCTGGGACTACATTTTTCCCGTGCCGATGTCCGCTGCTGCGGCGGCGGGGTTGTCCTTGTCCAGGAAGGCTTCGATGGCATATTCGAGCTTGTCCTGGGCTGCCAGGATGAAGTCGATGGCGTCGCGGCCGGCGCCATGGCCGCCTGCGTTTGGCGTGACGTAGTGAGCGGCGGCCTTGGCCTGCAGGCGGGCGTTGGCGGTGGCAATGGAGAGGCCGCAGACACGCATGACGGGCAGGTCGACCACGTCGTCGCCCACGTAGGCGAGCTCGTCGAGGGTGATGTTGGCTTTGGCGAGGATGTCGCGGACAGCGTCCATCTTGTTCGCCTGCCCCTGGTAGACGAACTCGAGCCGCAGGTCCCTGGCGCGGATGGCGACAGTGGCGGACTCGCGCTTGGTGATGATGCCGACGCGCAGGCCACCGAGGCGCGCGAGGGTGATGCCGAGGCCGTCGTGGGCGGTGAAGCCCTTGACCTCCAGGCCATACTGTTGGCCGTCGGGGGCAGTTTGAGGGACGAAGAATAGCTGGCCGTCTGTGAGGACGCCGTCCACGTCGAAGATCAGGACTTTGATATTGCGGGCGCGTTCTTCCGCGGTGAGGGTCATACATCGATGATAGCTTGGCGGGCCCTCGAGGCTGCAATGGGAGGGCCCGCCGATCGAGAGAACCACGGCTATCTCTATCTCCAGTGGCCGGGATGCCAGACGTGGCCGCCGCGCTCCTCGCGCCACTCGCCTTCCACCCAGACAGAGCCGCGATGTGGCGGACGGCGGAATTCGCCGGGGACCCAGACATAGCCGTGTCCGTCCCAGCGGTGATATCCGGGGACCCAGACCCAACCCTCGTGGGGCGGGGCTGCGGGGACCACCTCGACCGGGCGCGGGGGCGGCGGGCCGATGCGGACGACGATCTGTGCGTTCGCCGCGCCCACGGTGAGGAAGAGGGCGCAGAACGCGGTGAGCAGATGCTTCTTCATAAGGCGTTCTCCTTGAACTGCTCCCATCTAGGACGCGAGTTTGCGGGAGGAAGTTGTTGTGGAAGAGTGCAGAGTTTGAGGCGGTCGCGGAGGGAAGAGCCTTATTGGGGCTTGAACTTGAGCGCGGGCAGGAGCGAAATACGGGGATTCTTCGCTACGCTCAGAATGACAAGCAGTAGAGACCCAGAATGACAAGCGGGGAGAATCATGCCATTCATTTCAGACTCAGGACACTTGGGCAGCAACGCGAATCTGTTTTAGGCGACGCTGGCACGCAGGTCGCGAAGCTCCAACTGCGGCGAGTGGGATTGGCGGTAGGCCGAGGAGTAGGGGTAAAGCTCGGCGGCCGGAGCGATCTGGGCGCGGACCGGGAGTTGATGGAGATACGTGCGCACCAGCTCCATGTCGCGATGGTTGGCGACGGAGTAGGCGGTGAAGCCCTCGTCCCAGACCGGCAGCTCGGTGTTGAGCCGGTAGGTGAATCCGTCCTTGATGAGGTTGACGGCGAGTTCCAGCGAGATGCTCTGCGGCGTCAGCAGGACGTGGACATGGTCGGGCATGACCACATAGGCGTGCAGCTTGTAGTGGCCCAGGGTGCGGTAGTGGAGCAGCGTGTCGACGAAGAGGTCGGCGATGCGGGAGATCTCGAAGATGGGGACGTGATCGCGAGCGGCAGTGGTGAAGTATGCAATGCCGGGCCGAGGGGTGCGAGCAGTCTGCGCCATGGAGAGATGCTAGGGCGGTTGGCGAAGACGGTAAATCCCACGAATGTGGTGCTTTGAGTACCTGGTGTTAGAGAGTGCCCGAGGTTTCGAGCGCCTTCTTCATGCCGGCCCAACTGATGCGGCTGGAGGCCTCCGGTGAGCCTCCGCCGGCCCAGTGGGTCTCCAGCGAGACTGCGTTGTGGTAGTCGATGGCCTTGAGCGCGCGGAACTGCGCGGGCCAATCGACCAGGCCGATGTCGACGGGGGACCAGGCAGGCTTGCCGGCGGGGTTGAGGACCGTGTTCTTGCAGTGGCAATGGTGGATGCGGTCTTTGGGCAGCAGGCTCCAGCCCTTGGGGAAGGCGTCGGTTTCGCCCGCGTATACGGCGTTGGCAGGGTCCCAGTTGAGCATCAGGGGGGGAACCGCAGCCAGGGTGCGGGCGGCCTCGGGTGCGGTGGAGGTGTTGCAGGACTGCTCGTTCTCGATGACCAGCAGGATGCCTTGCTTTTTCGCGGTCTCGCAGGCGGTGCGCAGCTTGTCGTCGATGGCGGCGCGATAGGGGGCGACGTCTTCCAGGCGCAGGAAGTCGAAGATGCGGATCTTGTCGGTCTTCAACTGCTTTGCGTGCTCGATGCAGGCGCCGAGTACGTCGTCCTGCTTCTTAAAGTCGCTGTTGGCCGCGAAGTTGTCGTGGCTGGAGCTGTACTTCGATGTGGGCGCACCCGGCCAGTCAACCTTGAAGAGCGGACTGGCAATGTCTGTGACGCGCAGGTCGTACTTGGCGAGCGTGGATTGCACGCGAGCCATGTCGTCCGTGCCCAGGTCGGCAATGTTCTTGCCCCACATGGTGCGGAGTTCGACCCACTGCAGGCCGAAGTCGTTGGCCGCGACGGAACAGGCGTGGTCAAAGTCTTCGGAGATCTCGCCCGTGATGACCGAAACTTTGAACGGCGAGGTCTTTTGAGCGCGGGCGAAGGAAGGTGCGACGAATGCAGCGGAGGCGCACGCTGCGGCGGTGAGGAAGGTGCGGCGTGTGGCTTTCATTTATTTCTCACCGGCGAAGAGGGTGGCCTGCTGGTTGATATCGTCCGGGGTGGGGGCGCTGCTGAGGAACAGGATGCGGTAGCGGAAGGTGGCGGATTTGCCGGTGTCGAGGGTGAAGTTGAGGGGCGCGGACTTAGGGTCGAAGCCGTGGACGCCGAGCGGGTTGACGGCGAAGAGGCCGTAGTCGCGCGCGTGCCAGTAGGTGGGGAAATTGGGATTGGCGGGGTGGTCTATGACGGCGATGGTCTCCGGCTTGCCGGGCTGGTCGCCAACTCCTGCGGTGGTGCCGGAGAGCTCGCACCAGGTGGCGCGCGTGCCCCAGGCTGCAGCGCCGACCTTGCCATCGCTGGTGCGGTAGACGCCGGTGGCCCCGGCGGTGGCCCCCGCGACCGGGGTTGCAACGCCGTTGGCGTCGCGGAGGACCTCCGGTGCTGCGGTTGCCGACTCCAGGAAGTGGGCGACGCGGATGCCGAGCATACCGTCCTTGTCGTCGTGGAAGACAGCCGGCGAAAGGGCGCTGAGGGTGACGGTCATCTCGATCGCGTAGGCGGGCTTGCCGCCGATGGTGGTCTTGGAGAAGACGTAGCGGGTGGTCTGGTGGAGGACGGGCGGTGTCTTGTTGCTGCCGATGGAGGGAACGTCGGAGGATGGGTACCAGGTGGACTCGGTGACGAGTTCGCCGGAGGCGGGTCCGCTTTTGGCGGAGACGATGCGGTCGTGGTCGATGGAGCCGTACCTGGCCCGGGCCTCTGGCTTGATGGCATCGGAGTTGTTCCAGTAGTCGATCCCGTTGACGTTGGAGTAGTTGAACCAGAGGCCGGTGTGGTGGGGATGGTCGGTGCGCTCGCCGGGCAGCGGCGGGTTGCCGCGGGTGAGTGTGGTGCCGTCCGGCGCGAGCAGCGGATAGAGGATGGGCTTGCGCAGGGGACTGCCCCAGAGATACGAGGTAAACGGTGCGCCGTCGATGGTGATGTCCACACGGTGCGCGGCATCGTTCACGGTGACGGCTACGCCTTTCGCTGGCGGAGCGGCATTGGCGGTTGCGGCGGTCAAGAGGAAGACTCCGAGGCAGAGAACTGCGAACGTTGTGGAGGCGTTGAGCGCCACGCAGGTCCTTCGACTACGCCTCTCGCGATGCGGCTGCGAGAGGCTTCGCTCAGGATGACGACCCGTGAGGGTGAGCGAGGGGTTAGGCGTGTTCATACGGCTTGCCTCCGGCGATAACCTGCTGGGTTTTCTCGTCGAACGTAACCTTCTGGCCGGTCTGGATGGCGGCCACGTTCATGCACAGGGCGATGGAGTGGCTGTAGCCGGCGCGGATGCTGGCGTTCGGCGTCTTGCGCGAGCGGACGCATTCCATCCAGTTGCGCATGTTGGCCGCAGTCTGCGGGTCGCCGCCGGTGTTGGCATCAGTGGAGACCTTTTCTGCCTTGTCCATCAGGTTGAAGGCGGGGAGCAGGTTCGCCTGCATCTTCATCTCAGCCGCGGAGCGCGCGGCCAAACCGCCGGTGGGCGATACGGTCTGCTTGTCCATGTCGATCATGCCGCCATTGGAGTAGTAGAGCTCCTTGGTGCCACCGGCGGAGTTGGTAAAGCGCGAGGTGTACTGGACCTGGAAGCCCTTGGTCAGGTCGTCCAGCGGGCCGTAGTCGAATACGGCGGTCATGGTGTCCCAGTTGGTGCGGCCGTCCTTCCATAGGTAGGTGCCACCGTTGGCGACGACGGAGCGCGGGTGGGGCAGGCCCGTGAACCAGTGGACGGTGTCGATCTGGTGGACCAGCCATTGGTCGGGAATGCCGGAGGAGTAGGGCCAGAAGAGCCGGAACTCCAGGTACTTGCGCGGATCGAATTTATCGTTGATGACGCCGAGGCAATAGCGGTTCCAGTCGGTGTCCTCTTCCTTGAGCGTGGGGACGACATCGGGCCGGCGCCAGCGGCCAGGCTGGTTGACGTTCCAGCTCATCTCCACCATGACGATGTCGCCGAACTTGCCGGATTGGATATACTCGGCGGCCTTGATATACGCGGGAGTGGAGCGGCGCTGCGTGCCGACGGCGATGACCTGTTTGGAACCTTCGACGGCGGCCAGGAAGTTGCGGGCGTCGTCCATGCGGTGCGCGGTGGGCTTTTCCACGTAGGCATCGCGGCCTGCCTTGACGGCTTCGATGCCGTGGCGTGCGTGCTGAAAGTCCGCGGTGGCAATCAGGACGGCGTCGACGTCCTTGCGGGCGTAGAGTTCGTCGGTGTTGCGGACCATGTCGACGTTGCTGCCGCTGAGCTTATCGACGGTCGCCTTGCCTCTCTCCCGTGCCAGCTTCCAGATGTCCGCGACGGCGGCGAATTCGAAGTTCATGTCCTTCTGGTTGGCAACAAAGGCGGGGACGTCGCCGCCGAGCATGCGGTCGCCGCAGCCGACGATGCCGGTGCGGACACGGTCGTTGGCGCCGACGATCCTGGCGTAGCTGCTGGCGGTTTGCGTGGCGGCGAAGGCAAGGGCTGCTCCGCCGAGTTTTACGAAGTCGCGGCGGTTTGGTTCGGGGGTGGGCATGGGAGTCTCCAGGGAACGTTTTGCGACGAAGCAGATCGCCGGCCGATGGCGTGCGAAAGTCTACAGGATTTTCAGGAATCAAGCGACCGGCTGCGGCCGCACTCCAGAACCCCTGCGATGGTTGCGCTACCGGATAGTGACGTCCCAGACCTTGGAAAGACGCGACTTTCCTGCAGGACCTTCCACATAGAGCACCACGACGTACTCGCCGGCGTCCTTGTACTGGTGGATGGGGAACTGGTCGGAGGAGTCGGTACCGTCGCCGAAGTCCCACTTCCAACTGGTGATAGTGCCTTCGGACTCATCCTGGAAGGCGACCAGGCGGCGCTTCATGTCCACGACCTTGAAGCTCCATTTGGCCTCGATGGGCTTGCGCAGTTGCGGCTCCAGCGGCATCAGACGGAACTCGCGCAGGAAGGTGGAGTTGCCGTACATGGTGTGCTCGGGCGAGAGGTTCCAGAAGCCGTTGTTCTTCTTGTCCGGGGAGCCGTCGTAGTCGATAACGGCCCAGGAAAGGCCGATCAGCTTGTTCTCGTAGAGTTTGGACTCCACTGCCTGGGTGGGGCCGTCGCAGGAGGCGTAGTCGAAGGGCGTGATGTAGAACTCCAGGACGTAGTGGCCGGCCTCGCCCGGGCGGAAGCTGTAGTTCTGCGCATGGTTGGCCCAGGGGAGTTCCTTGTCCCACGGCTGGCAGCCCCAGGCCATGGCCCAGTCCTTGCCTTCGTACGGGGTCATGATGTGGTAGTTCTGCGCCTGCACGCCGTGCATGGAGAAGTGCGCGTCCCACTCGTCCTGATCGGTATTGTTGCGAAAGCGCGGGATCAATGGGCCGCCGGAGCGGTCGCCATCGACGACCACCTCGAAGGTGTCGTTGTGCAGGCCGGGGTCGGCGAAGTCCCAGTAGTTGTCGTAGGCCTGGTAGAGGAAGTAGAGGCGGTTGAGCCCCTTGACCCAGCCGACCTTGACCTTGATGTCGAGGTCCTTGGGGTCGGGTGCGGCGTGCTTGTGCTCGTCGTCGTGCATGTCCGCCAGGGTGATGGCGTAGCTGTCCGGGACCATCGCCCAGTCGTCGGCGTTGCCGTCGATGCGGGGAATCTGGTCGGCGGGGAACTGGAAGACTTTGAAGATGGGCAAGGCCGGGGCGGTGGCGGGCGTCATGGCGTCCGCGGCGGGTGCTGGTGTGGCCGGTGCGGGTGTCTGTTGAGCGTTGACGCTGGTGCTTGCAAAGACGAGGGCCGCTGCGAGGATCGTGGTGCAGGTTTTCATGAAATCGAGACTGCCTTTCGGAGAGAGGTATGAGCTGGGCCGCCGGTCAGGCCCTCGACCTTGAGGCCGGTCGTATCCTTCGCCTCGACCGCGTAGCTGAAGCTTTCGGGCGGGTTTGCGCCCCAGGCGACGGTGCAGCTGCGCAGGGTCACGTTGTCGGCGTGTTCGACGGAGAAGCCCGGCGTATCGTGGGGCTCGATCGCGGCCTGCGCCGTGGTGGGGCGGTTGTCGAAGAGCGCGCCTGGGAACTGGGTGGTGCGGCCCAGCGTCACGGCGACGCGGTCGAAGGTGACGTCGTGGATGCGGCTCAGTTCGCTGCCGCAGATCCGGACGGAGTTCTCCGCGTGGCCGGTCACGTTGGTGACGTTGATGTGGTGCAGAGAGCCGGGCTTGCTGGTGGTCGTGCGCGGGATGGCGGTGAAGGAGATGGCCTCGCCGCGGCCCCACCACGGATCGGAGAAGTAGTGCGAGGTGAAGGTAATGTCGCGGTAGTCGATGTTGTAGATGTTGCCTTCGTCGCGCAACTGGATGCACAGGCCGCGCGAGCTGTTCTTGATCTGGCAGCGCTCGAAGCGGATATCGTGGATGTCGGAGGTGGTCTCCGTGCCGATTTTCAGGCCGGCGTCCTGCGTCTCGATGGTGCAGTCATGCACATGGATATTGGCGCACTCACCGTAGTCCACGGGCTGGCGGCTGCACTTGATCACGACGCCGTCGTCGCCGCAGACGAGGTCGCAGTTGCGGATCTCGACATTGCGCGAGTGGTCCGGATCGATGCCATCGCAGTTGGGCACATCGAGCAGGTTGCGGACCTTGACGTTGTCGACCAGCACGCCATCGCAGCCGAGCAGGTGCAAGCCCCAGTTGGGGGCTTCGGCAAAGGTAATGTCGCGGACTTCGAGGTCCTTGCATCCGGTCAGGACGAACATTTTGGGGCGGAACGTGCCGGGGAGCCAGATGCCGCCGCCATCGTCGTAACGGGTCATAAACTCTTTGGCACGTCCCTGCAGCGAGCCGGTGCCGGAGATCGTGAGGCCTTGCGCGCCCGTGGCAACGATGACGCCGCCCAGCGCGGCGGACATGGTGTCTCCGGAGACGGAGCCGGCCAGGCCGCCGAGGTAGTCCTCGCGGCGGGTGCTGATGAGGAGCTGCGCATCGTCGGCCAGGTGGAAGTCGATCGCGCCCTTGAGCTGAAGGGTGCCGACCAGGTACTTTTTGCCGCCGCGCACCAGCACCTGGGCCTTGCCTGCGTAGGCGGCGGCTTCGTCGATGGCGCGCTGGAAGGCGGCCGAGTCCAGCGTTTTGCCGTCGCCGGCGGCGCCGTACTGGAGCACGTCGAAGATCTTGACCTTTGCGGGCGCCGAAGCCTGCATGGCCAGGGAACGTAGCGGAGCAAGCACTGCGGCTCCTGCGGCTGCCGCGGCTGCCTGCAGAAGTTTGCGGCGCGTGGGCATGTGCGTATCCGGATGGTGTAATGGGTTCAACGAAGGTCTCCCGCGGGAATCGGCCCGGAGACCAATCTACTACGACAGCCATGGAGATGGTGCTGCACGGTCACTCCGCCGCGTCGTCCTGGCTGGCCTGGCCGGCGAGCCGCTGGAACATTGGCGAGGTGAGCCTGCGAAAGACGGAGTTGATGGCGAGGCCCAGCATGCAGCCGAGGATGACGCTGACCATCCTCCAGATTGCCCCGGTCCAACTGCCGTGATCGCCCTCGTACATCATCACGATGATGAAGCCCACTAGCGCCGTGCGGCAGACGGCGATGAGGTCGAGGGCAAAGCAAACGACGATGATCGCCACCACGCCGATGCAGATGGTCAGCAGATTCGGCGGATTGTGCAGGAAGAAGACGAGCAGGCCGACGACCGAGCCGACGATGTTGCCGCGCATGCGGTCGAGCGCGTTCTTGCTGTTGTTGTCGTGGGTGATGGACAGCACGACCGAGATCAGGACCCAGTAGTACAGTCCGCTCTGCTGCGGGAACGCCTTCATCAGCAGATAGCCTACGGTGACGCCCACCAGGCATTTGACGATGTATTCCCAGAACGCCAGGGTGTTGCCCTGCGTCATCTGCTCGAAGCTCTTCATCGCAACCCCCCGCATTCCTTTAACTATAGGGGTGGGTTCGCCATCCCAGTCTCTCCTGGGGCAGTTGTCGATTTCCGTCTCGACCCATAAGATGGCTCCTGCCGCCAAGTTGCGCACAGCATCGTTCGGACAGGCGGGATCACTCATGAGGACTGCTATGAAACCTTTGAAGAAGAATTCGTTCGTCGCTGTTGTGTGTGGCACGGTTGTGTGCGGCACGCTACTACTTGCAGGTGTGGCATCGGCAGAGGTAAAGCCGGCCGCATTGTTCAGCGACCACATGGTGCTGCAGGGCGGGGTTCCGGTCCCGGTATGGGGCACAGCCGACCCCGGCGAGAAGGTGGCGATCACGTTTGCGGGCAAGACGACCACTGCAACCGCGGGTGCGGACGGCAAATGGATCGTGCGCCTGGCGAAGTTGAAATCCGGCGGCCCGTTTGAGATGACCATCGCCGGCAAGAAGGCGGGCGATTCGCCGATTGTGGTGAAGGACGTCCTGGTAGGCGAGGTGTGGCTGGGGTCGGGCCAGTCGAACATGGAGTTCCCGGTGTCCAAGGCGCATGCAGCCTATGCGGGGATGCTGGACGAAGAGAAGGAGATTGTGGCGGCGAACTATCCGCAGCTCCGGCTGTTCAAGGTCAAGGACGCGACGTCCGCTGTGCCGCTGGCCGATGTCGTGGGCGAGTGGCAGGTATGTGCGCCGCAGACGGTGCCGGACTGGTCGGCCGTGGGCTACTTGTTTGGACGCAATCTGAACCAGGCGCTCCACGTGCCCGTGGGCATTGTGCTGTCTGCCTTTGGAGCCAGCACGGCAGAGGCATGGGTGCCGCGGGAAGCGCTGGCGGCCGATCCGCTGCTGAAGCCGATGCTGGACCAGTTCGACGCGCGCTACAAATACTTTACGGCGAATCCCGGCGCGACCGATGCGAATGCTCCGCCGGAGCCGTTGACCATCAATGCGCGGCCACCGCAGCCTGGAGCGGCGGCCCGCCCACTGCGCGACCCCGAGCACAACCAGCACCAGCCGACGGTGCTGTTCAACGCCATGATCCACCCCATTGTTCCCTACGCGATTCGCGGTGCGATCTGGTACCAGGGCGAGTCGATTGTGGGCGGAGCGAATGGGCTGCAGCTCTACGGCCATGTGATGGACACGCTGGTGACGCAGTGGCGCTCGCTATGGGGCGAAGGAAACTTCCCGTTCTACGTCGTGCAGTTGCCGGGCCAGCAGAACGTGAGCAACAACCCGATTGTGCGGGAGCAGCAGGCAAAGATTCTGTCGCTGCCGAACACCGGGATGGCGGTAGTGCTGGACACCAGCGAGGCCAAGAACGTCCATCCGAAAAACAAGGAGCCGCTGGGCGACCGCCTGACGAAAATCGCGCTGGTGAATGTGTATGGCCGGAAGATCGAGTACTCCGGGCCGGTGTACGCGTCGATGAAGGTCGAGGGCAGCGCGATTCGGGTGACGTTTACGCACGCCGACGGCCTGATGGCCAAGGATGGTCCGCTGCACTGGTTCCAGATTGCGGGTGCGGACCAGAAGTTCGTCGATGCGGACGCGAAGATCGATGGCAACTCCGTGGTGGTGAGCAGCCCGAGCGTGGCGGCTCCGGTGGCGGTCCGCTATGCCTGGGACAACTATCCAAATACGGCGAACCTGTTCAACGGCGCTGGCCTGCAGGCTGCGCCATTCCGCACGGATAGCTGGGACGCAATGCCGCCGATCGAGGCC
>Ga0302201_10000690_pt1 | contig 30700 bp, 22 predicted proteins | sample II_Bog_N3_2_FD_194586 | JGI IMG/M metagenome (GOLD analysis project Ga0302201, IMG submission 194586) | Peat permafrost microbial communities from Stordalen Mire near Abisko, Sweden - II_Bog_N3_2 | ecosystem: Environmental > Terrestrial > Soil > Wetlands > Peat | place: Sweden: Abisko... | reverse complement strand
CTTGAACCCCGAAGCTCGTCCCTGTTCACCATGTGCTGTACTTCGTCCCATCCAGCGCCGTGCCATAGCTCTTGCTGTACACGTCAAACACGTTCTGTCCGCCCCAGGAGTCGGAATCCGCATCGTCTTGATTCGACCGCTCACCCCAATCGGCCGACTTCGTCATCGGGTCAATCGGGATCCCGCGCAGGAACCGTACCTTCTTGTCCTGCACATTCACGCCATCCACCAACGTCTGCAGGTCCGGCGGATATCCCATGCTGTCCGCCTTGATCTGGATCCCGCCGCGGTCCGCCGCGTCCTTGTAGCGGTCGATGGCATCGCGCATCTCCCACAGGTCGCGCCGCAACTCCCGCTCCTTCTGCCGCTTCACTTGGAACTTCGCCATAGGCAGCGCCGCCATGGCGAGAATCCCCACAATTGCGACCGTAATCACAAGCTCTACCAGGGTCAGCCCAGACTCGCCCCGGTGCATCCGGGGACCATACCCAGTCCCCAAGGTTGTTCTCCCCCGAGCTTCGAAACTCGAACCTCGAACTACGCGCCTCATCCGTTGCCTCACTTCACATGGACTACGGCCTGCTTGCCCACGGCCGGCAGGCTCGCCTGGGCGCTGTTCTTCGCACCCACTTTCACCAGCGAGATGTTTGTGTCGCCAGCAGCAATCGCCTTGAAGGTCAACACGCACACCTGGCCGGCACCGTTCACACCCGTCACTCCCGGCGGCCGCGAGGCAGAGATCGTCACCAGCCCATTGCCTTCATCGCGATGCACCAGCGCGACTGGCTGCCCGTCACCGCCCAGCAGGCTCCCTGCATCCACATTCACCAGTTGCAGCACCTTCGGGTCAAACTGCACCTGCACCGGCACCGAGTACACGTCGTGTGCATTGGTCAGGTAGACCCCCGCCATGAAGGTCGCGCCTACCGTCTGGTTGGAACTCGGCGGAGTCACCATCAGCGATACCGGCTCCCCGGTAATCGCGGTTGCAGGCGCTGCCGGGCTCACCCCGCCAGATCCCGGAGCCAGCACCTGCTGCTTCATCTGCTGCACCATCGCAGAGGCCGCATTCGCCGCAGTCACGTTAGAAGACGGCGGCGCAGGTGCGCCCACTGGGGCCATATCGTCCTCGGTGGACGCCGTGTGTCGAAGCTCAATGTCCGCCGAAGTCCCCGTATCAATCGACCGCGTGTTCAGCCGCGTCAGCACGGACTCGCGCACGATGTGTGGAATCAGGATGAAAACCACCTCGTCCTGCTGGTTCTCCTTGTAGATCGAGCCGAAAAAGTACTTCAGCAACGGTATCTGGGACAGCCCCGGGGTCCCGCTGTTGGTCATATTGTCCTGCTTGGTGATGATGCCCGCCAGCAAACAAGGCTCCCCATCCCGCAACTGGATCACCGTCTTGTCGGAGCGCTGCCCGATGATCGGCTCTGTCACGCCGGAGATGGTCACCGATCCACTTTGGTTCGATACTTCTACCGCGAGCTTGAGCGAGACCTCGCGGTCCAGGTGGATGGTCGGCGTCATGTCGATGTTCACGCCCACGTCCAAATACGTGAATTGGGTTTGCACACCAATGCCCGCCGTGATGCCGGTAGCCGCGCCCGCCGAGTAGGAGCCCGTCGCCACCGGAATCTTGGAGCCGATCTTCAGCGTCGCCTGCTGACCGTCCGTCGCGCGGATGCTGGGGTTCTGCAGTACGCGCGTGTCCGCATCCGACAGCAGCGCATTCAGCGTGCCGCCGCCAATGCTTACCGCAAAGTTCGTGGCGTTGATGTTGGCCAGCGTATTCAACGTGAAGTTCGACGATGCTGTGGATGTGGTTGAGCTGGTGCTCGAACTCGTCGAGCTGGACGTGGAAGAGTTGGAACTCGCCTGCGGCGTGATCCCGAACGACTGCGGCAGCGTAATGCCCAGGTTGCGAATCTTGTCCCGGTTCACCTCCAGGATGGCCACGTCCACCACCACCTCTGGCTTGGTGCGGTCCAGGTCGTTCAACAGCTTCTCCGCCAGCACCAGGTCGTCCTTGGTCCCACGCACGATGATGGCGTTCTGCGAGGCCACCAGAAAACTCTTTACATCGGCCGGCAGCACATTGCGCAGCGCCGTGTAGATCTCGTTCGCGTCGCTGGCCTGGCTCGGGTTCGTCAGATAAAAGGTCTGCACCGCCAGATCGTCCAGGTCGGTATGCTTCTGGTGGTTGTTGGTCGCAACAAAGATCGTGTCCGGCGTCACCGGCTTGTAGAAAGTCCCCGCGATCGTGCCCACAATGCGCAGCGCATCGGAGAGGCTCACACCCTTCAGATCGACAGGGATGCGCCTGGACTGGTAATCCGGGTCGAACAGAACGTTCAGCCCGGCCAGCTTGCCAATCGCCTGGTAGATATTCTTGGTGTCCTCCACCATGTTCAGCGTAATGGGATCGTCGGAGACCGGTTTCAGGTCAATCGGCGCGGAGATGCCGGCCACGTCCCGCAGCAGCGCCGTCTCCTCGGGCGTCGCTATCACCGGCGCCGGCCCCACCAGGCTCTTGTCCTGGCCTTGCGTAATCTTGATCTCCTGTGCCGCGGACTCATTTCCCGGATCGATCTGCAGCGCCCGGGTAAACTGGTTCAGCGCCCCTGCCAGGTCGCCGCTCTGGCGCAGCACGCGGCCACGATCCACATGCGCCGCCGCGGCCATAAACCGCATCCGGTCCAGGCGCGCCGTATACCGCATATCCTTGGGCGCCTTCTGGTGGGCCTTTAGATAGGCCTCATAGGCGGTGTCATAGTCCTCGTGCAGCTCTGCGTTCTGGCCGCGCTTGTTCCAGCCGCTGGCCGACTGTCCCTGTGCCGTCTTGCCAAACGCCAACCCGGCCAGCAACAGCATAAGTCCAGCCAGCCAGCCGCGAGTCACGTTCGATGAGCGCTTTGAAGTCAACAATGGGTTCCCGCGAGTCATTCCGATCTTCTGCACTTCCTTTGCGCCGAGTCTCGATACCGGCCGGATCGCCAGGCTCCGCCAGGCGCTCCTTACAGCACTCCACCGGACAGCATTGCGCCGGCCTCTCCACATACCGGCCCCGAACGATGACCACAACGCATCGCCATCCCCGGACAACCTGCCGTCCGATGGGGTGCGGTTTGCCGGACTGCCGCACTCACTGGACTCGTGGAACTCTCGCGAGTATAGCATTCGGGCCTCATTGGACTCTCCGAAATTCTCTTCCATTTCAAGTACCTGCGGACCGATTCCCGAGCTCAAAGTCGTTTGCGTTTCTGGGTTGATGGTTAGACGTTGCCAGTCCGCACAGGTGAGGCGCCGCGTAGCGTAATGTTAAACTTGTCGTTTGGCCAGTGCACCAAGGCCCCAGCATCGCTCACGTAGCCCTTCCCGCCCGCAATCCGCCCATGCCCAGGTCTCTCTCCAACCCGACTGTCGCCGCCCAGCCCAAACCGGCTGTGAAGCAGAAGGACCGCGACCCCGTAGCCGCCGGCATGCGCGACGCCGCTTACAACCGCTCCGCCAGCTACAACTACGCGCTCTTCGATAAATTCGAGGCCGGAGTCGCCCTGCGCGGCACGGAGGTCAAGTCCATCCGCGAGGGCAAAGCCAACCTCAAGGACGCCTACGGCCTGCTCAAAGACGGCGAGTGTTTCCTGCTCAACGCCCACATCGGTCCCTTCTCTCACGGCAATGCCATGAACCACGATTCGCTGCGCACCCGCAAACTGCTGCTGCATAAGAACGAAGTGCGCAAGCTTGAGGGTATGACGAAGCAAAAGGGATTTACTCTCATCCCCACCCGGCTTTATTTCCGCAACGGCCGCGTCAAGTGTGAGCTCGCCCTCGCCAAAGGCAAACAGGAGTGGGACAAGCGCGCCACAGAACGCAAGCGCGAAGCCGACAACGAAACCCGCGCCGCCATCGCCCGCAGCCAGCGCCGCTAGATCAGATACCCATTTCCGTGGCCCGCGTGTCGTCGCGCTAGGGGACTTTGTTCTCGAGGGAACCACCTAACGGCTGAGGCTTCGGTCCACACCCGTTGCGAAACTGCGATAACCGCTACGCCAGCGCGACCACCCGTTTGGCATGCAATTCCTGCAGCGCATACACGCTCAGCGTTCCGCCCTGCAGTGCCGCAATGCCTTCCGCCGCCGCCCGCGCAGCAGCCAGGGTCGTAATCGTTGGAATCCGCGCCAGCACCGCAGCCCGCCGGATCGCCTTCTCATCGAAGAACGTATCCTGCCCACGCGGCGTATTCACAATCAGTTGAATGCGGTCGCCCTTGATCAGATCGACCACGTTTGGCCGGCCTTCCTTTACCTTGAACACGCGTTCCGGCTGCAGGCCCGCCTGCTCCAGGACCTCCGCCGTCCCGTGCGTCGCCACCAGGTGAAAGCCCATCTCCACAAACGTCCGAGCCAGCGACACCAGATCGTCCTTGTCGTGGTCGTTCACGCTCATAAAGATCGTGCCCTTCAGCGGCAGCACCTGCCCCGCGGCAATCTGCGCCTTGGCAAACGCCTCGCCGAAGTTGTCCGCCACGCCCATCACCTCGCCGGTGGACTTCATCTCCGGTCCCAGCACCGTGTCGACGCCGGGAAACTTGCCCCACGGAAACACCGGAGACTTCACAAAATAGTGGTCGCCCGTCTCCAGATCATGACCGCTGGCCACCTGCTCGGGCAACAATTCCTTCAGCTTGCGGCCAACCATCAGCCGCGACGCAATCTTCGCCAACGGAATCCCCGTCGCCTTCGAAACATACGGCACCGTGCGCGATGCCCGCGGGTTCACCTCGATCACAAACACCTTGCCCCGCTGGATCGCGAACTGGATATTCACCAGCCCAATCACGTTCAGCGCCATCGCCAATTCGCGCGTGTGCTTGCGAATCGTACGCAAAACGTCCTCGCTCAAATCCACCGACGGCAGCACGCACGAGGAGTCTCCCGAGTGAATTCCCGCCTCCTCGATGTGCTGCATGATACCCGCGATCACCACATCCTCGCCATCGCACAGCGCGTCCACGTCGCATTCCGTCGCGCTCTCCAGGAAGTGGTCGATCAGCACCGGCCGTTCCTGCGAATACTCGATGGCTGTACTCATGTACTTGATCACCGCCTCGTCGTCGTATGCAATCACCATCGCACGTCCGCCCAGCACGTAGCTTGGCCGCACCAGCACGGGATAGCCCACGCGGTTCGCACCCGCAATCGCCTCCTCCACGCTGGTCGCCATCGCACCATCGGGCTGCGGAATCCCCAACTCGGTAATCAGCTTGCCAAACCGCTTGCGATCCTCCGCCAGGTCGATCGACTCCGGCGACGTGCCAATAATCGGCACGCCCGCACGCTTCAGCGGCAGCGACAGATTCAGCGGAGTCTGTCCGCCGAACTGCACAATCATCCCAATCTCCGCGCCTGCGGAAGCTTCGTGCTCATACACCGCCAGCACGTCCTCCAACGTCAGCGGCTCAAAGTACAGCCGGTCGCTGGTGTCGTAGTCGGTCGATACGGTCTCCGGGTTGCAGTTCACCATGATCGTCTCGTAGCCGTCTTCGCGCAGCGCAAACGCTGCATGGCAGCAGCAGTAATCGAACTCGATTCCCTGCCCGATCCGGTTCGGCCCGCTGCCCAGGATGATGATCTTCTTGCGCGCCGTCGGTGCAGCTTCATCTTCCTCGTCGTAGCAGCTATACAGGTACGGCGTGTAGCTCTCGAACTCCGCCGCGCAGGTATCCACCAGCTTGAACACCGGCTTCACGCCCAGCTTTGTGCGCAGCTCACGCACCTGCGCGATCCCCGCTGCACCATCCAGTTCCCACTCCGCCGCCAGCCGCTCGTCGGAGACGCCCATCCGCTTTGCCGAACGCAGCTCGTCGGCGGTCACCGTCGCGGGATTCGCCGCCGCAACCGCCGCAACCTCGTCCGTAATCTGCTTCATCTGGTTCAGGAACCACGGGTCCATGGACGTCTTGCGCGCAACCTCGCGCACCGTCATCCCCTTCTCGAACGCATAGCGAATGTACGCCAGCCGCTCCGGATGCGGCGTCACCAGCCGCTGCGTCAGACGCCGTGGCTCGATATCCGCCGCCGTCGCCTTCTTGCCCGTCTCCAGCGACCGCGTCGCCTTCATCAGCGCTTCCTTGAAGGTCCTGCCGATGGCCATCACCTCGCCCACCGACTTCATCTGCGGCCCCAGGCCTTCATCCGCGCCGGGAAACTTCTCAAACTGCCACTTCGGAATCTTCACCACCACGTAGTCGATGGTTGGCTCAAAGCACGCCGGGGTCGCTTTGGTAATGTCGTTCTGAATCTCGTCCAGCGTGTAGCCAACCGCCAGCCGCGCCGCGATCTTCGCAATCGGAAAACCCGTCGCCTTGCTCGCCAGCGCGCTCGACCGGCTCACTCGCGGGTTCATCTCGATCACCGTCATGCGCCCGTTATGCGGATTCACCGCAAACTGCACATTGCTTCCACCAGTTTCGACCCCTATTTCCCGGATGCACGCAATCGCCGCATCGCGCATCCGCTGGTACTCGCGATCGGTCAGCGTCTGCGCCGGTGCCACCGTAATCGAGTCGCCCGTGTGTACGCCCATGGGATCGAAGTTCTCAATCGAGCAGATGATAATCACGTTGTCGTTCAGGTCGCGGATCACCTCCAGCTCGTACTCCTTCCAGCCCAGCACGCTCTCTTCGATCAGGCACTCATGCACCGGCGACAGGTCCAGCCCGCGCGACAGAATGTCCGTCATCTCCTCGCGGTTGTAGGCGATGCCGCCACCCGATCCGCCCAGCGTAAAACTCGGCCGGATCACCACCGGAAATCCGATCTTGCCCGCAAACGCCAGCCCGTCGCTCACGTTCCGCACCAACTGCGACTTTGGCATGTCCAAGCCGATCTTTGCCATCGCGTCCTTGAACAGCAGCCGGTCCTCTGCCTTCTTGATCGCCTCCAGCTTCGCGCCAATCAGTTCCACGCCATACTTCTCCAGCACGCCGGAGTCGGCCAGGTCCACCGCCAGGTTCAACGCCGTCTGCCCACCCACCGTCGGCAGCACCGCAAACACGCCACTCCTTTGTTTGTCATTGCCCCCACTTCCTTGCTTGTCATTGCCCACATTTTTTTGCTTGTCATTCTGAGGCGAAGCCGAAGAATCCCCGTATTTGTTGCCGCCACGGAAGCCTGCGGTTCCCATCGCCTCCGCCTCAACCCGGATGATCTCCTCCAGATACGCGGTCGTCAGCGGCTCAATGTAGGTCCGGTCGGCGACCTCCGGGTCGGTCATGATGGACGCCGGGTTCGAGTTCACCAGCACCACCTCGTAGCCCTCGGCCTTCAGCGCCTTGCACGCCTGCGTGCCGGAGTAGTCGAACTCTGCCGACTGCCCAATCACAATCGGCCCCGAGCCGATCACCAGAATCTTCGCAATGTCATTCCTGCGTGGCATTCATCTTCTCCGCTTCCTTCAACATGGCCGCACAGGGCACAGTCTTGGACGTCCAGAATATGGGCGCATCATTGAATCGCCCTACATATGTGTCCGCATTGTCCGGCTTCTCGATGCGGTCTTTCTCGCGGCTATAAAGCACGTGGTGCGGTGGAATCTTGCCGTCGCTGCCGGGCAGCAGCTCCGCCTCGCCCAGCCAGTCCGCCAGCTCCAGCGGCTCCGTCACCGGCATTCCCGCCGGCGGGGTGCTGCGCACCTGCACACTTCCCTTCAACCCATCCAGCTTTCCCGAGACATCGAACGAATACTCAAACACCAACTCCGAGTCGGCATAAAACCGTCGCAGCCGTACCTCCGCCAGCACTCCGCCCTCAAAGGTCATCTCGGTAAACACCGTTCCGCCCTCGACCTTGATCAGCGGTTTGAAGCGGTTCAGGCTCCAGCCGCCGCTCGGCCCCTGGATGCAATACACCGGCTTCGCCGCGGTGTCCTTGGCAAGCACCACGGGCGACGACGCCAACATCATCGCGCATGTGCAGATCATCAAAATCCTCACTTCGAAAGCTCCGCAACCTTCGTCGACTCCACACCCGATGCAGTGCCTTTCTCTCTTTGAAAGGGCGCGGCTTTAGCCGCGCCACCCGCAGCCCCCATCTGGCAATCGTCCACCACGGTGCGCCATGAGTATGGGGCAGTCATCTTCACTTCTTCCAGTCCTCCATCATCTTGCGAAAATCCTTGAACAAATAATGCGAGTCGTGCGGCCCGGGGCTTGCCTCCGGGTGATACTGCACGCTGAACATTGGGTCCGTCGTGTGCCGCAACCCAGCCAGCGTCTGGTCGTTCAGATTCGTATGCGTCCGCTCCACATCCGCCGGCAGCGACTCTGGATCGACGTTGAAATTATGGTTCTGCGCCGTAATCTCCACCTTGCCCGTCTGGTGATTCATGATTGGGTGGTTCCCGCCGTGGTGTCCGAACTTCAGCTTGTACGTCTTGCCGCCCAGCGCCAACCCAAAGATCTGGTGCCCCAGGCAGATCCCGAAGATCGGCGTCTTTCCCTTCAGCTTCCGCACCGTCTCAATCGCAAAGTCCAGCGGCTCCGGGTCGCCCGGCCCGTTCGAAAAGAACACGCCGTCCGGGTTCATCGCCAGCGCCTCTTCCGCAGACGTCTTGGCCGGCACCACGGTCACGCGGCAGCCCTCGCGAGCCAGCATCCGCAGAATGTTCCGCTTGATGCCAAAGTCATACGCAACCACGTGCAGGGACTGGCCATTGGTGGCGCCATCCGCGCCCGGCAACAGGCCGTCGCCAGTCTGGTTCCGCGGCTCGTCCGCATCCCACGAGTACGCCACCTTGGTGCTCACCACGCTGGCCAGGTCGGTGCCTTCCATCTTGCGGATCGCCCTTGCCTTCGCCACCAGATCGTCCGCATCCAGGGTATCGCCGGAGGCAATCACGCCCCGCATCACGCCATGCTTGCGCAAGTGCCGCACTACCGCACGGGTATCCACCTCCGCGATCACTGGAATGCCGCTTCGCTCCAGATAATCGTCCGCCACCTCGGTCGAGCGCCAGTTCGAGCTCATCGCGGAAAACTCCCGCGTCACCAGGCCTTCGATGAACGGCCGCGCCGCCTCCGCATCGCTCGGCGTGGTCCCATAGTTCCCAATGTGCGGATTCGTCAGCACAACAATCTGCCCCGCATAGGACGGATCGGTAAAGATCTCCTGGTAGCCGGTCAGAGAGGTATTGAACACCACTTCGCCCGCAGCTTCCACCTGCGCGCCAAAGCCTTTGCCGCGAAAGATGCGCCCGTCTTCAAGCGCCAAAATTGCCTGCATTGCCTACTCCTGCGGAATCCGAAAAGGAGTGGATTCAATCGATTCTATCAGCATCCGCCCGCCGCGCCCTAACCGGATTCCGCCCACTTTTCCACCATGCGACCGCACACGCAGGAAGACCCGGCTCTCGGCCGGGTCTTCATTCCATGCCGGATCGTCGAATCCGTTACTTCTTGTGGTGGCGGTGATGCCTTCTTGTGTGATGGACCCCGGCAGCATACGCAGGAGCGACCGTTCCCGCCACGACCGTAAATGCGATAGCAGCAAGCAGCAGATTGCGGAACATCTTCATCGGAAAAACCTCGTCTCGATCCAGCCGTCCGGTCGTCTGGCCGGTCTGGGTTTGAATGCAGCTTATACGCTCTAACGCAGTCCTGACGAGAATGTTTCTCTTTTCAGCGCCGGAGGTTCCTCCGCAGGTTCCCTCGCAGCCAAATTGCCCCCGTCACTGCGCCGCGGGCTACTCCGCCACTGTCCTGTTCCGCAGTTCCCCAATCGCCTCAATCGCAATCACCATCTCCTCGCCCGGCTGCAGCCACCGCTGCGGCGTTCGCCCCATGCCCACCCCGGCCGGTGTCCCCGTACTGATCACATCGCCCACCTGCAGTGGAGTAATCCCGGAGATGTACTCAATCAGCGCCGGAATCCTGAAGATCATCATGCCGGTATTCGAGTGCTGCAACCGTTCGCCGCCAATCGTCATGCTGATCTCCAACCCATGGGGGTCCGGCACTTCGTCCTTGCTCACCACCCAGGGCCCCATCGGTGCAAACGTCGGAAAGCTCTTGCCCAGCGACCACTGCGACGTCGCCCGCTGCACATCCCGCGCGCTTACATCGTTCATCACCGTGTAGCCGAACACATGCTCCATCGCATCGGCCGCCGCAATCTGGTACCCCTGCTTGCCGATCACCACCGCCAACTCCGCCTCATAGTCTGGCTTCGCGCTCGCCTTCGGGAGCACCACGTCGGCATCCGGCCCCACCACAGCGGACGACAGCACAAGAAACACCGTCGGCACCTTCTGCGGCTCCGTGCCGGACTCCTTCGCATGCTCCGCATAGTTCACGCCAATGCCAAAGATCCGCGGCGGCGCCGGCACCGGAGCCAGGAACCGCACGCCGTCCATGGCGATGCCTGGCTTGCTGCGCGCCACATCCGCCTGTACGCTCGCCGGAGCCCCCATAAATGCAATCGAGTCGCGAAATCCCTCCGCGCTCAGGTCGACGATGCCGCCCTCCACCACCAGCCCAGGCCGCGGCGCAGAATCGCCTGCCGTAAACGTCACCAGCTTCATACCAGCGCCCTCCATGCCGATCCGCACTCAAACTCATACGCCGCCAGAGATTCAGGCTTCATCTCAATGCTGTATCCCGGCTGCATCGGCAATTGATAGCGTCCCCGCACCATCCGCACCGGCTCCAGAAAATGCTCGTGCAGGTGATCGACAAACTCGATCACCCGGTCCTCCATGCTGCACGATACACGTAGATAGTCGAACATCGACAGGTGCTGCACGTACTCACACAGCCCCACACCACCCGCGTGCGGACACACCACCACGCCAAACTTTGCCGCCATCAGCAGAATCGCCAGGTTCTCATTCACCCCCGCAACCCGGCAGCTATCGATCTGGCATACGTCGATCGACCCCGCCTGCAGCAGTTGCTTGAACATCACGCGGTTGTGGCAATGCTCGCCCGTCGCAATCCGCACCGGCTTCACCTCGCGCCGGATGCGCGCATGCCCCAGGATGTCGTCCGGATTGGTCGGCTCCTCCATCCAGTACGGCTTCGCCTCGGCCAACATCCGCGTCCGCGCAATCGCCTCCTCGACGCCCCATTTCTGGTTGGCGTCCACCATCAGCTTGTTCTCCCAGCCAATCTCTTCACGCATCAGCAGAGCGCGCCGCAGGTCGTCCTTAGCCTCGCCGCCTACCTTCAGCTTGAAGTGGGTCCAGCCCTCCGCCAGCCCTTCGCGGCACAGCCTCCGCACCTTCTCGTCGTTGAAGCCGAACCACCCCGCCGAGGTCGTATACGCCGGATATCCCTCTGCCGCCAGCGTCTGCATCCGCTCTGCCATCCCCGCCTGGCTGCGCCCCAGAATCTCCAACGCCTCCTCGCGCGAAATCGCATCGTCGATATACCGGAAGTCCACAGCCGAGCACAACTGCTCCGGCGACATCTCCGCCAGCAGCCTCCACAGTGGTTTGCCTTCCGCCTTCGCGTACAGATCCCACACCGCGTTGATCAACGCGCCCGCGGCCATGTGGATCACGCCCTTCTCCGGCCCCAGCCAGCGAAACTGGCTGTCATCGGTCAGCAGCCGCGAAAACGCGCAGAAGTTTTCCGTAATCGAATCGAGGCTCCGCCCCACCGCCTGCTGCGCCAGGTACTTCAGTGCAGCCACGCAAAGCTCATTGCCGCGCCCCAGCGTGAACGTGAGCCCGTGCCCCTCCAGCGCTGTATCTGTCTCCAGAATGCAATAGGCGGCAGAGTAGTCCGGGTCCTTGTTCACCGCATCCGAGCCAATGTTGCCCAATGATGTCGGGAACCGCACATCCAGCACCCGCACCCTCGTAATCCTGATCTCGCCCACTCATCCACTCCAACTGGCTTCAACGCCGTCTCCGCGCTCAAGGCGCGAACTGTTCCAGTGTAATGCGTCGGAGAAAACAGTGGCTCTCCGGCACGGACCTAAGAATACTTTGAACAAGTCTCCGATTTGAAAGGACGTGGCTTTAGCCACGTCGCAAATGATCCACAATAATCGGGCTTTAGCCCCTGAGGGAACGTCCGATGACTTGTTCAAACCTTCGCTGAGCCCGACCCCCACTGGACCCGTCGATCGGCACCGCAGGGGAAGCTCTATTGCCCTTTGCCGAGCCGCCGGTAGTATTCAGCGACCGCGTCCTCGTATCCGGCCGGAACATTCGGCGGCGTGGCCGTTCGCACCTGGCCCTCCTGCGGCTGGCTCGGATCGCGGCGAAGCTGCAACTCCAGCTTGTCCACATCGTTCAGCACCTTCGCGTGCAGCTCTTCCACCATCGCGGGGTTCCCCACAAATCGCGATGGATCGAGCTTCTGCAGCTCCTGCGCCAGGTCCTGGATCTGCTTCTCCGCCGCCGGGTCGCCCTTCGCCATCTGCCGCAGTTGGTTCAGCTCGTTCATGCCTTGCTCAATCACCCGCTGCGCGTCCGCCGGGTTGGCGCCAATCCGCGGCGGAGTGGCGCCGCGCGAACCGCCAAACTTCTGCCCGCCAATATCCACGTTGTTGCTCGCATAGTCGCTCCCACCCCCACCTCGTGGAGGAGCGTCGACGTAATCTCCGCCCCGCTGCCCGCCTTGCCCACCCTGCCTGCCGCCCTGCCCGGCCTGATCCCCCTGCCCCGGCTGCTGCCCCTGACCGCTCTGGCCATTCCGTCCCGCCTGCTGCCCCGGCCCCGGTTGCCCTTGCCCCTGCTGTCCGCTCTGGCCGCGCTGCATTCCCGGCTGCGCGCCTTGTCCCGGTTGCTGTCCATTGCGCCCATTCGGAGAGCCGCGCCCCGGCGACAGGCTCTGGATCTGGCTGCGCAGTTGGTCCAGCCGGTCCAACGCTGCCGTCTGCGTGCCGGAGTCCTGGCCGCCCCGACCGTTCTGCTGCCCCGGCCCGGCTGCATGCTGCGCTTGACGCACCTGGTCATCCATCTTCTTCAGCCCGTTCGCAATCTGGCTCTCCGTCCCGTTGGAGTTCGGATTGATCCCGCTGCGCAGCCAGTCCGCCGTCCGCTGCACCAGGTTGGTCAGGTCCTGCTGGTCCATCCCATTCAGCGCATCGCGCAGGCTGGAAGCAGCTCCCGGCTGCGTCGGCGCCAACTCCCGCGCCGTGCTCCGCAGCCCTGTCTCCAGTTTGGACAGGTCGTCGGACATCTGCTGCCGCGCGTTCGCCAGACTCTCGCGCTCCTTCTCCGCCGCGTCTATCTCCTCCGGACTCGGTGCCGTTCCGGCCGCGCTCTTCGCCTGCAGCGCCTCACCCACCGCCGCCAGTTTGCGCACGCGGTCTGCCTGCGCATTCTCCTCCTTCGACAGCCGATCCGCCTCGCGCCCCATCGCATCCAGCTTGCTCGATGCCTGCTGCTTCTGCGCGCCGCCCAGCAGGTCCGTGGCCTCGCGCAGACGATCCGCCGCGCGCTTGGCCGCGTCCGCACTCTGCTGGGCGCCCTGCGGCCCGCCGGCCTTGCCCATTGCATCATTGGCCGCGCGCAGCCGCTCCAGCGCCTGCGTCACCCGCGGATCGGCGCCGCCGTCCTTCGTCCCCGGTGTCCCGCGCGACGCCGTCTGCGACCTGCTCGCCTGCCCCGGCTGCGACTGCCCGCCCTGCCCCTGCGCGCCGCTCTGCGCCTGCTGGCCGGCCTGCGACTGCTGCCCCTGCATCTGCTCCATATCGCGCTGCAACTGTTCCGCCTCGCGCCGCAGCATCTCCTGCTGCCAGCGCTCCTGGAACGTCTGCGCCTGGTTCCCCTGCTGCTGCGCCAACTCCTCCTGCCGCTTGGCCAGCGCATCCAGCTTGGCCAGCGCGTCGTCCACCTTCTTCGCCTGCTGCTCCGCCGGGGTCGAGGTCTGCGCCGTCTCGTACTGGTTCTTCTGCGTGTCCATCTCCAGGTCGAAGAGACTCGCCAGGTCGCGGCCCGCGCCGCCACCCCCGCCCCCTCCGCCGCCGCCGCGCTGCCCAAACGCAACCTGGATCTGCCGGAAGGTCGATTCCGCGCGCAGCAGTGCCTGCAACACCTTCTGCTCAATCGGCATCGCATCCTGCCACTGCATCGCCTTCAGCTTGTCCGCTGCGGGCTGCATCCCGGCCGCCGCCTGCTCCATGTCCTTGTCAAAGCTGTTGAACTCCTCGTTCGCCGTCGAAAGATCGCGGCTCTGCATGCGCGCGCTCAGCGCCAGCGTCTGCTGCTTCAGCGTGGCTTGCGCCTCAGACAGCGTCTTGCCCATCGCACCGGCCTGCTCTGGCGTCGTTCCCTTCGCATTCACCTGCTTCCATGTCGCCGCAATCAACTCCTTCTCACGCCGCGAGATGTCCGTCTGGTTGTTCTGGCCGCCGCCACCACCGCCGCCACCACCGCCGCCGCTCTGCTGCGACTGCGAGAACTCCCGTTCGAACGGATCGACCTGGATAAAGCTGATGTCCGTCTTCGCCTCCGCGTGGTTGTCCTTCGCCGTCGCGTACAGGCTCACCACGTCGCCCGGCTGCAGCTTGAAGTCTTCCAGGCTCAGCGTCGCATTGCCGGTCGCATCCTTCGCCCCCGGCTGCTTCAGAATGTTCACTGTCTGGTCCTGCCCGCCGTTCACGGAGTAGTGCAGACTCACATGCGTTAGCCCAAAGTCCGCACCGGCAGTCACTCCAACCGTCACCTCTTCAATCGGGCTCGCGTGGTAGTCTGCTCCCGGCCGGCTGATCGCAATGCTCGGCGGGTTCGCCTTGCTGGTCGAGATGAAGTAGTCCTCCGAAAGCCGCACCTGCTGGCCTTCATCCATCGCCGCCACATGGTAGGCGCCATCCTTCTCCATGTGGATGGTGCCGTGATACACATTGCCCCCGCCTTGCTGGGAACCGCCGCCCGTCAGCTTCACCGGCTGCCCGTCCTCCAGCACCAGCATCCCGTCCTTCAGCGGCGCGGTCATCGTCACCGTCAGGTCCGCATCCGTGCCCTCCAGCGCGCGCAGATCGCCGGCCTGCTCCTCGGACACCGTCTTCATCTCCGTCCACTTCGGATAGCGATACGTCACCTCCATCGCCTTCACTTGCGGCAGGTCCACCACGCGGAACTTGAAGTGCTTCGAGGCCGCCGCTCCCGCCTGCACGTAGTACTCCACGTTCTCCGGCAACCCCGCAAACAGGAACTGGAAGCCGGTCCCGTCCATCTGAGGCTGCATCGCCACGGCCTCCCACTTGGACGCGCTCGCATACTTCGCAAACAAGCTCACCTTGTTCGTATCCAGCCCAATCACCTGGGCGGTCACCAGTTCATCGCTGTTGCGCCGCACCGCTGCATCGCCCGGCGTCACCTTGATCTCATAAATCGGAGGCACATCGTGGTGCGGCCCCGTCCACAGCAGCGACGCCCCATAACCCATGAACCCCGGCCGCGCCGCAATCATCCACACCAGCACGCCCACGCACACCACGCCCGCACCCAGCAGCGCCAGCAGTCTGTTCCGCGACGCCATCCCCTCCGGCTGCGCGCCCTCCGCCACCTTCAGCGTGTCCGCCGCCAGCAACTCCAGGAACAACCCGCCCTGCTCCGCGTCCGGCGCGCTCTCTTTCTCCGTAAAGGTCAGCAGCCGCTGCTGAAACTCCGGATGCGCAGCCTCCGCACGTCCCACGGAACGCCGCACTGTGAGTCGCCACAGCGGCCATGCCAACCCCAGGCACAGCGAGCCCAGCACCACCGCCAGCAGTAACAGGCGCATCGGCGTCAGCCAGCCCTCAGGAAACGCATATGCGTTCAGCACCAGCACGATCAGCACTGTTGCAGCCAGCGCGGCAAACGCCACCACTGCCGCCCCGCGCACGCCTGCATCCACACGCAGCCGCTGCTGCACCTGCCGGATGTAAATACTGAGCTGTTCGCGCTTGCTCATGGCAATCCCTCCGCTCATGGCTGCTCCCGTTGCGTGCCCAGATAACGGCTGGCGAGGACGGACCCCGCCACCGCGACCGTCAATACCAAGAGCATAACCCACCACCACAAGCTCGATATATGGTCCGTCGCTTCTGCGGCAGCCGCCGCCTCGTCCGCCGGCGCTGTTGTGCCTGCGCTTCCGCTCCACAGCTTCAACACATCGTCCGGAATCGCTGCGAGGTCCGACTCGCGCCGATCCGGATTCACCGCAATCAACGCATCCCGCCCATTCGCAAACCGTATCTGGTAGAACCCCGCATGCTCCAGTTGAAACGACTCCGCCTGGGCCGCCTCCTTCAGCGACAGCGGCCGCTTGCCATCCGGCCCCACAATGTCCACCGTCGCTCCAGCGCCAGCCGCCCCGGTGCTCGCAGCGCCAGCGCCCTCCTTCACCGGATTGTGCAGTTGCACAAACGAATCCACGACCCGCGCGCCGCTCACCCGCTCTTCGCCGGACAGGTACCGCGCCGTCCGATCCACAAACGCCACAAACGCCGGACTCAGCGGAAGATCGTTCGTCAGGTTGTCGAAGCCGGACGCAAACAGCAGAACATGCCCTTCACCCACCTGCTTGTCCAGCAGCAGCGGCGATCCGTCCGCCAGCTTCGCCACCACCCGTGCCTTGCCCGCATCCACAGCCGCGGCATAGAAGAACTTGGTCCCCTGCCATCCGTTCGCGTCCCGCATCGACGGATGCGATGCATCCACATCGCCCACCGTGGCAAACGCATCCTCCGCAGCCGAACCCCGCGCATAGAAGTGCCCCGCCTCGACGTTGCCGCCATATACGGGAATGTGTTCCCCATGCGACTCCGCCATGCCCGTCGCCACCAGCACGCTGCCGCCGTCCTCCACATTGCGCTCCAGCGTGTGCTCCAGGATCGACGGCACCGCGGGCACATCCGACAACACCACAAATGCATATTTCGTTGGATCGATATCGCTTGCCTGCTCTGGCGTGATGGCTTGCAGCACGAACGACGCCTGCGCCGCCGCCGCCAATGCCGCCCCAAAATACAGCGGCGAACGCGCGTCCGCCGCCTGATGCACAAACAGCACTCGCTCCGGATCCGCCCGTTTCACCGCGAAGTTGCTGGCGTCGTCCGCCGCAAATCCATCGGCGCTGTCGATCCGCACTGCACATCGGCTCTCGCCATAGGGCACGTCCAACCCCTCGAACGCCACCGACGCCCGGCCATCCGCCGGCACGTCCACCTTCTTCGTCGCCTTCACCTCGCCGTTCACCACCAGCGATACCGTCCGCGCTGCGGCAGGCGTTCCATGCCCTGCAATCACCGCGATCACCCGCGCCTTCTTCGTATCCACCAACTGCCCTGGCGCCTGCACGCTTTCCACCGTCCAGTTCGGCATCTTGCCCGCGCCCACCGCATGCAACACCAGCGCCACATTCCCCGGCATCACCATGTCGGCAAAGTTGCCCGGCATATTCGACTCCTGCATATCGCTGAACAGGTGCAGCTCCATCGGCGTATGCACGGTCTCCGCCATCGCCCGCATCCCGCGTCCCAGCTCGCCGAAGGTCCCATGCCCATCGCCCGACGCTATGCTCTCGACCGCCGCGCGCAACTCGCCCGCATCTGCCGTCGGCTGCGTCAACAACCGCATCTGCCCGCCCAGCGCAATCACCTGCGCCTTCTGCCCTGCGGCCTTGCCCGTCAATATCTGCAACGCCCCCCGCTTCGCCTCATCAAAGCTCGTGCTGCCACCGTCCGCTGCGTTCATACTGAACGAGTCATCGACAGCTACCAGCAGCAGCTTATCGCTCGCCACCACCGTCTTGTGCCGGAAGAACGGCCGCGCAAACGCCAGCGCAAGCAGCAAGACCAACGCCGTTCGCAGCGCAAACAGCAGCAGATACCGCAGCCTCCTGTGCCGCGTCGAGCTCTGCGTCCCCTGCTCAAAGAACATCAGCGAGCTCACCGGCCGAGGCACCGTCGTCTGCTTGCGCAGCAGATGCACGAACACCGGCAGCCCCACCGCCAGCATTCCCGCCAGGAACCATGGTGCCAGGAATCCCATCAAGCGCCTCCCCGCACTCGGCCGCCCGTCCCCGGCCACGCCGCCTGTCGCAGCGAAAGATACTCGGTCAGCGCTCGGTCCAGCGGCTTGTCCGTCGTCAGCAGGTGATATCCCATCCCAGCCGCCCGTGTCCTCTCCTTCATCTGCTCCATGTGGTCGTCCATCTTCGCGCGGTACTGCGTCTTCACATAGTCCGGAATCACCTCCAGCCGCTGGTCCGTCTCCAAATCCACCAGAATCGCCGGCCCCTTCATCTCTGGATAAATCTCCTTCGGGTCCAGAATGTGGAACAGCACCACCTCGCTGCCGTGGAAGCGCAGAGGCTCAATCGCCTTCACAATCGTCTCCGGTTGCTCGTAGAAATCGGAGATCACCAGCACGATCCCGCGCCGGTTCAAAAACTGCTGAAAGTGCTGCATCGGCTTGGCGAAATCCGTCCGCGCCGCCGGCTCCGCCTGCTCCAGCCCTGCCAGCAGCCGGTACAACTGACCCTGCCGCGTGGAGGGCCGTATGTAGTTCCGCACCTCGTCGTCAAACACAATCAGCCCCGCCGGGTCATGCTGGTTGTGCAATGACAGATACATCAAAGACGCGGCCATATACCGCGCATAATCCATCTTCGTCACTGTGCCCGACGCATACTTCATGGAATTGCTCGCATCCAGCAGCAGCGTCAACTGGCTGTTCGTCTCGCCGCGATACCGCTTCAGATAGCAGCGCTCCGTGCGGGCAAACAGGTTCCAGTCCACATGCCGCAGGTCATCGCCCGGCGAGTACGCACGATACTCCGCGAACTCCAGGCTGAACCCGAACTCCGGCGAACGATGCAGCCCGGCCACAAAGCCGTCCACCACCGTCTTCGCCACCAGGTCCAGGCTGGAAATCCCGTGCAACACCGCCGGATCCAGAAACCGCTGCAGCATTCCGCCTCCACTTTCACGCCGCTTCTATTCGCATCAGGCGCTTCCGTTCGCCAGCCCACCCCTTACGCTTGTCATTCTGAGTGCAGCGAAGAATCCCCGCATTTGCCTTTGCCCGTCATTCTGACCGCAGGTCAGAATCTCCGTAGTAGCCTTTATTCTTCAACCAGCCAACCATCAACTCTCCTTCGGCGGAGGCAGATACGCAATCAACCGCGTCAATATCTCATCCGCATCAATCCGCTCCGACTCCGCGTGGAAGTTCAGCAGAATCCTGTGCCGCAACACCGGAATCGCCAGCGCCGCAATGTCCTCGTACGTCACGTGATACCGCTTGCGGCTCAGCGCCCGCGCCTTCGCCGCCAGCACAATAAACTGCGCCGCCCGAATACTGCCGCCATAGTTCACATACTTCTTCACAAAGTCCGGCGCATTCTCACTCTTGTGCCGCGTCGCCCGCACCAGGCTCACCACGTACTTCGCCAGCGACTCGCCAATCGGTACCATCCGCACCAATTGCTGGAACTCCAGCAACTCGTCCGCGTTCGTCACCGCCGTCACCACTGGATTCTTCGTGGCCGTGGTCAGGTCCACTACCTTCAACTCATCGCCCGCACTTAAATAATCCAGCACCGCATTGAACAGGAAGCGATCCAACTGCGCCTCCGGCAGCGGATACGTTCCCTCCAGCTCGATCGGGTTCTGCGTGGCCAGCACAAAGAACGGCGCCGGCAGCTTGTACACATGCCCGCGCACCGTGCAACTCCGCTCCTGCATCGCCTCCAGCATTGCCGCCTGCGTCTTTGGCGGAGTGCGATTGATCTCGTCCGCCAGCACCACGTTGCCGAAGATCGGCCCCTCCACAAACGTCCACTTCCGGTGCCCCGTCGTGATGTCTTCCTCAATGATGTCCGTGCCCGTAATGTCCGACGGCATCAGGTCCGGCGTGAACTGGATGCGCCGGAACGTCAGCCCCAGCGTCTGCGCGATCGTGCGCACCATCAGCGTCTTCGCCGTGCCCGGCATCCCGGTAATCAGGCAATGTCCGCCTACAAACAGCGCAATCAGGATCTGGTCGAGCACATCGTCCTGACCCACGATCACCTGCCGCACCTGCGCCAGGATCGCGTCGCGCACCGCCTGGAAGCGCTCAATACGTCGCTGCAACTCCGCCGCGTCCTGATCCATCCCAGCAATTGCTCCCATCGTCGCTTCCTTTCATCTCACCCAGCTAAATTTGTCATCCCCACTGCACTTGTCATTCCCCACTCCACTTGTCATTCCCACTACACTTGTCATTCCCCACTCCACTTGTCATTCTGAGCGGAGCGAAGAATCCCCGCATTTGCCGTTGCCTTTGACCTTGCTCTTGCCGTTGCCTTTGACCTTGCTCTTGCCTTTGCTCTTGTCCTTGCCTTCCCTCATCCTTAATCCGCGCTTCTATCGGTGTTCATCCGTGTTAAGCCTTTGCCCTTGCCTTATTTCCCTTCAATCTCCAACAGCAGCTTCTGCGCCGGCTTGTATCCTGGCGCCGCCTCCAGCGACGCCAGCACGCTCTCCTCCGCCTTCGCCTTATCCCCTGCCGCCAACTCGGCCTTAGCCACATCGTAGTGTGCCGACGCCCTATCCAGCGGGTTCATTGCCAGCACCGCGCTATACTCCCGCACTGCACCCGCAGTGTCTCCCTGCGCCAGCAGCAGCTCTCCAAGCCTCCGATGCATATCCTGGTCTTCCGGATAAATAAAGTTCACCAACTGCAGCGTCGCCGCCGCATCCTTGCCACGCCCAAGCTCTTCCTCAAGCGATGCCAGCCTCTCCAGTGTCTTCGGATCGCTCCCGCCCATCGTCTCGTAGGCCTTCAGCGCATCCAACGCGGCTTGCTTGTTTCCCTTCGCAATCTGCGCCGTCGCCAGAAATTCATACGCATTCGCATCCTCCACATACTCCGGATACATCTGGATCACCGCGCTGGCCGCGGTAATCGCCTTATCGTTGTCGCCGCCGCCGGCATAGCCCACCAGCAACTTCAACTGTTGCCGCCACGCGTCAAAGTTCGCCGCCGTCTTGCCCACGCGCTTGTCCAGCCACGCTGCATACTGCCTGTCGAACTCCTCCGGCGATACATGCAGGTTCGCCTCAATCGCCTCTGGCGTTGTCTTCAGCGCCGCAAACGACCGCACCATCCCCAGCACCGCATCGTTGCCCCACTTCGCGGCGATGTAGTCCAGAATCGTCCCCGCCTGCCAGTAGCTCACCACCACCTGCTCCGGATACTCCGGGAAGATGAACCCCTGGTCCATCTGCGCGACCGGCAGCAGTTTCTTGTCGCGGATCGCCTCCACCACCTCTGGCGTCAGCCGGTTCGCCCACAGCGGGTTCGCCTGCCCCTCCTCGTGTACCGCCAACCCCTCCGTGAACCACCGCGGCACGCGATAGTTAGTCGCGCTCAGGATGAACACGTGACTCATCTCATGCCACATCGTCGCGCCCCAGTTGAAGTCCCCCGGCCTGCGCCCCGACGGGCTATCCATCGCCACCACGTTGCCAAACGTCACCCCCAGCGCCCCCAGCCCCGGCATCCCCATCGTCCGCACCGCAAAGTCCTCGTGGTCCGGGTACACCTCCAGTTGCACAGGCCCGCTTAGTTGCATCCTGTACTTGGCGGAGTAGGTCGCAATCGCCTTGTGCAACTGCTCCTCAAAGTAGGGCCGCAGCAGATCGTCCTCCGTCTGCCACAGCATCAGCGTCGTCGTCGCGTCCTTCGTGGTCACAAACTTCGGATACAGATCCAGCAACTTAAGGCTGTTCGAGGTTGGCTTGTCCGTCTGCCCGTTGTCGTAGGCAAGCTCCAACTGCTCCCGCGCCTCCACCTGCTCGCCCATCCGCATCAGGTTGATCCCCAACTCCGACCGCGCCCCCCAATCCCGCGGGTTCGCAGCCACCGCCTTGCGATAGTACGCAACTCCCTCCGGATACCGCCGGTTCAGCACCAGATGCCGCGCCACAATCACATCGCCTCCGCTGTATACCGCATTCACGGCCTGGATCTTCGCCAGCCAGGCCTCCGCGTCCGCATCCTGGTCTTGCAGCAGGTCCGCGGCCGCGTGCAATGCCATGGTGTCCAACTCGTCCGGCGCCAGCGCCAGCGCCGCATCCGCCTCCTTCACGGCTGCCTCGATCTGCTCGTCCTCCAGGTCCAGGTTCGCCATGAACGCATGCGCCTCTGCCAGGTTCGGGTTGGCCGCAATCGCCTTCGCCGCATACTCCCGCGCAATGACGGAAAAGCTGTCCGCGCTCACCATCGCCAGCCCCAGGTAGGCCTGCGCATTCCCCGGCTCCAGTTGCAGCGCCTCGTTGAACAGGTCCGCGGAGTCGGTGTTGTTAAAACGCTCATGCAGCAGCATGCCCCAGCGTACCTTCACCATCGCCTTAGCGCCCGGCTGCGACGTTGCGGCGCGGAATGCGTTGTTCGCCTGCTCCCATAGGTTTTTGGTGTCGTCCCACGGCGCTTCGCTCTCCTCCGCCAGCCCCCAGTATCCTTCCGCCATCCAGGCTGCGTCTTTGCTCCGCGTCAGCGCCTGAAAGCAATCCGCAGCCTCCGTATTCTTGCCATGCAGCCGCAGCTTCCAGCAATCCTCTGGCATCGTCGCCGCAGGCGCAGCCCACCCCACGCTCCCACATAGGAGTATCCCCACCATCACCATCCCGAGTTTGCGCAAAATCCTCATGTTCGCGTCATTTCCACCGCAGGTCAGAATCCAGCAAAAACAAAATTGGCAGACAAATTAAGTTAAGCAACGGGCTCGCAATTCTCAACCGAAGGGCTCGCAATTCTCAACCCGAAGAGCTTGTCATTCTCAACCCAAAAGGCTTGTCATTCTGAGCGAAGCGAAGAATCCCCGCATTTGTTCTGTCCCCCCAGGATCGGCCACGCTGCTTATACCCTCCGTATCGCCCTCCTCGAACCTCGGTCCCTCCCTTACTTATCCAGCTCCTCCTGCACCTGCGCCAATGCCACCAGCGCCGCCGTCAACTCCTTCTTGTACTCGCCCGGCTCCATCGCGGCCTTCTGGTATTTCAGTGCATCGATCTTCTGCTCCAACTCCTCCTTTTTCGCCATCAGGCTTCGCTTCGCCGGATCGTTCATCGTAGCCTGTGCTGCGCCAATCCGCACCACGGTGAAGGCGGCCATCAGCGCTCCTTCGCGCCCCTCCTGCGGCTGCGCTCTCACGGCCTCGGCCTTGCCCGTGTCCTCGAACTCCGCATGTTCCGTCGCCAGCCGCTTCTGCGATGTATAAAAGTCCGCCGTCTTCCGGTTCGCATATGCGAACGCCTCCAGCGCACTAATCGAATCGCTCTTGTCCCTGTCCGCAGTCGGGTCCTGCAGCGCCTCCACCCAATACCGCGCAAACACCGTCGCATTCTTCTCCGTGCCCGTCTTGGTCGCCGCAATCACCGCTCTGCCCGGCCGCTCGAGCGCAGCCACCGCGCCTCCGCTCGCGCTCGTCGTGTTCACAATCAACTGGCGCTTCGCGGGGACCTTATCGCACAGCGCCGCCAGGTCCGCAGCCGTTATGTCCGGCCCCACCAGGTTGAACTTGTACTCCGTCCCATCGAAACTGCCATGCCCGATCAGCGTTAACACCAGGTCATCCTCCGGCTTCGCATCGCGCGCCACTGCCGCCATCGCCTCGCTCAGCCGCGCCCTGGTCGACTCCTTCCCCGTCAGCGTCACCACATGCGCGTCCACTCCGTTCTTGAATATCGTGTCCAGGTCCATCGCATTCGCCGTAAACCGCTGCTCATAATCCTTCTCGCCCCCCAACCCCGCCACCGTTACGTACCACGTCGCAGCACGCGCAGTCCCCGCCGCCAGGCAAAGTGTTACCAGCAACGGACAACTGAGAACTGACCACTGACTACTGGCCCTCCTCATACCACCCCCCACTTCCGCCGCAGCAGCCAGTCCGCGGAGATCATCCCCAGCAGCGCCAGGAACACCACCGGCATGTCCCACAGCTCCTTCGTATCGCGCACGGAGATCCCCGCCTCCGAATACGAGATCTCCTTCGGCAGCCGCTCCAACTCATCCTCCGCCCAGTACCGCCCGCCCGTCTCGTCGGACAACTTCTGCAGCAGCTCCCGGTTCCGTTCCGTGTGGAAGTTCTCCGCAACTCCATCCTCGCGCCGGAAGTCCACCACATCCTTGCCCAGCTCCTTGCCACCCTGCTCCGCGGTCACCTCCGCCACATAGCTCCCCGGCTTCTCCGCCGTCCAGTCCAGCGCAAATGTCCCCGGAGTATTCGGCACCGGCGTCGCATCCACCATGGCCGAGATTCCATCCGGGCCAATCACGTGAGCGGACACGTGCGCGTCTGCCGCCGGCGTAAACTCTTGGTCCCGCGCCACCACTGTCATCCCCACATGCCCCTCGTCCATCAGCGTCTGCCGCGGCATCGTTGCCACCACCTGCCCCGGTGCATCCGCCGCCAGCCAGCGCAACAATTGCTGCCAGAACAGATCGTGCGACGGGTCTCCCAGCGCCGAACTCATCTGCCAGCGCCATGTCCCGGAGGTTGCCATCACCGCCGTCTTGCCGCGCCCATAGCTCTGCGTCACCAGCAGCGGCATCGTGCGGCCCGCGGTCATCTGCGCCAGCACCGTTGCACCCGGCTTGGGCGCTCCCGGGTCCTGGTAGTCGTTCAGGTAAGGCAGCTTCCGCCAACGCTCCGTGTTCAACGCGCGATCGTCCAGCAGCCGCGTGATCGGGCTTTCCGCGCCCGCAGCCGTCAATTGCACTGTCGCCGGATCGCGATGAAACGTCCCTTTTTCATTCGGCAGAAACGTCGGAAACAGATCCGCCAGGCTCGACGACGCCCACCCTCCATCTCCCAGAGAAAACCGCCCCCCCAGGAACAACAGCCCGCCGCCGCGCTTGTCCACAAACTCACGCAGCAACTCCTGCTGCACTGGCGTAAAGTAGTCCGCCTCCACACTGCCGATCAGGATCGCCCGGTACTGAAACAGGTCCTCCGCCTTGGTCGGGAACCCATCCGCCAACTCGCCCGGGTCGGCAATTCCCTGCCGGTAGATCTTGTTCTCCGTCGTCCGCAGCATGGACACCAACTGCACGCCTTTGTCGTCCGCCTCTCCACGCCGGATAAACTTGAACTCCCAGCGCGGCTCTCCCTCCACATACAGAATCCGCTTCGGTTCGCTGCTCACGTTCACCAGCCGTGTCACAGCGTTGTTCGCGGCTTTCTCCTCGCCCGCCAGTGGCTCAATCGAGAATCCGATACTCTTCACCCCCGCCGCCCCGGCGTTGAAAAACACCGTCTCGCTCGATCCTGCTCCATCTGCCGCCAGCGTCACGTCCCTGGTCGCCAGCAGCTTGTCGCCATCCCGGACATCCAGTGTCGCCTTCTTCCCCGCATATCCCCGCTGATGGAAACTCAGCGTCGCAGTCATCCGCGAATCCGCCAGCGCCTTCTCCGCCACCACCGCGTCATCCAGTTCCACGTCGTGCGCGGCCATCTCCTTGCCGAACCCGATCGTGTGTACTGGCAGCCTGCGGTTGTGCAGCGCGTTGATCGTCTCCACGTCGATCCCGCCCCCCGCTTCTCCGCTCCCGTTTTCTGCTCCGTCCGTCAACAGCACCACCGCACCTACAGGCAGATCGCTCGTCTCCGCCATCATCTGCTGCAAGCCCGCGTTGATGTGCGTCGCCGCGCCATCCGATTGCCCCTGGTCCGGCTTCTCCATCCGGGTCAGCCTGCGGTCCAGCCGGTACTGCCGCACCTGAAACTTCTTCTCCAGCCCCGGCAGTATCTCCGCCAACGCCTTCCCAGCCGCCGTCTCCCGCGCGGTTTTGCCGTCGCTGCCCGCATCCGCAATCGCCATGCTGCGCGAATCGTCCACCAGCACCGCGATAATGTTCTGCTGCGACTTCAGCTCCGCCACCGTAATCGCCGGCTCCCACAGCAACAGCAGCACCACTGCCACCGTCGCCGCCTCCAGCCCGCACACCATCCACGCCCGCCAGTTCCGAATCCGCGGCGCAGCCCCAGGAAGCTGCCGCCAGAACAGCCAGGCCAGTCCGCCGGTCGACACCAATACCAGCAGCACCAGCAACCATCCTGGCCACGCGCCCAGAAGCAGGAACTTGCCCTTCGTGAACACCGGAATTGGGTACTTGAACAGAAATTCAAACATGCTGGAAGGGTTCAAGGTACTAGGTTCGAGATTCAAGGTGGGGTAGCAGGTTCAAGGTGAAATCTGAGGTCAGTGATCGAAGATGGATTGTCATAGCGATTGAAGATGGATTGTCATAACGATTGAAGATGGATTGTCATTCTGAGCGCAGCGAAGAATCCCCGCATTTCTGTCGCCACTGAAGTGTCTGCCCACCCCCTCGAACCCCGTACCTCGAACCTGCTCTTAATGCGTCATGCTGTACATCACATAGTTCAGCCCTACACGGAACGCCATCGACGCAAACGGCTCCGGATAATCCGGGTCATCGGCCCACTCCCACGCATCGCCCAGGTGCATGTTGGAGCAGATCGCTACCACCAGACGCCCCTTGTCGTCGCGGATGCCGCGCCACTTCGGCACATAGCCATCCTTCTCATACGTCCTGCCGGTGCGGATGTACTGCTCCCCCGGCACCTGGAAACGGTCGTCCATGTCGTACAGCACGTGAAATATCTCATCCTTGTCGTTCAGGTCCTCCACCGGATACTTGGCCGCGTCCGGAAAGATCTGCCGCATCCCAGTCATAAAGTTCTCCCAGTCCTGGGACCCGTGGAAGTCATCCACCATCAGGAATCCGCCCTTCAGCAAATACTCCCGCATCCGCTTGGCCTGCTCATCGGTAAACGTCCACGTCTGCACCTGCACCGCATACACAAAGGGATAGTTGAAGATGTCGTCGTTATCCAGACTCACCACCTGCTCGGTCGGGCGCCCCTGGATCCGCGTCAGCCGATTCAGCGCCATCAGGAACTGCCGGTCGGCCTTGGGATAGTCCCGCTGCCAGGGCGCAAACCGCCCGTAGCCGTAACCACCGCCGTACCCACCATATCCGCCGCCGCCCATCGCGGTGTTATACGCCAGCCGCGACCACGCAAACTCCGCCTTCTCGCTGCTCTGCGGGTTCATCTGGCCCCAGTCCGCCACCCGCTGCGCCACGATCAGGCCGGTCGCCAGCACCAACACCGTCACCACCGCAGACTGAATCAGGAGCTTCATCGAGTGAATCCTCCTACTTCGCTCGCATTCTGGTGCAGCCAAATCTCTGTAGATGATTATGACCTTAGCTCCGGCACACCTGCCTCGACTTTGTATTGAGGGCCGAAGGCCCGACACATACCAGCCTAGGCCGGAGGCCTAGGTTGGCGACCCCCGCAACCCCGAGGGCTGAAGGCCCGACATATACTCCTCCCGCCTCACTACTTCTGCGTGCCTGAGCTAAAGCCATCATCTCTCCGTATTGGCTTTGCCCTTGCTCGAAGAGACTCCGGTACCTGGCCAGCCGCTCAAGTCGCGCCCGTGTCCCGTACCTTATCAGGTTTCGCTTGTCCTTATAGACGGACCAGCCCCCCATGAGTTGCACCTCCCCTCGGATAAGGGCCGCGCTAAAGGCAAGCGTTATCCTAGCCTAAGGCGAACGGGGTCCCCGGCCAGCTTGCTGGCTGGGGTGCGAAGCCCTAAGCCAATCCATACCATGAACCGCCGCGAACTCCTCCAACTCGGTCCCCTCGCCCTCGCCGCCGCCTCCCGCCGGGCTTCCGGCCAGATGGTCATGCTCCCTGGCCCCGCCAGCCCCCAGCCCGCCGAACCCACCTCCGCTTCCGACATCACCCTGCGCATCGCTCCTGTCACTGTCGAACTGGCACCCGACCGCATCCTCTCCACCATCGGCTACAACGGCACCTCCCCCGGCCCCGTCCTGCGCATGAAGGAAGGCAAGCCCGTCACCGTCAACGTCGTCAACGACACCGATGCCCCCGAACTCGTCCACTGGCATGGCTTCCTCATCCCCACCGACGTCGATGGCGCGGAAGAGGAGGGCACGCCTGCCGTCCCCGCCCGCTCCAGCCGCCGTTACCAGTTCACCCCCACGCCCTCCGGCTCGCGCTGGTACCACTCCCACGCCATGGCCATGGCAGACCTGCACCGGGGCGCCTTCACCGGCCAGTTCGGCTTCGTCTACATCGAGCCTGCCTCCAACCCCGGCGCCTATGACCAGGAACTCTTCCTCGCCCTGCGCGACTGGGAGCCCTTCTTCACCACCCAGATGGTCGACATGGACGAACTCGACGACCCCAACGCGCCCCAGCCCGAGCGGCCCGCCGCCCTCAACACCGCGCCCAACGGCCTCGAAGTCACCTCCACCACCTATTCCATCAACGACAAGGCCCTCGGCGCCGGCGAGCCCATCCGCGTCACCGCCGGCCAGCGCGTCCTCTTCCACTTTCTCAACGCCAGCGCCATCGAGAACCGCCGCATCTCCCTTGGCGGGCACAAGTTCCAGGTCATCGCGCTCGACGGCAATCCCGTCCCCAACCCCGCCCTGGTCGAAACGCTCTTTCTCGGCGTCGGGGAGCGCGTCTGCGCCATCGTGGAGATGAACAACCCCGGCAACTGGATCCTCGGCGAACCCACCGATCTGGTCCGCAACGCCGGCCTCGGCATCCTGGTCGAATACGCCAACCAGCACCACGAACCCCGCTGGATCAAGCCCGCCTCCCTGCTCTGGGACTACACCGCCTTCGCCAATCCGCCGGCCGCCGCGCCCTCCACGGCCCAGAATATCGACATGGTCTTCGAGAAACTCCCCGGCGGCGTGGGCAAGTTCAACACCTTCACCATCAACGGCAAGTCCTACCCGCACGACAACGAGTTCCTGCTCCATGAAGGGCAGCGCTATCGCCTCACCTTCCGCAACCGTACCGACGACGCCCACCCCCTGCACATGCATCGCCACCAGTGGGAGCTGGTCGACTTCAACGGCAAGCCCACCGCCGGCCTCATCAAGGACACCGTCGTCGTCCCGTTCTACGGTCGCGCCGCCGTCGAGTTCACCGCCAACCAGCCCGGCCTCGCGCTCTTCCACTGCCACATGCAGGCCCACATGGACTACGGCTTCAAAGCCCTCTTCCGCTACGCATAGTCCATCCATTTTCAGGTCTGTGATTCCGCCGCGCAGCGGAAGAACCTGCTTTGCTCTTAGAATAAGTACGAACGCCGAAGGGACCCGATGGAGTTAACCCAAAAACACGACGTACTCCGCGAGATCCTCGGTTCGCTCGACTCGCTGCTGGTCGCCTACTCCGGCGGCACGGACTCCGCCTATCTGGCGTATGAGGCCCACCGCGCGCTGGGCAACCGCATGCTCGCGGTCATCGCGGACTCCCCCTCGCTGCCCCGCCGCGAGCTCGCCGCCGCCCTCGACTTCGCCGCCGGCCTCGGCATCCCCACCCACATCCTGCAGACCCGCGAGCTCGAGGACCCGAACTACGTCCGCAACGACGGCAACCGCTGCTTCCACTGCAAGGACGAGCTCTTTACCCAGATGGAGGCCGCGCGACTCGAGCTCGGTTTTGCCCACCTCGCCTACGGGATGAACACCGACGACCGCCGCGACTTCCGCCCCGGCCAGCAGGCCGCCGCCCTGCACAACGCCCTCGCGCCGCTCGCCGCCGCTCTGCTCACCAAGCAGGAGATTCGCACCCTGGCCCGCGACGCAGGCCTGAGCCTCGCGGACAAGCCCGCCAGCGCCTGCCTCTCCTCGCGCATCGAGTACGGCCGCCCCGTCACCGCCGAGAACCTGGGCCAGGTCGAGCGCGCCGAAGACGCCTTGCGCGCACTCGGCTTCCAGCAGGTCCGCGTCCGCCACCACGGCGAGCTGGCCCGCATCGAGATCGCCCGCCAGGATCTGCCCCGCGCCCTCACGCTCGCCATGCTCGACCAGATCACCGCCGCGCTCCGTCCCTGTGGCTTCACCTACGTCACACTGGACACGCAGGGCTACCGTTCCGGCTCCATGAACGACGTGCTCCCCGCGTCGGCCATCGCCTCCGCACCCGAGCGGCATACTCGATAGTTGACCCCGGCTCGAGCTGACACCGGCTCCGTCCAGGCCTATGTGGCGGGCCTTCGGCAGTCCAACCGCCCATACGGCTTGCGGGCATTCGTCTTACCGCTTGCCATTTCGTCTTACCGCTTGTCATCCTGACCCCGAGCATCGCTCAGGGGAAGAATCCCCGCATCTTGTTACCCACACAATCCCGCAGCCCTCTCCCGCATCTCCATCGTCCAAACACAGAATTCAGCCCCAAAAACGCTCCCAGGGACCACTTCTACCCTGGTTCTTCCCTCCATGACCAGCCACACGCCGGTCGAAAGCTGTCAACCCCTCCACCCTTGTGCAAAACCCACAACCCTCATCCTCCCAACCACTTCCACCCAAAAATAGTTGGCATAGCAGTTATGCTCCACTTGATATCCTGTTAACAGACTGAAATCAAACCAAATGGCCCGGCGAATCCCGCCGGGCCACCGCATTTAACCCTGTCCTCTGTCCTCTGTTCCCTGTCCTCTGTTCCCTATTAACTCTTCCGTCACTCCCACCACTTAACCTCCACCGTTTCACTCACATCGCTCGACACCCCCCGGGGGGGTACACCATGCCTTCGAACTCGACGAAGATGCGGTTGTCGGCGAGTGCGGCGGGCAGCTTGAAGTGCTTGCGATACCAGGAGAGACCTTTGTAACCTTTCGGG
>Ga0302201_10000688_pt1 | contig 30729 bp, 32 predicted proteins | sample II_Bog_N3_2_FD_194586 | JGI IMG/M metagenome (GOLD analysis project Ga0302201, IMG submission 194586) | Peat permafrost microbial communities from Stordalen Mire near Abisko, Sweden - II_Bog_N3_2 | ecosystem: Environmental > Terrestrial > Soil > Wetlands > Peat | place: Sweden: Abisko... | reverse complement strand
GAAAGTCTTGATGACCACGACCCGTTGTTAATCGAGAGACACTCAAAGCGGAGTGACGTTGAACGGCAGCGAGTCGAAAATCGACACAGAGGGAATGTCGCCGGATTCAGTAATGCGCGAGTAATCGAAGAAGCCAGTGAACCACGAACTAGAAGCCGAAGTGACAATTGAAGCTTTCAATAGATTCCAAGTCGACTACGTAGTGATTGGGGCATTTGCGGCTATTGCGCAGGCCGTACCAATTCCTCCCACCATGGACATCGATTTCTATGCGTCTCCCGACCGCATCAATTTGGACCGACTCGCCAACGCTCTTGACTATCTTGACGCGAAAATTCGAGTCAATGATCATGGTCACCAATGCGCTGAGCCCGATGCGGGTCGTCGAGGGACTCGACGATCTCGTCGCACCGAACGGGACGATTGCCGTCATGTCCTCGGGACAAGGCAGCGTCGCTAACAACGAACGCGGCGGCTTCGAGGTCTACCGGGGCTCTAAGGCCGCACTGAACACGTTCATGCGCAGCTACGCCGCCCGCCATCACGATGACGCGCGAACGCTACTGCTCTTGGCCCCGGGCTGGGTGAAAACCCGACTCGGTGGCCCGAACGCGCGTCTCAATGTTGACGAAAGCATCCCCAATCTCGTCAACGTGATCGACGCCCAGCACGCTCACGGCGGGCTTCAGTACCTTGACTACTGCGGAGCGACCGTCCCGTGGTGAAGGTGGCGACGATCCTCGGCAGACGCCCTCTCGCGGCGTTACGAACGGGTTGAAAGCGCGGCGACGATGTCGGCGACCTCGGTGCGTGCCGTGAAGTCAGGTTGAACATCCACGAATCGCACGGTGTGGTTCTGGTCGACGATGAGCACGGTGGGTCGCGGCAGCATCGTGGCTCCCTCGGCGTTGACCTGGGCGATGTCGAGTCCGAGTTCGCGTTGTGCGGCGAGGACCTCGTCGGCCTCTTGGAACGCGATGCCGATCCGTTGGGCGAGGCGGCTGCCTGGGTCGGAGAGGACCGTGAATTCGAGCCCGGCCTTTTCAACGGTCGACAGTGACTGGTCGGGCGATTGGGGACTGATCGCGACGAGTCGAGCCCCGAAGTTCTCGAGCTGGGGCAACAGTTCGCTCTGATACGTCCGCAGGGCCACATTGCAGTAGGGGCACCAACCGCCTCGGTAGAAGACAATTACCGCCGGTCCGTCTTCGATGAGCGTCTCGAGGCTTACGGGCGTCCCGGTGGCGTCGTCGAGCGTGAACGTCTCAAGAATGTCCCCAGACTTGATGCTGTCGGCGGGAATACCTTCGTCGAGGAGATCGTTAATGCGGCGATTGAACACCCCGACCACTTCAGGGGGTAAGTGCTCAGCGGCGACTGCTTTGACTTGATCGGTCTGTTCGCGGATGGTCATTGACATTGTTCCTCCTGGAGGGCGCGCGGCCTTGAAAGTGGACTCTTCAGTCCACTTGTGATTTGAGCACAAAATGACTGGACCGTCAAGTCCACTTCGGGGGATACTGGAGGGATGGGAGTGCTGCCGACCACCGACCGGGGACGCCTGAGCCGAGAACGTATCGTGGCATCGGCCGCTGCGGTTGTCGCAGAGAAAGGGGCTCTCGGGGCGAGCCTTGACGAGGTCGGCGCTCGAGCGACCGCGTCGCGAAGTCAGATCTACCACTACTTCGATGACAAGAGCGATCTCTTGCGGGCCGTCGCCGTGGCCACTAGCGACGCGGTGCTCGACGGACAGCGCGTTCTTTTTGCCGAACTCGGAACCTGGGACGGACTGGTTCGATGGACTGACGCCCTCGTCTCGCTGCAGGTGGAACGGGGCGCTGCAGGCGGCTGTCCAATTGCCAACCTCCTCGGTCAACTCGGCGAGCGTGACGATGACATCCGTGTCGTGCTCAGCGCCGGGTTCGATCGTTGGGAGGATCACATCCGCGACGGACTTGCGGCGATGGTTGCCGGAGGAGAACTGCGTCCCGAATCTGACGTCGCCTGGCTCGCCGCATCGACCCTGGCCAGTCTCCAGGGCGGCCTCGTCCTCTCGCAGGCGCGTCGAGATCCCCAAGCGCTTCGCCGCGCCCTCGACGGGGCCCTCGCCTTGATCGCGAGCCACCGCACCGCCGTCGAGACGGCGTGAGTTTCTCTGAGCGCTCGTTACTGACGTGGGTCGTTTCGTCGGCCCGTACCATGCCCTCAGAGAGTTGCGCTGTGGTGAGACGCCCCGGCTCGATCAAGAAGGAGTGGTGCGATGGTTATCGACGGTGAATACGAGCCGAGTCCCTCACGGTGGGTCCGCGATCAAGTCGAGGAGTACGAGAGTTCCGGCGGGACGCGGGCCAACACGCTCCGTGACACCGGCTGGCCCATCGTGATCTTCACCACCCGAGGGAACCGCAGCGGCAAAGTACGCAAGACCCCCGTCATGCGCGTCGAGCACGATGGCGAGTACGCGCTCGTCGCCTCCATGGGCGGGGCGCCAGAGAACCCCGTGTGGTACTACAACCTTCGCGCCTTTCCCGAGGACGTCGTGCTCCAAGACGGCCCCGAGCCCTTCGACGTCGTGGTGCGCCAGGTCAGTGGCGACGAGCGAGTGCAGTGGTGGGAACGCGCGGTCGCGGCATACCCGCCCTACGCGGAGTATCAAACGAGGACCGATCGGGAGATTCCCGTCTTCGTTGCACGTCACAAGGACATCTGAACGCGCCAGACGCCGTCGATCGGTTCACGACCCGAGCACGAAAAACTACGCTTTCATCTGTGGAACCTCGTGACCTACTCGCGCTCGACGAGATAAATCTCTCCGACCCTGCCTTCTGGGAACTACCGAACCCCGTACGCGACGGCGCCTTTCGGCGCCTGCGCCGTGAGCGGCCACTGGCTTTCTTCGAAGAGCCTGACCTCGATCCGGCAATTGCCATGTTCATCCCCAAGGGCAACGGTTATCGCGCGGTGACGCGCCACGCCGACATCGTCGAGGTCAGTCGTAACCCCGAGATCTACTCCTCGGCCAAGGGAGCGACGAGCATTCAAGACATGCCCGTTGAGTTACTCGAATACTTCGGTTCGATGGTCAACACCGATGACCCCCGTCACGCGCTGCTGCGACGTGTCGTGTCGCAGGCCTTCAGTCCCCGCACGATTAAACGAATTGAAGAACGCATCGAGACCCTGGCCGGATCGATCATCGATCGCGTCTGTGAACGCGGTGAGTGCGACTTCGTGCTCGACGTGGCGGCGCGACTCCCGCTCGAGGTGATCTGTGACCTCATGGGCGTGTCACCGAGCGACTACCAGACCGTCTTTGACGCGTCGAACGTCATCGTCAACTCGACCAACGCGGCCGTTGGTGCGGGTGACCCCGAATACACGCCCGAGGGCACTGACGTGTTGACGTCGCTCTTGGTCAAAGCGGAAGAACTCACCGCGCTCGTGAGCGAGTTGGCGGAGTATCGTCGCGCGACGCCGGCTGACGACGTGACGTCCTCCCTCGTGAACGCGAACGTCGACGGTGAAGCACTGACGCCGGCCGAGATTGCCTCATTCTTCATTCTCCTGGTCGTCGCGGGCAACGACACCGCCCGCAACACGATGAGCCTGGGCTTGCACGCGCTCACCGAGTACCCCGAGCAGCGAGCACGCTGGTTAGCTGACCCGCGGGGCGTGGGTCCGACCGCGGTTGAAGAGATGGTGCGGTGGTGTTCACCCGTCGTGTGGATGCGTCGCACGGTCACCCGGACCACGCAGTTGGCGGGTGAAGGTCTCGAAGAAGGTGACAAGGTGTTGCTGTACTACAACAGCGCCAACCGAGACGAGGACGTCTTCGGTGATCCCTACGACTTCGACGTGAGACGAAGCCCCAATCCCCACCTGGGTTTCGGTGCGGCCGGTCCCCACTTCTGTTTGGGTGCACCGTTGGCGCGCATAGAAATCGGCGTCATGTTTCGCCAACTCTTTGAGCGCCTGCCCGACATCGTGAGTGTTGGCGAGCCCGACCGACTGCGCTCGACGTTCATCAACGGGGTCAAGCACCTGTCGTGTGCCTTCACACCAACGCCCGTCTCGGGATAACTCGCCACGTCGCGTACGCGTCGCCGACGAACGCGGTTCGCTCGGAACCTCGCGCCCTAGGGCGCCGTCGTCGCTTCCGGTTGCAGGCTGTAGCCGACACCGGGACTCGTTTGAATGAGTAGGCCCGTGTCGTCGTTGAGCTTCTGGCGCAGTCGGTGCACGTAGGCGTGCACGTACTGCGCTTCGTCGCCGTACCCCGTACCCCAGACCGCCTGCAGGATCATCTGGTAGGTGCACGTGCGTCCGGCGTGGCGCGCGAGGAACCCCAAGAGGTTGAACTCCTTCGCGGTGAGCTCGACCTTCGCTCCATCCTGGTGTACTTCGTGGTGCACGAAGTCGAGGTCCAAGGACCCCAGGGTCAGCTCGGACGTCGAGACGGTGGCCTCCGCGGCTCGTCCCCGCAGGACCGCGCGGATTCGCGCCTCGAGTTCGCCCATGGAGAAGGGTTTGGTCACGTAGTCGTTCGCGCCCCCGTTGAGCGCCTCGATCTTTCGGTTCTCGGTCCCGGTCGCCGAGAGGATGATGATCGGCACGTCACTCCACTGGCGGATCCGCTCGGCGACGACGAGTCCGTCCATGTCGGGCAGCCCAATGTCGAGCACCACGACGTCGGGGGCCTTGATGGCGACCTGGGAGATGCCGTGCTCGCCGTCGATCGCGGTGAACACCTCATGGCCACCAGCCTCGAGTCCGAGTCGCAGGGCGCGCAGTAGTGACGGGTCGTCGTCGATGACGAGGACGTGCGCCATGAACTAGGACCCGGGTACTGCGGCGTTGGGCAGCGAGAAGACAAAACGAGCTCCGCCGTCGGGTACGGATTCGTACCAGACCTCTTCGCCGTGCGCCTCGACGAAGGTCTTGGCAATCGTGAGCCCGAGTCCCGCGCGACCGCCGGTGCTCAGTTGGGTGAAGCGATCGAAGATCGTTTGCTGGTCGCCCGGCGGGACACCGGGTCCTTGATCAGCGACCGAGAGGACGACCTGGTCCCCCCGACGCTCGCCCGTCACGGTGATCACGCTGTGCGGCGGGGCGTGGCGCTGCGCGTTGTCGAGCAAGTTGACGAGCGTCTGGACCATCAAGACGTGGTCGACCCGCACGTCGGGCAGGGAGTCGGGCACGTCCACATCGACGCGCAGATCGCACAAGGTCGACCCCATCGCGTTGAGCGACTCTTTCACCAGGTCGTGCACGGGCGTGTCGACCCGGTCCAGCGTGAGCACACCCGCCTCGATGCGCGTCATGTCGAGGAGATTGGTGACCAAGCGCGTCAGGCGGTCGGACTCGATCTCGATGAGCCGGTGCAACTCCGCGGTGTCCTCGATCGAGAGCGTCGCCGATCGCTGTGAGAGTGTCGAGGACGCCACTTTGATGGTGGCGAGGGGCGTGCGCAGGTCGTGCGAGACGGCGCCGAGCAGGCCTCGGCGAAACCGATCGGCTTCTTCGAGCAACTTCGAACGAAGGGCCTGCTCGCGCAGTTGCGCTCGCTCGAGGGCGAGGGCGGCGTCGTTGGCGAACGTGTTGAGCAGGGAGCTATCGGTCGCCGCGATGGGCACGCCGCGCATCGCGAGGATGCCCACCGCCCGGCCCGAGGACGCCAGCGCCACGGTGCGCAGCTCCGTGGAGGAGCCGGCCGTGGTGCCCACTCGAATCGGTCGTCCCGAATGGGGATCGAGTTGACGCAGTTCGTCGTTCGTCAGCGCTTCGCCGGCACTGGCGACCACGACGAGGTGACCGTCTTCGAGTTCGAGCAACGACACCCCGGGAACCTGGAAGACCTTTTGGGCGCTCGAGACAATGGTCTCGAGGAGGCGGTTGACGGGCTGGTCACCGACCAGGAGTTCCGAGACCTCGGAGACGCGCCGCATCACCTCGTGGGCACGGCGCGCGTCGTCGCGCGAGCGTTCCAGCGCGTCGACGATGCGCGCGATGAGCAACATGACGACCACGTAGACCACCAGCGCGGCCCAGTTCTGCGCGTTGCCCACGGTGAGGGTCTTATAGGGCGGCACGAACGCGTAGTCATAGACGAGGAATCCCGCCACCACACTGAACGCCCCGGCGACGAAGCCGCCGAGCACCGCGCCCACGACCACGGGAACGACCAACACGAGGGCCGCGGTCGAGACGCTGATGTGCGAGCGCAGCGGTAACAGGGACGCGCCGAAGGCGAAGGCCAACACGAAGCCGACGCACGAACCCAGGAGCCGTCTCTGCACCTCTTCAGTATCGTCGCATTCACTCAAGGCCCATGCGCTCAGGGAATGAAGAGAAAATGAAGAGCTATGAGCGGGAGTTAAGAATCTGTTCAGAAACCTCCCGCCAGGATGGAACCATGGCAGATTTCCTCTCAATACTCGGCTTCTTAGCCTTCGCTCTGGCGTCGCTCGGGCTCATCAAAGTACTGGACAAGGTATGAGTTATTCCCAGATCATCCTGGTGATCATCTCGGTGGTCATGTTCCTCTACATCGGCTACGCGATGTTCAAACCGGAGAAGTTCTAAATGGGCTTCTTCTTCACCATCGTCGCGCTCATCGTCACCCTCGGCCTCACGTGGCGCTACCTCGGCTCCTACATGGCCGCAGTGTTCGATGGTCGCGTGCACTGGCTGGGCTTCATCGAGCGACCCATCTACCGACTGCTCGGTACGAGTCCGGAACAAGAGCAGACCTGGAAGCGCTACGCCGGCGCCCTGGTCGTTTTCTCCTTCGTCTCGCTGCTCTTCACTTACGTCATCATCCGCGTCCAGGGTTCACTGCCCCTCAACCCCCAGCACTTCGACGGGGTGGGCCCGGGGCTCAGCTTTAACACTTCGGTCTCTTTCTTGACCAACACCAACTGGCAGAACTACGGCGGGGAGACGACGATGTCGTACTTCTCTCAGATCGGCGCCTTGACGGTTCAACAGTTCGTCTCGCCGGCCGTCGGCATCGCGGTCGCCATCGCGATGGTGCGCGGCTTCGCCCGTCGAAAGAGTCCGACGATCGGCAACTTCTGGGTCGACATCACGCGCTGCATGTTCTACATCCTCCTGCCCATTGCCTTCGTCTTCGGCATCATCTTCGTGGGCGAGGGCGCCGTGCAGACCTTGGCCGGCACGGCGAGTATCCACGACGTCTTGAACGGCGTGACCCAAACGCTCGCGCGCGGACCGATTGGCTTCATGGAGTCGATCAAACAACTCGGCACCAACGGTGGTGGATTCTTGAACGCCAACTCGGCGACAACATTCGAGAACCCGACGGGCCTGACGAACTTCCTCTCGATGTACTTGCTCCTCGCGATCCCCTTCGCCCTCACCTACACCTTTGGCAAGATGGTGGGCAGCATCAAGCAGGGCTTCACGCTCTTGGCGGTGATGGTCATCCTCTTCGGCGTCTGGGTCGGTTTCACGACCTTCGGTGAGCACCAGAACAACCCGGCGGTCGCGGCCGCGGGCATTCACTCGACCGTCGGTAATACCGAGGGCAAGGAGACGCGCTTCGGCGACACCACGTCGGCACTCTTCGGGGTCTCCTCGACCAGCACGTCGACGGGCTCGGCCGATGCGGCCTACGACTCATTCACGCCCGTGGGGGACCTTGGCCTCTTGACGGGAATGATGATGGGCGAAGTCACCCCGGGCGGCACGGGCAGCGGGCTCTACACCCTCCTTATCTACGCGGTGATCGCGGTCTTCATTGGCGGTCTGATGATTGGGAGAACGCCTGAGTATCTCGGCAAGAAGATCCAAGCGAGGGAGATCAAACTCGCGGGGCTCGGGTCCCTGGTGATGCCACTGGTCGTCTTGATGATCACCGGCATCGCGGTCTCTCTCGTGCAAGGCCGCGCGGGTCCACTGAATAAGGGGCCGCACGGCTTTAGCGAGATCCTCTACGCCATCACCTCCCAGGGCAACAACAACGGCTCGGCCATGGGCGGGATCACGGGCAACACGCCCTTCTACAACGTCATCGGCGCCATCGACATGCTGATTGGACGCTTCGGCATCATCATTCCGGCCCTCGCGCTGGGTGGCTCGTTGGCCGCCAAGGACGTCGTGCCGGAGTCCCTCGGGACCTTCCGCACCGACAACGGCATGTTCGCGGGCCTGACCATCGGTGTCATCTTGATCATTGGCGGACTGACGTTCTTCCCGGCTATCGCCCTTGGTCCCATCGTCGAGCAACTAGCGCACATGAGGTTCTTCTAATGACTACCGTCCTCAACCAACCAACGACCGGACCCTCAGACGCGCACGGCGTGGCACAAGCCCGCGGACTCTTCGACGGTCCCATCCTGCGCCAGGCCCTCAAGGACTCCGTGCGCAAACTCGACCCGAGGATCCAGGTGAAGAACCCGGTGATGTTCGTCGTGCTCGTGGGATCAGTCATCACCTTCGTCGAGGCGTGCGCGCACCCGGGCAAGTTCGCCTGGTCCATCACCATATGGCTCGTCTTGACGGTGATCTTTGCCAACTTCGCCGAGGCGATGGCCGAGGGGCGGGGCAAGGCGCAAGCCGACACGTTGCGCAAAATGCGCTCGGAGACGGAGGCCCGACGTTTGAAGGCGGACGGGACCGAGGAGTTGGTACCCGCAGCAGACCTCGGCAAGGGCGACCTCGTCGTGTGCGAGGCCGGCGACGTCATACCCTCCGACGGCGAGATCATCGAAGGCATCGCTTCGGTGGACGAGTCCGCGATCACGGGCGAATCAGCGCCGGTGATTCGTGAGTCCGGTGGCGACCGTTCCGCGGTGACCGGCGGCACCAAGGTGCTCTCTGACCGCATCGTCGTGCGCATCACGGCCGAACGAGGCCACACCTTTATTGACCGCATGATCACGCTCGTCGAGGGTGCGAACCGACAGAAGACGCCGAACGAGATCGCCCTGACGATCCTGCTGGCGGTCCTGACGATCATCTTCATCCCGGTCGTGGTGACGCTGGTGCCGTTTGGCAACTTTGGTGGCGCGTCCATCTCGGTCGTCGTCCTCGTGGCGTTGCTGGTCTGTCTCATTCCAACGACGATCGGTGCACTGCTCTCGGCGATCGGTATCGCGGGCATGGACCGTCTCGTCCAGCGCAACGTGCTCGCGATGAGTGGACGCGCCGTCGAAGCGGCCGGTGACGTGCAGACCTTGTTGTTGGACAAGACCGGTACCATCACGCTGGGTAACCGCATGGCCGCGAACTTCTTCCCGGTCGGCACCCACAGCGAGCAAGAAGTCGCCGACGTCGCGCAGTTGGCCTCACTGGCCGACGAGACACCCGAGGGCCGCTCCGTCGTGGTGTTGGCGAAGCAGCTCTTCGACATTCGCGAGCGTCAACTCGAGGGGGACCACGCGTTCATCCCCTTCACCGCCACGACGCGCATGTCGGGACTCGATATTGGTTCGCGCCAGATCCGAAAGGGCGCCGGCGACTCGGTGAAGCGCTGGGCCAGCGAACACGGTGGCTCCATTCCCGCCGACTTAGACGCCATCGTCGAGCGCGTCTCACGCGCCGGTTCGACGCCGCTAGTCGTCTCGGACGGCCCGGACATCGTCGGGGTCATCGAACTGAAGGACGTCGTTAAGCAGGGTATCCGCGAGAAGTTCGAAGAGATGCGTCAGATGGGCATCCGCACCGTGATGATCACCGGTGACAACCCCTTGACCGCCGCGGCGATCGCCCAAGAAGCCGGTGTCGACGACTTCTTAGCGGAAGCGACCCCCGAGGCGAAGATGGCGCTCATCAAACAGGAGCAAGAAGGCGGCAAACTCGTCGCCATGACCGGCGACGGCACGAACGACGCGCCCGCGCTCGCGCAGGCCGACGTCGGGGTCGCGATGAACACCGGGACCACGGCCGCCAAAGAGGCCGGCAACATGGTTGACCTCGACTCGAACCCGACCAAACTCATCGACATCGTTGAGATTGGCAAGCAGCTCCTCATCACGCGAGGCTCCTTGACGACGTTTTCCATCGCGAACGACGTGGCCAAGTACTTTGCGATCATCCCGGCGCTCTTCGTGTTCGCCTACGGACTGCACGATAAGCCGCTCGGCGCCCTCAACGTCATGCACCTCCACAGTCCCCAAAGTGCCGTGCTCTCGGCGGTCATCTTCAACGCACTGGTGATCATCGCTCTGATTCCCTTGGCCCTTCGAGGAGTGAAGTTTCGGGCGTCCAAATCGTCGGTGATCCTTCGGCGCAACGTGTTGATCTACGGCGTCGGGGGAATCATCGTGCCCTTCATCTTCATCAAGCTCATCGACCTCATCCTCGTGGCCCTCCACGCCTACTAAGAGAGACTGCTCATGCTCATCAACCTCCGCCGATCCTTCGTCATGGCGCTGATCTGCCTCGTGTTCTTCGGCTTCGTCTACGCCTTCGCTGGCACCGGCGTCGCGCAGCTCGTCTTCAAGCAACAAGCCGACGGTTCACTCACGTCCAACGGTTCGACGCTGATTGGCCAGCCCTGGAACTTCACCAAGTGCCCGGGCCACCCACTCGGCAGTTGCGTCTTCCAGGGCCGCCCCGACGACCTCGGTCCCTACTCCAGCGCAACGTTGAACCCCGCCGAGCACCCCGGCGACGACCCCTTGACCCTGAACGGCGTCGCGGGCGAGTCCGGTGCGACGAACCTGGGACCTCGCTCCGCTCTCTTAAAGAAGTACACCATTGAGTTGGTGAAGTACTGGCACGCCCGGGGCGTCAACCCGACCCCGGACCTCGTCACGACCTCGGCCAGTGGCTACGACCCGGACATCTCGCAAGCTGACGCCCTCGCCGAGATTCCCATGGTCACCAAGGCCACCGGGATCTCGCCAGCGAAGCTGCGGACGTTGATCACTTCGCAGACCCACCCCGCCCAGTGGGGCTTCCTGGGGGCCCAGTACATCGACGTGCTGCAACTCAACGAGGGACTCGCCAAACTGAAGTAGGGGAGACAATGAAGAGAAGCGGACCGAAGTGTTGACACTGTTACGACGGGCCCAGCGCTCCCTCACGCTCGCTCTCGCCCTCGTCGGTCCCCTCGTCATCGCCGCGGTGCTCTCACCCTTTCGTGGCTCCTTCGCCGACACCGCCGCGGCGCTGGTACTGGTCGCCTCGGTGGTCGCGCTCGCCGTGACGGGGGGGCGTCGTGCGGGCTACGTGGCCAGCCTCGCGTCGGCGCTGTGGTTCGATTTCTTCTTGACGAGGCCTTACGACCGCTTCGCCATCAGCCACCGACCGGACGTCGAGACGACCGTGGCGATCGTCCTCGTCGGCGTGCTCGTGACCGAACTCGCGGCGAGGAGCCGTCGTCACGCCCGAACCTCCAGTGAGGGGTTTGGGTACGTCGAGACGTTCCAATCATTGAGCGACCTCGCGGCCGGTCCCACCCCCAGTCCCCAGATCATCGAATTCGTCTCGACGTCGCTGGTTGAGTTGTTGGATCTACGAGCGTGTCGCTTCGAGCGGCTCGGAACGGACCCGCCACTCGCGCGCGTGCTCGCCAACGGCGTGGTCGATCACGTCGGTCTCGCCTGGCCCGCCGGCGAGATTGGCATCCCTGGACCCGAGGCCGAGATTCTCGCGGAGTGGCGCGGGAGGGTCTTGGGTCGATTCGTCATCACGCCGACGCCCGGTGCCGCGGTCTCGGTCGAACGGCTCAGCGTGGCGGTGTCGCTCGCGACCTTGGCGGCCGCGGCGCTCGATCACGAACGTCGCAGCGCATGAGGCGGCGCTGCGATATGTGCGACACCGCGTTCGCGCGGTGTGCGACGTGAGGTCGCTCTAGTGGCCCGGGGGCAGTTCCGCGTCTATTTGGGTTCGGCGCCGGGGGTCGGCAAGACCTACCGGATGCTCGACGAGGGGTACCGCCGACGTGAACGTGGGACCGACGTGGTGATTGGCTACGTGGAGACCCACCATCGGCCCAACACCGATTCTCAGATTCGCGACCTCGAGATTGTGCCACGCGTGACGCGCGAGTACCGCGGCGCGCTGCTCGACGAGATGGACGTCGACGCGATTCTTCGCCGACGGCCAGACGTCGCGTTGGTCGATGAACTCGCCCACACCAACGTCCCCGGGAGCACGAACGAGAAACGTTGGCAAGACGTCGAGGCGCTCTTGGACGCGGGGATCGACGTCATCACGACGGTCAATATCCAGCACCTCGAGTCCGTCAATGATGTCGTCGAGAAGATCACGGGCATCACCCAGCAAGAGACCGTGCCGGACGCGGTTGTGCGCCGCGCCGACCAGATCGAGATCGTCGACGTCACACCCGAAGCGCTCCGCCGGCGAATGGCGCACGGCAACATCTACGCCGCCGACAAGATTGACGCGTCGCTGTCCAACTACTTCCGAGTGGGCAACCTCTCCGCACTACGTGAGTTGGCGCTCCTCTGGCTGGCCGACCGGGTCGAAGACGCCATTCAGCGTTATCAGGACGAGCACGACATCGCCCAGACCTGGGAGACCCGCGAGCGTCTCATCGTCGGGGTGAGCGGCAGTCCCGTGGACGAGGTCCTCCTTCGGCGCGCGGCGCGCATCGCATCGCGCACCGGGGCCGAGATCATCGCCGTGCACGTCACGAGTGCCGACGGGGTACATAGGGCCGACCTCGACACCTCGCTCGCTCGAACGTTGGTGACCGAGTTCGAAGGAAAGTTCCAGGAACTCGTCGATGACGATACCGCCTCGGCGATCGTCGGCTTCGCCCGCTCCGAGCGGGGCACGCAGATCGTGCTCGGTGCGAGTCGACCGCGGAGCGCTCGCCGACCTTTCGGCGGAGTCGTCGAACGAGTGTTGCAACACACCCAGGATCTCGACGTCCACGTGATCGCCGTCGGCGCGGAACGTCCGGCCCACGTGGCGCAACGACGACGGAGTCGGCGATTCTCGTGGCAACGACAGGTCCTCGGTTTCGTGGTCGCGGCGTTGTCGATGCCGCTGTTAACGCTGATCCTCACGAGCGCGCGCTCCAGCTTGTCGATCTCGACGGAGTTTCTGGTCTACCTGGTGCTGGTCTTGGGCCTAACTATCTGGGGCGGCGCCCTGGTTGGTGTCGTAGCGGCGATAGCGGCCTTCGCGTTGGAGAACTACTACTTCGTCAAACCCTTCCACACCTTCACCGTCTCACGACCTGACGACCTCGTGTCGCTGGTCGCCTTCCTCGTCTTCGCCGTGGGGGCCAGCGTGGTGGTGGGCCGCTTCACCCGACGTTCCTACGAAGCCGCGCGGGCCCGAGCGGAGGCGCAGGTCTTGGCCAAGGTGGTGGTCTCGGTCGGAACATCGAACGATGACCTCGTGCCGCTGCTCGACTCACTTCGCTCGGTCTTTGACGCGTCGAGTGTCGCGATTCTGGCACGCAGTGACGACGCGTGGCGGACCGACGTGGTGAGCGGGGAAGCACCGATTGAGCCAACGGGCGCGACACGCTTCGCCATAGACGACGACCACGCGTTGATCCTCGAAGGCGTATCGCTCAACGCGGAGGACCGCGAACTCATCGGCGCCTTCGCCAGTCGAATCGCGGCGGGGTTTCGTGTCTTGAGCAGCGTGCACGACGCCGAGCAGCTCCGGGCGATCGCCGAGTCAGAAGCGACGAGGTCCGGGTTGTTGCGTGCACTCGCGCGCGACCTGCACGAGCCCCTCACTTCAATTCAACTCAAGGTCGCGGCGCTCGTCGACGGCGCCACGACGGCGCCGGTGCGCGTACAGCGCGAACGCCTCGATGCGGTCGACGCCGAGGTGCAGCGACTGGCGCGCCTCATCGAGAACGTCATCGACGTAGGTCGATTAGAGATTGGTGACGTGACCCCGGAACTCTCGGCGACGTCGGTCGACGTCGTCGTGCGCGACGCGCTCTCACACGTGCGTACTGGGGGACGGCGACTGGACCTGGACGTCGCCACCAACCTTCCCTCCTTCACGACCGACCGATCAATGGCCGCTCGGGCCATCGCCATCGTGGTGGCTAACGCCATTCAGTTCGGGCCATCCTTCGAACCAGTGCGGATAACCGCGGGCGTCACCGAGAAGAGTGTCGAGTTACTCGTTATCGATCGGGGCCCGGGGATGAGCGAGGCCCGTCGTGACGAGATCCTCGATCCGAACGTGCGATTCAATCGGGAACGCCGGGGGATGGACCTCGGGCTCACCGTCGCGACGAACTTCGTCCGACTGCTCGGGGGAGAGTTTCGCTTCGAGGACACGCCCGGCGGTGGGCTCACCGTGGTACTGGAGTTTCCCCTTCACGGGCACTGAGCCGGTGACGTCGCGTTGCGGCCTACGAAGCCTTGTCGATGCGAATGTCACCCGAGACGGTGGTGACTTTGATGACGATGGTCTCCTCGTCGCTGGCGACGTCGCCATCGCCTTCAAGGTCAATGTCGGTCCCCATCGAACCCGAGACGGTGTTACCGCTGATGTCGACGGCTAGTCCACGAGCGACTCGGACGATGACGTCGCCCGAGACGTTGCGCACGACAATGCTGCCAGGCTGGTCGGCCGAAAGCAGCACGTCGCCCGAAGCGCTGTAGATCTCGGTGTGGGCGGCGGCCCCCTGACAGACCACATTGCCCGAGGCGCTCTTGCACTTGAGGGTCGTGAGGACGTGACCCGACTTGACGTCGCCCGAGGCAGTTTGAACCTCGAGCGCGTCGGAGGTGTCGCGGGCGATGACGTCACCGGAGACACTCTTGACGCCAACTACGCCTAGTGGGCCAAAGAGTGACGTGTCACCCGACACGGTCGTCACGTCGAGGGACGTGCCGCGAGGGACCTCCACCACTACATCGACGTCGAAAGCACCAAAGTCAAACCACGACCGCGCGGGCCCAACCCGAAGCCCTCGCTTCGACGCGGAGAGGCCTGTGGGGAGCGTTCGAATCGTCAGCGTGTTGTTCGGCGCATCGAAGATCACGTCGGCCGTCTCGAGCAGGTAGGAGTATTTCGGCGATGACGCGCGCAGGGTGACGAGGACGTCATTCGAGTCAGTCGCGCGCACGACGACGTCGCCGCTGTGGGTGGCGACGAGCGCGTGCAGTGGCGACGTCGCGGCGAAGGACAAGCGACGCTCCAGGTGCGGGTCGCTGGCGCCCGATCGCTCGCCGACCGTGCCGTCGGTTTCGTGGTGGGAGCTAGTCATAGTGCTGTCCTTTCGATGAATGTTCACGGTGATCCACGAGCGCGTCGCGGTGGGGAATGCAATGACCGGTGCCAACGTCACCGGCGTGGAGATCTCGTCAACGGAGGCTTCAGCGCCGCACGCTTCGAAGTTCAACGTGTCGCGACGAGTTTGGGCGTAAGAAGTGCGCGAGGCGCGAGAGGGTGTGAAGTAGTGCATGACGATCTCCTTAGGCGCGGCCCTTGCCGCGCAGTTGTCGTTTGCCCACGACGGGCGAACCCGAAGGGTCGCTACGGACCGTTCGTTCGAGCGAACGCACGATCCATGAGTTCACCGAGGAACCCACGTCGGTCGCGAGGTGTTCGATGCTGTCTTTGAGGTCTTCGCTGAGGCGCAGCGCGATTCGAGCGGAGTAGTCACTCGTCGAGGCTCCTTCGTCCGAGCTCACGGGTACCAGGCGAGCGAGGTGGACCTCTTCGCCCTCGAAGATCACCTGGAGCGGGGCCCCGTCACGCACGTTGAACTCCTGAACGAGTTCGTTGAGGGCGTCGAGAAAATGCTTCTGGAGGGCCGGTTCGACCGCGGCACCCAGGCGTTCGACGATGGAGGCCGTCTCCGGCCCGGCCAATTCGGCGAGGTTCCGGAAGTCATCTCGAATGCTTTCGACAAAGTCTGATATCAACATGGCTCCATAATAGCATCACTGTGATATCAAAGTCGAGTTATTTTGATGCTAAATGAAGTCAAGTTGGCGTCCAGAATTGAAAAGTCCCTTTATCAGGTAGTACGCGACGCACGCCATCCACGGAATCCGGCAGTCTGGAGCGGACCAGGTCCGCAACTGGCTCGTGGGATTAGAGGTCGGCGATGGGCGCGAACACGCCGTCAGCGGCGCGTTCGATGTCAGTCTCGATGACCTTGAGGTTGGCGCCCCATTTTTCTTCGATATGTCCGTAACGCCAGAGCAGCATCGCCGCCCCCCAGGTCACGATGAACAGTCCCACGATCACGTAACCCGCGACGTTGATATTGAAGTGCTCCATGAAGTGCCAGAACGAGCCCTTCCAGTGCAGTTCCGTGGGCAAGAGCCCCAGCACTTCAATGGCGCCGACGAGGACGCAGATCGCGATCGACAGCCCGGTGATCGCGAGGTTGTAGTAAATCTTTCGCACCGGATTGAAGAACGCCCACCCGTACGCGAAGTTCATGAAGCAACCGTCCAACGTGTCGAGGAGCGCCATGCCGGCGGTGAAGAGGATTGGCAGACACATGATCGAGTACCAGGGCAGCGCTTTCGCCGCGAGCAGCGCCGTCGTGGCTAAGAGCGCCACCTCGGTTGCGGTGTCAAAACCCATGCCGAAGACGACGCCCACGGGGTACATCTGCCACTCCTTGGTGATGGACTTCATCCATCGTCCAAAGAACCGGTACATGAGTCCGCGGTTGTTCAGCTGTCGTTCGAGCTCCTCCTCGTCGTAACTGCCGTCGCGCATCGAGCGAAAGACCTTCAAGATGCCCGCAAGGATCACGACGTTGAGCACCGCGATGAGAAAGAGGAACGTGGCCGACACCAACGTGCCAAAAACGCCACCGAACTTCTCCAGACCCGAACCGTTGTTCGACACGGCCCCGTACACGGCCTTTTCCGCTATCACCAGACCGGCGCCAATCGCGACGACGATGGTCGAGTGTCCGAGCGAGAACCAGTAGCCCACGCTCAAAGGGCGACGCGCGCCTTCGACGTCCATGCGGTCGTTCATTAACTTGCGTGTCGTGTTGTCGATCGCCGAGATGTGGTCGGCGTCAAAGGCGTGGCGAGAGCCGAGCGTGTAGGCGAGGATACTGACCCCGATGCCGAGACCCTTGTAGTGACCCGGGACAACGAAAATGATGAAGATGCCAAAGCCGATGATGTGTAGCGCCAATATCGATGCGAACATCCAACGGGTCCGGCGCCAGTCGTCCGGGCTGAAGGCGGCGCGCACCATGGCGAGACGACCCATGCCCGAGGGGCTCTCGACTACTGCCACGAACGCTGCTCACGGGCGGTGTGCACCCCGGGTGGGAGGTCGCTGGTCGTGGGGCTGTTCTCCATTTACTCCTCCTTCGGCGCACTTGTGCGCCTAATCCTGACATAGATACGAACTGGACGCAAGAACACCCACGTCGCAGAAAGGTCGTTATTCTGTCACTGTGGGATTACCAACGGACGGTGCGACACCCGGTGTTGATGGCGACAGCGTCAACGCCGAACAGGTCGAAGAAGTGCTCGACCGACTCCGCGAGGGCGGTGGTCGTGCGACCACGTCGCGCCGGGTCCTGCTGACCGCGCTCTTTGAAGAGGGACCCCACCGCACCGCCGAGGAGCTGGCCGTGGAAGTGCAGCTCGTGGCGCCCGATGTCCACCTTTCGACGATCTACCGAAATCTCGATGAATTAGAGCGTCTGGGCGTCGTGGTGCACGCGCACCTTGGTCACGGCCCCGCTACGTACCACTTGGCGAGTGAGACCCACGGGCACCTCGTGTGTGAGTTCTGCGACGCGGCCGTGGAAGCTCCCGAGGAGTTCTTCGCCGAACTCATGGACGCGGCGTCGAAGAAATACAACTTCGCGATTGATCCTCGACACTTCGCGGTACTCGGTCGCTGTGCCGCGTGCGCCCAGCTGCCGGCGACAAACTAACGCTTCGTCTGGTCCAAGAGTGCGATTTGGCGCGAGGTCGCCACGCAGCGATACGCGTCGTCAATAAACATCTCGATCTCCTCGACGTCGACGTCGCCGTCGAGACGCACGCCGATCCAGCCCCTCGCGCCCACGTAGGGCGGACGGAATATTCGCTCGGGCGCGGCGGCAATGAGTTGAGCCTGCATGCCCGGTGGCGCCGCGCACCACAGGTGCGCGAACTCGTGATCGTGGTGACCATCGGGCCAGAGCGTCACGAACTGGCGACCCGCGAAAAACGCGGGTGCCCCATGACTGGTGCGCTCTTCGACTTCTGGCAAAGCGAGACAGATTGCGCGTACGCGCGCTTCGAGGTTGAGTTTGGCCACCTATCGACCTTAAGGTGACGGCGCGTCCGCCCGAGCAAAGCGAAAACAGTGACAGGGCTAGTCTTCTCGAGATGAGTGGTTCTCTCGACACGACCGATGAGTCGAGGTCTGGGGTGAGCGCGATGACCAGGTCCGATCGGCCGGTCGTCGTCTGTTTAGAGGGCGTCACCAAGATCTTCGAAGACGCACCCGCCGTCGACGACCTCAACCTCGAGATCTACGACGGTGAGTTCTTCAGCCTGTTGGGTCCCTCGGGCTGCGGCAAGACGACCACGTTACGCATGGTCGGTGGGTTCGAGGAACCCACGAGTGGTCGGATTCTCCTGGGCGGACGCGACGTCACGTACTTAGCGCCGTACCACCGTGACGTCAATACGGTCTTTCAGTCCTACGCGCTCTTTCCGCACCTCAACGTCTTTGACAACGTGGCCTTCGGGCTTCGACGCAAGAAACTCACCAAGGTCGAGGTCGCTCGGCGGGTCGGTTCGATGCTCGAGATCGTAGACCTGCCGCACTACGAGAAACGCAAGGCCTCCCAGCTCTCGGGCGGTCAACAACAACGCGTCGCCCTCGCGCGAGCGCTCGTGAATGAACCCACGTTGTTGTTGCTCGACGAGCCGATGTCGGCCCTGGACGCGAAACTCCGTCGACAGATGCAGATCGAACTCAAGCGCATTCAGTCCCAGGTCGGCATCACGTTCCTCTACGTGACCCACGACCAGGAAGAAGCGATGACCATGTCGGACCGACTCGCGGTGATGCGCAGCGGGAAGATCGAAGGGATCGGGTCGCCGCGAGACGTCTACGACAGCCCTTCGACGGAATTCGTCGCCACGTTCCTCGGTGCCTCGAACCTCCTCGGCGGGAGCGTCACGGGCTCGAGTGGAGTCCTCTCGAGCGTGACGCTCGTTGACGGCTCCACGTTGTCGGTGCCGAAGGAACGTGTCCCGGCACTCGAGGGCACCACGAGCGTGAAGGTCGGCGTGCGGCCCGAGAAGATTTCGATCGGCGTCGCCGGCACCAGCGTGTCGGCGGGCCACAACGCGCTGCGCGGTCGCGTGCGCGTGTCGACCTTCACCGGAGTCGGTAATCAGTACTTAGTCGACTCGGTCTCGGGCACCGAGCTCACGGTCTACGCCCAGAACATCGGACAGGAGTTGGCGCCGCGCAGCGGCGACGACGTCGTGTTGACCTGGCCCATTGAGCACACCTTTGCGGTGGTGCCAATGGTGAGGTCCAGCGACGAAGAGTCGACGAATGATGAGGAGTGACCCATGGGAGCAGCAGAGCAGAAGGCCAACGGCACCGGGATTGACCCGTCGTTTTGGCGGGGGCTGACCCAGCGGCGTCTCTCACGGCGTCAGGCCCTCGGTGCGGGGGCGAGCGTTGCGTCCGCGGCGTGGCTCGCGTCGAGCGCGGCCGAAGCGGGCGCGAGTGGACTTGCCAACGCGGGAGTCGGAACCAAGAAGTGGTGGAAGAAAGAGAAGCTCCACCATGAGGTCAACTTCGCCAACTGGCCCTATTACATCGACGTACTGAACGGCAAACACCCCACGCTCGACCACTTCACCGCGACCACCGGCATCAAAGTGAACTACGAAGAAGTCATCGAGGACAATGCGTCGTTCTACGCGAAGATCCGCCCCTCACTCGAAGCCGGACAGGCGACCGGCTACGACATCATGGTGATGACCAATAACAACCCCGAGTTGGGTTACCTCATCCAGCTCGGTTGGTTGGTGCCGCTCGACCATGCGTTGACCCCGAACTTCGAGAAGTACGCCGGTCCTTTGGTGGTGAATCCGCCCTTCGACCCGGGCAATAAGTACACGATGGCTTGGCAGTCCGGTTGGACCTCAGTGGGGTACAACTCGAGTGTCGTGAAAGATCCCGGCGACAGCGTGCAGTTGCTCTTCGATAAGAAGTACGCCGGCAAGGTAGGGATGCTGGACGACCCATTCGAACTCGGCAGCGTGGGCCTCCTGGCGCTCGGCATCGAGCCGGCCAAATCGACCGAGTCCGACTGGGCCAAGGCGGCGACGAAGCTGCAACAGCAAAAGAGCGACGGCATCGTGGCCGCCTACTACGACCAGAGTTACATCCAGCACTTGAAGAACGGCGACGTCGTGATCTCCCAGTGCTATTCGGGCGACATCTTCCAGGCCAACTTGAACTCGAAGTACCAAGACTTGGTGCTCATGGTCCCCAAGGAGGGCATCATGATCTGGACGGACAACATGATCATCCCGCTGCACGCGGCCAATCCCCTCGACGCACTCACCTGCATGGACTACTTCTACAGTCCCATCACGCAGTCGGTGGTCGAGTACTACAACGACTACATCTGTCCCGTGCCCGACGCCAAGGCGCAGTTGCTCCACCCAACCGGCTGGAACAAAGCGGCCCTCAAAGCCATGGACGCCGAGATTCAGCTCCCCACCTCGGTCACGGCCGACTCGCTCGACGTCTTCCCCGACGCTGCGCGCATCAAGGCGTCGCTGCCGTACTACCCCTTCAAGAACCAGGACGAGATCACGGCGTGGACGAATCTGTTCTTACCGATCATCCAAGGCGCGTAACCCCCCGGCGTCCAGGGGGCTGGGGTAAGCGGCTCGCGCCGTATCTGCTGAGCTTGCCCGCTGGACTGTGGCTCGTCCTGCTCTTCATCGTGCCCCTCGGGGTCATGCTCGTCCAGTCCTTGGAGACCTGTAGCCCGGCGACGGGTCTGTGCACCATGACCTGGAGTTGGGGGGAACTCCCCAGTCAGGTCAGTTTGTACCATCAGCAGTTCATCACGAGTCTGCTCTTCGCCGCGGCGGCGACGGTGATCGACCTGGTGATCGCCTTTCCCATCGCGTACTGGATCGCCTTTTACGGAGGACATCGCAAGAACTTCTTTTTGATCATGCTGCTCGTGCCGTTCTTTGTCTCCTTCGTAATTCGAACCATTGTCTGGGAGTTCATCCTCTCGAACAACGGCATCGTGTTGACCTTCCTCACCCATCACCACCTCGTGCCCTCGGGCTTTCACGTACTCGGCACGAGCTACGCCGTGATCTCGGGACTGGCCTATAACTACCTGCCCTTCACCGCCCTGCCGCTCTACGTCGCCATTGAGCGCATCGATCGACGCGTGCTCGACGCCGCCCACGATCTCTACGCCAATCGCACCTCGGCCTTTCGCCGGGTGATCCTGCCCTTGGCGATGCCCGGCATCTTCGCGGCGTTTTTGTTGACCTTTATCCCGGCTTTCGGCGACTACCTCAATCAAGAGATCCTCGGCGGGGTCTCCAACACCATGATCGGCACGGTCATCCAGAACTCCTTTCTCGTGAACTTCGACTACGCCGGCGGGGCGTCGCTCTCGGTCGTGTTGCTCGCGGTATCTCTCTTAGGTATATGGCTGTACGCGCGACTCCTCGGTACCAGCACGATCAACGAGTACTTATGAGCGTCCAGGACCGACCCGACACGCTGCCAACCCCGCCGCCCGAGCGTCCCGCACGGCGTCGAAGAAAACTCGGTCGCTTCGTGCTGCCGACGTATTCCTGGTTGGTGATCGCCTACCTGGTCTTTCCCATTGCGCTGATGATCATCTACAGCTTCAACCGGGTCGTCGGTGGACTGCAGCAGGTCAGTTTCTCATGGAACGGTTTCACGACCCAGTGGTACCGACAGTGGAGCAACGTGCCGGGTCTGACCTCGTCGTTCTGGCTCTCCATTCGCCTAGCCCTGGTCTCGACGGCGATCGCCACCGTGCTCGGGACCCTGCTCGCGATCGCGCTGGTGCGCTACCGTTCCAACAAATTCCGCGGAAAGGTCGCGGTCGAACAGGTGCTGTTTTTGAACATCGCCGCACCAGAGATTGTGATGGGCGCCTCGTTGCTGGGTCTCTTCGTGACCTTCAACGTGGCCAGGGGCTTCCTCACGCTCGTCCTGGCCCACGTCATGTTCTCCATCGCGTACGTCACCGTCACCGTGCGCGCACGCCTCGCGGGATTTGACCGGTCGTTAGAAGAAGCCGCCTACGACTTGGGCGCGAATCCGCTCACGACGTTCCGCTTGGTGACCTTGCCACTGATCATGCCGGGCGTGCTGGCGGGTGCGCTGATGGCCTTTGCGCTCTCCATCGATGACTTCGTCACGTCGAACTTCGTCAGTGGCACCGCACCACCATTTCCCGTCTGGGTCTACGGGGCGACTCGCGTGGGCATTCCCCCGCAGGTCTTCGTCTTCGGCACGTTCATCTTCATGGTCGGTATTGGTTTTGCGCTCTTGAGCATCATCTTGTCGCGCAAGAAGATCTGAAGCCGACCACAACGCCGACCACCCGGGCGAATCGCCCGGGTGGCAGTTGGTAAAAGCCGTCGTGGTGAACCCCATCACGACGCTTCGCGCGTCGAGGGCCCTACCGTGCCGATAGAACCGGTACGTCACTCGACGTCTCGATCGGCGTGTGCTCGATGGAGCCCGCGTCCGATTCGATGATGGTCGACGTTGCGTCGACGGAGCGGTTCACACCACTCGTAAATCGCGCAGTTGCGCGACGCTGACGGTAACCCGAAATAAGTCCGTCCACACCGATCCAGCTCGACGTGCGCCACATGACAAGGAGGACGACTGCGAAGAGGGCGTAGAACGCGGTCACGCTCGCCGTGCCCGACATGACGTAGGTGAACAGCAGCGCGAGACTGGCGATCGACGCAATCGGCGTTAAGAAGCCAACCACGAGGCCAGCGCCGATTGCGAACTCCGCCACGGCAACGAGGACTCCGATCCAGCCGGCGTTCGGTACGACGAAACTGTGGAGGAAACTACCCCACCAGCTGTAGGCCGGTACGCCGTGCGACGCGAAACCCTTGACGCCGGCACCGTGCAGAAACGCGGTGCTCTCGGCACCCCACAACTTGGAGATACCAGCCTGGAGCCACATGATCCCCAACCACACACGCATCGCGGTCCACACGAGCGCGGCGTACTTCGAGCGTTGTAATCGGTACAGGGGACGCGGCGTGGCGACCTTTGAAGGATCACCGACGAGTCCGAGAAGGCTTGCCATGGGCAACCTGCTTTCTGGTCTCGCTTATCAAGACCTCAAAGTCAGTGTGCACCCCGCGCGATGCGCGCTCCTAGGGAAGAAAGGTCCCTCACCTAGGGTACAAAGTCCTCAATTCGCCACCGCGTCTCGGCATTCGCGTCGAATTCGACACAGTCTTCAAGAGATTGACATCCAACGTGGCAAATTCGTCGTCCGCGAGTCTCTATTCTTCAGACGCGATCAAGTTGAAAGACGGTGCGCAGATGTGGAAACGACGATGGCGAGGAGCGGGTGCGGTGGCGATGGGGGCCATCCTTGTCTCGTCGCTTGGCTGGACGTCGTTCGCAGGTGCCGCGTCCTTCAGCGCAAAATCGGGGGCGGAGACTGCCACGGCGAGTTTCGCGGGTACGTTTCCGAAGTTTCGCGACGTCACGCTGGTGGTACGGCGCTCGGGGCGGATTGTCGATCAACAGCCAGTGCGCTCGAAGTGGTGCGGCGGCGCGTGTGGGCCGAACTCGTATCCCTCGCGCGCCTCGGTCATCCGTTTCGCCCGCCTGGGATCAAGTGAGAACCGTGACGTGGTCCTCTCTCTCTACAGCGGGGGCGCTCACTGCTGCACAATTGAACAGGTGTACGTGCCGCAGAACCCGTCGAAGCGCTTTGAGGAAGTGGAGCACGACTTCGGTGATCCCGGGGTCCGGTTGATGCCGATTGGGGTGGACGGCAGCGACGTCTTTGTGAGCGCGAATGACGCCTTCGCGTACAAGTTCACCGACTACGCCGCATCCGGCATGCCGATAGAGATCCTCGCGTTTAGTGGCGGCACCTTCCACAACGTGACCCGCAAGTTCCCCCAGCTCATTGCCAAGGACGCCGACCAGTGGATTCACGCATTCCGAGCCGATGCGGCGTCGCACTACAGCGACACCGTCGGCGTCGTCGCGGCCTGGGTCGCCGACGAAGACATGCTCGGAAGGGCGGCCATCGCTCAGCAGTTCTTGCAGCGTGAGGCAGCCGAGGGACACCTCAACAGCGCATTGGGTTCGTTTGAACCCCACGGCGAGCACTACGTCAGCGTCCTGGAGACCTTTCTTCACCGGCAGGGTTACTCGCGATAGAGAGTTCGGCGCGCATCGGGACCTGAAGCGATATGAATGCCACTGGCCCTTGTCGTCTTGAGTCGAAACCTTAAGCGCGGCTTTGTATAACTGACGAGTGTCGGCACTATGTGCTGCCTGAAGTGCGTCCGTACCCGCACCGCATTTATTGCGCAGACCGGGTGAAGTGTCGATCGACCGACGATTGGACGAAGCCGGAACTGAGGTAGAGGTGACGGGCGGTCGCCGAACTGAAGCCAACTTTTAAACGTCGAGCACCCTTACGGGCGAGTAGGTCGAGGCCGTTCGACAACAACATTCGCGCGATGCCACGTCTTTGGTAGCCATCCAGTACGCGCATCGGCTCGAGTTGTCCGACGAGCGTTATCGGGTCGAACCAGAACAACGCATAGCCAGCGAGAGCTCCGTCCCAATCTTCAACAGACAGATCGAATGTCGGGTCGTACAACGAGCACTGGCTCAGTCTTTGTTCGACGAGTTCCCCATTTCGAGCAGTCATCGGATGAGGACGACCCGACGGCGCCGCGCGATTGACGATTGAGAAGCCATCGACCGTTGTGACGAGGGGGAGTGCAGTGGCGTCCATCCAGGCGGTGCCCGATACGTCGTGGTCCTCCGTGACAAAGCCACTCCCGATGACGAGCTCGACGAGCGTCGTGTCGTTTTCGCTCAGGAGTACTTCGAGCGCGCCGCCCCCATGTCCGGCGGCGGCCTCTAACGTCGCCACCCAGACTTCTTGCTCATTGACGATCGAGGGGGCGACGAAGACGTCCGCTTGCCAGGTCTCTTCCCAAGCGGTCAGACCTGCCGCGGCCACGGGCCCGAACTCGTCGAACCAGACCGGCAGCGCGAGGTCGTCCGTGACGCGAGAGCGACGCCACCACCACTGCAGGTCGGAAGCTTCCCACATCCCAGAGAGCGGATTGGCCAGACGAGCACGTTGCAAGACAGTGGTCGTGGCGTCGAGCCGCTGGAGACCCCGAAGCAACTCTCGTCGCACAGCCACATCCAGATCCTACGTTGGCAACTCGCTGGGAGCGATCTGGACCGCTGCCGGCGACCAAATGTTGCCCAGTTCGGCGATGTCCTTCACGTCCTCGTCGCCTAGAGACCGAGGCGCGCTAGGTAGCCAACGCCCATGACCGCCGCTTCGCACCCCAGTCGTGCGAGTGACTCAACGTCCGCGTCATTTCGTACCCCGCCAGCCGCGACGACCGCGATGCCACTGGCGCACGCGACCTTGTAGAGCTCGAGGTCCGGTCCCCGCATCGTCCCGTCGCGCTCGATTGCGGTGACGTGGAGGCGAACGACGCCCGCGCTACGGCATCGCTCAAGTGCGTCCTCCAGGGTGACCTCCGATAAATCGGTCCAGCCCCGAACGCCGAGTCGGCCGTCTTTGATATCCAGTGCGGCCACGAGTTGGTCACCGAATGCGTCGACAAAGGAGTGCAGCGACTTGTCGTCTGTCCACAGCGCCGTGCCCACCACGACGCGCGCGGCACCGGCATCCAGCGCCTCGTGAGCCGCCTCGACGGATCTGATCCCACCGGAGACCTGAAGAGGAATACCCAGCGCGGCCGATCGACATCGTTCGACGATCTCGGGTCGCAGCGACCCGTCGCGAGCACCTTGCAGGTCCACGACGTGAATGAGTGACGGTCCCGTCGCGACCAGTCGCGACATGAAGGACTCCAATGGCTGACGGAAGAGGACGCGGTCGTAGTCGCCCTGTTCGAGGCGAACGGCGTCCTCGCCGAGGAGGTCGAGGGCGGGGATTACTTGCATAGCAGCGAAGTAGCATACTAGCACGCGAACACGATCCGCCGAGCTGTGGGAGCCTAAGGTCTTAGATAGTCCTTCGTGGAGGGGCGGCGTTCATCGGGCGGAGAGGAAGTAGCGACGTGGGTAGCAGCTTCCGTGAATTCTTCGTCGTCATCGCCGAGTCGGCGGCGACGTTGATTGGTTTGCTGTTCGTTGCGGTCACCGTCGTTCGGGGTCGATCGCAGGAGCAGTCCAAGGAGATCGGCGAGTTCCGAGCGGCGGCGTCGCTGCTGGCGTTCACCAATGCGCTCGTGGTGTCGCTTTACGGACTGGTCCCGGGCAACGGGTTCGGCTACCCGACGTTCATCATGGGCCTAATCGGGATGCTCTTCGCGGCGGCGGGCGTGCGCGCGACGCTCGCCCAGCCCGCCGAACAACAGCGTCGCTGGCACCAACTTCTCTTGATCCTCGGCTTGGTCGCGGTGTTCGGGTTCCAGATCGTTTACGGACTACGACTGATTGGCCACCCCGGTTCGCGTGACTCTCTCGAGATCGTCGGGGATGTGTTGATCGCCTCACTCCTCATCGGCATCGGCCGGGCCTGGGAGCTGGTTGGCACGTGGAACGCCGGGATGTTCGCCTCGGTGCGGTACATCTTTGGTCGAGGTGGCCCACCCGAGTGATACGGGCCACGACCAGTCGACTTGCGTAGTAGCGAATTAGCATGCTAGCATCTGAGCATGACCAGTGGAAAAGTAGTTGCCGCCGAGGCGAGCCCCGAGACCGCGACGCGGTTCGACGAACTCGTCGAGGCCTTTGCCCGACTTCGCGATCCCGCGACCGTGGCCGCGTTCATGCGCGACCTCTGCACCACGACCGAACTCGACGCCATGGGCCAGCGTCTCCAGGTCGCTCGGCTCGTTGACGAGAGTGTGCCCTACCAGGAGATCTCGCGCCGTACGGGCGCTTCGACGGCCACGGTGACGCGCGTCGCCCAGTGGCTGCACCACGGTGAAGGGGGCTACCGCGCCGTGTTGAAACAGGCTCGCCGATGACGCGCCGCCTGACGATGGCGCTGCCCTCCAAGGGCCGACTGCGCGAACCCTCGTGGGCGTTGCTGGAGGCGAGTGGCGTCTCACCCCAAGAGCCCGGTGAGCGGATGCTCCAGGCGCACTGTCGCAACGCCGACATCGATCTTCTCTTCGTGCGGGCCGATGACGTGCCGGAGTATGTCCAAGACGGCGTCGTGGACTGCGGCATCACGGGCCTCGATCTCATCTACGAACGCGAGTGCAGCGTTGAGGTACTGCTGAAGCTCGGCTACGGGACCTGTTCGCTGCAAGCGGCGGTGTCCACTGAAGACACGGCGACGAGCATTGAAGAGTTAGAGGGTCGCCGCATCGCGACCTCGCACCCGCGCATCGCCGCGAAAGCGTTGGCGGACCGTGGCGTGAGCGCGGAGATCGTCACGGTGGCGGGATCGGTGGAGATCTCGCCCCGACTCGGCTTGGCCGACGCGATCATCGACCTCGTCTCAACCGGCAGCACCCTGCGCACGAACGGTCTGCGTTCCATTGGGGTTCTCTTCGAGTCAGAGGCCGTGCTCGTGGGACGAAGGAACTCGAAAGACTCTGAAGCGCGCCGCACCTTGACGACGGTGCTGGGATCGGTCATCAACGCGCGGGCTAACCGCTATCTCCTCTGCAACGTCGCGAAGGAGCGACTGAGCGAGGTGACCGCGGTCCTGCCGACGTCGGGTTCGCCGACGATCATGGATCTCGCCACGCCCGGTGTGGTGGCGGTCCACGCGCTGGTGCCCGCGGCCGATATCTGGTCATTGCTTCCACAACTCGAAGCGGCCGGCGCGACGTCCATCTTGACGTTGCCCATCGAGCGGATGGTGCCGTGAGCACGCCCGTCAAGACCGACCAGCCGGTCTCCATCGAACAGATCGTCGCGGACGTGCGCGAGCGAGGGGACGCGGCGATCGCCGAATGGTCAGCGCGTTTTGACGCCACGACATCATCGAAGCCCGAACGCGCCGTCGCCTACGGCGACATCCCCACCGCGGCCGTGCTCGCCGCCGCGGAGAACGTGCGAACCTGGCACGCCGCCCAGCGACCGGCGGACCTCATGATGGAAGTAACGCCCGGTGTGACCCTCGAGCGCCGATGGTCGCCGCTTCGCTCAGTGGGGATCTACGTACCCAAGGGACTGGTGTCGTCGCTCATCATGAGTGCCGTCCCGGCCCAAGTCGCGGGTGTCGAGCGCATTGTGGTGTGTACACCGCCCAACGGTTCTGCGGCGGTAGCCGCGACGGCCGCGTTATTGGGCATCGACGAAGTGTGGGCGATCGGCGGCGCGCAGGCCATCGCCGCGATGGCCTACGGCACCGAGTCGATCCAACCGGTCGACAAGATCTTCGGTCCCGGAAGTGGCGCGGTCAACACCGCCAAGCTTTTGGTGAGTCGCGACGTGGCAATCGACCTGCCCGCGGGACCGAGCGAGATCGTGGTCGTCGCGGACGAAGGGTTCGATGAAGTCATCATCGCCCAGGAACTGGCGGCGCAGATGGAACACGGCGCCGACTCCAAGGCCTACCTCGTGCGCGTCGGTGACGACGTCGAAGCCGCGCTCGCCGAGGTCGAAGGCTACGCCGCCGAGCACGTCGCGTTGCTCGGCGAGCGAGCCGAATCCTTAGCCGGTCGGATTCGCAACGCCGGGGCCGTCTTCGTCGGACCGTACTCGCCGGTGCCGGCGGGGGACTACGCGACCGGTGGGAACCACGTTCTGCCGACCGGAGGCTGGGCGAAGTCGACGGGCGGACTCGGTCTGGAGGCGTTCATGAAAACGGTCACCGTGCAGCGCGTCACCAAAGAGGGTCTCGAACGCCTGGCGCCCACGATTGAAGCACTGGCCGATCTCGAAGGCATGACCGCCCACAAAGCAACGGCGAGACGATGATCCCCGACGCGCTCGAGGCCTACCAGTGGCCTCCCTCGAGCGAAGCCCTGGCCGCGCGAGTGGGCATCGACGTTCGCTCGATCCTGCGCTTTGACGGTAACGTCGCCGCCGCACCGCCGCCGAGTGCCCGACCGGCCGCGCTCGCTCGAGCGCTCGCTGACATCAACGAATACGACCGGGGGCGCTACGAGCCACTGCGCCAAGCAGTCGCCGATCACCACGAGGTCGGCCTGGACCAGGTGGCCCTCGGCGCGGGGAGCGACGAGTTCATTGTGCTCCTCGCACACCTCTTCGCCGAGGGCGGCACCGTCGCCACGGTGCCCGCCTTCTCGTATTCCATGTACCGCTACGCCGCCATCATGGCGGGGGCGACGATGGTGGACAATCCCGCAACCGCCGACCTGGTCTACGTCTGTCGTCCGAACAATCCCACGGGCGAACTACCCGACGTCCCGAAGGTCGCCGGTCAGCTCGTCATCGACGAGGCCTACGCGCACTACGCCGGGGTCGACGCGCTGGAACTCATCGATGAGGGTGCCATCGTGCTGCGCACCTTCTCCAAGGCCTACGGACTCGCCGGCGCACGCGTCGGTTACGCGCTCGCGACCCCCGCGCTCATCGCCGCGATCACCTCGCGACAAGCGCCCCTCTCGGTATCTTCCTTGTCGGCCGCGCTCGCCCTGGCCGCGCTCGCGACGCCCCCCGACGTCTCGGCGACGCTGTCAGAGCGCGACCGGTTGGCGGGCGAGCTGACGGGTCTCGGTCTCACGCCGCTGCGCTCGTTTACCAACTTTCTCTTCATCCCTATGGATGAGCCCGAGAAGCTCGTCGAACAGCTCTTGCCCTATGGCGTCGTGACGCGGGCCTACCCCGGGGGGATGCGCATCAGTGTGCGCGACGAACTCGACAACAACGTGCTGCTCGACGCCCTGCGTAGTGTGCTCTTTGACGCGCCGATGCCCGCCCCCGCGCTGCGCTACGAACGCAACACCGCCGAGACGCTTCTGAGCGTCCGCCTGCGCGTACCGGGCCAGGGTCGCGTCTTCGTCAGCACCGGGGCCGGGTTCTATGACCACATGCTCCAACAGCTCGCTTTCCACGCCGGCATGGACCTTCGCTTGGAGGGTGTGGGGGACCTAGAGACCGGCGATCACCACACGGTGGAAGACATGATGCGCACGTTCGGTGAAGCGCTCGACGTAGCGCTCGGCGACCGCAAGGGACTGACGCGATACGGCGAAGCGCGCGTGCCGATGGACGAGGCCCTCGCGCACGCCGTGGTGGACCTCTCGGGGCGCGCGACGGCGGCAATTTCGGTCACCCCCGATGAGGGCATGGTGGTGCACGCCTTCGAATCCCTCGTCCAGACTGCTCGCATCACGCTCCACGTCACCGCGACGGGCACCAACGCGCACCACGTCGCCGAAGCATCCTTCAAGGCCGTCGGGCGCGCCCTCGCGCAGGCGCTCACGAAGGACGGGTCATTGGTTCGTTCCACCAAGGGGTCCCTGTGAGTGAGGTCGTGGTCGTCGACTACGGCGCGGGTAACACCCGCTCGGTCTGCGCGGCGCTCGCTCACCTCGGACGTGCGAGCATCGTCACGAGCGATCCGGGCCGTATTCGAAACGCGCAGTT